>Ga0126312_10002009_pt1 | contig 13475 bp, 12 predicted proteins | sample Plot104A_FD_92537 | JGI IMG/M metagenome (GOLD analysis project Ga0126312, IMG submission 92537) | Serpentine soil microbial communities from UC McLaughlin Reserve, CA, USA - Plot104A | ecosystem: Environmental > Terrestrial > Soil > Grasslands | place: USA: UC McLaughlin Reserve, Lake County...
CGAGGAGGAAATGCAGACCTTCCTGTACGCCGACCCGGTCAAGGTGAAAGTTGCCTCGATGAACCTCACGTACGAGGGGCTGGTGCCGCGCATGCAGAAGTCGTTCCTGCAGAAGGACAGAGAAAGCCTGCAGCCGCACATTCGCGCGTTCGTCGACCGCGCAGTGACCTTTTCCGCCTGTCCAGCGTGCGGCGGATCGCGACTCAATCAAGCCGCGCTCGCGTCGAGGATCGGCACAATCAATATCGCCGATGCGGCCGCGATGCAGATCAGCGACCTCGCGGATTGGGTCCGTACGCTCGACCACCCGTCTGTGGCGCCGCTCATCGCCACCCTTCAGCAAACTTTGGACTCCTTCGTCGAGATTGGTCTTGGCTATCTCAGCCTCGATCGACCCTCAGCCACGCTGTCCGGCGGGGAAGCACAACGGACGAAGATGATCCGGCATCTCGGGTCCAGCCTCACCGACGTCAGTTATGTCTTCGACGAGCCGAGCATCGGGCTCCACCCGCACGACATCCAGCGGATGAATGAGCTGCTGCTACGGCTGCGGGACAAGGGGAACACGGTGCTTGTCGTCGAACATAAGCCGGAGACCATCGCCATCGCGGATCATGTCGTCGACCTCGGTCCAGGCGCCGGAGCCAACGGCGGGCAGGTCCAATTTGCAGGCCCCGTTGACGAGCTGCGAAGCAGTGGCACATTGACTGGTCGACATTTCGACGACCGGGCAAGGTTGAAACCGGAGGTGCGGACTCCGACCGGACACCTGGAGATCCGGGGTGCCAGTACGCACAATCTGCGTGATGTCGACGTTGACCTCCCACTGGGCGTGTTAACGGTTGTGACCGGAGTCGCGGGCTCCGGCAAAAGCTCGCTCATCCATGGATCGATGCCGAAGGACGCCCGAGTGGTCGAGGTGGACCAGTCCGCCATTCGGGGGTCTCGCCGAAGCAACCCGGCCACCTACACCGGTCTGCTAGATCCGATTCGCAGCGCGTTCGCCAAGGCGAACAAAGTGAAGCCTGCCTTGTTCAGTGCCAACTCAGAGGGCGCCTGCCCGAACTGCAACGGACTTGGCGTGATCTACACAGACCTTGCGATGATGGCTGGCGTTGCCACGGTCTGTGAGGAGTGCGGCGGCAAGCGCTTCGTGGAGTCGGTGCTGCGTTACACCTTCCAGAGCAAGAACATTGCCGATGTGCTGGCGATGTCGGTCGACGAGGCACATGGCTTTTTCGCCAAAGGCCCGGCCCGCGCGATTTTGACGCGGATGCGCGATGTGGGGCTCGGCTATCTAAGCCTCGGCCAACCCCTCACAACATTGTCGGGCGGTGAACGACAGCGGTTGAAGCTTGCCATCCACATGGCCGAGACCGGCGGCATTTATGTCCTCGACGAGCCCACGACCGGTTTGCACCTCGCGGACGTGGAACAGATGCTCGCCCTGCTCGATCGCCTGGTGGACGCCGGAAAGACGGTGATCGTGATCGAACACCACCAGGCGGTGATGGCTCACGCCGACTGGATCATCGACCTAGGTCCAGGTGCGGGTCACGACGGTGGCCGGGTTGTCTTCGAAGGCACTCCGGGCGACCTGGTTGCCGACCGCCCGACACTGACCGGTCAGCATCTGGCGGCGTACGTTCAAGAGACGTGACTCTCGATTCTTCCCAACTCGGGACAGCGGCTTGGGGCTTCAACATCGACGACTTGGCTGGGCTGGCACCGGCCCTGTCTGCGTTCTTGGCGACCCGCCCGCGGCGGCCCGAGGTACTGGCTGTCGGCGAGCCAACCCATGGCGAGCCTGCCTTTCCCACCGTGCGCAATCGGGCATTCGGGGAACTAGTCGAACGAGGCTTCCGGTCGATCGCCATCGAATCTGACGCGGTAGCCGGGCTGATTGTCGACGACTACGTTCAGGGCCGAGGCGGCGATCTCGACACAACTATGGCCGACGGGTTCAGCCACGGCTTCCAGCGGCTGAACGTCAACCGGGATTTGGTCGCCTGGATGCGTGCGTACAACGACATCCAGGAAACCGGCATGAGGCTGGCCTTCTACGGGTTCGACGCGCCGCTGGAGATGACGCTCGCCCCCAGTCCACGTCACTACCTGAAGTACCTGCATAGCTACCTATCGAGCAACCTTGGGTTCGGGATTGTGCTGCACACCCGCGAGGTCCTGGATGAGCTGCTCGGTGAGGAACGACGCTGGACCAATCCGGCAGCCTTGATGGACGCCGGGAAGTCGATCGGCGCCTCGCCGGAGGCGGTAACGCTGCGCGCCGTCGCCGATGATCTGCTCACCGCCCTGTATGGCCACGCCCCGACCTGGTGACCCGCTCGACACTCGACGACTGGTACAGCGCGGAGATGCACGGCCGCGCGGCGCTCGGGCTGCTCCGCTACCACGCGGAGGCCGCCCACGCCGCACCCCCAGCCGAGCGCACCTCAGGGATGCTCAGTATCCGTGACACGCTCATGGCAGAGAACCTGCTTGCCATTCGGGCGCGGGAACAGCATCGCGGACCGACGCTGGTGTTTGCCCACAACCGCCACCTGCAGCGACACCCCAGCGTCTGGCGGCTGGGCGAGATGGATTTGCAGTGGTATAGCGCCGGAGCCATCCTCGCCGCGCTGCTTGGTGACCGCTACACCTTGGTCGCCGGGAGCCTAGGTGCCAGCGTCGCGCTTGGTATAGGTGCGCCGACGGACAACACTTTTGAAGGCGCGTTGCAGCAAGCCACGCTCGGCCAGAGCGGCATATTCGACGGCATGCCACTCCGCACCATAGAGCAGCTCAAGAACCTGCAGACCCGAGCCGACGCCGGCCCGAACCTGGGCTACTTTCCCCTTGACGTCGCCACCTTGGATCACTGTGATGCCGTCCTCCACGTCACGTCGCTGCCGCCTGACTTGACCCTTGTCGAGCAAACAACCGTGGCGATTGAGGGCCTGACTCGGCAAATCCTCGCCCTGCCTCAGGTGACCTATCTGGAGGCCACGCAGGAGGGCGGCGCCCCAGAAAGCAACTGGGGCAACCGCTTCTTCTCCGTAGCGGGGGACGGCAATCGACCGTTTACCACGATTGTCATCCGCGACATGCCAGGGTTCGACGAGGAATCCAACCTCGACAGACCCGGCGTGTTCCGCCTCAACATCGAGCTCGGTCGTGAGGAGTTCCAGCGACAGTTCGGCTACTCGCCGACCAAGCTCCCCGACCACCGCGCCGGCATCGACTTCGCTCAGCTCGATCAGCTGCTGCCCCATCCGCTGTACGGGGGCCAAGGGTGGGCATGCGTCCTCAACCCGACAGTGGACCGCGACGACATCCGACGGCTCCTGGAACAGGCACACCATCGGGCACTTCACCGCGCCGGTCGACGACAGCGGCGACAAGATCAATAGGTCCGGTGGTACGACCCGCAGGTGGCCGGTCGGTTGAGTGCTTGAGCTTGACCATTCGTGCGGTGTGCAAGGCACGGCGGCCCGACGCCAATCCCTCCGCGGGTTAGCGCGGAGCCGGCTGCCAGGCCGGCTGACCGTCGAACCCGGGGCTGTCGGTCAGCGCTCGTGTAGCACCGGTCGCGACCAGGACGGTATAGACGTCCCAGGATCCACCGGCGTTGGAGTAGTAGGTGAGGTGGTCACCGGCGACCACCGCGGTCGCTCCTCGGATGCAGCACCGGTGACAATCGATCGCCGATTGCCCCCGTCCGACGAAATGATCTCGATGTCAAACCCCCTCGATGTCACAACATTGAACGCGAGCCGGGACCCGTCCAAGGACCAAGCCCGATTCAGGCCATTGATGGGGCCAGGAAAAAGCGTCCCCTCCTCGCCAGTCTCCGGGTCGACTGCCATGAGCTGAGGAAAGCCACTTCTGGTGCTGGCGAATCCGATCCGCGAACCGTCCGGGGACCACTGTGGCTTGTCGTCCAGTCCAGGTGAATCGACCAGTTGGGCGCACTCGGGAACCTTCGGTGTTCATGACATAGATGTCCCAGTCGCCGTCCCGATTGGAGCTGAATGCCAGCCGTGAGCCGTCTGGTGACCACGTTGGGTGGAAATTGGCGCCGGCATTTCTGGTGATCTTGGTCAGGCCCGAGCCGTCCCGGTTGATCAGGTAGATGAGCGAACCCGCACGGTGACCCCTCGCGCCGGCCAGGCAAGCCCGGACTGCTTCGAGTTCGAAGACGCCTCGCAAAATCTACGGTCGCAGCGATGGCGACCTCGAGTTCCTCGATGTCCACACTCGCATCGCAGCTTTGGTGATGTCGGCCATGGCGACGCAGCCGCCCAGGGCACCCAGACTTACCTCGCCGGGCGACGGCCCGCTATTGCGGCCTCCCACCTCGGGAGGCCAGTCCGTCCGGAAGGTGAAGGTTCGGGGAGTCGCCTCGCCGGCCTCCTCGATCTCCTCCCGTAGCCGTGCACGGCGAATCCGTTATCCCAGCGATGCCGGGTGCAGATGGTCACCGTGGCGGCCTCCGGTTGATCAGGCAGTTCGCCGACAGTCGCTTGCAGCAGTGCAATGTCAAGTCCGTTCCGCTATGTCGTGTGGCCCGCTGTCTGCGCTTCTATTGCTATTCCTCTTCATTGCGGATGGGCTTGGGGCCAGCCTGGCGGGCTCGACCGGTGGCAGGCCCAACCGGACCGAGGCCGCGGCGGCCGCGGTCCGCAGGACAGCGGGGGAAGGCCGCCCGGCCGCAGATAGCGGGAAGGTCGCTGCGGAGGATCCACCGGCAAGGCGCCGACGGGTTTTTTCAATCTCCCCAGTCGAGCTGATGCTCAGGGGTGCCTGTGGCCCGGCCCCAGGCAACCGCCTGTTCCCGAGCCTTCTGATCACCAATGCGGTAGCGAAAGACCCGGTCAGCGAATACCACGACGTGGTGGTCGGCAACTATGAAATCTGCCCACCAACCAAGCTTGCTGTCCAACCCGGCAGCCAGCACCTGCGCCAATTCCTCGGCTCGCTCATCGGGCGCCTCGAAGTCCAGGAATGTCCACACTGGTGGCTGACCAGTGACCGAGCCACCGGCATCGCCCGGGGCATCACGGCCTTCGGTGAACGGCGTAGTGGAGTTGGAGACGTCGTGACGGCCCAATCGCACCAGGCAGAGATCGGAGATCTCTAGATCAACACCCGTTTTCAAGCTCTCCACGATCAGACGGCCTTTCAGCATCGATCGATCGTAAACCCGGCCGACACGGGCGCGGCAGGCGTCAAAGGCGCTTTGCCAGCACCGACAGCGCCGGACCCGGTTTGCGTTCGACTGCCTCATGCATCCGCCAGCCACACCGCTCGTAGAAGCGAACGGCGGACCCGCCGGTGGCCACCCACACCGTCTCATAGCCTCGGCCTTGAGCCCACGCTTCGAGCTGAGCAAGAAGAAGTCGTCCCACTCCCCTGCCCCGCCACTGTGGGTGCACTATCATCCCCAGCACCCACGGGGATCGGTCTCGCCGCTCTTCGATGTCGAATTCGCCGAGTCCTACTGCACCCAGCGCGCCATTAGTGTTGCTTGCCACCCAGGTAATGGGCAATCTGTCCCGGCTGGCTTCACGGATGGTGGTGGCCAGCCACCACGCCGGGTCGGTGGGCTCAGGCCAGTGCCCCCACTCGCGCCAGCGCAACTCGCTGACAGCGCGGATATAGTCCTGGCGGTCAGCCAGCAGCTCCACTGTTACCGCAGTAGGAAGCCCCATGATCGTTCACATCCCGCCTTAAGGCTCGCGCGTGTCAGTCGATGGCTTGTCTCGCATCGGAGACACAGAGACACGGAGAGAGCTTGCTCATGACGGTATCTGTGGCGAGTTACCAGCGGTGCGTGGACCGCTCGACCCGGATGTCGTGGAACACTTCATGATTGCGAGGGCTGCCCGTGCCGCCCTTGCTCAGTGGCGGCTATCGCCGACCTGCTAGCCGGCTAACCGAAAGCGGAAATCGCCGGTGTTGACCCCGTACGTGCGCCTTCTGTGATGTTGCGCATGCCCGGCGGCGCTAAATCCCCGCGTCTTTCCGCACAAGGTCGAGAATGGTGGCCAAAATCGCCACTTTGGGCGACATGCGTGGCCTTGTGCGGAAAGACGACGTTCCCATGGCTAGTGGGGAGAACCGCTGATGAAGACCCTGCAGGTGCTTCGTGACCTTGCACTGCTACTCGCTCGGCTAGGGCTCGGCGGCATCTTGATCTTGCACGGCTGGATTCGATGGCAGGGACCTGGTCAAGGCATCCAGAAGCAGATCAACTATCTGACACAGTTCGGCGTGCCGTATCCGATCGTTGCGGCCTGGGGTGCGATCACCATTGAGATTCTCGGCGGATTGCTCCTGGTGGTCGGTGCGCTGACGCCGGTCGTCGCCCTAGCCGTGCTCATTGAGCAGATCCTGATCATTGCCTACACGAACTGGTACAAGGGTCCGGATCTGGTCACTAGCGGCGGCACGTACGCCGGTGGTTACGAATACAACCTCGCGCTGGGCTTGCTCGCCCTGATGCTCATGGTATTTGGCGCAGGACGGATCTCGGTTGATCAGCTCTTCCGGCGGCCCAAGTCGGCGACCGACCAGGACGACGACCTTCCCTGACGATCCTCACAGACTTTCCACAGAAATCGCACAGCCTCGCCCTGGCTAGCCGTGTGACCCTAGATGCATGGTTCGTACCGATACCGCCAGCCCGCCCCTGACCCGGCCGGACGGCACTCCGATCCGGATCCTTGCCGTCGACGACGAGTCCAGCCTCACCGAGCTGCTATCGATGGCGATGCGCTACGAGGGCTGGCACGTCACCACCGCCGGATCGGGCAGCGATGCTGTCAAGGCGGCCCGTGAAGTTCGGCCGGACGCCATCGTGCTCGACATGATGCTGCCGGACTACGACGGGCTAGAGGTGATGCGCCGCATCCGCGCCGAGAATCCCAACGTTCCGGTGATCTTCCTGACCGCCAAGGACTCCGTCGAGGACCGGATCGGTGGTCTGACCGCTGGTGGCGACGACTACGTGACCAAGCCGTTCAGCCTGGAGGAAGTGATTGCTCGGCTGCGGGCTGTACTGCGCCGAAGCGGCGCGGCGTTCGCTCGGAGCGACTCGACCCTCGTGGTCGGCGACCTCACGCTGGACGAGGACAGTCACGAGGTCACCCGTGGGGGGGTCGAAATTCAGCTGACGGCAACGGAATTCGAACTCCTGCGGTTTTTGATGCGCAACCCCCGCCGGGTGCTGAGCAAGGCCCAGATTCTGGACCGGGTCTGGAACTATGATTTCGGCGGCCAGGCCAACGTGGTCGAGCTGTACATCTCTTATCTGCGCAAGAAGATCGACGCCGACCGGCCGCCGATGATCCACACCATGCGCGGCGCCGGCTACGTGCTTCGGCCGGCGGTGTGAATGACCGTAAGCGTAGCGGGGGCTGCCGCTCCCGCACCTAGCGCTCCGCTTCCACCCTTCGGCCGAGGGACGCTAGGCCGGAAACTCCTGATACGCGTGGTTGCTCTGGTTGCGGCGACCGCGGTACTGCTCGGGCTTTTCACCACCCTCGCGACCCGGGAACTTCTGCTTGAGCAGCTCGACCGCCAGCTTTACTCGGCCCTAGCGCGACAGCAGGAATTTCGTTCCGGCGGTGGCAGCACGGGCAACCCCGATCGGGGCCCGCCACCTGGAGGCATCTCGGTGCCTGGCCAGCAACTCGGCACGCTGGCCGCGGAGTTCGTCTCTGGGGAACGACCGCGGGTAGGTCTGCTGCAGAACAATCGCGCCGATATCAGAGTGACCAACGAGGAGTGGAACTCTCTCATCGAGCGGCTGCACTCAGCGCCGGTGGACGGCGATCCGGTATCGCGCAATCTTCCCGCCGGCCTGGGCCGCTATCGCTTGATCGCTGAGTCGCGAGACTACGGCACGGTTGTGATCGGGCTGCCGCTCAAGGACGTCGATGCGTTCCTGGCGCAACTGATTGGACTTGAAGCCCTTCTGGCGTTGCTTGCGATTCTGGGTGCCTTCCTCGCTGCCAGGGCCGTGGTGTCGCGCAGTCTTCGGCCGCTCAACCGGCTAGCAGCCACCGCGCAACAGGTCTCCCAACTGCCGTTGGATCGAGGTGAAGTTGCGCTCGCCGTACGAGTGCCGCCCGAAGACGCCGATCCCACGTCCGAGGTTGGCCGGGTTGGTCTAGCCCTGAACCACATGCTGAACAACGTCGAGGAGGCGCTGGAAGCCAGGCAGGCATCGGAAACAAAGGTTCGGCAGTTCGTCGCCGATGCCTCCCACGAGCTGCGCAATCCGCTGGCTGCCATCAGGGGTTACGCCGAGCTCACCCGCCGCGGTCTTGACGAGCTGCCGGACGATGCCGCATACGCAATAGCCCGAGTCGAATCGGAATCGGAGCGGATGTCCCGCCTCGTGGAGGACCTGCTGCTGCTCGCTCGGCTTGACTCCGGCCCTGACCTGGAGATCAGAGATGTCGACCTCAGCGAGATCGTGATCAACGCGGTCAGCGATGCTCGAGCGGCGGGACCCCGCCACACGTGGAGCCTGTCGCTACCCGATGAGCCGGTGTACGCCCTCGGAGATCGGCACCGGCTTCACCAGGTTGTTGCGAATCTGCTGGCCAACGCTCGAACCCATACCCCGCCCGGCACCCGAGTGGAGACCGGGCTTGCGGTTCGAGACGGCCGCTCTATTCTCACGGTCACCGACAACGGTCCCGGAATTCCGGATGGCATCCGCGATCAGATCTTCGAGCGGTTCACCCGGGCCGACACCAGTCGGGCCCGCAGTTCCGACTCGGCCGAAGGCCGGAGCACCGGGCTGGGTCTTGCCATTGTTGCGGCGGTAGTCGAAGCCCACCATGGTCGGGTCGGTGTGCACAGCCGGCCTGGTTACACCCAGTTCACGGTTGAGCTACCGCTGTCACCAGAGCAGAGCCATTTGGGTCCAGGCCCTGACATGCTGCCGCCTCCGCAGCGCGCAGGATAGGCTCCTCAGCTCTCATCGGCCAGCGCCTGCCCGATCGCTACCGTGGCGTCAAGCTCCTCCGATCGGGCAACTCGGATGGTGAGGCCGGAACTGCTGAATACGTCAGCGACATTTTCGCTCTGGTCCTCCCCGATCTCGACGAGCAGGTGACCGCCAGGCGTCAACCAGTGCATCGCTTCCACAATCACCTGCCGCAATACGTCCAGACCGTCGGTCCCTCCGTCCAGAGCTGGCAGCGGTTCGTGCAGTCGAGCTTCCGCTGGCATGTATTCGACGGCATCGGTCGGTACGTACGGCGCGTTGCAGACCACCAAGTCGGTTCGACCAGCCAGATCCGAAGGCAGCGCCTGGTACAGGTCACCCTGGCAGACCCGGGCGCGGTCGGCGAGATTGCGCCGGGCACACTGAACGGCGGCTGAGGTGATGTCGGTGGCGTACAGCTCGATGTCAGGCATGCGCTGCAAAAGCGCAACGCCGATAGCACCCGAACCGCAGCACAGATCCACCACGACGCCAGTCGGCCGGGCAAGGGCGGCCGCCTGCTGGACCAGGAACTCAGTGCGGCGGCGGGGCACGAAGACGCCCGGCTCGACGGCGATCCGCAGCCCGCAGAACTCCGCCCAGCCCAGAATGTGTTCCAGCGGCTCGCCCGCTATTCGCCGGTCCACCATGGCTCTTAACTCAGGTCGCGTGCGCGCAGCGGACATCAACATCCGGGCCTCGTCCTCTGCGAAGACGCAACCGGCGAGGCGGAGGCTGGTGACGATCTCGCGTTCCACTGCCAAGACACCCGGATGCTACCCAAAGTGGCAGGCTGCCGGCCGCGACTGTGGATATCCCCACCTCGGATTGGGCCGCTGGCTGATGGCAAGGCCGGCCTCTGGCCGGGCAGCGTAGAGGGATGACCACCGATCCACCGACATCGCATCCGATCAGCAACGAGGTCTTCGACCTCTCTACGACGTTCTTCCGCCGGCGAGCGCACAGTCCGACGGAGGCGTCGAAAGGGTGACCTCGATGATCCGAGGGGTCGGCCGCAACCTAGCCGCCATTCTCGTTATGTTCCCGGTGGCGCTGAGCGCCTTCGTCGTGTGCACGGTCTTGTTCAGCACTGGGGTTGGCCTGGCTGTGCTTTTCGTCGGCCTCTTCATTCTGGTCGGTTGCCTCATGGTCGCCGGTTGGGCTGCGCAAATGACCCGGTTTCTCCTTGGCTATGCCGGAGTTTCGCTGCCGCCGATCCGCTACCCGAACCACGGCCCAGGCGTTCTTGGCAAGCTTCGGCGGCTCGGCCACGGCCAATCCTGGCGGGATCTCCTGTTCGTGTTGATCAATTTCGCGCTCAGCACGGTGAGCTTCTCGGTCGCCCTCGGCTGGGTAGTCGGCGGGCTCGGCGGCATCACCTACTGGTTCTGGAGCAGCTTCCTGCCGGAGGGCAACCAGGGCGTGCCCGCGTTGCTGGGTTTCCCCAGCCGCCTCGCCGACATCGCCTTCAATGAGGTTGTCGGGGCGATCCTGGTTGTGACTACACCGCCGGTTTTGCATGGCCTGGTGCATCTGCATGGCGTGATCGCTCGAGGTCTGCTGGTCGATGAGACCTCGACCTTACGCGAGCAGGTCAGCGAGCTGACGCAGAGCCGGACTGCCGCTGGAGAGGCCGAAGTACATACGCTGCGCAAGCTGGAACGGGATTTGCACGACGGACCCCAGCAGCGTCTGGTACGGCTCGGCATGGACATTTCCGCGGCCCAGCGGAGACTCGAGGGCGATCCGGCGCAAGCCCGCGCGCTGCTGGACGAAGCTTTTGCCCAGTCGCAGGAAGCACTCGCTGATATTCGCACACTCTCCCGTGGCATAGCGCCTCCGATCCTTGCCGAGCAGGGTCTCCGGGCGGCCGTCACCGCGCTCGCCGCCCGCGGCACCGTGCCTACGTCGGTCGATGTGGATGGTGTCGTCCTCTCCGAAGCCGCGCAGAATGCCGCCTACTTCGTGGTCGCAGAAGCTCTGACCAATGTCGAGAAACACAGCCGCGCGACGCATGCCTCAGTCGAGATCCGTGGCGGAGGTGCTCTGGCGGTGATCACTGTTGCTGACAATGGGGTCGGCGGCGCTTCGATGGCGAAGGGTCAGGGGTTGGCCGGGTTGACCGACCGGCTCGGCGGCGTCGACGGCGGATTGACCATCTCCTCGCCCCCGGGCGGTCCAACGCAGCTGACCGCGACCATCCCACTGCAGGACGTGTCTTCATGACAGCCTGTCAGTGTGAGGTCAGACCGGCTGCGGGTCATAGTTGCCGACGACTCGGTCCTGCTTCGCGAGGGCCTGATCCGGCTGCTCAGCGAGGCCGCTTGCGAGGTCGTCGCGGCCGTCGGGGATGCCCCTGGGCTACTCAGTGCGGTCGACGAGCACCGGCCCGATGTCGCCGTGGTGGACGTGCGGATGCCGCCGACAATGACCGACGACGGGCTTCGGGCGGCGGTAGCGGCACGAGCCCAGCATGCAGATCTTGGAGTCTTGATGCTGTCGGCGTACGTAGAACTGAGCTACGCCGATGCGCTGCTCTCCGACGGCCGCGGCCGGGTCGGGTATCTGCTGAAGGATCGAGTCTCGTCTCTTGATCGGCTGTCCGACGCGTTGCGAACAATCGCAGCGGGTGGCACAGTCCTGGATCCAGAGGTGGTCGCTCAGCTCCTCGTCTCCCGCCGCGCCGACCCGCTGGCGGCACTGACTCCCAGGGAACGCGAAGTACTGGCCCTGATGGCTGAGGGTCGCAGTAACGCGGCCATCGCCGACCAACTTGTCGTCTCCGGCGGCGCCGTCGAGAAGCACATCTCCAGCATCTTCGCCAAGATCAACTTGCCAGACCTGGGCTCCGATAACCGTCGGGTGCTCGCCGTCCTCGCCTGGCTGAAATCCCGCTAGCGGACTCCCTGAGCATGGAACGTCTAACTGACGCCGCCGTCTCGGCTCGTCAGGCCTCGATTCGTTTCCGCGAACGGCACTACGAGCGGCCGGTAGTCTCAGCCCATGGCGGCGGAACGGGTCGAGTTGGAGGTGGGCGACCGGGTCGTCAAGATCAGCAACCCGGATCGGATCTACTTCTCGGAGCGCGGCGAGACCAAACTTGATCTTGCTCGTTACTACCTGTCGGTCGCCGATGGCATCGTCAACGCGTTGTACCACCGGCCGTGCATGCTGCATCGGTTCCCCGACGGCGTGGACGGGGAGAAGGTCCATCAGAAGCGGCTGCCTTCCGGAGCGCCGCCTTGGATCGAGACGGTACGAGTGCACTTCCCGCGCTTCAACCGCGACGCTGACGAGCTGTGCGTGAACCACCCCGCCGACGTGATCTGGGCGGTGCAGATGTCGACCGTTGAGTTTCACCCCTGGAACTCGCGACGTGACGACACCGAATCACCCGACGAGTGGCGGATTGATATTGACCCGATGCCGCTCGCGACCTATACCGACGTTCGACGGGTAGCGGCAATCGTCCAGGAGGTGCTGGACGAGCTCGGCGCGGTAGGTTACCCGAAGACCTCCGGCGGCAAGGGCCTGCACATCTACGTACGGATCCCTCCTGATCATGGCTTTGCGGACGTGCGACGGGCGGCGTGGGCCTTTGCCCGGGAGGTTGAGCGACGCAGCGACGGAATGGTCGACCTCACCTGGTGGCGCAAGGATCGCGATCCTGGTTCGGTTTTCGTCGATTACAACCAGAACGCCAGAGATCACACGATCGCCAGTGCCTATTCGGTGCGAGGTACCCCGGCCGGGATGGTGTCGGCGCCGTTGCGCTGGGATGAGATCCCCGACGCCGAGCCGGCCGACTTTTCGATTGCCACTATGCCGGCGCGCTTCGCCAAGATCGGTGATCTACACGCCGACATCGATGATCACCCGTATCCGCTTGATCGACTGCTCGAGTGGGCCGACCGGGACGAACGCGACAGCAAGGAACGACCAGCCGAGGTCGACAGCTAGTCGGCAGTTCCTACCCGAGGCTCTTGCTCTTCAGCCAAGCGGCCGCCACCTGGTCCGGGTCCTGGTGTTCGGCGTCGACCTTCTTATTGAGCGCCAACAGGTCCTCAGTAGTCAGCGCCGCCTGCACCGCGTCAAAAGCCGCGAGGACCGTGCTGTTTTCGGCCACCTCCGAACGCACCAGTGGAACCACGTTCTGAGGCAAGATCATCGACTGCGGATCCTTCAGCTGGACATAGTCCTTCTCGGCCAGGACGCTATCGGTGGTGAAGAACGTGGCCACCTGGATCTTGTTCGAGTCCAGATCACTGATCTTGGGCGGGTACTTGGCGTACGGCTTGAACGCCTTGAACTTGGCACCATAGATCTTCTCCAGGCCAGGAGGCCCGTACGCGCGCTTCTCGAGCTCGGGCGGCCCGCCCAGGGTCGCGCCGCTCGCGATCTTCTTCAGGTCATCCAGCGAAGTGATGCCGTTCTGCTCTGAGTACGCCTTGGTCACCACGTAGACGTCCTGGTC
>Ga0126312_10002010_pt1 | contig 13474 bp, 18 predicted proteins | sample Plot104A_FD_92537 | JGI IMG/M metagenome (GOLD analysis project Ga0126312, IMG submission 92537) | Serpentine soil microbial communities from UC McLaughlin Reserve, CA, USA - Plot104A | ecosystem: Environmental > Terrestrial > Soil > Grasslands | place: USA: UC McLaughlin Reserve, Lake County...
CATAATAAAAAATGGGTATCTTTTAAATAAAAAATAATAATATTAAATTTAATTGAATTAAACAAATAAAGTTATTACTAACTGACTATAATATTTACTTTCATTATACACTTTATAAAATAAGAAAAAATTTATAAAATTCTTAAATTATGCTTCGAGTCTATATATTAAAAATCAGTGAAGAAGATTACTTCAACACATTTTAAATCATTTTTTTTCCATGTGCTATATTTTTTATCTCATTCGTAATTTCAATCAATCCCTGAGGAACATCTTTAGATTTATCGGTCCATAAAGTAGTATGTATGTCGTTATCTATTGTAACTGTAAGAGAAGAGGAAAGTGCGGTATTATCTTCATCTTCATTTTCCGTAACATAAGTAGCATCTGTATTATAAAAATTATTTTTTTTAATTGTATCTATTAAAGTATTTTTTTCTGAATCTTCTACAGATTTTTGGGTTAAATTGGCACCGCTAATGTCTGCTGATACTTTAATGTTATTAGATTCTGAATCAAAAGAAATAACTAGATAATTGTTTGCCAATCCTCCAGATTCTACATATTTGAAGCTAAAAGAGGAAGGAGTAGTTGTAGTTGAATTTTCTTTATTATTAGTATTAGTAGACATAATTTCTCAATAGCATAACATTCACATATTATTTAATCATTGAGATAATATTATCACAAATACAAGTATATATCAACCACTATATGGTAGAATTTTAAATGAACAACTTCTTTTGATACAATTTTTATGGTTATAATAACTAATGAATAATAGAGGGAGGAAAAATAATTACTAGATGATTTCTAATTACCACGCTTCCATTTTCTCAAATGACCTGTATTGTTGTCAAGATATATTTGCCATATTTCCGACTTTTGTTTTTTCACACTCCTTACTTCTATTTCCTTTACATTGTTAGATTCAAGTAATTTTGGATCAATTTCGCCTATCTTTTTCAAAGTCCTATTAGAAAGATCTCTTACTGGTTTTGGTTCGGAATTAACCATTTTTACTCTACCACCTCGTAAAATGCTATTCTGCCATCAGCTAATTTCTCAACACCATAAACATCTCCTTCATATTCTACTCTATAATATTTTCCTTCTTCAATATGTTTAAGATCAATATCAATGAAGTCCTTTTCTTTTTCTTTCATTACTTGAACTTCAGATGAATTTACAAGATCTACTTTTTTCTCTGAAGTATCTACGTTAGAACCACTTTCTCCTTTATTGGAATTAGGTTTTTGCATAATCCCTACATCTTCATTTCCTGATATATTATTTGACATATGTAATTATACTAATGTATCGCTTATAAGTTTGATTTCTAATATGTGTTAATTGCAGAAGATTTTACTTTCTATATATCATTTGATAATACATAATTTCAAAAGGAAATTTCTATTGTAGTTCTAAACTATTTGATTAAGTATAATAGTTTATTCGTTAGTAAATTCTTATCGGTATCATAATGTATAGCAAAAACCTTTGCAAATTTGGTTAATTCTGACTATAGATTCAAAACTTCACTCGCCAAAACGGTTGGAAAATCATTCTTTTTGTATTTGCGTAAAATCAAGTTTATATGCTATATTTATTTTCTAAACTACTGAGATAATCAATAATACTACTACCAATAATACTGATAATAAAACTATAAATTTTTTGGTTAAGTATTACTTTTTTATGTATGGTCTTCTAATTAGTTTAATTATTAGGTAATATCAAAAAAAAGGAAAGAGTTATTTCATGTTATCGCTACTGGAATTGGATAATATTATTTGTCCACGAATTTCCCCATTTGGATTTTGTTGGGTATGTATATTTACATATGTCTCTCCATTTTGCATAGCCGTTACTAAGTCAGTTATTTGTTTACCGGCCATTGGTCCTTGAAATGTATCTGCAGTAATATTTCCTTTTGCTAATATACCAGACATTTTTCCAGAGGGAGTTTCAGTTTTATACAATGGTACAACCGGAGGTCCGTTTTCTCCTTGCTTTCCACTATGTATATGAGCCATTGTGATTCCTTGTATATCAGTTACATTGATTTTAAACCAAACATTATCTTGCATCGGCTTAAACCAAGCCATACCTGATGCACTAGTTTATATGGGTGGAACTTGTTGGTCACCAGATAATTGAGCAGTAAACTTTTGCTTGTCTCCTCCTTGTACAGCGAAAATTGTAGTAGATGATAGAAAAATCGTAGATGTCAATGCAGTTATCAAAGACAAAGATAATACAATAACAAGTTTTATTGTATTCTTTTCAGACTTCATTATAAAATAACTCATCTTAAACTATTTAACTGCTGAAGACAAATTAACTAACAAAATAAGTTAGTAATATAATAGTAGGTCTTTTTAATTAAATTATTATTAATTCAATTAAAAATACTAGTATGAGGTAACAATAGGTGTAGTTTGATTTGTATTGTTAGGTGAAGGTATAGGCTGTAAATTTATCAAATTTTATAACGGGAATTGCCTTTATATTAAGAATATATAATATTATAATATTACCGCTCCTGAAAATATTAATGGATTTATATTTGAAAACTTGAAAACTTGATTTTCAAAGTTGATTGACAATTTTAAAATTATTGTAGCTTCTACATTCATTACTTCAGCTAAAAGCAATCTTTGATTTTCGTATATCTCTTTTTGGAAATGATCGTTATAAGGCCAGGAACAAAATATTTTAAGCCAATATAGTTAATGATAGTGGAGTCTGAAAAAAGAACTAGTTTTATATATCAATTGGATCTCCAAATAAGTAAGTTAAATCAAGTATAAAATAATAATTAGTTTTAACAGACTAATGTATCTTAATTTATTGTATATAATGCAATATAAATTTAAATATTAATATAAATTAGTATTTTTAATGATAACAAATCTAACAAATATGCTTGTATTACTAACAGGATTAAGTATATTGACAATAAGTATTTTTTCAATAATTGGAATTACAGAATCATATTCACAAACAGTTGAAACAAAGTCACAATCGGTATCTAATACAATTCATATAACAAAAGATGCTTCAAATTCTTACGCATTGTCCTCTGGTTCTTCTCAGATTGGAAGCTTTGATACTACATATACAATAGTAGGAAGTGTAACATCACTTAAAGAATCAAATAATTTGATAACATCAACAATCACAAAAGATTATGATAGTTCTCCCATTATAGGTTATGTTATAGCTCATAAAAGTAAATCAGATTCAAAATCAGCAACTTTAGCAAACCCATTTGCAGATAAATCCACAATTAATGAAAAAATCAAAAGTGAAATTCAAACTTCAATAAATTCATCTCAAAAGTTAAAAACTACAAAAGCAGAAATAAAATGTAATTTTGGAATGGAAATAAGTGACTGGAAGTGTAGTACCAATGGCCTATTAGGTTAACAAATATAAGAAATCATTAATTTTTCTTTCTTTCTGTTGAACTTCTGTTCAACAATTTTATTTTTTTATTAGAATCTTTTATTAGTATTTGATAACATATTTTTTTCAAAAATTGCTTATCTTTACTATTCATTATTTTAATAAATAAGTTATTATCTATATTTTGTTAATTTAAACTTTTATGTCTTTTATTCTAAAAATTAAGAATAGCTTTAGATTTTACAATATTCAACTTCTAAATGTAACTAATATTATCAAATCTAGATGTTAAATTATAATTTAGTAGTTTAAAATGAATTTGGATTTATAGTAACTGTAAATGTATTTTTAACATGATTGTCTAGTGATATATCATCTGAGACATTTATTGTATATGGAAGAATAATCTCTGCATTGGATTTACCTTCTTCTAAGGCTTTATATGTTATACCTGATAGATCCGAAATGCGTTGAACTATCGCTTTCTCTCCTGCATTCAATGTAACTGGTTCTGAAACCATCTTACATGCTGGAGCGTTTAATTCTCCAACTTTATTATCAAACATTGCATAAAGTTCAGAATCACAAAGATTTGCTATAAATGTGACAGGATAAGATCCTGTATTTACAACAGTTGCCTTTATACTAAACTTTTCTCCGACACGAATTTCATTAGGAATAGTTTTAATTTTTTCAATTTTTAGTATAGGCGACAAATTAATTGAGTCTGTAGAATTAAAGATAGTAGTTGAATTTTCTTCTTCTTCTATAGTAGATTGAGAATGAATTAATTGTTGTGGAATTAATAAAAGACTTATTGTTACTGCGGAAGTTACAATTATTGGCAATACTATGCTAAATATTACAATGAAAATTCTCACTTTATATACTTATATACACTTATGTATAAATCGTTGTTAAGATGATTCAAAAAAGTTTTATAGATATATATACTGATTTATATTCTATATTTTAGATTATAATAAAAAGTTATTATGTATTATTGTTCTTAGGAACAATCTCTAAATCACTCTAATAGTGTTTTGTGTTTCTATTACAGTTAGATACGATTTTACATTGCCATTTTATTTGTTGATGCATATCTTTTCCTGCTAGTAAATTCATTTGTAATTTAATTGGCCGTAATTTTTAGTTCTGTTTTACCTTTTACTTCTCTGTGTATGATGTTGTAGTCTATATTCTATTATCTACAAGTGTTATCATTATCTATTAGATAAAATAGAAACCAGTACAATAAAATTTTTATTTTAACTATTTTATATATATATTTAAATAATTTAATACATTAAGAATACACTATTACCATTCACAGATTTAAGCTTATAACATCATATGTATTCAGTCATTAAAGTCATGTTACATTTTTAACTGGAAAATTCTTGTTTACTTCTTTTATTAAAGGAATAAGTTTATCCATTATTATTTTATCAAAATTTTTTTCCTTAAAATCAATTGTGATGATTAAATAATAATTTTCATTGATGGGAATTATAAATCTACTAAAGTTCTCATACCTTCCAAACGCATAGGTTAATTTTCCTATTTTTGGTTCAAATTGAGTTCTTGTTTTATGTCTGGTTATTGTATTTATTGCAGATTCTTGATTCTCTTCTTTATTAAGAAGTAATTTTAAACCTTCTCTATACTTTTCATTAATAATAATACCATTTTGATTGGTGATACCTATCCATCTTATGGATTTGTCCAAATTCAATATATTATCAGTGAAACTAGAAATAATTGTATTATCATTTGACATAATTTAAAGAAATAAATTATAAGTAATAAAAAAGTTATTAGAAAAATGTTTCATTTTAGAAGTTGATATAGATTTAGGCTTTCTTTACAATATCTTAATTTCATTGAAATGGATCCATAAATCCAGAGTCTTCTAATGGTGTTTGTGAAAAGTCATAATCATCCTGGAATGAATGTTGTTGTTCGTCAATTGATGAATCAAAAGATCGTAAGTCGTCTAGCGGTAAGTCTGATTGAAATTCATTACCATAATCAGAATCAGAATTATAACCATAATTACTATTATCATCATATCCAAAACTACCTAAATCATCATTATTATTTGGCTGAAGTGTATAGTCAAGGTTATTATTATAATTGGATTCATAGCCATATTCAGAATTATAGTTTGATCCAAACCCTTGATTTGATGATGATAATGAACCTAATCCTCCTAAGAGGCCAGAGAATACATCTAGCATGCCGCCACCTCCTCCTATTTCACTATCGAAACTAGGTGAACCATATCCAGATCCAAAGCCAGGCATCATCATACCAAGACCATTATTCATACCTAATCCATCTAGTCCTCCTCCTCCAAACATAGAAGAACCTAATCCTAAAAGGCCAGATAATACATTTAACAATCCTCCACTACCAAAACTAGATGCACCGTATCCAGATCCAGATCCAAAGCCAGGCATCATCATACCAAGACCATTATTCATACCTAATCCACCTAGTCCTCCTCCTCCTCCATACATCGATCCAAAATTAGATCCATAAAGAGAACCAGGATTGGAATATAGTGATGACGCTGAACCAAAATTTCCATATGATGGACTATTCATTTGGTTAGTATGAAAAAAAGCAAACGAATGTTGAGGATAAAAAGCAATTAATAATAACAAGAATGACAACCCTATGATATTGGATCTTAGACAAAGTAATGATGTTTCTTTTTTCAAAGTATTTGTATTAGAATTAAGCACTAATTATTATTATTAATAATAGTTCTTTAAGGTTAAAGATTATTTTTCTAAAATCTATGAATACATATACTTTAAAATAAAATGAAGATAATGAATTAGTAGTATGAATCATTTTAAAACAATTGTATCTGCTATAATGGTATCATCTACTTGTATATTAGCAAGTTTTATAGTTATTGGGCATACATTTTTCTATGTTCCTCAATCGGCTATTGCACAAAGTTCACCTTCGTCTAGTTTATTATCATATGAGAATCCCACCTATGGAATAAAAATTCAATATCCTTCTAATTGGATGGCTTCAACGAATCAACTTCCGACTTATAATAGCATTATTGGATTTTATTCTCCATTAGAAAGCCTTTCAGATGTATTACCTGTAGAATTTTCTTTATCAATTACTCCTTATACAAATAATATCTCATTAGATGAATATACAAAGATTACAAGTACAGCATTAGAACAACAAGGCATGGAAATAATAGAGTCTGAAACAACAACACTAGCAGGAAATCCAGCCCATAAAATAACATTTTCACCAGGTGACCAAATTGCACAAAATTCGCCGATAGAATTTAAATTTATGCAAATATTTACTACAATAGGAAATAAAGTATATTCATTGTCATATAATGCAGAAGCATCAAAATTTTCTACTCATTTGGATACAATACAACAAATGCTTAATTCTTTGAAAATACAACAACCGTCACCACCATCCACTTAAGTAATTTAAATGATCAATAAACATACATTTTTGTATTTGATATCTTCAGATACGCTATAGTATAATTTATTTATATATTGTAAAAAAAATAAAGATATTAATGTTATAAAAAAATTACTTGTACTGGTAGGGGTTTTTCAATTATATATTGTTTGTAGTATTAACTTAACTCACATCCCAAACTTTGGTTACAGTATTTTTAGATGCATCAACTTCAAATGTAAATATACCCATCTTGTTATCAAGAAAAGCCAAATTGCCTATTGGAGATAATGATCTAAAGAAGATAGAACCATTAAACTTTATCTTTTTTTCTGGAGTAATAATTCCTATTTCTTGTGAACTCCAGGTTACTATTTCATTATTTTTGCCAGTTATAACACCTTGGCCTTCACCATAGACTACACCATTTGATCTAGGAGTAGTGGTATAAGTACCAATTTCTGTTACATCTATAGAATTAATTCCATTTAGTATAGTACCATTTGATGAAAATGAAGTTTGGACAGTAGGACCTTCTAATACTGTTTGACTAGTTATTTCCCCTTTATTTTCATATATTAGATCCTTTATGGTCGGATTCTCTGTTTTATTTATAGTATCAGCATTAGTAACTACATTTGTACCAGATGTTTCTTGTGCTGAAACATTTTGAAATAAAAATGCAGATATAAAGAAAGTTAATATCAATATGGATGTAGTGTATGTTATTGCTATTTTGTTATTCTTCATAATACTGATGTAGATGTAACATAGTATATCAGTATATAGTAAAATTAACTTTCTATTTCCACTATTTTATTTGTTGCAAAGTTGAATATGTTATAGTATATATTTTAATATTTTAGTAAGAATAATAACCTTCTCTTCCAACAAGAATAATGTATATCATAGGTTTTATTGTTCTACTCATAGGAATAATCCTGATTATATTGTATCTAATATTGGAATTCTATGAATTTTTAAAACAAATTGGTTTTTTTATTGTTATTACTTTTTGTAATAAATAAATAATATTCATGATATTACAAAAGTGATCTTTAATAAAAACAAATAAGTAATGAAAATTTTCCTTATTTGATTATAAAAATGGATTCTTATTCTGTCAATTAATTTTTTTCAAATGAAACTATTAGGATCATTAAATACTATTTTGTATATGTATTATAGTGAGTTCTAATGATATTCCTTGGAAGGAAACTATAAAAAAAGAAGCAAGAGGAATTGATGATGCTGATTTTGGTGAGATCCAAAGTGTTGATTCAGAATATGTTATAACTCAAAAGGGTATAATTGATAAAGAATTTTTCTCTATTCCAATAAATCTAGTTCATGATTATGACGGTAATAGAGTGTTATTCAAAGTAACTGAAGAAGAGGCAAGAAATTCATATTTACAGTCTCAAGATATAGATTCTGATCAGGATGATTTTGATAATAGTGAGATAGAAACAGAAACTACTACTACTACTACTACTACTAATGATCATGATGATGATGGTTCATTAAGCAATACAAAAGAAGAAAATGAAAAAGAAGAAGTTATTCCTTTAATGTCAGAAGAATTAGATGTTACTAAGAGAGTAGTTGTAGATGAGACAGTTATTACTAAGAAACCAGTTAAAGAAATTAAAACAATAGAAGTCCAATTAATAAGAGAAGAAATAGAAAGTATTGAGAGAAGACCTCCGAGTAGCCAAACAAAAGCACAAAGTCCTGTACAATCACCAAAGGAGATAAAAATACCATTAAGGAGAGAAGAAGCAGAAGTTACAAATAAGCCATATGTTAAAGAAGAGGCTGTAGTAAAAAAGAAGACAGTTACCGATAAAAAAGAGATAACGGATGAGCTCTCATCTGAAGAATTAGATACTTCAAATGTGAATAAAGAATAGAGAAACAAATAATAATTTTTTATTTTGTGATTTTATATTACTAAATTAAACTAGTATAGTAAATAGCAACTAAGCAATTATTATAAGATTTATTGTATATTATATAACATCTGGCTGATGATAGATTTGGACTATTTTCACAAAGAAGTTGATTATCTTCTAATTTGCTAGGATGACACTATATTTGGTATCAAAATACTTGTTAAGAAATGCTGAACCACAAAGAGCATCAGGATTTATGTCAATTTTCCCTTCTAGTATAACAAATATGTTTTCATATGATGAAAGACAAAGATTTACAACTACTAAGGAAAATGTATCAGAAGATGAGGTTATTGATCAAATATCTCGTGAATTTTGTAATGGTGATAAAGAAAAAGGAAGAATTGCTTATCAAGAAGCAGTCAAGGTATTAAGAGAGAAAACATTAAAGACGACAACGACGACAACAAGGACATCAACAAGAAGAAGGAGAAGGATTTCGAGATAACATATTAAGTAGTCTAAAAGGTGGATGTGGTGGAAGCTTAGTTTAATCGTTAATCAGTAATATATTTTATTATAATTGTGTTTATTCTTATAATTATTATATATTTTTTCTATCATTTTGTTGTAGTTGGTTTGTACTTAAATTATGTACGTGTGTTTATTTTTATAATGTCAATAATCAGTTATCTTTTCTTTTCTACCATCTGCATGTTCAACATTTATTCGTTCTTTTATAGTATCTACATCTACATTTTCCATTTCTACTATTTTTCTCTTACTTATCACAATTTCCCCAACTTTTACAATTTTCTTGGATATAGTAATTTCTTCTGCATATAAGGGAATCAATGTTTGATATTTGTTATTTGTTAACTCATTATTATTATTACTTTGAGATAATTGTCCATTACTATTTTCTGTTTGTTGATTATCAAAAAGCGGTACACTTTCACCCTTTAATTGTGATTCTTTTCTTTTATGATTTTCTATGTCTTTATTGTCAGTTTGGTTTTCATCATTCTCATTTTCCTTCGTTCCATCATCATCACCAGATTGAACTAAATCTGATATCTTTTCTTTAATTTGAGAAATAATCCCTTGCTTTGAGTAGACATCAATTTCTTTATCATTCACAAATAATTTTTCGTATCTAACTGGTATCTTTATCTCATCTTTTTCTTCCCACCTTTTTTCAATATTAATATCTTCAGATAAAGTCTTTTTAGAAAAAGAATACTTTTCTCCTACCACCGGAATGACAAATTCTTCTATTGATTGTTGTTGGGATTGAGAAATTGATTCTGTATTTCTTTTAAAAGAATTGATATCTTGTTCTTCTCCTTTTACTACCTTATCAACAATATTACTTGCATTCTCCTTAACGGATGCTAATACTACTCCCACCTTGGAGCTTAAAGATTCTCTATTTTCTAGTATATGTGGTTTGACTATTATAGTAACTTTTTCTGATTGTAATGGAGAAACTACTAAAGGGTTTTTATCCTCTATAAAATCTTCTTTATTTTTATTTTTTTCCTGTAGGAAAACATTATCATTATTATCTGTCTCTGAATTTGGTAATTCCATTCTAATATTATCTATACTAAATATAGTTTAAGAAGATTATATGATCATTGAGCGTGTACCTTACTAAATCATAACTCTGAACATTATTAAAATTCATTGTTGTTAACTAGTGTTATTCAAAGTAGCTGAAGAAGAGGCAAGAAGTTCATTTATGCAGTGTTCAAAATGTAAATCTTGATAAAGACGATTCTAGCAATGATATATAACAACATAATAAGATAGTAAGTATCATTTAAGTGATATAAAAGATGAAAGAATTTTCCTCTAATTTAAGAAAAATAGAAATGGAAAAAACTGAACTTTTGGATGAGCAACTATTACAAAGGAACCGGTTAAAGAAACCAAACATAACAAATTCGTATTATGCATGAAGCACTAGTAATAGAAAGAGAACCAGATACTAATGATCTCTCCTTATCATCTAATAATAACTCTAGCAAACTACATAATGAAATAATGAATTCGGTAAAGACTAAAATACAAATAAAAATTCTTTTAAGAGATAAGAAGTAGAAGTTATTAAAAAAGCCATACGTCAAAGAAGAAATAATAGTTAAAAAAATTAGTAACAAAAACACTTACTATAATGAGTTAAAGTGAAAGAATTATTGATCCACAAGTTTAAAAATTAATTGATATGTATGAATCTCTGTTAATAATTTATATTTGTAAAGTCATATTATTGAATATCCTTTTATCAATATACTTAGTATGGCAAAAGATCAAATATGTGGGATGAACGTAGATAAAAAAAAATCAAAACAAATTTCAGAAGTGAATGGATGTAAAGTATATCAGTGTTCTTCAAATTGCAAAGATAAATTTGACCAATATCGTAGAAAATATGGATATTAATTTATATTGTACATTCAATAATATACATTAATCATCTTCCCTATATCTTTTTTTTAGTGCTTCTATATGCCACTATAATTTTTCTTTATATGAAGTTCTAAATCCACCATAACATAAAAAATCTTTCAAAATTTGCAAACTTAATATGAGTTCTCCCTGATATTGGACCTTCACAAAAATCACATTCTAATTGAATCTCAAGATCCTTTTTTATTAATTTATTATACATATCTTGATTGGTAGAATTTAGTTCCTTTTTATAGTTTTTTTATTTCAGGATTGATCGTATTTAAATCTGTTTTATTGAAATCAAAAATAGGCGGATAGACTTTATAAATCCGACATTTACTAATCTATCAAACCTTGCTTTAACTGTAGGAGTGCTAATTCCCGTAGAACGTGAAATTTCACGAAAGGATTTGGCTCCATCTTTCAACAATTCTTTGATTATAGAAACATTCATATCTGTAAGGTTAAATGGCATTGTATGTATAGAATATTTTGTTTCAAGATATATCAAATTTTACAAATGTAAAGTTTAGTCCTTATACATCTACCTGTATAATAATATAGCATGAAAAAGATCTAACATATTGATGTTTGTTAAAGATGCAGACAATTCAATTCAATATGTAAAAGATAGTCAAAATACTATTTCTTATCTGGTCTCAATACTTAGATGATTTAAAGAACCTGAAAAAGAATTAAGAAAACTCAAACTTCATGTAGCCTCAAGTATAGTTTTAACAATACCCATAACCTTTCTCTTTTTTCCTCACATGTTTCTTATGCAATTTGATAACTTGTTTCCAATGAGAATTATGCATAATAGTAATTAATTCATGTTGGCATGGCTATTCCAATACAATTTTGAATAGGTTGGAGATGATATAGCAGTTTTTGGGATGGATTAAAGGCTAAAGCATCCAATATGAATACTCTTATAGCAATAGGTACAACTGCTGCTTTTCTATATAATTGAGGTATCAAAAGCAAATGGAATAGATATTATAATGATAACAGTCGATAATGAAAGAACTGTCAAGATGATCGCTTTAAAACTTGGAATAACCCACATAATAGCACAAGGTATTACCACAAGAGAAAGCAAAAGTAATCGCCAAACTCAAGTCTCAAGAAGGAAAAATATTAGCAATGGGGAGATGGGATCAATGATGCTCAGCACTAGTAAAGGCAGATTTAGGCATTGTTATTGGTTCCGGTACTGATGTTTCTAAAGAAACAGGTAGAATAGTAATTATTAAAGACAATATAAGGACTGTTATTACTGCCCTTGTATTAGGAAAGAAAACAATCTCTAAAATAAAACAAAATCTGTTTTGAGTATTTGTTTACAATATTGGATTGATACCAATTGCAGCCAGAGTATTAGTTCCTTTCTTTGGAATTGGGATATTTGGATGGGTGCCAATGCCTTCTGAATTAGCAATGGCTATGAGTTCAGTAAAATTAATATGAAATTCATTATTACTTGGAAGATACAAATCAAGTTCTCAAAGAAAGCATATGAAAAGGGAAATACCATATCCAAAAACAAGAAAAAGAATTTAAGGTAAATAATACCTTCCAAAAGATAGAATCCAGCTTTTGTTAATTGTTGATTAATGTTCTTTTTATTCTTGAACTTATCTAATACTTCAATTGTTAACAAATGTATTAATATTCTATGGTCAAATTCTAGTTTTGTAAACATTTCATTATTTCAAATAGTTTTAATTATTTTTTAAATAATAGTTAAAAGAGAATTTGCAATTAGATGAGAATGATATGATGATCTGTTATTAATACATAGATTATATCATAACAAAAAAGAACTATTATTATAAACGTTATTATAAACGATATTATCTTTTTATTTGTTGAAGTGAAAATTCCTAATATATATGTCTATTCAATTGTGGCAATAGGAATAATATTTAGTGTTCCTACACTGTTGGATAATATCCAAGCCCAAACAAATGCTACAAACCCGGCTGCTCAAGCAGGACAAGCTGCTGCTCAAGGTGGACAAAATGCAACTGCTCAAGCAGGACAAGCTGCTGCTCAAGGTGGACAAAATGCAACTGCTCAAGCAGGACAAGCTGCTGCTCAAGGTGGACAAAACGCAACTGCTGCAACTGCACAAAACGCAACTGCTCAAGCAGGACAAGCTGCTGCTCAAGGTGGACAAAATGCAACTGCTCAAGCAGGACAAGCTGCTGCTCAAGGTGGACAAAATGCAACTGCTCAAGGTGGACAAA
>Ga0126312_10002012_pt1 | contig 13473 bp, 16 predicted proteins | sample Plot104A_FD_92537 | JGI IMG/M metagenome (GOLD analysis project Ga0126312, IMG submission 92537) | Serpentine soil microbial communities from UC McLaughlin Reserve, CA, USA - Plot104A | ecosystem: Environmental > Terrestrial > Soil > Grasslands | place: USA: UC McLaughlin Reserve, Lake County...
ATTAGACGCGTTGTGAACATACCGATATGAGGGGTGGTTTAACTGAGTTGCACAAGTGAGGAGAGCGAAATTTAGCTTGATTCTGTATAAGCCAAATGGCGTATATGCTTGTGGGTTATTTCCCTGAGTAACGATAGGGAATCATCGGATTGTTCCCTGAGGTCCAATATTTATACTTAGGTGTAACGGGAATCCCTGGCCGCAAATACCTGCATGCGGTTGGGCGGCCAAAAATTGCTGGTTTGAGATACAGAATTATGTGTTGTGGGGTTCAGACAGAGTATAGGGCCAAGCTAACGTTACGAAAATATCGATCTTAATTATGGAGGTGAATACATGCAAAAGGATCACAAAAATATGCCGAATATGAGCGCGAGTCACTATCGCGGCCTGCTTATCATGGCAGTACTCTCTTTTATAGCCATGTACATTCTCATGTATGCAATGGTGAATACTTTAGATAATGTCTATAACAATTTCAATCAGTTCTATATGGCAGGTCTCATGGCGGCTCCAATGGTTTTGATTGAGCTGTTTGTAATGAGATCTATGTATCAAGACAAAAGACGTAATACGCTAATCATTGCAGTTAGCGTCATTGCGGCGCTTCTCTTTTTCCTGTTAATAAGACAACAGACAGCAATTGCCGATAAACAGTTCTTGCGTTCGATGATTCCCCATCACGCTGGAGCAATCCTTATGTGTGAGCAAGCCTCCATTGATGACCCGGAGATCAAAGAACTATGCGGGACGATTATCTCGAGCCAGCAGGCAGAGATTGATCAGATGAAGGCTAAACTGAGCGAGCTTGAAAAATAACCCGTTGGATAAACGCAAGCAGGCTTGAGTGAGAATTGTTGCAACAGTTTCTGTTCGCACAATCTGCATTGCAAGAGTGTTAACAAAAGCGCTGTGCTCTTAAGCACAGCGCTTCGTTGAATTCTATTTGCAAAAAAACAGCTAAGGTGTCGTCATTTATTTAGGGGACGTTGTTATCTATATGTACATGGATCGATCCATCGGGTGTAATCGGCCTCATACAAATATAGCCATCCCCATTCTGGTCGGCTGACGTGCCCACATGTTGATGTTCGTGATCCTCATGATGCATATGCATTTCGAGGGTGAATCCTGGCGGACAGTTGCTGCCTCTGGCCGCAAATGCAACTGAGGTTAGGAACGGTGTCAGTAACAGTACCAATACAAGTAGAAACACAACTTTTTTGAACATCTAAGCCTCCTGATACGGGATTGATCTTCTATCAAGGATACGTATTTTCGTTCGTAGTGTCCCTGGGAAAACCCCTATCTGTAGCCATCGCAAGCTTGCAAATCATGACCGGCCAAAAGAAGGCTCTGGTGATTTTACCCAGAACCTGAGCTTGTTCTTGACTATAAGTACTGTTGTCTAGTGATGCGGCGTCTGTCCGCTGTTACTCTGACCGAGATACTCTTCAGGATCTTTATCAAAGGACTTCTTGCAACCAGGAGAGCAAAAGTAATAGGTCTGCCCTTTGTATTCCGACTTGCCTGCCGCGGTAGCAGGGTCAATATCCATTCCGCAAACGGGGTCGTGCACTGTATTTGCCATACGATCATCTCCTTTTGTCTGATCTCATTATCGCGTTAAGTTGACGCTTTCTAGGAGAGCAAAATTACTCAAAAAGACATGCGCAATATCGCTTATTTCGTTGGTAGGGCTTGCCCTATCAGTTCGCGCAGCTGCCGCCTTGGCCAGGTGCTTGCTCCAGTAATCCCTTTGTCTGAAGGTCTTCATGTACCATAGCAGCACCAGAGGCCGAGGAAAATTGCTCACTTACCACTAGCTTTGCATCAGCATCCTTAAAGTCCACATTCTGCTTTATTTGAAGATAGATTGCGGTTTCGAGTGTCTGTTGTGGGAACCAGTAGGCATTGATATATTTTGCAGCCTCGAACATCTCATCTGCGGTTGCACCTTGTGAAGCCAGTAGCTCCAATATACCAAGCATGGCTATGCCATGGTTACAGTCAGGGAAAAGCGTGTGGTTATTGCAGCAGGGCCGATAGATTGCCGCGGCAACGTTTTCTACAAGTTCTTGCTGCTCGGCAGTGAGTGGAATTAATTCGATGCTGGCATATACTTCGGTGATTGGTTTCGTGGCTAATGTCCAGCCTCCGGTAGATGCAAAGCGTTCCACATGGCCATCACTGTGTTCAACCATTGGGCCTTCAGTCAGGATCGAGTTCCTATTGGCCAAGCCAACAGCCCAGAAGAAGTTGAGGAGGTAATGCGCATTCTCTGCCGTGATGACGATTTCTTCGTCACTGCCATTCTTCAAGATTTCAGTTTGTTCAGCGGAAAGTGAATTACCAGACTTTTCATAAATCGCAGCAAACGCACCGTGATTGATTACGCCGCCCTCAATCAACCGAGGACCCAGATCACCGTAGGAAATAGGTAGGGCATAGCCCTCCTTCGGATTAATCTGTTCATAAAGACTACTCAGGTCTTTATGTTGTTTCAACGCAGCCGCTTCAGCTTGACCCCACTTAAGATAGCCACTGCCGAGGATCAGCGAGAAAACAGTCAGAACGCCAATGACAAACCATGCTACCTGCCTGATTCTCTTGTTCATTGAAATCTCTGCTTGAGTAGGTTGTTCACTGATTTGGATATCGGTTTGTGTCATAAATCCTCTATTTTCCGCACGAAAAAAGAAAGATCTGATTGAAGAGTCCGAACGGTTCTTAGGAATATCTGTCACGAATAGCAGCCATGATCGATTTTCTGCTATTCGTGACAGATTGGTAAATGCCAAATGCCTATCTGGTGATTGTTCGACCTACATACGCATTGCCATCGGAAGGATAAACAGGTAAACGTTCATAACAGTGAGAATCACAACCAGTGCAGCATAGGGCACAAAAGTTCTCCAAACTAGAGTTCCCGAATGGTGATTCTTTGCTATGCGGAAAGCAGTATAGAGTGACCCAATAAAACCGAGGGCGATCAAGCCATATTGCAGGAATTGAATGGTTTCCATACCTACAAACGCGGGGGATGCACCGTGGACTTCCTGACCAAACAATGCGATTGCGGTGTAGAAAATTGATTTGCCCTCAGCTAGCAGGTGGAAGAGATTGTGGGCAATGTGACCCGCGACATCCAGCGCGATGATCGCATACCCAAAGCGTGTGAAGTTCTCTCCCAAGCTGTTCTTATTGAATTTTCCAGCGATCCATGATGTAAGTCCGAGCATTGCCACGGGAGTGATGATGGCAATAGCAAAAGTGATGCTGAACGTGACCGCATAGTTCGTAGTGCCAACAGCCTGTTCCAGCCACTTGAGCATGGATCCCCACACCTCCAGCATGGTCACGTTTTGCACAAAGACAATGCCCATGATGACAGCTGAGAGAAAGGCTTCTTCGATCTTGGGCTTGCGGATGAACCACAATTCCTTGGTAGGCTTGCGCACTGTCAACTGGATGGAGTCATTCGGACAGTTCTTGATACAGGCCGCGCAGATCACGCAGTTGGCATTTGATGTCATTGTCTTGGGGAACTCGAACAGGGGACAGCCCGGCGCCTTCTCAGTGCCTTTGAAACAGGATGCAGAAGTGCATTTCGCACAAATCTCAGGTGTGCCACGTAAGGCGAGCATACCGGTACGGGCATAATTACCCGATAACCCACCGAGAAAACACACGTAACGACAGAAGGTTCGACGTTCAAAGAAAGAACCAGAAGCGATCACACCTGTCGTGAGCATAAGCATAAGAACACCCGAACCGAAGGGATTCTCCACGACGCCCCAAACATGGTCGCTCCAGGTGATGAAGATAAAGAGAGCATCAATGATCCAGATCCCGTATTTTTTCAGGAATCGAGGAACCGGACGGTTGTTGCCAACAAATTTCTGTACCAGGTCGTTAACCGTGGCAAACGGACAGATTGCGCACCAAAAGCGCCCAAGGAACAAAAAGATAATTGGAATCAGCGGCCACCACAATACCCAAGTTAGCGCCGTGCCGAGATTATCATGCGCGGACTCGGGACCGAGCAGGAGTTGAAACATAATGAGCATGAAAAGCAAAAGCGTTGGCCACTGAATAATGCCCGGGAACCACTTGCTGCGCATCAGCTTATCGATTGCTTGGATTTGCAGGAGATTACCTCCAGCAAAGACGTTTTTGTTTTGGGGTTTAAGTTCAGTAGTCATTTGCTTAGCGGCCTCTTACAGGAATGGATTGTTTTTTCATGATGCCTGCGGAAGTGATCAACACCACATTAATTGCCACAAAACTCCACAGTACAATTGTTTTGGAAAATACAGCGGGAATTTCAACAACAAAACCCGCCTGAAGCATCTCGCCGTTTACATGGAATATCACATTGATTTCATGTTGGCCTGATGATTCAAAATGTGTTTCCGCAACGTAGATCCCCTGCTCTCCCAGTTCGCTTAAAGTGAGTAGAGTTGACACCTCATTGTGTGCCGATACCTCAGATGTTTCCGCGCCGTGCTCACTCATGTCCATCCCAGGCATTGAGGAATGTTCCTGTTCAGCGCCATGTCCGTCTGCAGGTTCCGACGCACCATGACTTTCTTGCGCCTGCGCATGTTCATCTGAATTTGGTCCGATCAATATCTCGACATCGGCACCGCTTATGGGCAATCCCGTGCTATCCTTTAGGATCACGATAATGGTGTTCTCCCCTTTTTTCCATTCATGCTGGGTAGTGAGAGAGACATGAATTCCGTTGACTTCTATTTCCAGTGCATGCTCGCCATCCTCTCCATCTGCAAGCACCGCGGACGAATTTGCTAACATAATAATAATCGTAAGCAGGAAAACGATCATGCTGTGGAGAAGCCGTCTCATTGATCTTCTCCCTGGCTTGGTGTATGAATGTGCATCATTGTGCCTCCAAGAGAGTATTAAAGATGCGTTATGTTATCAAGGCTGATGAATATTGTTCACCGCCATATTGCGGTAAATAATCTACGCCGTCTTGCTTATGACAAAAATCACCCAGTCACCATGACTGAGTGATCTATTTGCTGCCGGCAGCCAATGTTTTATTTTTCCAGTTCAAATCCCGCCTGCTGCCAATCTGCCATGCCGCCTTTGAGATTCCAGATGTTGGTGTAGCCAATCGAAACAAGTTCCTCAGCAGCGATTTGACTCATGCGCCCGCTGCTGCAATAAAGCACAATTTTGGCCGCTTTATCGGCAGGGAGCTGGGTTAGATTCTGCTCGATCTCATTGTAAGGAATAGATAGATCTGTGCCAGGTATATTTCCTGCAAATGGAATATGTACATTGACCAGTACGAAATCCTTGTTCTTCAGCATGGTCTCCAATTCGGCGGGAGTGATATTCTGGTACGACCCAGCGACGGTGGAAACCGTTTTGCCAGTGATCGATTTTGATTGGCAGCCGACCAATACTAGGACAGCAAGCAAAAGGAAAAGAATCTTTTTCATGACTTAGCTCCTTTGAATTGTGTGCCCGCTCAGATAACCCAGATAGGCAGGCACAAGGGGGAGTACACAGGGTGAAAGGAAGGATAACAGTCCTGCAAAAATTGCTGTAAGGTACGTGGGTGCCGCCGCGAAGAGCGCGAATCTTTCCACATACAATCCATTTTTGAATGCCCAGATGGCAATCAAGCTCATCGTATTGGTGAATAGCAGGATGCCGATCGTGATAATGAAGGCCCCGCTGGCAAGCCGGATCATACGCCGGTAGCGACCGACGCGTTTGACCCAGCTAGTGGAGCGTTCCAACCCCAGAGCCATAACCAGGAAGGGCATACCTAGACCAAATGAATACCCGGAGGCAAGCCACATTGCCTGCCCGACCGTTTGCTGGCTCAGTCCCATCGTGAGAATTGCGCCAAGCGTTGCGCCGATACACGGACTCCAGCCGGCGGCAAAGAACATGCCCATCAGGGCGGACCCGCCAAAGGTCCCAGCGCGACCCGAGAACTGCGCGCGAGTATCGGCGTAGAACCAGGGCAGTCGAATTAATTCCAGCGTTGCCAGGCCAAACATGATCACAATCACGCCACCAATCTGGGCAATGACCCGTTTATACGCGCCGAAGAATTGTCCAGCCAGTGTCACGGACCCGCCCCAGCCAACGATAAAGATAAGGGAGAATCCTGCTACGAATAATAGTGCATGCAGAAATAGTTTGAAGTGTTCGTTCTGCGAACGAATCACAGGCTTTGCTATATTTGTCGTCATAAATTCACCTTCAATCTTTGATAATCCGATGATAAGCAAATTCCTGGCTTGCATTGAGGGCAGGATGGCGGGAATTGGAATAGGCAAAATGGCTTATGACATTGCTCCCTGACATTTTTCCATCTACAGAAAAGCTTTACCAAATCTTTAAATTCACTTTACGACTGCTTTATGTGTCAAATTTATACTGTCGGTATAAAGCAGACATAATGTTTTGAAATGGAGACACAAATGAATAAGACTCTAAGCCCAATCTTGATCACCGCTGCAATCCTTATACTGGCAGGTGGTATCTTTTTTGCAGGAGCCATGTACGCTCGCTCGAACATGACGTTTGGTTGGGGCAATCACAACACATACGGTCCTGGAATGATGGGTCAGGGTGGGATGATGACAGGCAACGGCGGCATGATGAACGGTTATAGCAACCGTGCCGCTAACCTCACACCGTTGACTATTGATCAGGCGAAAGCTGCTGTGCAAAAATATCTGGAAAATGCCAAAGATTCCAACTTGACGATTGGTGAAGTCATGATCTTTGATAACAATGCTTATATTGTTGTGAAAGAAGTGAACACTGGTCTTGGCGCATTTGAACTGCTAGTAGATCCTACTACACAGACTGCCTATCCTGAGTATGGTCCTAATATGATGTGGAACCTGAAATACAGCGGACTAAATCATGAATTTATGATGGGGAACAATGGTGGAATGACACTTGCACCTGGCGCACACCACCCCGGTTGGTCGGTGCCGGGGAGTGCAGGTGTGGGCAGGATGGGTGGCTACAATTGGGACAGTGCAACGCCAGCTGATGTTTCTGCCGAGATGACAATTACATCTGAGCAGGCAATCGAGTATGCCCAGAAATACTTAGACAAGAATATCCCTGTTGCAATGGCGGCAACAACCCCAATCCAATTCTACGGATATTACACCCTTGACTTTGAGAAGGATGGGGAAGTGGCTGGCATGCTGAGCGTCGATGGCTATAGTGGACAGGTCTTCCTTCATACGTGGCATGGGACCTTCGTTGAAGAAGTAGAAAAATAGGATCAACCAAATCATTGAGGAGAACGCGCCGGACTGTAAGCTATCGGCGCGTTCTGTTTCTTTCGTTTTATGGTTAAATGTTATAGATCGTTCTTAAAGAGACTTTATGGCAAAAATCCTTGTAATTGATGATGAACCTTCCATCGTGAATCTGGTCAAGGCCTATCTTAAGCCGGAGGGCTATGAAGTCTTTACTGCTATGGATGGACCGTCAGGCCTCAAAGCCGCGCGTTCATTCAAGCCTGACCTCATCATTTTGGACATCATGCTGCCTGGGATCGATGGGATTGAGTTGCTGTCGCGCTTGCGACGCGAATCGGAAGTCTATGTCATTCTGCTCACAGCCAAAACGGAAGAGACCGATAAGATCGTTGGTCTTTCTGTGGGTGCAGATGATTATGTGACGAAGCCTTTTAGCCCTCGCGAGCTAACGGCGCGCGTTAAGGCAGCGCTGCGACGAATCCAGACAGGAGCAGCTTTAGGTTCCGAAACGAGCATTTACTCCTTTCGTCACCTGCGCATGGACGTCGGTGCGCGACTGGTTACCGTGGACGAGAAACCGATCGAACTGACAGCAATAGAGTTTGATCTGCTGCGGGCCTTGATCGACCATCGTGGACGAGTCCTCTCGCGCGAACAATTGCTTGAAAACGTGTGGGGAGGAGACTATTTCGGTGAGCAGCGCGTAGTGGATGTGCATTTGGGTCATGTCCGTCAAAAGCTTGGACGCGAGGACTTGATTGCCACCGTCCGCGGCGTCGGTTACCGATTCGATGATGAACCGCTTTAAATGAGGGAGCATGGCTAACTATTTCCACCGGCATTTGGGTGCAAAGCTTTTCGTTTCCTATCTTGCGATTATTTTGGTAGGTGTCATTGTATTGGTCACCGCCAGCCAGTTTATCTTGCCAGGGGCGTTCAACCGCCACATGGCAGGCATGGGTATGACGAGTGGAATGATGGGGAATCAGGGCATGGGAAATGCCGATAACATGTCGCAGCTATATATGGATTTCCGTGCCAGTTTCAATGAAGCATTGATCTACGCGGGGCTGGCTGCCATGATCGTTGCTGTCCTTTTTAGCATGTATTTGAGCCGCAGCGTCATTGCACCGGTGCACGCGATGTCTCTGGCGACACAACGGATTACTGACGGACGGTTTGATGAACGGGTCCGGGTAGAAGGTAAAGATGAACTTGCTCAGCTTGCCATCCGTTTCAACCAGATGGCTGAAAAATTAAGTGAGGTGGAAACTATGCGGCGACGCCTGATCGGCGACGTGAGCCATGAATTGCGCACACCGCTGACAGCAATCAAGGGTTCGATGGAAGGATTGATGGACGGGGTTCTCCCGGCTACTGAAGAAACCTTCCAACAGATCCACGCAGAGGCCGATCGGCTCAATCGCCTGGTGGATGACTTACAGGAGTTGAGCCGGGTCGAGGCTCGCGCTTATGAGTTGGATCTTCGATCCAAGGACGTTTCTGCCCTCGTGCAAACGGTGACCAGACGACTCGCTCCCCAATTCGAAATGAAACAGATCTTACTGGATCTACAATTGGCTCCTGACCTTCCGCGTGTCCTCGCTGATGAGGATCGCGCCGTGCAGTTATTGACGAATCTCCTGGGGAACGCGCTGCAATATACGCCTGAACATGGGAGGGTTATCGTGAGCGCGCGGCGATCCAATCACGAGGTCATGATCTCTGTGCGTGATAATGGCATTGGAATTCCGCCCGAGCACCTGCCGCAAATCTTTGACCGATTCTATCGCGCCGACGCTTCGCGGTCGCGGCGGGCAGGGGGCGGGAGTGGTATCGGCTTGACAATTTCTCGCGCCCTGGTTGAGGCTCACGGCGGACGTATCTGGGTAGAATCTGCCGGCGAAGGGCAGGGCAGCACCTTTACGTTTACAATGCCCGTCGCGAAATAAGAACAGCAGTGTCGCTCGGGGCGTACCGCTGTTCTTATTTCGCAGTTGGTTAAGAGCCCCAATGGGCTCGGACAGCGGCGGCTTTAGAATTGACGGATGATAATCAACACCAGCAACGCGGCCAGAGTCGCCCAGCATAACCAATACAGAGCCTCAGCCCACCAAACTCGAACGTCTTTACCTTCTCCCTCGAGTCCATGTTTCTGAGACATGCCAACAGCATGGGAAATAAGTCCCAGCAAAAGAATGGGCATGGAATAGGGCGTAAGCAAATTTTCGAGTAAAAGTGCAATCCCTGCGCCCAATACCCCAGCCCCTAACGTAGCCAAGAGTTCTGCCTTTTTGATCCGTGCGATGTGTGTAGAAACAGTCATGTTTCATTTCCTTTCTTGGGCCTAGGATAGCATCGAGTCGGCTAGAGGACGAGCGCTGATTGGCTCATTGTGGATAAGCAAAACTACCTGCATATTGGATATGACCCACAGCCGATCCCCGTCTCTCAGCTTATTCCAGTTTGTTGGGCAAAATCATCGTTTCTTCCTGGTGGGTTGAGAAAGATATGCCTTGTACGACGAAGGAAATCGAGAGTCTTTTCAGACGATTAGCATCCCCTGGCTTCAGAAACGTCCTGGCGTCAATCATGGGAGCAGATAAACAAGAGGCTGCCAGGAAAGGTTTTGAGGCGAAATTATTCTGCGCCAACTGCTATCCAAGAAACGTGACTCATAATACGATATCAAATAAAAGAGAAGCAGCTGAAAGTTTTCCAGCTGCTTCTTCACTCCAGTGCGGACTGTACCTTAACTCAGGTCGCTCAGCATTTGCTGATATTGATCGCGAGTGACCTCACCACGCGCATACCGCGCTTGCAGGATTTCACGCGGCGTTTGGCCACTGTGTGAATCGTTGCTGGTGAAACGCCTGACCGTCCAAACCACCAGGAGCACGATCCCAACAAGGACCGCGAGGTTCAAGATCAGGCCGATCCAACCACCGAACAATCCCATGCCCCCAAAGCCATGCATACCCATCATAACTATATCTCCTTTCTGTTTAGGCCTTACGTTCGTAAAGGCCTTCCTGACTATCTGCTTGTATCATAGCAAGAGATGTTGAAGTTTTAGTCAAGCCATGATAAAGATTTGGTAAAGAAAAGTGAAACCGGCCAGATCGCGTCTCGAGCCAGTGGTACCGGTTTTATATCCTTTGTTTGACTAAGGTGGTTTAATTCTTTTTGAGTGACCTGTGGTCTCGGTCAATCGTACGGATAAGCGTGTCCCATGCCCTGCTTCGCTCTGGACCTCGAGTTTTGCTCCGATCAAATCTGCTCGCTCCCGGATCCCCAGCAAACCAAAATGTCCACTGGGTGCAAAGTCCGTGGGACTCTTTGGCACGGGAAATCCTATGCCATCATCTGCCACTTCCAGGCGGACTTCCCTGTCAAAGCCAATCGATAACGTCGCTTGTTTCGCCTTCGCGTGGTGCACAACATTATTCAAAGCTTCCTGCGCAATACGATATAGAGCCAGCTCCGTTTCACGTGGTAAGCGGCGTTCCTGCCCGGACCGTTGAAACTCAACGACTAGCTGATTTGACTGGCTTGTCTCGCGTGCTAGCATTTCGAGTGCGGTGACGAGCCCCAGATCTTCAAGATAAATTGGGCGTAAGGCGCGAGTCAGCCGTCGAAGATTCTCAACCGTTCGTTCTGCAAGATCCTCAAGTTCTTTGAGCGATTGACGGCCGGTCTGGTCCTTCACCGATTTCTGCGCTAGTTGCACGCGTTGTTTGAGCGCGATCACTGCTTGGATAGTCTCATCATGTAACTCCCGCGCGAGTCTGCTCCTCTCTTCCTCCTGAGCTGATGTGATGGCGCCGATGTAGTCATGCAAGCCCTCCTGGGCCGCCTGCAGCTTGTTCGCCATTTCTGTCAGTTCTTGCTGGAGATGCTGCACTTCGGAAATGCCGCCTACAGGTTCCTTGATCGTCTCGAAATCGCCCCATGCTAGCGCGGCAGCTTTCGATTCCAAACGTTGCAGGGGTTGAACGATCTGCCTGGCGCCAAACCACAATGCGAACAGCGCGAGGATAAACGCAGGGACCAGCACCAACGGAGCCATCTGTGTGGCTGCCAGTGAGGGAGTTACCAGGGCCTCCCAGTCCTCCTCTGTAATCAGTGCCCAGCCTGTCGACGGAATGGAACTATAAGCAATTACATGTTCACTGTCCCCCACTTGTACATACTTTGTGCCATTTTCGCCGCGCAAGGCTTCCGTAACACCTGGATGATTAGCCGCCAAGCTTTTTATCGGAGATGTACCGCTGACATAAAGTATCCCTCCCGAGGCATCCAGAAGGTAAATCGTGGCCTGACTGTCCGCAGGATAGGATGCAGCCAGTGCCTCACGGGCGAGACTTTCAGGAGAAAACGCACCGGCAGCAATCACATCCGTAGCTGAGGAATAGGCAGAAACGATGACGAAGGTATCGTTCGAGTCCGAAGCGGCGACGGGAGCCGAAATCACCGGTCCAGGATTTGAGCTGGACGCCAGGTGAATCTCGCTTCCAGATTGGAGAATCGCGTTCCATAACTCTTTCTGAGTTGGAGGGGCTATCAGGTTTCCATTTGAGTCTAGCAAAACCAAACCACCATCGAAATCGGACCTCAGATCCGTTGAGCTCGCCAGTACCTGCTCAAGCGTCAGATTCCCTGAAGTGTCTGCAAAGGCAGCCAGACTGGAAATCGTTGCCATGCGATGGTGCAGTTCCGATTCAAGTGCGGAGGAGGCTGCCTGAACAGCTCGTTCATCGCGTTCCTCAACGAGGGCGCGCATGTCTCTCTGATGCATGGTCACGCTTCCAAAGGCAATGACTAGAAGAAGAAGAGTGAGAGGCAAAACCGTAACGGCAAAAAGCTGCACGCTAAATCCACGCCAGAAGGGAGAGCTGCTTTTTCTCATGAGACGAAATGACCATTACCTACGTCGATCACATAATTAAGAAAACGGACTGTTTGAACCATTCTACCGAATCGAGAGCGATATGACGAACCCTTTCCCTTTGCCTAATGTCAATTGCTTCCTGATGGAGATGCCATGATTTGGGAGTTCCCACCACGCGACCGAATTTATTGCGTTGTGTACAGAACCGTGCAATCTTTCATCGTGAAATTGTAGATTGGGCGTCAAACCGTTACCCAGTTTTCCAAATCACTTGCCTGAACATAACTCCCGGACATTTCCATGTAGGATATGCTTTTTCTAAAGATTGATGAATTCTGCAAATGTGTTCGAGATCTATTGGCGACGCCCGATGGCTAAGCACGGTAATGAAGTCGATATCGCTAAAATATCCATTGATGATAGGTTGAACAGGTTCAGGAATACGCAGGTCAATCTTCATTCTTCCGTGATCTGACCTGGACCTTGTGAAATCCAGCCAAAAGAGACGGCGCGCATCACGGCTTCAGTACGGCTTGCGGCCTGCATCTTGCTGAAGATATGAGCCAGATGTCCCTGCACGGTTCGATCGCTGATATTCAATTGCATGCCAATCGCTTTGTTTGTGTAGCCTTTGGCGGCTAGGCGCAATACATCCAGCTCGCGATCTGTCAGTGGTTCGACAACCCGATTCTCCTGCTTCTTAAAGAGATTCGACATCAATTTTTTTGTAATCGATGAATCAAGGGCTGATTTACCTTCGTAGACATCTCGCACGGCTTGAATTAAGTCATCTGTTTTGGCAGTCTTGAGGATATATCCATTTGCACCTGCCTGTAGAACCGCCATGACATATGGGTCGTCATCATAAGCCGTAAGAATGAGTACACCCACCTGGGGTAGATGAGCGCGTACCCAACGAGTGACTTCAATGCCGCTTGCCTTTGGCATTTGGATGTCCAGAACAGCCACATCTGGCTTTAGCTCTGCGATGAGCGTCTGCGCTTCCTCGCCGTCGCCTGCTTCGGCGATCACTTCAATGTCTTTTGCGCTTTCCAATAACTGGCGAATCCCTTCACGCACGATGCGATGATCGTCAGCGAGCAGCGCGCGGATTTTTGTTTTTGATTTGCTCAAGAATGACTCCCTTCCGTTGATCGAGTTGATGATCTAACGCCTGCGATTGAAAAAATATACGGGAACGCAAGCCAAACAATGCCAAGCCCAGCTAGAAGACCGGAGATCAAGCGTGCCCAGGAATTGAATGAATCCAGGGCATCGCCTACATAAAACGTGGCAGGCAGGGAATGA
>Ga0126312_10002013_pt1 | contig 13472 bp, 12 predicted proteins | sample Plot104A_FD_92537 | JGI IMG/M metagenome (GOLD analysis project Ga0126312, IMG submission 92537) | Serpentine soil microbial communities from UC McLaughlin Reserve, CA, USA - Plot104A | ecosystem: Environmental > Terrestrial > Soil > Grasslands | place: USA: UC McLaughlin Reserve, Lake County...
AGCAGGTCGCCGGCGAGCCTGCGCTCGGTCTCGTGCACGATTCGCTCGCGCATCAGCTCCAGGCCCACGACCATCGCGGCCTGCCGCGCGCACAGCCGCTCGAAGTCGCCGAGCGGCTCGGCATCGGCGACCACGACGAGCCAGCCGACGGGCGCGCCGCCCCGTCGTCCCGGGACCGGGATCGCGAGTGCGCGCCCCGCGAGCTCGGGGTGCTCGGAGGCGTACGGCGCGTGGGCCCCGGCGGGCTGCTCGGCGGCCAGCTCGCTCGCGAGGGCGGCGAGCGCCTCCGGCTCGGGCTCGCGGCCGCTCGAGCGGCGGCCGAGCTCGCGGCCGGTGGCGTCGAGGACGATCGCGGTGCCGCCGACGGCCGCACCGGTCGAGGCGAGCACCTCGTCGAGGCCGGCGCCCTCGACCACCAGCCCCTCGAGCCGCTCGTGGACCTGGACGCCGCGTTCCAGTACATCGAACTGCTCGTTCACGAGCCGCGCCGCGGCCCGCTCGGTGATCGCGATGAACGGCATCTCATACGGGACCTCGAACAGCGGGATGCCGCGCGCGTCGGCCGCCCCGACGATCGCCTTCGGAAGCCGCTTGTGATCGAAGCCGGTGCCGAAGCCGAGTCCGGCGAGGCCGTGGTCGGCGAGCCGCTCCAGGTAGCGGCGCTGCTTCGCTGCGCTCGGCAGGCTAGGGCCCGTGGTGAGCAGAAGCTCGCCGCCGCGCAACCACGGGGTAGGGTCCTCGTGCTCGGAGATGTGCACCCAGCGCACGGAGCGATCGGCGCCCACCTCGCCCGCGGCGAGCTCGAGCCCGCAATCGGAGACGAGGCTGCCTACGGTGAGCATGCCGGCGCTCGGACTCCCCTCAGACGCTCGCGCCGGTGAAGCCGCTCTCGAGCCGGTCCGACGCCTCGGTGAGCACGTCGCGGAGCACCGTCTCGATCTCCTCGAACTGCTCGGTGTCGCAAATGAGCGGCGGCGCGAGCTGGACGACGGGGTCGCCGCGGTCGTCGGCGCGGCAGATCAGCCCACGGCGATAGAGCTCGCCGGAGAGAAAGCCGCGCAGCAGGCTCTCCGACTCCTCGTTCGTGAACCCCTCCTTCGTCTCCTGGTCCTTGACGAGCTCGATCGCGTGGAAGAAACCGTCGCCGCGCACGTCGCCGACGATCGGGATGTCGCGCAGCCCGTCGAGCAGTCCGCGGAACTCACCCTGCTTGCGCAGCACGTGCCCGCAGAGGTCCTCGCGCTCGAAGACGTCGAGGTTCGCCATCGCGACCGCCGCGGCGACGGGGTGGCCGCCGAAGGTGAAGCCGTGGATGAACGACTCCTTGCCGCGCGAGAACGGCTCGTAGACGCGATCGGAGGCGATCATCGCGCCCATCGGCGCGTACGCCGAGGTGAGCGCCTTCGCCGTCGTCATGATGTCCGGCTGAAAGCCGTAGCGGTCACAGCCGAAGTAGTGGCCGAGCCGCCCCCAGGCGCAGATCACCTCGTCGGAGATCAGCAGCACGTCGTGGCGGTCACAGATCTCCCTGACCCGGTCGAAGTAGCCCTCCTGCGGCGGAATGCAGCCGCCGGCGTTCTGGAGCGGCTCGAGGATCACGGCGGCCACGGTCTCGGGACCCTCGAACAGGATCTTCTCCTCGATCTGATCGGCCGCCCAGAGCGGATCCCTGTCCTCGGGCCAGTGGTAGCTGTTCGTGTTCGGCGCCTTGATCCCGCCCGGGACGAGGGGCTCGAAGTCCGTGCGAAGCGCGGGGATCCCGGTGGCCTGAAGGGCGCCGAGCGTGGTGCCGTGGTAGGCGATCTCACGCGTGAGGAACTTCGTCTTGCGCGGGTTGCCGGTGCGCTGGTGATAAGCGCGGGAGAGCTTGATCGCGGATTCCACCGCCTCCGAGCCGCCCGATGTGAAGAAGACGCGGTTGAGGTCGCCGGGCGTCATCGAGGCGATCCGCTCGGCGAGCTCGATCGCGCGCGGGTGCCCGTAGCTCCAGATGATGTAGAAGTCGAGCTCCTGGATCTGGCGTGCCGCCGCCTCGGCGAGCTCGGCGCGACCGTGGCCGGCGTTCACGCAGAACAGGGCCGAGAGGCCATCCAGGTAGCGCTTGCCGTGCTCGTCGTACACGTAGGCGCCCTCGCCGCGGCTGATGATCGGCACCTCGTGAGAGTCGTCGAAGGAGCCCATTCGCGTGAAGTGCATCCAGAGGTGACGCCGCGCCGCCTCTTGAAGGTTCGTGCGGGTGCGGGGCTCGGTCAGGGTGTCTGTCGACGCCATCTCTCCTCCTACGACTTCTGGGCCATATAGTCTCGACGTTCCGTACAACGGTAGCCGCCCGCCGACCCGAACACAACGGGGATTCGGTTCAATGTCGGCGTAACCTCTTGTACAAGAGGTATAAGCAGGATTGGACGTTTTGGGGCTTTCGCCCCTTGCGCGCCGTACAACCGGCACTTAGCCTGAACGGCGCTCGTGCGCGGAGGTGATTGGCAGTTGAGGAGAGATCGGGTTTGAGCGAGCCGAGCGTCCGGCTCGAGCGGGTTACGAAGGCCTTCGGCGACCTCGTCGCCGTGCGCGAGATCGACCTCGACCTCGCCGACGGCGAGTTCTTCACCCTGCTCGGCCCCTCGGGCTGTGGCAAGACGACGACCCTGCGGATGGTCGCCGGCTTCGAGCAGCCGACCGATGGCCGGATCCTGATCGGCGGCGAGGACGTCGCCGGGCTGCCGGCGCACCGGCGGCCCACCAACACCGTCTTTCAGAGCTACGCGCTGTTCCCCCACCTGAGCGTCGGCGAGAACGTCGCGTTCGGCCTGCGGCGCAAGAAGGTCTCCACCGAGGAGATCGACCGCCGCGTGAAGGCGGAGCTCGAGCGCGTCGGCCTCGCCGCCGAGATCAACCGGCGGCCGAACCAGCTCTCCGGGGGTATGCAGCAGCGGGTGGCCCTTGCGCGGGCGCTCGTGAACCTGCCCAAGGTGCTGCTGCTCGACGAGCCGCTCGGTGCGCTTGACCTGAAGCTGCGCAAGGGACTTCAGATCGAGCTCAAGCGGATCCAGCGCGAGGTCGGGATCACCTTCCTCTACGTCACCCACGACCAGGAGGAGGCGTTGACGATGTCCGACCGGATCGCCGTAATGAACCGCGGCAGCTTCGAGCAGGTCGACACGCCCGAAGAGGTCTACGAGCGCCCCACGACGACCTTCGTCGCCGGCTTCATCGGCGTCTCCAACCTGATGCCGGGCGAGGTCGTGCAGGCCAACGGGCCGACGTCCCGCGTCCGGCTCGACGCTGGCCTCGAGTTCGAGACCTCCACGAACGGCCGGATCGGCTCCGGGGAGCGCTGCCACGCGGTCGTGCGGCCCGAGAAGCTCAGCATCGAGCCGGCCTCCTCCTCCGCTTCGCGTCCGGGGGCAGCCGGGTCGTCCGAAGGACGTCCTTTCGTCGAGGGGATCATCGAGAGCTCGGTCTACCTCGGGACGTCGACGCAGATCGTCGTCAGGCTGCCGGGCGACGTGCCGATCACGGTCCTTGTTCCGAACGCCGACGAGGCCGAGCGGTCGCGGCTGCCGGGAGGCGGCGCGACGGTGCGGCTCTCGTGGGCGCCCGAGCACATCCACGTAGTCAAAGACTCGAGCTCGCCGAAGGCGGGGGCGGCTCAGGAAGGCGGGGCGTAAATGACCAAGGGGAAGCTTCTAATCGCCGCATTGGCGACGCTCGTCGCGGCGCTGGTGCTTGCGGCCTGCGGCGGGGGCGGCGACGAGATTGGCGGCGGCAGCGAGAGCGAGGCCACGACCGTCGACGCCTCCGGAGAGCCATCGGGCGAGCTCGTGATCTCGAACTGGCCGCTCTACATCGACAAGCAGACCGTCCCCGACTTCGAGAAGGCCTCTGGCGTCTCGGTCAAGTACATAGAGGACGTCAACGACAACGCCGAGTTCTTCGGCAAGTTGCAGCCCCAGCTCGACCAGGGTGAGTCGGGCGGACGCTCGATCTTCGTGGTCACCGACTGGATGGCGAAGAAGATGTACGACCTCGGCTACGTCCAGAACCTCGACAAGTCGGCGATCCCGAACGTCGAGGAGAACCTCCTGCCGAGCCTCCAGCACCCGTCCTTCGACGAGAACCGGGACTTCTCGGTGCCGTGGCAGGGCGGCATGACCGGGGTCATCGTGCGCACCGACCTGGCGCCGGACGTGCGCTCGATCTGCGACCTCTTCGATCCGAAGTACAAGGGCAAGGTCGAGATGCTCACCGAGATGCGCGACACCGTGCCGCTGGTGATGAAGTGCAACGGCGTCGACCTGGCCCAGGCGACCGAGCAGGACTGGCTCGACGCGATCGACAAGATCAAGCAGGCGGCCGACGACGGCCAGATCCGCCGCTTCACGGGCAACGACTACGCCCGCGACCTGACGAGCGGCGACGCCGCGGCGGTGATCGGGTGGTCGGGCGACGCGGTCCAGCTCCAGGCAGACAACCCGAACATCGAGTGGCGGATGCCGACCGAGGGCTGCATGCTCTGGTTCGACAACATGGTCATCCCGGTGGGCGCGCCGAACCCGACCGCGGCCGAGGCGTTCATGGACTACGTCTACGACGCAAAGCACCAGGCGCAGATCGAGGAGTACGTGAACTACGTGACGCCGGTCTCGGGAACGAAGGAGATCATGCTCAAGCAGGACCCGGACCTGGCGAACAATCAGCTCGTCTTCCCCTCCGACCAGTTCACCTCGAAGTGTGACTTCGCCCCGACGATCACGGGCGAGGAGGAGCAGAAGATCACGCAGGCGTTCGAAGCGGTGGTGAGCGGGTGAACAACACAACCGTGAGCGCCTAGGAACATGGCAGGCGGGCGGCGACTGACGCCGTACTTCCTCCTCGGCCCGGGGATCGCCTGGCTGATCGTGTTCTTCGTCATCCCCATGTACTTCATGGGGAGGCTGTCGCTGTACTCCGGGACGCTCGAGACGGGCTTCTCCTTCGACTGGCACTGGGCCAACTTCAGCGACAGCCTGACCCTCTACGACGAGCAGTTTCTGCGCTCCTTCATCTACGCGGGCTCGGCGACCGTGCTCTGCCTGCTCATCGGCTACCCGCTCGCCTACGCGATCGCGTTCAAGGCGGGCAAGTGGCGAAACGCGCTGCTGTTCGTGGTGATCGCGCCGTTCTTCACGACATATCTGATCCGGACGCTCGCCTGGGAGACGATCCTCTCTGACCAGAGCCCGGTCGTCGACGCCCTCGACACGGTCGGGCTGACGTCGAGCGGGCGCGTCCTCGCCACCGGCCCGGCGGTGATCGCCGGCCTCACCTACAACTTCCTGCCGTTCATGGTGCTGCCTCTCTACGCCAGCCTCGAGCGCGTGGACGAGCGGCTGATCGAGGCCGCGACCGACCTCTACGCCTCGGCGCGGACGGCGTTCCGCAAGTTGACTCTGCCGCTCACCATGCCGGGAATCGTCGCGGGGACCTTGCTGACCTTCATCCCCGCGGTCGGCGACTACGTCAACGCCTTCTTCCTCGGCGGCCCGAGCAACAAGATGATCGGCAACACGATCCAGTCGCTTTACCTGACCCAGCGCGACTACCCGGCGGCCGCCGCGCTCTCGTTCGTGCTCATGGCCGGAATCCTGGCGATCGTGTTCATCTACATCCGCTTCGCGGGCTCCGAGGCGCTCATGGGCGAGGAGGCCGAGCCGGCGGGGGCACGCGCATGAGCTGGCTGCGGCGGAACGGAATCAGCGTCGTTGCCGGGCTGGCGATCGTGTACATGCTGCTGCCGATCGCAGTGATCATCTGGTTCTCGTTCAACGATCCCGCGGGCAAGTACAACTTCACCTGGGTCGGGTTCACGCTCGAGCACTGGAAGAACGCGTTCTCGATCCCCGAGCTCAACGACGCGCTTCTGACCAGCATCGAGCTCGCGGCGCTGGCGACGCTCATCGCGACGGTCCTCGGCACGCTGATCGCAATCGCGCTCGTGCGCCACTCGTTCTTCGGCAGGCGGACGGCGAACTTCCTGATCGTGATCCCGATGGCGACCCCGGAGATCATCATGGGCGCGTCGCTGCTCTCGTTCTTCCTCATCCTCAACATCTTCAGCCTCGGGTTTCAGACGCTGCTGATCGCCCACGTCATGTTCTGCATCAGCTTCGTCGTCGTCGTCGTGCGCTCGCGGCTGATCGGCTTCGATCGCAGCCTCGAGGAGGCAGCCCGCGACCTCGGGGCCGACGCCTTCACCACATTCCGCAAGGTCACCCTGCCGCTGCTGATGCCGGGGATCGTCGGCGCGGCGATGCTCTCGTTCGCGCTCTCGGTCGACGACTTCGTGGTCTCGAACTTCAACTCCGGGACCACGGTGACCTTCCCGCTCTACATCTTCGGCGCCGCGCAGCGCGGCATCCCGGTAGAGGTGAACGTGATCGCCACGATCCTGTTCGCGGTCACGGTCGCGGCGATGGGGTTCACGGTCTGGCAGCAGCGGCGCGCTGAGCAGCTCGCGGCGGTGCGCCCGGAGCAGGAGACGGAGCCCTTCGCGGGGACGCCGGCCTTCCCGCCTGCACCCGGCACGGCCGGCGGCTGAGCTCCGCAGTCAGTCGCGCTGGCGCAGCTCGCGCACCATCGGAGCCGCGAACCAGAACCAGCCGATGAAGGCGGCGAAGGCACCGACCACGACGGCGGTCAAGGTGGCGTCGTAGACGAAGTGCGTGAGCAGCATCAGGACGCCGCATATCGCGCCGCCGAGGAAGATCATCCCGACGATCGCGAGCCGGTTCGCGGTGTAGACGACCCACTTCTTGTCGAGCTCGCGGAACCGCATCCGGTGCCGGGCGGTCGGCGCGATCAGGCAGGCCGAGGAAGCGGCGGTCAGCAGCAGGGTCACGTAGTAGACCGTCTGTTCGAAGTCCGTGACCTGCGCCCAGCCCTGCTGGAACGGCACCACCAGCAGGAACGCGAACAGGACCTGGATCCCCGTGAGCACGACACGGAGCTCCTGCACCAGCTCGAGCAGATTGCGGTCCAGCCGTTCCTCCTCGGTCTCGTGGCGCCGCCGAGCTTGCTCCGAAGTTGCCTCTTCCTCCGCCACCCGCGTGAACCTACCCGCTGCGCCCGGCCGCTAGCATCGCGCTCGTGGCCGACTTCGAGACCCGGCTCGTGATCGGCGGCGAGCGCACGGCGGGCGAGGGCGCCGAGATCGCGGTCGAGAATCCGTACACGGAGGAGACGATCGCCACGGTCCGGGCGCCATCGTCCGAGCAGCTCGACGCGGCCGTCGCTGCGGGGCTCGAGGCGCAGCGCGCTTGGGAACGCACCCCGGCGGTGGAGCGCGGCGAGATGCTCCACGAGGTCGCCCGCCGGCTGCGCGAGCGCACCGACGAGCTCGCAGAGCTGATGACGCTCGAGGGCGGAAAGCCGCTGATCGAGAATTCCGACGAGGTGGGCTGGACCGCCGCTGCCTTCGACTACTACGCCGAGATCGGCCGCGACTCCGCGGGCCGTGTGATTCCCGCGATCGAGGCGACGCAGCTCTCGATGGTGGTGAAGGACCCGATCGGGCTCACCGCCTGCATCGTGCCGTGGAACTACCCGCTGCTCCTGCTCGCCTGGAAGCTCGCGCCGGCGCTTGCCGCCGGGAACCCGACCGTCTCGAAGCCCTCGGAGCTCACGCCGCTCTCGACGCTCGCCGCGGCCGCCTGCTTCGATCACCTGCCGGCGGGCGTCGTCAACGTCCTGTGCGGCGCCGGCGAGGTCGGTGCGGCGCTCGTCGCCGACGAGCGTGTCGAGTGCGTCGCCTTCACCGGCTCGGTCAAGACCGGCAAGCGCATCGCGGCGTCCTGCGCGGAGCGGATCGCCCGCGTGAACCTCGAGATGGGCGGCAAGGACCCGTTCATCGTCTGCGCCGATGTCGCCGACCGGCTCGACGTCGCGGCGCGCGGCGGCGCGTGGGCGGCCTTCCTGAACGCCGGCCAGGTCTGCACCTCGGCGGAGCGCTTCTACGTCGCGCGTGAGCTCTTCGACGAGTACCTCGGCGCCTTCGCCGACCACACCCGCGGGCTCGTCCTCGGCGACCCGATGGACCCGGCGACGGACGTCGGGCCTATGGTCTCCGCGGCGCAGCGCGAGAAGGTCGTCGCACAGGTGGCCGCGGCGGTCGACGCCGGCGCCGAAGTGGTGGTCGGCGGCGACGCCGGCGCTCCCGAGCGCGGCCACTTCTTCGCCCCCGCCGTCGTCACCGGCGCCCCCGCGGAGACCGAGCTCCTCAGCGAGGAGACCTTCGGACCGGTCGCCCCGCTCGTGCCGGTTCGCTCGCTCGACGAGGCGATCGAGTTCGCGAACTCGACCCGCTTCGGGCTCGGCGCGAACGTCTACACCAGCGACCTGAAGACGATGGTCCGCTGCATGCGGGAGCTCAAGGCCGGCACGGTGTGGTTCAACGACCCGCTCACCGACAACGACGCCGGCCCGTTCGGCGGCTTCAGGCAATCCGGCCTCGGGCGCGAGCTCGGGCGCGAGGGGCTCGAGGCGTTCCAGGAGACCAAGCACGTGCACGTCGAGACCGAGATCGCGCCGAAGGAGTGGTGGTACCCCTACGGCCGCGACGACCAAGCGCCCCGGGAGGGCGCCGGCGCGTGACCCTGCGCGAAGCCGAGCAGCCCGCCGGCTCGCCGTGGCAGCGGCCGCTCGCCGGCACGCTCGACACGCTCGTGGTCGAGTCGGAGCTCCTTGCCGACAACCCGCTCGGCGACCCCGCGACGCGGCCGCTCTACGTGTATCGCTCGCCGGGCGTCGAGCTCGATCACCCGAAGCCGCTGCCGAGCATCTACTTCATCCAGGGCTACACGGGCCAGATCGACATGGTCTCCAACCGCGACGCCTTCGAGCCGACGATCATCGAGCGGATCGATGCGATGTTCCACGGGACGGAGACCCCCGCGGCGATCGTCGCTTTCGTCGACTGCTGGACGACGTACGGCGGCTCGCAATTCCTCAACTCGACCGGCACCGGGCGCTACCAGGACTACCTCTGCGACGAGGTCGTCGCGTTCATCGATGAGCGCTACCCGACAGCCGCCGACCGCGACCACCGGGGCCTGACGGGGAAGTCGTCCGGCGGCTACGGCGCGATGGTCGTGCCGATGATGCGCCCGGACGTCTTCGGCGCGCTCGGCTCGCACGCTGGCGATGCGCTGTTCGAGGTCTGCTACCTGCCGGAATTCCGCGAGGCCGCGCGCGTGCTCCGCGACGAGTTCGACGGCTCGCTGGACGTGTTCTTCGATCGGCTCGCCGAGGCCGACCACTTCGACTTCGACAGGTTCGCGGCCCCGATCGCGGACTACGGGATGGCCGCCGCGTACTCGCCGGATCCGGAGCGGCCCGGGAAGGGCCTGCTCCCGTACGAGATCGAGACCGGCCGGCTGATCGACGACATCTGGGAGCGTTGGCTCGAGCTCGACCCGGTGCGGATGGCGCCCCGGCACGCGGAGGCGCTCCGCTCGATGCGCCGCATCTACCTCGACGCAGGCAAGTCCGACGAGTACTACCTCGACCTGGGCGCGCAGGCGTTCGGGCACGAGCTCGAAAAGCTCGGCGTCCAGCACAGCCTCGAGCTCTTCGACGGAAAGCACGGCGGGATCTCCTGGCGCTACCCGCGCGCGGTCCGCGAGCTCGTCCTCGCGCTCTCGGACTGAGGCGCGGATGACCGACGACCTGCGAAAGCGCCGCAACACGATCATCGCCGCCTCGGTCGGCGCATTCCTGCTCCCGCTCGCCGGACTCGTGGGCGCGATGCTCTTTTACTCGAGCGAGGACCGCGACGCAGCGAACACCGTGCTCGGTGCCGCCGCCGCGGGCATCGTCTTCTACGCCCTTGTCCTGGTGATGCTCTGAGCATGGACGAGGAGCGGATCCCGGCCGCCAACGCGCTTCAGGCCTGCCGGCGCAAGCGGCGCTTCGAGACCGAGCGCGAGGCCGACGACGCGGCGTACAGGGCGCGGATGGAGGGTCGGCGCCTGGAGGTCTACCAGTGCGAGCTCTGCGCCGGCTGGCACCTCACCAGCCGCCGTAGCTAGGCCCCGGGCAGGAGCCTCAGCGGCTCGGGCCCGGCGGCCTCCGCCGGCGCCGGCTCGGCGAAAGAGGCGACCCGGACGCCGAGCAGGCGGACCGGCCGCGGCGGATCGTAGGCGCGCAGGAGCTCGCGGGCCGTAGTCGAGATCAGCGCCGCGGCGTTGGTGGGCCCGGCGACCGTGTGGGCGCGGGTCACCGTGGTCCAGTCGTCGAGGCGGACCTTGATCGCGATCGTTCGCCCGGCAAGCCCGCGCTGCCGCAGCCCCGCGGCGAGCCGCTCCGACTGCTCCGCGAGGATCGTCTCGAGCCGCGCGCGGTCGGAGATGTCGTAGTCGAATGTCGTCTCCACCGACTGCGACTTGACCTCGCCGTCGGCGACCGGCGAGTCGTCGCGGAAGTGGGAGCGATCGTGAAGCGCCTGGCCGTGGCTTGGCCCGAAGCGGCGGACGAGGTCGTCGACCGGATGGCGCTGCAGCGTCCCTAGTGTCTCGATCCCCATCGTGGCGAGGCGCTGGGCGGTCTTCGGCCCGACGCCGGGGATGAGGCGCGGCGCCTCGTCGGCGAACCGCAGCGCCGCGCGCTCGCGCGTCAGGACGACGAACCCGCGCGGCTTCTCGGCGTCGGAGGCGACCTTGGCGACGAGCTTGTTCGGGCCGATCCCGACTGAGGCGTCGAGGCTGAGCCGCTCGCGGATGGCGCGCACGAGCTCGCTCATCCGCGCCACCGGGTCGGCGAGCGCGGAGAGGTCGAGATAGACCTCGTCGAGCGAGACTCGCTGCGTCGGCACGCCGAGCGCCGCGACGAGTTCCATCACCTCGCCCGAGCGCTCGCGATAGTGCGTCATGTCGACCGGCAGGTGGACGAGGTCCGGGCAGCGGCGCCTCGCGTGCGCGACTGGAATCGCCGAGCCCACCCCGAACGGACGCGCCTCATACGACGCGGTGGTCACCACCGCCCGCGGCCCGGTGCCGGCGACGATCACCGGCTTGCCGCGCAGCTCCGGTCGCCGCAGGAGCTCCACTGCGACGTAGAACGCGTCCATGTCGAGGTGGGCGATCGAGCGACGCTCGGCCATCGAGAGCATCGTAGGTCGCCACCCGGCGGCGCCCTGGCAGCCGAGTGACGAGTCGCAGGCGTGGCCTCGGGTTCTCAGCGGCTCACGTGAATCCCGATCCGCTCCGGGATCGCGGCGATGGCGCGGATCAGCGCGCCGGGGCGCTCGTCGCGCTCCAGAGCCTCCTCCTTGCGCATGATCGCGCGGCGGATGATCGAGCCGCCGACGTAGCGAAACGGCTCCGGCGGGACGCGGAGCGGCGGCGGGTCGATGAGCGCAAGGCGAGTGGGCTCGTCGCGGCGGTCGAGGGCGAGCGAGGCGAGCGAGCGCCCGAGCATCTGCGAGGGGCCGACGCCGTGGCCGGTGTACCCGAAGGCGCAGTGCACCCCCGGCTCGCGCTCGAGGACGATCGGCAGGTGGCTCGGCGAGACGTCGATCGGGCCGCCCCAGGCGTGCTCGATCCGGCGCCCGGCGAGGTTCGGGAAGAAGCGCAGGAGGTGGCGCTCCACGGTGGCGATCACGCTCGGGTCAATCTCGGCGCGGCCGTTGGCGCGGGCGCCGAACCCGACCCTGCCCCCGCCCCAGCCGAAGGCGATGCGCCCGTCGGGGGTGGTGCGGAAGTAGTGGATCATCGCCCGGGAGTCGGTGACGCACTCGCCGCCGGTCCAGCCGATCCCCTCGAGCACGTCGGGCACCGGCTCGGTGATCACGATGTGGCTGGAGGTCAGCGTGAGCCGCAGGCGCATCCCGCGCATCCGCGCCAGCGCGCCGCCGGTCGCGACGACCGCCGCCCGCGCCCGCACCAAGCCGTGCTCTGCCTCGGCGACCACGTCCCCGCCGCGGCGCTCGACCCGCCGGATCGGCGTTCCCTCGAACACCTCGACACCGCGCTCGCGTGCGCGCAGCGCGAGGCCGCGCGCGAGGCGCGCTGGCTGCACCGTCGCCGCGCCCGGGTAAAAGACGCCGCCGCGGAAGATCGGTGAGGAGCAGCGGGCCGCGACGTCGGCCGGGTCGAGCTCGAGACACGCATCGGGCTCGCCGAGCTCGGCGCACGCCCGCGCAGCGCCCTGCCAGGCGCCGTCGTACGGTCGCGCGGTCGAAACCTGCATGTAGCCGGCGGGGGTGAACCAGGCTTCGATGGACTCGTCGCGACAGAACGCGCCGATCTCCGCCACCGAGCGCTGCGCCGCCCGGGCCACGGCGATCGCCTGGGTGTCGCCGAACCGCTCGCGTAGTTTCGGCAGGCTGAACCAGAGGCCGTTCACGAAGCCGCCGTTGCGCCCGCTGGGCCCGTCGCCGCAGCGCCCGGCTTCGCAGACGACCACCCGCGCCTCGGGCTCAAGGCGCTTCGCATGCCAGGCGGCCCACAGGCCGGTGTAGCCGCCGCCGACGACGACGACGTCGGCTCGCAGCTCGTCCTCCAGCGGCGGCGCCGGGGTAATCGGCGGCGCCTCCGTGAGCCAGTAGCCGCGGGCGGTGTGGCGCTCCGCCATCGAACTCGTGGTCGCTAGACGAGCGGCTTTTCGACCGCGGCGCCGGAGGCCGCGCGCTCGACGTGGCGCTCGATCAGCTCCCGCTGGACGTTGCGCGGCTCGCCGTCCGGACGCCGGCGGGTCCACTCGCCGTCGGAGCCGAGATCCCAGGCGTTCGTGTTGTCGGCGAGGGAGCGGTCGAGGACGTCCACGAGATCGGCGCGAACCTTCGGGTCGGAGATCGGCGTCACCAGCTCGACCCGGTTGTAGAGGTTGCGGGGCATGAGGTCGGCGGAGCCGATGTAGACGCTCTCGGGCTCGCCGTGGCGCTCGAACGAGTAGATCCGCGAGTGCTCGAGGAAACGGCCGACGATCGAGACGACCCGGATATTCTCCGAGACCCCCGGCACGCCGGGCCGCAGCGCGCAGATCCCGCGCACGTTGATCTCGATCTTGACGCCGGCCTGCGAGGCGCGGTAAAGGGCCCGGATCGACGGCGCGTCGAGCAGCGAGTTCATCTTCACGCGGATCCTGCCGGGCGTCTCCGCGGAGTGCGACGCGATCGTGCGGTCGATCTCCTCGAGGATCCCCTTCTGGAGGTTGAACGGCGCGACCAGCACCTTGCGGTAGCTCCGCGGCCGCGCGTAGCCGGTCAGCGAGTTGAACATCTCTGCGATGTCGGCGCCGATCTCCTGATCGCAGGTGAAGAGCCCGAGGTCGGTGTAGATGCGGGCCGTCTTCGGGTTGTAGTTGCCGGTGCCGACGTGGACGTAGTGGCGGACGCCGCCGCCCTCCCGCCGGACGACGAGGACGCACTTCACGTGCGTCTTCAGCGCCGGGATGCCATACACGACGTGGACGCCGGCCTCCTCGAGCTTCTTCGCCCA
>Ga0126312_10002014_pt1 | contig 13472 bp, 17 predicted proteins | sample Plot104A_FD_92537 | JGI IMG/M metagenome (GOLD analysis project Ga0126312, IMG submission 92537) | Serpentine soil microbial communities from UC McLaughlin Reserve, CA, USA - Plot104A | ecosystem: Environmental > Terrestrial > Soil > Grasslands | place: USA: UC McLaughlin Reserve, Lake County...
ACCGGCACCCGCATCGTCGAGCAGCTCACCGAGGAGTCGATCCTCAACGACTTCGTCCGCATCCGCGAGGAGTCGCGCTCGAACACCGCGGTGACCGATCCGACAACCGGCGAGCAGACCGAGATCAACGAGCGCGGGCCGGCCGTCACCGCCCAAGAGGTCGAGCTGTTCTGCGACAAGCTCCTCTACCTCGCTCGCGGCGCCCAGATCTGCCTCTTCGCCGGCTCGCTGCCGCGGCGGGTCGAGCCCGGGCTCTACGCCGACCTGATCCGCGAGCTGCGCAAGATCGGCGTCACCACGATCGTCGACACCGACGGCGACCCGCTGCGCCAGGCGGTGCGGGCCGAGCCGAGCGTCGTCTCGCCCAACGTGCCGGAGGCCGAGGAGCTCGTGGGCCACGAGTTCAACGACGACGAGGACCGGCTCATCGCCGTGCGCGAGATGACCGAGCTGGGCGCGCGCGAGGCCATCATGACCGCTGACGACGGGTGCTTCGCGATGGTGCACGAGGAGGGCGGCTCCCAGCTCTACCGCCTGCGTGTCGACCCGCTCGAGGCCTACTCGGCGGTCGGCTCGGGCGACGCCTTCCTGGCCGGCTACGTCGCCGCCCGCTACAGCGGCCGGCCACCCTCCGAATGCCTGCGCTTCGGCGTCGCCTGCGGGGCCGAGTCGACGCAGCACATCGGGGCGGGCGTGATCGACCCCCGCGAGGCCGAACGACTGGAGTCCGAAATTGCGGTGGAGGCGGTCGAGATCCCCGCCGAGGTGTCCTAGGCGGCCGCTACTCTGCCTTCATGGAAGTAGAGATCGGCCGGGGGAAAAAGGCCCGGCGCGCCTACGGCTTCGACGACATCGCGATCGTCCCATCCCGCCGCACCCGCGACCCCGACGACATCGACATTTCCTGGAAGCTCGGCGACTACCGGTTCGAGCTGCCGCTGCTCGGCGCCGCCATGGATGGCGTCATCTCGCCGCGGACGGCCGGCGCCATCGGCAGACTCGGCGGCCTCGGTGTGCTCAACCTCGAGGGCATCTGGACGCGCTACGAAGACGCCGACGTCCAGCTCGAGCGCATCGCGCACCTCCCCAAGGAGGTCGCCACGCGCGAGATGCAGGAGATCTATGCCGAGCCGATCAAGCCCGAGCTGATCTCGCAGCGGATCGCCGAGATCAAGGAGCAGGGCGTGGTCGTCGCCGCCTCGCTGACGCCGCAGCGCGTGCGCCACTACTACGAGGACGCGCTCGAGGCGGGGCTCGACATCCTCGTCATCCAGGGCACGGTGATCTCGGCCGAGCACGTCTCCTCCGACGAGTCGCGTCCGCCGCTGAACCTCAAGGAGTTCTGCCGCGAGCTCCCGATTCCGGTGGTGGTCGGCGGGTGCGCCTCCTACCACACCGGCCTGCACCTGATGCGGACGGGCGCCGCGGCGGTGCTCGTGGGCGTCGGGCCGGGCGCGGCGTGCACGACCCGCGGCGTGCTCGGGATCGGCGTGCCGCAGGCGACGGCGATCGCCGACGTGGCCGCCGCACGTTCTCAGCACATGCTCGAGACGGGCGACTACGTGAAGGTCATCGCCGACGGCGGCATGCGCAATGGCGGCGACGTCGCCAAGGCGATCGCGTGCGGCGCCGACGCCGTCATGCTCGGCTCGCCCCTGGCACGGGCCTACGAGGCGCCAGGCCACGGCTACCACTGGGGCATGGCGACCTTCCACCCCTCACTGCCGCGCGGCGCCCGGGTCGCCACCCTCCAGAACGCCACGCTCGAGGAGATCCTCGTCGGGCCGGCGCGCGAAAACGACGGCACGTTCAACCTCTTCGGCGGCCTGCGCACCTCGATGGCCACCACCGGCTACAAGGACATCGCGGAGTTCAACCGCGCGGAGCTGATGGTCGCCCCGGCGCTGCAGACCGAGGGCAAGCAGCTCCAGCGGTCACAGGAGGTCGGGATGGGGTCGAACGGGCGGGCCCAGGTGGTCACCGCCGAGGCGGTTGTCTCAGACAACTGAGGCTCCGGCGCTCGCGCCGGACGAGGCCGATACCGTCCACGAGAACGTCGTGGTCCTCGATTACGGGGGGCAGTACTCGCAGCTCATCGCCCGGCGGGTGCGCGAGCTCGGCGTCTTCTCCGAGCTCCTGCCCCACCATGTGGCGCTCGAGGAGGTCGAGCGTCGGCGCCCGCGGGGGCTGATCTTGAGCGGCGGGCCGGCGTCGGTGTACGCCGACGGAGCGCCCAAGCTCGACAAGCGCCTGTTCGAGCTCGGGATCCCGGTGCTCGGCATCTGCTACGGCATGCAGCTCGTTGCGCTCGAGCTCGGGGGCCGCGTCGAGGGCGCCGAGGTGGGTGAGTTCGGGCGCTCCGAGCTCACCGTCGACGAGCCCGGCCGGCTCCTCGCCGGCCTGCCGCGCGAGCAGACGTGCTGGATGTCGCACCGGGACACCGTGTTCGCTCCCCCGCCCGGCTTCACGCCGCTGGCGGCCTCGACCCAGTCGCCGGTGGCGGCGTTCGAGTCGGTCGAGAGGGGCATCTACGGCATCCAGTTCCACCCCGAGGTCGTCCACACGCCCTATGGCAACGCCGTGCTCGAGCGGTTCCTCGGCGACGTCTGCGGCTGCGAGCGCACCTGGTCGGCGACGTCGATCATCGACGAGCAGATCGAGCGGATCCGGGCCCGCGTCGGCGACGCCAAGGTCATCTGCGGGCTGTCCGGCGGGGTGGATTCGAGCGTGGCGGCGATGCTCGTTCATCGGGCGATCGGCGACCGGCTCACCTGCGTGTTCGTCGACCACGGGCTGATGCGCAAGAACGAGGGCGAGCAGGTCATCGCCGCCTTCCGCGATCGCTTCCACGTGCCGCTGGTCGCCGTCGACGCCTGCGACCGCTTCCTCGGCCGCCTCGCCGGCGTCAGCGATCCCGAGACCAAGCGCAAGATCATCGGCGAGGAGTTCATCCGCGTCTTCGAGGAGGAGGCAGCGAGGATCGAGGCGCGCGAGGGCGGCGTCCGATTCCTCGTCCAGGGCACGCTGTACTCGGACGTGATCGAGTCCGGCGGCGGCACGGGCGCGGCGACGATCAAGTCCCATCACAACGTCGGGGGGCTGCCCGACGACCTCGAGTTCGAGCTGATCGAGCCGCTGCGGGCGCTGTTCAAGGACGAGGTGCGGGCGGTGGGCGCCGAGCTCGGGCTGCCCCCACGCCTCGTGTGGCGCCAGCCGTTCCCGGGGCCGGGATTGGCGATCCGCATCGTCGGCGGCGAGGCGACGCGCGAGCGCCTCAACACGCTGCGTGACGCCGACGCGATCCTGCAGGACGAGATCCGCAACGCGGGCCTGTACCGCGAGCTGTGGCAGTCGTTCTGCGTGCTGCCCGACGTCCGCACGGTCGGCGTCCAGGGCGACGAGCGCACCTACGGCAACGTGGTGGTCATCCGCGCGGTGACCTCCGACGACGCGATGACGGCCGACTGGGCGCGCCTGCCCTACGACCTGCTCGAGCGCATCGCCTCGCGGATGATCAACGAGATCCGCGAGGTCAACCGGGTGGTGCTGGACATCACGTCCAAGCCCCCCGGCACCATCGAGTGGGAGTAACGCGCGCAAATCGGGTTTCGCCCCAGCGTTCGGTGGGGATCCTCTCGCCGCCGTGACCATCGCGCTCATCGCGATCATCGTCCTCGTGCTTGCCGTGACGTGGACGGTCGAGTTGCGCCGCCTGGTCGCCGACCTTCGCGCGCGCCTCCGCGACGAGCGCGCGATCGGCAGGTAGCTCGAGCCGGCGTCTCGGGTGTTTCGGCCTGGCGGCCTGATGGGCGCTCACGAAGTGGTCAAGGTCCGCTGAGGTAGTTGCGCGGGCGGCGGGTGCGATCTATGGTCGCCCCGATCGAGGCTGTCCCTAGGAAGGGGGAGAGAGATGGTGACCGCGAGCTCCGGCGAGTGGACGCTCGGCATTGTCCTTGGCGTGGTCGTGATCCTCGTCGCCGCGGCGATCGTCATCACGATCGTGGTGCTCGCGGCGCGGATCTCCCGCCAGGCCAAGACCGCCGAGGACGCCGTCGGCATCCTGCGCGAGCAGACGGCGCAGCTCGGCGGCATCGCGCGGATCAATGACTCGGGCGTGCGCATCCTGCACTCCGCGCGCGCCCTCCGGAAGGTGGCGGTGGGCAGATGAGCGGCAACGAGTTCTGGACGCTCGCCCTGGTCATCGGGCTCGCGGCCGCGCTGATCGTTGCCGTCCTGCTGATCGTGCTGGTGATGAACGTCAGGCGCATCGACCGCTCGGTGGAGGCCCTACTCCAAGTCGCGACCGACGTCGCCGGCAATACGGCGTCCATCCCTCAGTTGCAAGCGACGGCCCCCGTCCTGGCCGCGATCGCCGACGAGGCGGTGGTCCAGGACGGGTACATGAACGCCCTCACGGACGGGGTAGACGGCAAATGAGCGAACACGACACCCTCATCCTGCTCAGCGTCATCCTCGCCGTGGTCGTCGTGGCGGTGCTGGCGGTGGCGCTGATCGTGGTCCGCCAGGGCCTCGAGCGGATTTCGCGCGGCCTGGCCACGCTCGCGGGCGCTCTCGAGACGGTGGAGTCCGAGCACCTGCGTGGGCTGGAGCCCTCGGTCAAGGCGATCAACGCCCAGTTCGAGACTATCGTGGGCGCCTTCCCCGGCATCGCGCGCAAGGCGGCGATGGTGGCCGAGAGGAGGCCGCGATGACGCTCTTCTGGATCGGGAGCCTCATGCTCCTGCTCATCGTCCTGCCGGTGGTGATCCTGCTGCTGGGCTCCGTGCTGACGCAGGCCCGGAGCATCGTGCCGAGCGTGGAGCGGATCGCCTCGGTGACCGCGGCCGGGTCCAAGGATCTCGACGCCGTGCCGCTCCTGCTCACCACCCAGGAGCAGGTCAGGGCCACCGTCGAGGTGGTCGCCGGCTACGGCGGCTCGCTCGACGTCATCCTGGACGATGCGGAGGAGGCCAAGCGATGAGCGGGCCGGCTGTCGTGATGCTGGTGGCGGTCGTCCTGATCGTGCTGGCCCTCGTGTACTACCTCGTCTCCACCATCGTGGCGCTGCGCAAGATCACCGATGGTCTAGACACGGTGATCGGGAACGTGGGCGCGATCCTCGAGAAGACCACGCCGGTCAACGACGTAGTCGACGACATCAACCGCAATCTCGACGCCGGCGTCGACCTGCTCGAGGGGCTGCTGGTAAAGAAGGCGGGCCTGCTGGACGCGATGGGCCTTGTCGAAGGCCTCTACCCGGGCGCGGCCGCGCAGGGGCTGCGCAGCTTCCCCGAGAGCAGGGACGTTGTACCGCCCCGGATCGGCGAGGTCTACACGCGCGGCACGCTCACCCTGGCCCGGCTCGGCCGCGAGGCCCCGATCGCCCTGGGCAACCCGGCGGGCCCGGCGCTGCGCGACATCCAGCGCGGCAGCCTCCAGGCGCGGCTGCTCTACCCCGAGGGCCGCCCGGACCGGGCCGAGCACCTGCCCCGATCGCCGGTCATCGGCAGCGACAGCCCGGTGCAGTACGAGCAGCGGGACGACGTCGGCAAGCCGCGCAAGCGCATGTCCGAGCGGACCTGAGAGGAGCGCCATGCAGACCCCAGCCGCCTTCGAGTACGAGCGCGCGACCAGCGTCGAAGGCGCCATCGCCGCGCTCAAGGAGCGGGGGAGCGGTGCGCGCATCGTCGCCGGCGGCCACAGCCTCATCCCGATGATGAAGCTCCGTCTGGCCACGCCGTCACACCTCGTCGACATCAATGACCTCGCCGAGCTCGACTACATCCGCGCCGAGGGCGACGAGGTCCGGATCGGCGCGCTGACCCGCCACGTCGACCTGCTGCGCTCCGACCTCCTCGCCGACCGCTTCCCGATCTTCCGCGACGCCGAGCAGGTGATCGCGGACCCGGTCGTCCGCACCCGCGGCACGATCGGCGGCTCGCTCTGCCAGGCGGACGCGGCCGAGGACCTCTCAGCGGTCTGTGCGGCGCTGAAGGCGCGGGTGGTCATCCGCGGCAGCGACGGGGAGCGCGTCGTCGCCATGGACGACTTCCACGTCGGGCCGTACATGACCGCCGTCGGCGACGGCGAGCTGCTGACCGAGATCCGCCTCGCGGCGCGCCCCGGGGCAGGCAGCGCCCACGAGAAGGTCGAGCGGCGTGCGGGCGACTGGGCGATCGCGGCGGCGTCGGCCGCGGTCTGGATGGAAGGCCCGACGATCGCCGACGCCGGCATCGCGCTCGCCGCCGTCGGGCTCACCACCATCCACCTCGGCCGCGCCGAGGAGCTCCTCCGCGGCAAGGCCCCGGGCGACGATCTCTTCGCGCAGGTCGCGCAGATCGCCTCCGAGGACTGCTCGCCGATGGCCGATGGCCGCGGCCCCGTGGACTACAAGCGCCACCTGGCGGGCGTCCTCGCCGCGCGCGCCCTGACCCGCGCGACTACACGCGCGCTGCACCCGGAGGTCTGACGATGAACGTGACCATGAGCGTCAACGGACAGCGCGTCACTCGTGATGTCGAGCCGCGCCAGCTCCTTGTGCACTTCCTGCGGGACACGCTGGATCTCACCGGCACCCATTGGGGCTGTGACACCTCCAACTGCGGCGCGTGCGTCGTGCTCATGGACGGCAAGCCGCTGAAGTCGTGCACGGCGCTGGCGGCGATGTGCGAGGGGCACGAAATCCGGACCGTCGAATCCTTGGAGGTCGATGGCAGGCTCGACCCCGTCCAGCAGGGCTTCCACGAGCACCATGCCCTGCAGTGCGGGTTCTGCACACCGGGGATGATGATGACCGCCCGAGGCCTGCTCGACGAAAACCCCAACCCCACCGAGGAGGAGATCCGCGTGGCGATCTCCGGCGGCATCTGCCGCTGCACCGGCTACAAGAACATCGTCGCCGCCATCCGCTGGGCGGCGGACAACGACGCCCTCGCGCGGCAGGAGGTCTCCGGATGACGACCACCGCCGATCGCCCGATCGGCTTCGGCCGGCTCAAGCGCAAGGAGGATCCGCGCTTCATCCGCGGGCAAGGCACCTACCTGGACGACATCAAGCTCCCAGGCATGCTGCACGGGGCGATCCTGCGCAGCCCCTACGCGCACGCCAAGATCGTCTCGATCGACACGTCGCGCGCGCTCGTGCACCCCAACGTCGCCGCTGTGGTCACCGCCAAGGACCTCGAGACCCTCGGGCTGGCCTGGATGCCGACGATCTCGTACGACACGCAGGCGGTGCTGGCCGGCGACAAGGTCCGCTTCCAGGGCCAGGAGGTCGCGTTCATCATCGCAACCGACGAGTACTCGGCCAACGACGCCCTCGCGCTCATCGACGTCGAATACGAGCCTCTCCCCGCCGTGGTCAACGCTCGCAAGGCGCTCGACCCGGAAGCGCCGCTCATCCGCGACGACAAGTCGGGCCAGCGCGACAACCTGGCCAGCCCGACCTGGGAGGCGGGCGACAAGGAGGCGACCGACAGGGCGTTCGCCGAGGCCGACACGGTCGTGAGCCGGGACATCATCTATCCGCGCTGCCACCCGGCGCCCCTGGAGACGTGCGGGATGATCGCCGACTTCAATCCCGAGACCGGGCAGCTCGACATCTACAACGGGAACCAGGCGCCGCATGCGCATCGCACCGTCTACGCGCATGTCGCCGGCTTGGCGGAGCACATGATCCGCATCAAGTGCAACGACATCGGCGGCGGGTTCGGCAACAAGGTCCCCGTTTATCCGGGCTACGTGTGCGCGATTGCCGGCTCGATCGTCGCCGGCAAGCCGGTCAAGTGGGTCGAGAACCGCTCCGAGAACCTGATGTCCACCGGCTTTGCGCGCGACTACGTCATGCGCGCGGAGATCTGCTCCAAGGACGGCAAGATCACCGGGCTGCGCGTCGACACCATCGCCGACCACGGCGCCTTCGACAGCACCGCCCAGCCCACGAAGTTCCCGGCTGGGTTCTTTCACATCGTCTGCGGCTCGTACGACCTGCACGCCGCCCACGTGCAGGTCAAGGCGGTCTACACCAACAAGGCTCCGGGCGGCGTGGCCTACCGTTGTTCGTTCCGCATCGCGGAGGCCGTCTACCTCGTCGAGCGGATGGTCGACGCGCTCGCGATGGAGCTGAAGGTCGACCCCGTAGAGCTGCGCATGGGCAGCTTCATCGCACCCGAGCAGTTCCCGTACGAGACCACCACCGGTTGGACGTACGACTCCGGCGACTACGCCATGGCGATGCGGGTCGCGATGGACATGGCCGCGTACGAGGACCTGCGCCGCGAGCAGGCGGAGAAGCGGGCGCGCGGCGAGCTCATGGGCATCGGCGTCTCCTTCTTCACCGAGGGCGTCGGCGCCGGACCCCGCAAGCACATGGACATCCTCGGGCTGGCCATGAACGATGGCGCCGACCTGCGCGTGCACGGCAACGGCAAGGCGGTCGTGTCCATCAGCGCCCAGACCCAGGGACAGGGCCACGAGACCACCTTCGCCCAGATCGTCGCTGAGGAGCTCGGCATACCGCCCGAGGACGTCGAGGTGCGCCACGGCGATACCGACCGCTCGCCCTATGGTCTGGGCACGTACGGCAGCCGCTCGACGCCGGTCTCGGGCGGCGCGGTCGCCGTGGTCTCGCGCAAGGTGCGCGACAAGGCGCGCCTGATCGCCTCCACGATGCTCGAGACGCGCCCTGAGGACCTCGCATGGGAGAAAGGGCGCTGGTACGTCAAGGGTGATCCCGAGAAGGGGGCGATGATCGAGGACATCGCCGCCCGCGCCTATAGCGGCGACCCCATGCCCGAGGGCATGGAGGGCGGCCTCGACGCTCAGGTCATCTACGACCCGCCCAACCTCACCTATCCCTATGGCGCCTATCTCGCCGTCGTCGACGTCGACAAGGACACGGGTCACGTGAAGGTCCGGCGCTTCGTCGCCGTCGACGACTGCGGCGTGCGCATCAACCCGATGGTCGTCGAGGGCCAGATCCACGGCGGCCTGGCCGAGGGCATCGGCATCGCGCTGATGGAGGTCCTCACCTTCGACGAGGAGGGCAACTGCCTGAACTCGTCCTTCATGGACTACCTCATCCCGACCTCGCTCGAGACTCCGGACTTCGAGCTCGGCGAGACGGTCACGCCCTGCCCCCACCATCCGCTGGGCGCCAAAGGCGTGGGAGAGTCGCCGAACGTCGGGTCGCCGCCGGCGATCGTCAACGCGGTCATCGACGCCCTGCACGAGACCCACGGCGTCGACCACATCGACATGCCCTGCACCCCGGCCCGGGTGTGGGCGGCGATGCAGGGGCGCCCCGAGCCGCCGCAATGACGGTCACCGGCGAGGCGGCCGGCGAAGTCCGCGCCCTCGTCCCCGACGTCGAGACCCTCGGCCGGCGGCTGGCCGCCGTCGACTACCTGGTCGACGAGGGTCTCGCGATGTCGCTGTTCCTGAGCGTGCGTCTGCCCCAGCCGCTGCTACTCGAGGGCGAAGCGGGGGTGGGAAAGACCGAAGCGGCCAAGGCGCTGGCCCTCGCGCTCGACACGCCGCTGCTGCGGCTGCAGTGCTACGAGGGAATCGACGCAGCCGAGGCGCTGTACGAGTGGAACTACCCGAAGCAGCTGCTGAGCATCCGCCTCGCCGAGGCGGGAGGGCAGGCGCTCGAGGAGGCCGACCTGTTCGGCTCCGACTACCTCATCCGCCGGCCGCTGCTGCGCGCGCTCGAGCATCCGGGACCGCGACCGGCGGTGCTCCTCATCGACGAGGTCGACCGCGCCGACGACGACTTCGAGGCCTTCCTGCTCGAGCTGCTCGCGGACGCCAGCGTCACGATTCCCGAGATCGGCACGATCCGGGCCACCCACGCGCCGGCAATCGTGCTCACCTCCAACCGCACGCGCGACCTGCACGACGCGGTCAAGCGGCGCTGCCTGTATCACCGGATCCCGTACCCGTCGCCCGAGCGCGAGGTCGAGATCGTGCGCCGGCGGGTCAAGGGCGCGTCGGAGGTCCTGGCCGTCCAGGTGGCCGGCGCCGTGGCGCGGATGCGCGAGGCCGACGTGCAGAAGCCGCCGGGCATCGCCGAGGCGATCGACTGGGTGGCGGCGCTCAGCCTGCTCGGGGTCGAGCGCCTGGACGCCGCGACGGTGGAGGAGACCATGGGCGCCGTGCTCAAGTACGACGAGGACCAGGAGGTGATTCGGGCGGCCGGCCTCGACCAGCTCGTACGCAGCGAATGATCGAGACCATCCACCTCGACCTTCCGCCGCTCGTCGGCGCCTTCAGCCGGCGTCTGAATGCCGCTGGCGTGCCGGTCACGCCGGCGCGGGCGGCAGATCTGGCCCGGGCTCTGGGGCTGGTGCGGCCGATCTCGCGCCGGCGGCTGTACTGGACGGCGCGCGCCGTGGTGGTGACGGACGAGTTGCAGGTGCCAGCCTTCGACGCCGTCTTCGCCGGTGTCTTCGGCGGCCAGCGCGCGCCCGGCGAATCCCATGACGCCCCGACCCTCGTCGAGCTCAGCCCGCAGGAGGCGCCCGGCAGCACGCCGGCGCGGGAGGGCGACGCCGAACTCGATGTGCCGGTGCGGCTCGCCAGCGACGACGAGCTCCTGCGCACGAAGTCCTTTGATGCGCTGGAGCCGCACGAGCTCGCCGACCTCCAGCGGCTCATGTCCGAGCTCGAGCTGGCGGCGCCGCAACGCCGGACCCGGCGCTACGAGCGCCGCCGGCACGGCGACCGCATCGACCTGCGCCGGACCCTGCGCGGCAGCCTGCGCACGGGCGGCGACCCCATCCGGCTCGCGCGCCGCCGCCGGCGCGTCCTGCGGCGCCGGCTGGTGCTGCTGTGCGACATCTCGGGCTCGATGGAGCCCTATGCACGCGCCTACCTGCAGTTCCTGGCCGTGGCGGCGGGCAGCGGGCCGAACGGGGAGGCGTTCGCGTTCGCGACGCGGCTGACGCGCCTGACCCGTGCGCTGCGGTCCCGCAGCCCCGAGCTCGCCATCCAGCGCGCCGCCGCGGAGGCGCCGGACTGGTCGAGCGGGACGCGGATCGGCGATGCCCTGCGCGAGTTCAACGACCGGCACGGACGGCGCGGCATGGCCAGGGGCGCTGTGGTGGTGATCCTGTCGGACGGCTGGGAGCGGGGCGACCCCGCGCTGGTGGGGCGGGAGCTGCAGCGCCTGCGGCGCCTGGCTCACCGCATCGTCTGGGTCAACCCTCGCGTGGGCGCGGGCGCGTCCCTGCGCGCCGGCGGCATGGTGGCGGCGCTGCCGCACCTCGACGCCCTCGTCAGCGGACACAGCTTCGACGCACTGCGCGAGGTCATCGACGCGATCCGCGGCAAGGACTTCCCGGCGCGCGCCGGCGAGCCCGAGGACGCCGAGCCGTGGCCCAGCGCCACTCCGGTGGCGGGCAGCTCGGTCGGCATGCCCAGCGGCTACGGGCCGAGCCGAGGCAACACCACGCCGGGCTGGGTGACCGACGAGTGAGCGAGCAAGCGACGAAGACCTGCATCTACCCCGGCTGCTACCGCCCCGCGGTGCCGCCGCACCCGCTCGGCGGTCCCCAGCCGGCGTTCTGCGATCGGGAGGACCACAACGCGCTGACCGCGTACCAGGAGCGCGAGCGCCTGGCAAACGAGAGGAAGGAGCCCGATGGCTGATAACCCCTACCGCGCCGTGTTCCTGCGCGTGCACCCGACGGGGAAGATGGTGCTCAGCCTCACCACGGAGTCCGACGGGAACGAGGGCCGGTATGCCCAGCTCGTGGCGGACGAGCTCGGCGTACCCGCCCTCGATGTCAAGGTCGTCGCCGGCGATACCGACCGGTTCGGCGTGGGCCACAGCTTCAATACCAGCCCCTCGGCGGGGACGGTGGCGGCGATCTCCGGCGCCACCGAGAAGATCCGCGCGAAGGCCAGGCTCCTTGCCGGCGCCGCGATGCAGACCGACGCCGAGACGCTTGCGTGGACCAACGGGGCGTTCGTCAGGCGTGACGGCGACGGCCCCAACGAGGAAAAGACGATCGCCGACATTGCCCTCTACGCCCACGGCACCGGCGCACTTCCACCCGGCGTGGAGGGTGGCCTCGACGCCCAGACCGTCTACGGCGATTGACGGGCGTCGATGGCGACCTCGACCTCATCGGCGACCTTCAGGGCGCCGAACAGGATCGAGTACTGCTTGATGCCCCACTCGGATTGCTTGACCACCGCTCGGCCGCGCACGCTCCCGTTGTCGCCGACCAGGAGATCGAAGGCGATCGGGTGCGTCGTGCCGACGATGGTCAGGTCGCCCTCCACGTGCAGGACGCCGTCCTCCCCGCGCTCCAGGCGCGTCGAACGAAAGGCGATGTCCCGCTCGAGGAGGACCTCCTTGTCGATCGTCTCCTCGATGTTGGCGATGTCGTCGGAAGCGAGCGCCTGCATCCCACCGGTGCCCTCGCGCACGCGGAGCGAGGTGGCGTCGGCGTCGAGCGTGAGGCGGTCATCGTCGAGCGTGGCCTCCCACGCGGTGACCTCCAGCACGAGGTCGTGCCCGGCCTTGGACGCGGCCCCCGTGCGCCCGGTCCGCACCGACAGCGTGCCGTTCTCGGGTCCGAGCTTGTACAGAAGCGCGATTCTAAGGAGAAGCCACCATGGCCGTTGACCTCGACCATTCCTTCGCGGTCGGCACGTCGGTCGACCAGACCTACGCCGGCATCGTCGACCTCGAGCGCGTGATCCCGCTTGTCGAGGGCGGCACGGTCAACGAGCGCACGGGGCCCGACTCAGTCAACGCCGAGATCCTGGTCCGAATGGGTGCCATGTCGATGACCTTCAAGGGTTCGGTGGAGGTGGCCGAGAAGGACGAGGCCGCCCACCGGGCGGTGCTGCGCGTGCGCTCGAAGGAGGAAGGGGGCAACGGCTACGCGAACGCCGACGTGACGTTTGCGCTCGGCGACGGCGAGGGCAAGCTGCACACCCACGCCCAGATCTCGGGCAAGGCGGCCTCGATGGGAGAGGGGGTGGTGGTGGGCGTACTCGACGCGCTCATCACCGACTTCACCGGGAAGCTCGCCACGCTCTAGATGGCCGTCGTCACCATGCGGGCGGTGCGCCCGGGGGAGGTGCCCCCCGACGGCGGCACCGCGGTCCAGGAGGACCCCGACCGCCCGGTCTTCTCCGGCAACGGGTCCGACGACTTCGTCTGCGTGGCCTGCGGCAACGTGCTGGCGGCGGCGATGGACCGCGAGTACATGACGTACAAGGTCCGCGTCCGCTGCGGGCGGTGCTCGACGGTCAACGTGCACGGCGAGCGCCCGGCGGAGGACCCGCGGAAAAAGCGGCGCTAGGGCCGCGTCGCCCTAGTCCTCGTCGGCGTCGCGTTGCACGGAGGCAGCCGGGGCGTCCTTGAGGTCGGGCTCCTCGTCGGCGGGCGCGTTCTGGCCGCCGTCGGTCACCGCGTCGGCCGCGTCGCCGCCGGCGGGGTCGATGCCAGCCTCGGTG
>Ga0126312_10002015_pt1 | contig 13472 bp, 13 predicted proteins | sample Plot104A_FD_92537 | JGI IMG/M metagenome (GOLD analysis project Ga0126312, IMG submission 92537) | Serpentine soil microbial communities from UC McLaughlin Reserve, CA, USA - Plot104A | ecosystem: Environmental > Terrestrial > Soil > Grasslands | place: USA: UC McLaughlin Reserve, Lake County...
GGCGGCGGGCGCATGGCAAGGGCAAGACCTCGGGTCCGGAGCCCGAGGGTCCGGAGCCCGACAGCGGGAACGGAGCTCGACCGCTGGCACCGGTGCCTGGCGGCGATGGTGCGGCCGCCGCGGCAACTCCCCCACGGGTGGTCCGGCAGCAACCGCGCAAGCAGAGCCGATCACAGCGCAAGCGCTGAGCCGTTCCGTACGAGGAGGGGTCGTGAGCGACCGACCACAGGATGACATGTCTGAGCTGGCCACGGACGAGCCTGGCCCGGAGGCCGGAGCCGGCCTTGAGCCCGATCTAGGTGAGACGATTCCTGAGCCGGCTGAGGGGCCCGAACCCGCAGAAGGGCAGGAGCCCAACTCATTGGAGAGCGAGGCCGAGATCGCCGCTGACTACCTCGAGGAACTGCTGGACATAGCTGACCTGGACGGGGATATCGACACCTTCATCGAGGGCGATAGGGCTCACGTCTCCATCGTGAGCGATTCGGAGGTCCTGGTCGGGGCAAGTGGAGAGGTTCTGGACGCGCTGCAGGAGCTGGCGCGACTGGTTGTCATGAATGAGACCGGTGTTCGGAGCCGGTTGATGTTGGATGTTGCCGGATACCGGGAGCGTCGGCGCCAGCAGCTGGTCCGACTAGCTGCTGAGGCGGTACAGGAGGCACAGAACACGCATGAGCGGGTGCCTCTGGGCCCGATGAACCCGTTTGAGCGCAAGATTGTGCACGACGCGGTGGTCGCGGCCGGATTGACCAGCGCCTCGGAGGGCAAGGAACCTACGCGGCACGTGGTGGTTCATCCAGCCTGACACGTGTATGGGCAACCTGCCGCCGAGTGCAAATCGGCTGGCGAAGCAGCTCTTTGGCGACACGTTTGGGCAGGTCAGTAGATATGTCGACATTTTGGTTGGCAAGGGAATCGACCGCGGGATCATTGGCCCCCGAGAGGCGGATCGGATATGGGAACGGCATATTCTCAACAGTGTCGCGGTAGCCGACCTCATCGAGACGGGCGCCTCCGTGATCGATGTCGGCAGCGGTGCCGGGCTGCCCGGGATTCCGTTGGCCATCTTGCGGCCCGATCTGCGGATGACACTGCTGGAGCCGCTGCTTCGGCGTTCGACTTTTTTGGTCGAGACGGTCGAGGATCTGGACTTGTCCGAACGCGTCTCTGTCGTCCGGGCTCGAGCGGAAGACCATTCGAAGACCTACGACGTGGTGGTTGCTCGCGCCGTCGCGCCACTTGATCGGCTGATCGTCTGGTGTGATCCCCTACGTCGTCCTGACGGCACTCTGCTCGCACTGAAGGGCCAGAGCGCCGAGCTGGAGGTGGAGAAGGCGCAGCGGGTGCTGCGGCAGCGCCGCTTGGCTGAGGAACTGGTACGGGCCTCACTTGGTGACTATCTGGAGGCGGTATCGGTCGTTCGAGTAACCGATGCTTGAGCTGTTAGGCGTGGCACCCCGTCTGCAGCGATCTGAGTGAGTACCGTAGCGAGCGCACTCGACGCCTTTGCGACAGGGGGAGGCCATGAGCAGCGGTCCGGAGATAGAAATCGACATCGCGCCGACGTTGGGTTGGCCGCGTGCAGTCCAGGTCGATCCTCGAATCGGCTGGCCCAATGTTCCACGTGAAACGCTGGATTGGCCGAGCAAGGCGGCGAGCCTTCCGGACGCGGCCATTGAGGCTCCGGCAGCTCCTGCCATTCGCCCAGCGGGTCCCCGGCGGGCTCACTTCGACGAAGACGAGTTCGCAGCGCCGCCCACCGAACCAGACAGCGAGGTTTCACGTGAAACGGCTCGTGAGACAGCGTTCCCAGCTCCAGCCAACCCACGGGTGTTCGTCGTTGCGAACCAGAAGGGCGGCGTCGGTAAGACGACCACTGTGGTAAACCTGGCCGCTGCTCTCGCGCTCGGTGGTCTACGCGTGCTCGTCGTCGATCTGGACCCCCAAGGCAATGCCACAACTGCATTGGGCATCGACCATCCATCGGGAACACCAGGCACCTATGAAATCTTGCTCGAGGGAGGTGCGATCTCTGACCTTGTGGTCGACTCACCGGAAGCACCTGGGCTGAAGGTCTTGCCGGCGACCATCGATCTCGCGGGAGCTGAGATCGCCCTGGTCTCCGTCGTTGCCCGGGAGAGCCGGCTGTCCCGGGCGCTGCAGGCCTTTCTCAGCAAGCACTCTGTTGATTATGTCTTCCTGGACTGTCCACCCTCACTAGGCTTGCTCACCGTCAATGCGCTCGTCGCCGCCTCGGAAATCCTCATTCCGATTCAGTGCGAGTACTACGCCCTCGAGGGTGTCTCTCAGCTGACGCGCACCATCGAGGCAGTCAAAGGTGAACTGAACGAGAAGCTACGCCTCACCACCGTCCTTCTGACGATGTATGACGCTCGCACCAGGCTCGCCGCCCAGGTCGCCGACGAGGTCAGGCAACATTTTCCCGTCCAAACTCTGACCACAGTCATTCCGCGCTCGGTACGGATCTCCGAGGCACCCAGCTACGGCCAGACCGTACTCACTTATCACCCGGATTCGGCCGGCTCGGTGTCCTACCTGACGGCCGCCAGCGAAGTTGCCGCCCGCGGCGCAAAGGAGAAGCAATGACGACGACAACCGAACGACGTGGCTTAGGACGAGGCCTGGGGGACTTGTTACTGAGAACCGAGGTGCGGGATACAGCAGCCGCGCCTCAGATTGAAGCCGAGGCTCAGCGTACGGCTGTCGACGGTTCCTACTTCGCCGACGTACCAATCGACTCCATTACGCCGAATCCCAAGCAGCCCCGCACGGTTTTCGACGAGGAGTCCATGGCTGAACTCGTCGACTCGATCCGCGAAGTCGGCATGCTTCAACCGGTCGTGGTCAGACCGCTGGGCGAGGACTCGTACGAGCTCGTCATGGGGGAACGACGCTGGCGAGCAGCCAAGCTAGCAGGCCGGGACGCAGTGCCCGCAATCGTCCGGCAGACCCCCGACGACAACCTGTTACGCGACGCACTGCTAGAGAATCTGCACCGCGCTCAGCTCAACCCCCTCGAGGAGGCGGCCGCCTATTCGCAGATGCTCGAGGATTTCGGCTGCACCCAGGAGGAACTGTCCAGCCGCATCAAGAGATCCCGATCGCAGATCTCCAACACCATCCGGCTGCTCAAACTCCCACCGACCGTACAGCGGCGAATTGCTGCCGGCGTCCTCAGCGCCGGCCACGCTCGGGCCATCTTGGCAATCGAGGATCCGGTTGGTCAGGAGCGGCTTGCCCAGCGGGTGGTGGCCGAAGGCCTATCCGTACGCGCGGTCGAGGAGTTGGCCGCGCTGGGCGAGATCGAGGCCGAGGAGCGGCCAGCACGCCGGCGCCCGCCGAGGCCGGCTTCTCCTGAGCTCGACGATCTCGCGGCTCGGCTCTCCGATCACCTGGAAACCCGGGTCCGAATCGAGAGGGACTCCGCAAAGGGCAAGATCATTGCCAAGGGCAGGATCATTGTGGAATTCGCCGGAGAGGAGGATCTGGCCCGACTCATTGCCGCAATAGGGCTTTCCGAGCAAATGTCGACAAATCTCTAAGGGGACCTAAGGGCTGGTCAATACCTGCTCAGCTAGGAACCGCTTAGCGCAGCGGCCGATTCCTCGGCCTGCTGAGCGGCGAGCTTCTTGCGCACGTCTTTCGTTGCGGATCGCTCGGCGACGAATGACAAGAACGGAATGGTCCCGGCCAGGGCGATCAAGATCAGCCGTTTCCAGGACCAGTGGGCTCGGCGGCCGAGGTCGAACGCGGTGATCAGTAGCAGCATGTACAGCCAGCCATGGGGGATCGCGGTCCACAGAACCACGATCTCGTTGCCGCCCAGATACTTCAGCGGCAGGCCGATGCAAACCAGCACGATCAGCAGGGTGCCCACAACGTAGGCCATGATCCGGTAACGGATCAATGCGTTGCGCACGGGCTCGAGCTTATGTCGCGTCGGCCCGAGAGGCGGCGTCGATCTCAGCCTCCTGGGCCTCCGAATCGCCCACCCGGCGGCCGGAATCCCGGGCCATTTTGATCGCCATGGCGACTGTGAATGCGGCGAACACCCACCATTGGAGCGCGTATGCACCGTTCCGTAGCCGGCCACGTGCTTCCGGCAGCTTGGCCGAGGCCGGCTCCAATCCTTGAGCGCGGGCCTGGTCAGCCGGGAGCACCACGAACCCGTCGATCAGCGGACCTGGCCACCGCTGCGCGAGGACCGGCAGCCGCACGGCGGCAAGTTCCGTCCCGGCTGCCGCCGGCGCCTCCTCCGATGGAAGCAGCACGCCGGTCTGCCCTATCTGACCGACCGGGGGAGCAGGCGCAGCTGCAGAACCAGCACGATCCGTCACCCCGCGGACCACGGCGACCACGCTTCCGTCCGGCTGGCGCAGCGGCGTAACCACCCGGTAACTGTTCGGCTGGTCTTCCATCGGAAGCAGCAGTTGCTGATCGGGAAGGTAAGTGCCCTCGAAGTGCACCGAGCGGCCATAGCCGTCCCGTACCTGGCCAACCGGGGGAGCGACCTGACCCAACCCGACTGGTGGCTCGGCAGCTCGGCGCGCCGCCGCCGCTTCGCCCTGTGCCGAATAAACCTCGGACTGCCACGCACCCATCGCGACCATGCCAGCTGCTAGTACAACTCCGAGGGCCAGAATCAGTATCTGACGAAGTCGGGTCACGGCACCGGAGCGGTCTGCGCCCGCCCGGCCGCTACCCGGACCAGGTCGGCGCACATATTGCCGAGGCTCCAGCCGGCGGCTTCGATCGCCAACGGCACCGATGAGGTCTCGGTCATTCCCGGCGAGACATTTACCTCGAGGAACACCGGCTGGCCCTCGTCGTTCACGATCATGTCGGTGCGGGACAGGTCCCGAAGCCCGAGCACGTCATGGACTCGCAGGGCCAGCTCGGAGCACCGCCGCGCGAGGTCGTCGTCGAGCTCGGCGGGGCAGAGAAAGCGCGTCGCTCCCGCGGTGTAGCGAGCGGTGTAGTCGTAAACCCCCGAGTCAGGGCGAATCTCCACGATCGGCAGCGCAGTGGGGCCAGCACCCCGGTCCACCACCGCAACCGCCACCTCCCGGCCCTCAATGAAGCTCTCGATCACCGCGACCGGGCCGTACGCATAGGCGCCGACCATCGCCGACGGCAGCTCTTCCGGCCGGCTGACCTTGCTGCAGCCGAGCGCCGACCCGCTGCGCGACGGCTTCACCATCATCGGGAAGCCGATCTGATCACCCATTGCCCGAACCAGGGCCGAAGCGCCCAGCTCCCGGAAGATCTCGTGAGGCAATGCCACCTGGCGCGGCGTCGGCAGGTCTGCATCGGCCACCACCGTGGTGGCAATCGATTTGTCGAAGGCCACCCTGCAGGCCGATGCGACGGAGCCCACGAACGGCACGTCGAGTAGTGCGAACACCTCACGCAGCGCGCCGTCTTCGCCGGTCTCACCGTGCAGGACCGGGAAGACCACGACACCCGGCAAATCGGCGAGCCGGGGGAGCAGGGAGGAGTCGACGTCCGACTCCTCGACTTCCAGGCCGCCGGACCGCAGTGCCTGACTGACCCGCCGGCCGGAGCGCAACGAGACGTCCCGCTCATGGGACAGACCACCCGCCAGCACGAGAACGGTGGGCGCAGTAGTGGTGCTGGTCATGTCTGGTTGGCCCCAGGAGCCTCGTACGGGAGCCTGGCCCGAATGTCCTCGGCCTCCGCCGTTCCGAAGGTTTCCAGGATGCCGGTCTCGTACTGCAAGACCTCACCCAGACGACGCGTCCCCTCCCGGATCCGATCCGGCGTGGGATAGCAGAAGGAGAGCCGCATATGCCGGCTGCCGAAGCCATCGGCGTAGAAAGCCGTGCCAGGGACATAGGCCACGCGTGCGGTGACAGCCCGCGGAAGCATGGCGTGGGAATCCAGCCCGGGCGGCAGGGTCACCCAGACGAAGAAGCCGCCGCCGGGCACGGTCCAAGACGTCCCGGCAGGCATGTCGTCGGCCAATCCGACGAGCATGGCGTCCCGACGGTCCCGATACATCTCGCGGAAGATCTTGATCTGTCCGCGCCAGTCGTGGTTGGCCAGATACGCCGAGATGGCGAATTGGGAGAACGCCGGCGGGCACAGTGTTGCCGATTCCTGGGCCAGCACCAACTTCTCCCGGACTGCGTGCGGCGCCAGCACCCAGCCGACTCGGAAGCCCGGGGCGAAGGTCTTGGAGAACGAACCGAGATAGATCACCCGATCAGCGTCGAGGGCACGCATCGCCGGTATCGGGTCACCTTCGAATCCGAGGAGCCCGTATGGATTGTCCTCGACGACGAGCAGATCCGCCTGTTCGGCCACCTCGAGGATGGCAGTCCGGCGTTCCAGGGTCTGCGATATCCCGGCCGGGTTGTGGAAGTTCGGGATGCAGTACAGAAACTTCACCCGCTTCCCGGCAGCGCGCAGCCCGGCCAGGGCTTCGGCCAGCGCATCTGGCAGCAGTCCATGATCATCCATGGCGACGTGCACAACGTCGCACTGGGAGGCCCGGAACACGCCCAGCGCGCCGACGTAGCTCGGCGCCTCACACAGCACGACGTCACCGGGATCGCAGAAAATCCGAGTCACCAGATCCAGGCCCTGCTGGGAGCCGACGGTCACCGTCACGTCGTCGGGATGAGCCGAGATGCCCTCCAGCTTCATCACCTCACAGATCGCTTCGCGCATCTGCGGCTCACCTTGCCCAGAGCTATATTGCATCGCCTGCCGGCCGCTGTTGATCACCAGCTTGTTCAGGATGGAGCCGACCACGTCCAGTGGCAGGTCGGTGATGTTGGGCATGCCGCCGGCGAGCGAGACCACCTCAGGACGGTTGGCGACGGCGAAGAGCGCGCGGATGGCCGATGCGGTCATCTTGTGCGTGCGCGCCGCATAGCGGTCGACGTAGTCGTCGAGCCGCGTGTCCCGCCGGTGCATCCGCTCCAGACTCACGGACACAAGCCTAAGGCGAGCAGTTGCCCAAACTCGCCTACCATGTTGGCATGGCGAACTCCGTGGGCAGCGGCATTCGGCTGGTGCACTGGTCAGCGTGGCTCGCCCTGGGCATGCTGACCAGTATCGGGATCGGGTTCGCGTATGGCCTGACCAAACCAAGGGCCAGGGGCTAGCTGTGGGTGCCCGCCGGTTTCGCCCGCTGACCGAGGAAAACCTTTCGGCCCTGCCGGAGCCGTGCGCGCGCTGCACCTTTTGGGTGTCCAGCCTGGCCGATCTTGCCTCACCGCCCGAGCAGCGCGACGGGCAGCGCACGAAGCTTGACTGGGCGGAGTCGGTGATCCGCGACTGGGGATATTGCGGCGTGCTGGCGGTCAACGACGGTGAGACGATCGGTTCTTTGACCATGGCACCGGCCTCGCTGGTGCCCCGGCTCGGCGCATTCGCCACGACACCGGTCAGCCCGGATGCCGCCGTGCTGATGGGTGTCTGGGTCGCCTCGAATCTGCGCGGCAAGGGCATTGGTCGCTCGCTGGTGCAGTCGGCCGCAGGACTGCTGGTTCGCCGGGACATCCGAGCGCTGGAGGCGGTTGGCACCTATCACGACGGCCCGTCGTGCACGGTCCCCGCCGGTTGGCTGGAAAGCGTCGGGTTCGCCCTGATCCGCCCGCACCCGGTCACTCCACGGTTTCGGATGAACCTGCAGACGACAGCACGCTGGCGACCCGACTTGGGCGCCGCGTGGCATCGGCTCACCGGCTTGGTGGCGCAACCGAGCCCACCCGAGCCGGCTACCCGGGCGTGAGCCCCTCGCCAGCACCGCATCTGGCTGAGCCGAAGCTCAGCTACCTCGAGGATGCGGACACCGAGGCCTTCGCGGCCGCCTTGGTTCGTGGTTTCCACGACGACTACAACGCGGAACTAGCGGAACCGTTCCTGAAGGTGCTGGAACGGGATCGGGCATTCGGCTTCACGGTGGACGGTCGTTGGGTCGCCACGTGCGGCGCCTACACCCGAACCATGACCGTCCCGGGTGGCAGCGTGCCGACTGCGGCGGTGACGGAGGTTACCGTCAGCCCGGCCTATCGTCGTCGCGGACTGCTGACGACGATGATGAAACATCAGTTGGACGACATCTACCGCCGCCAGGAACCGGTCGCGCTGCTCTGGGCGTCGGAGTCGTTGATCTACGGGCGATTCGGCTATGGCCAGGCGACGGCGCGGGTGAGGATCTCCGGACAGACTCGTTCGACGGCGTTCCTACCTGGAGTGGACCTTGGCGGAGGCTCAGTCGGCGAAGTGGAGCGGGAGGAGTGGCTGGTCGCCGCCGAGCCGCTCTACGCAAGACTGCTAGCCGACCGGCCTGGTTGGCTCAATCGGGATCCGGACTGGTGGCAGGTCCGACTTCACGACCCGCAGCAGGGGCGGCGTGGCGCCACGGCGATGCGCTTCGTCTTGCACTACAGCGAACGTGGCCGGGTCGACGGCTTCGCCACCTTCCGGGTCAAGGGCGGTGATCAGGGCGATATCCCAGGATCCGAGGTCCAGGTCACCGAGATCGAGGCGAGCGAGCCGTCGGCGTACGCCGCCCTGTGGCGCTTCCTTCTTGATCTTGATCTGATTCGGAAGTTCAAGCGAGGGCACGCTCCGGTCGACGAGCCGCTGCGTTATCTCGTGGCTGACCCGCGGATGATCAGCACCGAGCTGACCGACGGTACCTATGCCCGGCTGGTCGACGTACCCCGCGCCTTGGAGGCCCGCACCTTTGCGTCAGACCTGGACGTAGTGATGGCGGTGTCCGATCCGTTGCTTTCGCACAATGACGGCAGCTTCCGGCTGCAGGCCGGGCCGGATGGCGCCCAGGTATCGAGGACCCGGCACCCCGCCGATGTCAATCTTTCCGTAGCCGACCTCGGTGCGATCTATCTCGGCGGTACTTTGCTTAGCTCCTTATATGCTGCTGGGCTGGTGCAAGAGCGCACAGGTGGTGCGGTAGCGGCGATCTCTGCGGCGTTTGCCTCAGACCGGGCGCCGTTCTGCGCAGATCACTTCTAGAGCGCCGCGGTGAAAGGCAGCAGCGTGTTGAGGCGTGCCGAACTAGAGATATTCCTCGATCGCGCTCAGCAGGGTGGACTTGGACTTTGCGCCCTTGAACGCCTTGACCAGCTCGCCGTTGACGTAGACCTGGATGGTGGGCAGGCCGAGGACGTAATTGTTGGCGGGCGTGATCGGGTTGGTGTTGGTGTCCATCTTGACGAACGTCACCTTGTCGCCGTGAGACCGGGCAAGCTCCTCGATGATCGGGGACACCTGCTTGCAAGGCCCGCACCAATCGGCCCAGAAGTCCACCATCACCGGTTTGTCGGACTTAAGGACCACCTCATCGAAGGTGGCATCGGTGACCTCGGAAACAGTGCCCATCTTCCTCTCCTGTGCTCAGCTGAGGTGCCCAGCCAGCGCCATCTCCGCAGCGAGACGTTCGGCGGCATGCCTGCGCTCGGTTAGGTAGTGTTCGGCGTCCAGTGCGGCCTGGCACCCGGTGCCGGCCGCGGTGACCGCCTGGCGGTAGACATGATCTACAAGGTCGCCGCAGGCGAAGACCCCCTCGAGATTGGTCCGCGTCGAGGAGCCGTCAGTCAGCACGTAGCCTTCGGCATCGGTCGCTACCTGGCTGATGATCAGTTCGGATCTCGGGTCATGACCGATCGCGATGAACAGCCCGGTGACGTCCAGCTCGCGTTCCTCGCCGGTTAGAGTGTCACGCAGGGTGAGCCCGGTGACCGACCTGTCGCCGTGGATCCGGACTACTTCTGAGTTCCAGGCAAAGCTGATCTTCGGATTGGTCTCCGCACGGTGGGCCATGATCTTGCTGGCGCGCAGCTCGTCACGCCGGTGCACCAGCGTCACCGATCTCGCAAACTTGGTCAGGAAGGTCGCCTCCTCGACCGCAGAGTCCCCGCCGCCGACGACCGCGATATCCCTGTCCCGGAAGAAGAACCCGTCACAGGTGGCACACCAGGACACTCCGTGCCCGGACAGCCGGTCCTCATCGGGCAGCCCAAGCCGGCGATAGCCGGAGCCCATGGCCAGGATCACCGTACGTGCGGCGTACCGATTGCCCGACGTGTCAGTGAGGTACTTGATCTCGTCGGTCAAGTCCATGGCGACGACATCGTCGGTGATCAGCTCCGCGCCGAATCGCTCGGCCTGGCTGCGCATAGCCTCCATAAGCTCGGGGCCTTGGATGCCTTCGGGAAATCCCGGGAAGTTCTCCACGTCGGTGGTGGTCATCAGAGCGCCGCCGGCGGTGATCGAGCCCTCGAAGACAAGTGGCTTCAGGTCCGCCCGGGCGGCGTAGATCGCGGCCGTATATCCAGCCGGACCGCTGCCGATAATTGCTACCTCGCGGATGTCTGCGGTGCTCATTGGTTCCTTACGAGCCTGTCATCGGTGTGGCGTTACCCTACCCCGACGAAACCCCGCAGCCCGGCATCCTATTCCGGGGGCGTCTGTGCCGAAGGGCACCCTGAATATGTCACTCAACAAGTCCACGGATCCGGAGTTGTTCCAGCGTCTTGGTGGACCGCTTGTCCAGCTCGGCCTGCGGCGCATGGCTCAGTAACCAGCCGAAGAGCGTCGAATGTCCGCCCCGAAGCAGCGCAGTGGGCACAACGTAGCGCCGAGTGCCGGTCTCGGTCTGCACCGTCAGCTTGTGACATGGTCCCCGCCTGGTGAAGAACTCGGTCACCCGCAGCACCTTCGGTCCGGCAATCGTCTGCAACCCACGGAAATGGCGCACCCTCAGCGTCCCTCCGTCAACCTGAAGAAATGCCCGGGCCCGCAGAACGATGGTAAGGACGTAGACACCCCAGACCAGCGCAGCGATCGCGGCCACCGTCCCCCAACCCCGCGTGCCGGTTAGGCCCAGCAGGACAATGCAGAGCAGGGCGCCGGCGGTGCTTGCAACCAGCGGTACCTGCCAGTTGTACGACAGTTCAAGCGGAGCGGCCATCAGCTCCTGGCTCCTCAGTGGCTTTCTGCGCGCTTCAAACCTAGGCGCTCAGATCACCGCGCGATGGCCACCTCGTTGATCCGGCCACGGTAGTCCGACCCCTCCCGGGGCAGGGAGGTCAGATAGACCAGGACGTATCGGGTGGACACCGGCTCGTTAGCGGTGAGGGTTGCGGTCTGGCCGGCGTTGGCTGCTCTGGCAATTCGCCGCCATTGGCCGTCGGAGCTCATAGGCGGAGTGGTAGTTGTTTCCGGATTCTCGCTCGGCACCCGCAACTCGACATCAGTACCGCTACGGGCGAAGGTGAGTTCCACCGACCGTACGGGCTGTGCGGAGCCAAGGTCGAAAACCAGGCCCACTCCTCGCTTGATGCCGCCTAGTTCGGGGCTACCTCGATATTGAACGGTCCGCCAGTCGGTGGCCGGATCTCCGTCGTAGGCGTACTTCACCAAGTCAGGGTTCTCGGTCTGGTCATCGCCTTGTGGGTCGAAGTCACGCGCGCCGACGATGTTGATCTTTGCCTCCGGCTGCACCGCACCACCCGACTCGTTCCCAGTACCCGAGGAACCTGAACGGTTGTTGAACGCCACGACGGTGGCGACTCCGCCGGCGAGCAGCAACACGAGCACCAACACCAGGGGAATCCACTTGCGCCGCCGCTGCCGGACCGGCTCGAGGACAGTGGTTGGTGCTGCCGCCTCGGCTGGCACCGCGGGCACCGGCTGGGTGACTTGTGTGGCATCAGGAGCCGCCGCAGGGATCGTCGGCGCCTCGGCAGGCGGAGAGGCGCCGTTCGACGAACCGGATCGGGGTGCCGACCGCTGTAGTCGCCGCTCGAGGTCACTCGAAGCATCGGCCGGACCCAGGACCTTGCCGAGAGCGGCGACCAGGCCGTTCGCAGTGGTGATCGGGGTTGCCCTGTGCCTGGGGGGGTCGCCCAGAATCTGGTCGCAGATGTTGTCCAGGATGGGTGAGACACCGGCCCGGACCTGGCGAGGCGTCACCCATCGGTGACCGTGCACGGGCGCGTCGGGAAGACCGTATCCGGGTCCGCCGGGCCAGCGGCACACCAAGCAGGCGTAGAGCAGCCGGCCAAGGTCGAGCACGTCGACATGCTCGGGCGTATCAGCGCCGTGCACGACGGTCGGCCGCGGCGGCCGCAGCGCCGCCTCGATCAGCAGGCCGACGATCTTGACGTTGCCGTCCGGGGTGATCATCACCGTGTCCGGGTTGATCCGCTCGTGGTACACCCGCAGGCTGTGCACTCCGGCAAGCGCATCGGCTACTTCGCGTGTTACCCAGGCGGCTTCCAGCCCCGAGAGCGGCCCACGGGACAGGACGGTTTCCAGCGACTGACCGAGGGCGTACTCCGAGACGATGTAGGACCCGATCGTTTCGCTCTCGCTGTGCACGACGTCGAGGACGCGCAGGAACCGGGAGTCCGTCGCCACGGACGCCTTGCGGGCGACGGCTAGCAGCTCTTCGGTGTTCGGATCCTCCGGCGCGAGCAGGTGTACAAGTACAGAGCGGGAGAGCACCTGGTCGAATGCCCGCCAGGTAACCGTCGGCGGTGATTCCCGGATCAACTCTTCGAGCCGATAGCGGTTTGCCAGCACGGTGTCCGCCGGAAGCTTCGCGCCAGGCAGCGTCGGAGTCTCGTCGTCGGCGGGCTGGGTCGGGAGGGTGGCCGCCTCGGTCATGGACTCAGTCATCTCTGTCGGGCCGCCCGATTGCTGCGCAGCCGAGGCGGCTGTTGCTGCTGTTGCTGCTGTTTCGATCGTAGGATCAATCGGCTCGATCACCGTCGTGGAATCGCCGGAGTCGCGAAGATCACCATCGGATTTGGCGGGAAGCTCTGGTGAGCTCTGGCGACGCAGCAGGGTCGCGAAGATCTCGTTCACCTCCCGGATCCGCAGCAGCCGGGCGAACAGGACGAAGATCGCCACGGCGACCAGCCCGGCGACGACGAGCGCCAGCAGCTGCACCGGCTTAGATTCCGACCATTGCGCAAAGCCCCAGCAGACGCCGTACCCGGCGAGCGCCGCGGGTGCGGCGGCGACCAGCAGCCGCACGCCGTGCCGCACCAGACTGCGGCCGTTCAGGGTAGGCAGCTTCCGGCGCAGCCAACGGAAGGAGATCGTCACTCCGATCGCATAAGCGGCCGCGTAGGCGGCACCCAGTCCGGTGGCGACCAGCGCTGGGTTGTCGAGCAGCACGACTGCGGCTATGCCCAGTACCACGTTGCTGGCGGCGATGATCAACTGCAGGAAGAAGGGCGTCCGGGTGTCCTCGAGGGCGTAGAACGCGCGCAGGCTGAGGTATTGCACCGTGAAGGGCGCCAAGCCAAGCGCCAATGCCATCAAGGCGGCGCCGACGAAGTGGGCGTCCTTGGCGCCCTGGCCGAACCCAAAGACGAACTCGGCCAGCGGCATGCCGAGGGCGAGAAAGGCGACGGCGGCCGGCAGTAGTGCCGTCAACGCCA
>Ga0126312_10002016_pt1 | contig 13471 bp, 8 predicted proteins | sample Plot104A_FD_92537 | JGI IMG/M metagenome (GOLD analysis project Ga0126312, IMG submission 92537) | Serpentine soil microbial communities from UC McLaughlin Reserve, CA, USA - Plot104A | ecosystem: Environmental > Terrestrial > Soil > Grasslands | place: USA: UC McLaughlin Reserve, Lake County...
GACGGGCTGCCGCTCGACGGCTACCACCTCTTCCACGCTGCCCGCGCCGACCTTCTACGCCGCTCCGGGCAGACCGCCGCGGCGCGTGACGCTTACGCACGCGCGTGCGAGCTGGCGACGAATCCCACTGAGCGCAAGTTCCTCGAGCGTCGGCTCGCTTCCCTGTAGCGTCCGACCCTCTCCCTACAGTGCTGTCGGAGTGGCCGTGGAATCCCCAGATTTCCAGGTATTCCGCGGGGCCGGCAGGCCCCGCTTCGCCAACCGAGCCGAGCTCGAGTGCGCGAAGCTCCTCGACTACTACGGCGTCCCGTGGGACTACGAGCCGCGGACGTTCGTGCTCGAGACCGACGGCGAGGGCCGCGTGACCGAAGCATTCACGCCGGACTTCTTCCTGCCCGAGCAGAACCTCTACCTCGAGATCACCGTCATGAAGCAGACGCTCGTGACGCGCAAGAACCGCAAGCTGCGCAAGCTGCGCCAGCTGTACCCGGACGTGAACGCGAAGCTCTTCTACCGCCGAGACGTCGAACGGCTGGCCGAGCGACTGCGTCTGGACCTCGCGTCGTGAGCGCCGGCGAGTGCTACCTCACCGCGGGCCAGCTGCTCGCGCGCGCACGGGAGCTCGGCGCGGCGATCACACGCGACTACGAGCAGCGCGACCTCGTGCTCGTCGTGCCCCTGCGGGGCAGCTTCATCTTCGGCGTCGACCTGTCGCGCTCGCTGACGCTGCCGCACGCGATCGACTTCGTCGAGCTGGAGCCGTACCACCGCGGCGAGCGCGGCGTCCGCCTCGTCAAGGACCTCGACGGCGACATCCGCGGACGCGATGTCCTGATCGCCGTCGACGTCGTCGACACCGGCCTGACGATGCACTACCTCTGCAAGACGCTGAGGCTGCGCGAGCCGGCGTCGCTCTCGATCGCGACGCTCCTCGACCGGCCGTACCGGCGGCTCGTCGACGACCTGCCCGTCGGCTACATCGGGTTCACCGTTCCGGACGAGCTCTTCGTCGGGTACGGCTTCGCCCTCGAGGACCGGTACCGGAACCTTCCGGACCTGCATATCCGCGCCGCCTGAGCGGCCGTGGTTGACGTTCGTCCCGGTCCGTTCTAACCTCTTTCTCAGTCCAAAAGGGGGAAGTATTCGACCGAACCGCCCTTACGGCAGGGGCGGGGAGGCGAGGAGCGAACAAGGTCTGCGGCCTGTCGACTGGAGGATCCGCTTGACCGAGCTCACACATCCGCTGGCAGCCACCGAGCCGCAGGCGCCCGCGGTCACAAAGAAGGCGAAAGCGCAACGGACGTCGCACGCACCGACGTTCACGGAGCTGGTCTACGCGCACTTCAACTGGTGGCAGGAGCGGCAGCATCCGTCCGCGAACGGACACGCGGGCGCGGCCTTTCGCGAGGAGCTCGCACGGTACGAGCGCCGGCACGGCGAGGTCGTCAACGCCTACTGGTGCTCCCACGTCGAGAGCGCCGCGGCGCTGACCGAGAAGAAGCGCCGGATCTCGTGGGCGACGCCGCTGACGGAGTTCCAGCGCGAGAGCGACTGGGCCACGAAGAACGCGCCGGACATCGCGCGCGAGCTTCATCGGTGCGACGAGCTGGCGGTCCGCGCGCAGATCGTGCTCCGCGGCATCAGGCAGCGGATCTGCATGCGCCTCGTGATGGCGTCGGCGGCGCATCTGCTCAGCCTTGTAGACGCGCGCGCGGCGCACAGCGACGAGACGAAGATCGCGGCTGCGCTCGAGGAGGAGCGCGCGGAGCTCGACAAGGCCGAGGCGTACTACTGCACCGCCGCGAACGGGCAGGCGCAGATCGTCTACTTCGTCGGCATGGTCTTTACGGCCGCGCTCATCTCGCTCGTCGCCGGCATCTGCCTGACCGCGAACTGGGCCGGTGCGGAGTACGCCGCGCTCATCGCCGGCGCAGTCGGCGCGGTCATCAGCGTCGTGCAACGGATCAACGCCGGGCAGTTCGACCTCGAGTACGACGTCGGCCGGCCGTACGCGTTCTTCCTCGGCGGCTTACGACCGCTGATCGGCGGGGCCTCCGCACTCGTCATCGCCTTCGCGTTCAAGAGCGGCGTCCTGCACCTGCCGCTGAGTAAGGACCACACGACGTCGGAGGAGCAGTTCGCGCTCATCGTGCTCGGGTTCATCTCCGGGTTCAGCGAGCGGTTCGCGAAGGACACGCTCGCCGCGGCGGCGGGCACGGTCGTGCCGCCCGGCACGAAAGCGGAACCGGCGAAGTAGCGTCAGGCCGAGAGCTCGGCGCGAATCGCCCGCACGCGCTCGGGCACGTTCGGCAGCGCGCTCTCGTCCTCGTCGAGTATCGCGGCGAACGCACGCAGGCACGTCGCGCGATAGTCCGGATGGTTCTTGCCGAGCAGGATCCCGATCAGGTGCGCCGCCCCGTCGAGCCGCCCCCAGAGGTAGTCGTTCTCGCGCGCGTGGCGGTCGAAGAAGCCCCAGAAGTGCATCAGCTTCTTCGCCTCGACCTTGTCCTGCGGCGCAGTGGAGAGCACAGTCGCCTCGTACGGGCTCATGCGCTGCACCTTCACGCCGTCGTTCTCCCCCGCGTCGGCGAGCGCCTGGATCGGGAAGAGCAGCACGTCCCAGAGCGGGAAGCCGAGGTAGCGCACGAGCAGGTCGCGGCGCCGCTCGGCCGCCCAGCCCTGTGACAGCTCGTAGAGGTCGCGGTACAGCTTCGCCGAGAAGCCCTGCAGGCTCGCGCCGAGGTGCGCTCGCAACGCGTGCTCGGCCTTCTCGAGCCGGCCGCGCCGTTGCCCGAGGTACTCCTGAGCGTCGAGCCCGTTCTCGGCGAGGAAGCTCCGCACGTCGTCGTCCGGGAAGCATGCCGTGATCTGCTTCACGAGGTCCTCCGGAAACGCGTCGCCGCTCACCAGGTTGCGCAGCGTGTCGACCGCGTCGTAAAGGAGCTTCTTGCCGCTGTCGAGCTGCTCCCGCGGCGGGACGTTCGCCTTGCCGTCCTGCAGGTCGCGGTACCACCAGCGCAGCGCAGACGTCACGAAGCGCAGGCGCCGCTGCCCGTACCCGAGATCGAGCTCGCGCAGGAAGGCCAGCTGCTCCTGCGTCGGCTCGCCCTGCTGCTGGAAGAGGTTCCGCTCGTCGGCCCACGCACGGAAGACGCTGCGCACGAGCTGCGCGTGGTTCGAGTCGGCGGGGAAGTCGCAGACGTCGCAGACCGACTGCGCGTAGCGGTCGACGGTCGCGCTGATCTTCAGGCGGAGGTACGTCGCGTAGGCGAAGCCGGCCTCGGCGATCGTCTGCTGGTTGATCGTCTTCGTCCACTCCGCGAACTCCGCGCTCTCGGGGTCACTAGGCAGCTCGCTCGCCGCGCCGACGATTCCCTCGACGAACCCGGCGACGCCGGAGAAGCTCGTCTCGATCACGTCGCGGAGACGATCGACGCGCTCGTTGTGCGCCGCGACGTCCAGCAGGTCGTCGAGGATCGGCTCCTGCCGCGGCAGGCCGCTGACCGCCGCCATGATCGCGGCGACGGTCGCCGGCGGCTTGCCGGGTTCCGTCGCCTTGCCACTGTCGTCGACGAAGCGATCGCCCGGGTCGGGCTGGAGATAGAGGAGCCGCCGGTCGACCTCGACGTCGGCGCGGCGCTGCTGGATGGCGGAGATCGCCCAGCCGAACGGCTTGTTGTCGAGGACGCCGCCGTCGACGAACTGCGTGTCCTCCGGCCGCGCGCCAGCGAGGATGTGGCTTCGGAAGCAGCGGCGCAGGTCGCTCAGGTCGGCCTTCGGCACCCACTGCTGGAACGCCTTGAAGCTCACCGGCGGGAAGACGCCGGGGAAGCACGAGGTGGCGCGACCCGCGAACGCGAGGGCGCCGTTGTTCTTCGGCTGGAACTGGTCGCGCTTGCCGGGGCCGTAGGTGAACGTCAGCGCGTGGCGGTGTCGCTGGTCGTGCACGAGACGCGGATCCGCGATCGCGATCTGCCGGTCGTAGCCGTAGAAGTCGGTGATCGTCACGAAGAGATCGAGCCGGTTGTCGCGCGGCACGAGCGTCTGCAGCTCCGGCGGCTGCGGGCCTCCTGCGTCCATCTCCTCGAGCGCGCCGTACAGCCACTGCGCCATCTCGTTGCCGCGCAGCGGCGACTTCTTGAGCGCGCGCGGCAGCAGCAGCGCGAGGCGCAGCTTCACCGGCCACCGCTTCGGCAGGAGCAGCAGCTCCTTCATGTCGCCCTTGTTGAACCAGACGTCACGGAGTGCGTCCTGCGAGAGGTTGTGCGCGATCGCCTTCGTCAGGTAGATGCCGTTGATCCCGCCCGCGGACGTGCCTGCGACGACGTCGACGACGACGCGCGTGCGCACTCCCGAATCCTCGGCGACGCGGCGTAGAAGATCGATGTAGCAGGCCTCGCTGCGCGCGTCGGGCTGCGGTGCGAGGTCCGCGTCGAGGAGCGCCGACGCCTTGACGAGCCGGTTCAGCTCCTTCGTGACACCGTGCATGTAGATCGCCAGCGACGAGCCGCCGTAGCAGACGACTCCGAGCCGAAGCTCCTTCGTGGGGTCCTTCTTGTGCGCGGCGCTATTGGCCATGTCCGTCTCGTCCGTTACGCTCTGTTCACGCTGCGGCTGCGTGTTCGGGTCGAGGAGGGCGAAGATGAAGGCACGAGTGGTAGCCGTTGCGATCGTCGCAGGTGTCGTCTTCACCGCCGCCGGCGTGTACGCGCGACCGACGCCCGAGGCGCGCCCGTCCAGCCGCTACCCGTCCGCGGCGTGCGGCTCCGAGCGGTGGACCGTGAAGACGCTGTCGGACGCCGCCGCGGCGAAGATCGACCTCGCCAAGCTCAAGACCACCACCGTCGAGGGCCTGCGGCACCTGAGGGTCCCGAAGAACCTCAAGGCGACGAGCGCGCGTCGGGCCGGCGCCGAGAAGAGCGTGTACACCGTGCAGGGCCTGCTGATGTCGATGAAGCGCGAGGAGGACTCCGACATCCACCTCGTCATCGCCGACCCGAAGCTCGGCGGGAGCATGATCGTCGAGCTCCCGTCCGAGGCGTGCAACGGTGCGGCGGCTCCCGCGGCCCGCTTGATGATGACGCAGGCGCGCGTCGATCTCGCGGCTGCCTGCGGAGGCGAGCCGGGCGCACGCGCTGTGACGCTGACGGGCAGCGCGACGATCACCGGCATCGGCTTCTTCGACCTGATCCACGGTCAGGCCGGCGTCGGCCCGAACGGCATCGAGCTCCACCCCGTGCTCTCCTTCACGAGCGCGAACTGCCAGCGGATCGCGGTCAAGCATCGCGGCTAGCCTAAGGCCGCGAGCGGTCGGGCCGCGGACCTCACCCGAGCAGGCCCTTCAGCGACTCGAGCTCGCTCTTCCACGAAGCCGTCGCTTCCTGTAGCGCAGCGGTGTGCTGCTTCGCCTGAGCCTCCTCGTCGTCGACCGCCTTCTTCACGGCCTTCAGGTCCTCGGAGAACGGCTGGTCCTTCTCGGCGACCTCGCCGAGCTCCGGCCGCGCGAGCGTGGCGAGGACCTGCTTTCGTTCGGCGGCCGCGTTGCGGCTCGCCACACGCGCGGTCGCGACAAGGTCGTCGAGCGCGTCGGAGCCGGCGCTCGCGACCGCGTCGATCAGCTCCTTCGTCGAGTCGTCGAGCGAGATGTCGCCGCTGACGGAGAGCTGCGGCGAGTCCGGGATCGTCAGGATCGTCCCGGGCTTGAGCGAGTCGAGGTCGGCGTGCGGATTCGCCTCGGCGACTGCATCCGCGACCTCCTGGAGCTTCGCGCTCGAGACGCGGCCGCTGAAGAGGCGCGGGCGCAGCGCAGCGAAGTTCTTCTCGGTGCCGACGATGATCACGGGCATCGCTTGCCTCCTACGCGGTCGGATTGAGAGGACCCCACGGCGACGGGAGGCCGCCGCCGGGAGTGTTGAGATGCGTGCCGCCTGGCGCGATGTTGCCGAGCGCCGCGAAGCTGCCTTCGCCGACCCTGATCACGATCATCGGCGCGGAATCGTCGCCGTCGAGCCGGTTGGTCGACGCGGTGACGACGTTCCCTTGCAGGAACGCGCCCGTCGGCCGGTCACCTGGGCCGCCGTGCCTGAGGTGGTTTCCTTGGGCGATGACGTCGCCGGTGACGCGTGCGAAGCACGTCGGCAACGCGCCGCCGCCGGTCAGCCTGTTCGACCCGATCAGAGCGTGATCCCTGCGCAGCTGGGCAAGAAAGGCCCAGCCATTCGTCAGCACGACCGCGCCATCGTCGACGCGCACGACCGCCTTGCCCCCGCCGAAGCGCGTGACGTTGCTTGCACCGGGTGACATCACCATCAGCGCATTCCACGTGCCCTCCGACGGCGCGAGGCGTGCCGTGCCGAAGCGCGCAGAGTTGTCGGAGACCGAGGCAGCGTTGAACGGCCCGGAGACCGCGATGCCGACGGCGAGTCCGAGGAAGCCGCCCTCGCTCTGCGGGCCGACGGTGTCGACGACGTTGCCGGTGACGCGGATGTCGCCGGCCGCAATCGCGACGATCCCGGCCCGCACGGGGATGCCCGTCGCTCCGCCTCCGACGCCCGCGAGCGTGTTGCCGGCGACGGCGATCGACTCGGCTCGGAGGAGGACGATCCCAAACGGCTTGTCCGCGCCTTCGCGCGCGGCGACGTCGAAGAGCTCGTTGTTGTCCACGGCTACACGCTCGGCCGAGCCCTTGCCCTCGATCGCGATGCCGGCGCCGACGCGCGTGAGGATGTTCTGCTTGACCATGAACGTACGCACGGCGGTTCGCAAGGCGATCCCGGTGCCGGTTCGGTCGTGCACGCGGTTCCCCGTGATGCGAACGTGGCCAGGCGCGACCCCGATCGCTCCCTGCACGACGGCGATCCCCTCCGTGCCGGTGCCGCGCTCGTTCGGGGACGTGTCGTTGATCACATTCGAGTCGACCGTCGCGTCGGCGCCGACGACGATGCCGGTCCCGCCGGTCGCGATCTTGTTCCCGACCACGTCGAGCGTGCCGCCCGGCGCGACCGCGCCGGTCGCGAGGATGCCGCCGTCGTCGCCGGCGAGGATGTCGTTGCGCTCGACCCGGCACGAGTAGAGGTACGCCGAGCGGCCGCCCAGGTCGATCGCGCGCTGGAGCCCGACCACGACGTTGTCCTCCACGCGCAGCGCCGCCGCGTAGAGGCCGATCCGCTCGCCGAAGCCGGCGTCGACGCCGCGCCCGCCGACGAGGATGTTGCGGCGGATCGCGACGAAGAGGCCGACGCCGGACAGCTCGACGGCGGCCCCGGCGACCGGCGCACCTGTCGCCTGGCGCGTCGGGTACGACAGGACGACGAGGTCCTGCAGGGTCGCGCCGACGACGCTGCGTACCTCGATCGCCGCCGGCGCCTCGGAGCCGCTGATGACGGCGAGGTTCTCGACGGTGACGGCGATCGACTGCTGAACCCTGAGCGCCCTGCCGCGCGAGACGAGGATCGTCGCGGGACCGTGACCGCGGATTCGAAGCGAGCGCGCGCCGGTCACGTCGACGCCGTCGCCGAGGTCGTACACGCCGGGCTCGAGGCAGATCGTGCCGCCGGCCGTCTTGATCTGATCCACGGCTTCCTGAAGCGTCGGATGCGAGTCCGGCCTGACGCACACGGTGCACTCGCAGCCGCCGCCTCCGTCACCGAGCGGGGGCCAGTGGCGCCGGCAATCCGTCTGCGAGCCCGGGAACGTGACGAAGCCGAGGCGCGCGTAATGGTGGTGGATCCCGAGCGGCGGCGCGTGGTCGAGCTCCTCCACCGACGCGTCGGCCGTGCGCGCGGCGAAGATCCAGTGGTCGCCCGCGCGGAACCTGCCGCTGCCGCCCGCAGCGATCGAGAACGAAACGACGACGCCGTGCTCGAGCACGACCTGGGTCGCCGAGCTCGCGGGCACGGTGATCAGGCCGCTGGAGCCGGACGCGTCGAGGTCGGTCAGCTGGTTGCCGGCGCCGTCCTTGACCGCACCCGCCTGATCCCAGCGGCGCACGCGGAGATGGCGCCGGGCCGCGTCGTCTGCGTTCGCCGGCTCGAGATCGTTCGGGATCGCGCCCGCGAAGCTGATCGTCCGCTCCGCGTCGTCGACGGTCACCTTGCGCAACGTGCCGGGCTTCTGGTTCAGCTCGTAATGGTCGTCGAGGATCTCGACCCAGTCGTTCGTGGAGACACGCAGCACGTCGTCCTTGCCGACCGTCGCGAGACGTAGCACCGTCGTCGACACCATCTCGACGACGGGGATCGCGACCGAGCCGTTGTCGCGCGACCACTTGAAGGTCGCGGCGCCGGCCGCACCGCCGTCGTGGACCTCGACGCGATAGGTCTGGTTCTCGAGACCGCGGTAGCCGCCCTCCGGCGGCAGCTCGCAAGGATCGTCGTCGTCCGCCACGTCGATCGTTCCGGTCGTCAGCCGCCCCGCCGACGGCTCGATCGTGTCGAGCCACTTCGGAATCTGGTCGTCGTCCGTCTCGCACGATGCGTTCCCGGTGTTCGGCAGCAGGCGCACCTGCCACACGGTTTGCGTGCGTGCGGTCGTGTCCACGCCGACCGCGATCTCGACGAGGCCGGGATCCTCGAGTGCGGTGACGTCGCGCTGCCACACGTCGAGGTACGCGAGGTGCGGCCCGCCGCCGGGCAGCTGGTCCGGCGTCGGCCAGTACGGCTGCTTGTCATACGGCGTGTCAGCCGTGCCGGTGCGCTCGCGAAGCAGCGGATCGAAGCCGTTGGCCGGGTCGCCATGGTTCTCGGCGAGCAGGCCGTCCACGTACATCCGGCCGCGGCCGATCGTCAACTTGCCGCCGGACGCCGTGACGCGGAACGCGTCGGGCGTCTGGCGCGGCACCCACGCCTCGCCCGCGTGATCGGGATCGGGACCGAACGACGTGAGGTCGACGGTCTCCGCGCGCAGCCGCCGGTCGAGCAGGGCCACGTACTCGTTGAAGTCGGCGTCGAGCAGCAATCTGCCCTGCTGCAGCACGACGCCGGAGAAATCTCGGAGCGGATCGAACCTCACGCGGCTGATGTCGGCACTCATCGGTCTATCTCCCTTCCCGGTCGATCACGTGGCGTAGAAGATCCCGGCCTCGAGGCCGTAGCGGAGGTATTCATCGAGGCGGATCTCCAGATTCGACTCGCGTTGCGGCGAATAGAGCTCGTGCGTGACGCCCATCTCGCTCTCGTCGCTCGCGCCCGTGCGAATGGCGGCGTGCGTGGAGCGCCGCAGCTGCATGTAGCCGGGGTCGCCGTAGCGGAGCGACGTGTGGTTCGCGCGCTGCGCCGGGTCGCCGCCGGCGCACTGGAAGCGGCGCGGCGTACGCGAGCCCGGCGGGACGAACGAGAAGCGGATGCAACCGACCTGGCGCCGATCCGCCCACACCGGCGCCGGCCACGGGTCGCCGGCACCTGCGCGCCCAGCGAGGAGCAGCGAGTTCGAGACATCGAGTCGCTGCGCGTGGATCTTGCCGAGCACCGTGCAGGCCTCGAGCGTCAGGTGGCCGCCCGCGGAGAGGCCGTCGCCGGTGTCGCGTTCGGCCGCGGCCGTGACGGTTCCCGTTCCGGCGGCGCGGCCGCAGTACGCGACCTCGTCCTCCGCGGCTGCGTCGAAGACCGAGTCGCCGGCGGTGACCTCTGCGCCCTCGACGGCGACGACGGGGCCGACGATGCAGTGGTCGAGCGTCACCGACGCGAACGGATGCAGGACGATCAGGCTCGCGCGACCGAGGGACTTCGGCGTGCCGTCGGCGTTACGGGTCACGCCTGGCCCCAACGTGCAGTGGCGCAGCACGAGGTTGCGCGCCTCGCTGTCCGCCGACTCCTCGATCACGAGCGGACCGCCGGCGAGCACGAGGCCGTTGAGCTCGACCGTCGTGTCCGGATCCAACACGAGCTTGAGCTGGTCGTTGCGGATGAGCAGCGGCCGCGCGCGATTCGATGAGCGGAGGACGACCTTTCGGTCGGGCGCGTTCGCGACCGGCGTCGTCGCCGTGATGGTCGCGGGCGCCGCGTACGTACGACTGTCGAGGATCTCGACGGCGCCTCCCCCCTTGACGCTCGTGAGCGCCGGGCCGAGCGGGTCGCCGCCGGACACCTGATCGACGGTGTCGAGCTTCTCGATCGTGCGCGATCGGTCGTAGCCGCCTCCGCCGATCGCCAAAGCCGACCCGTAATGGAACGTCCCGACGCGCGTCTCCCCTGCAGCCGGCGCGGCGGGGAAGGCGGCGCGACCGAGCACGGGGTCGATCGAGACGAACGTGTCGCCTGCCTGCGGCTGATGCGCCCACGTTCCCGGCGCCGCCGGGTCGTCCGAGAGGTTGCAGATGCGGATTTCGCCGGCGGTGATTGGATCCACGCCGGAGGAGGTTTCCGTCTCCAGGAGCAGCGCGAGCCCGTTGCCGTAACGAGCCGCGAGGTGGGCTGTCGTGTCGCGGCGAAGCAGCGGGATCGGCAGCGGCTCGTCGGCGAACAACGGCTTGTCGGTCCCGAGCGCATCGAAGCGGAAGCGGAGCCCGGCTCCATCGGCGTCCACGAGCGGCACGCGCACGAGCCGCAGCGATTGCACGCGCCAGAGGAAGATGCCGACGTTCGGGATGTTGTAGCGGCCGGAGCGCGTCGAGATCCGCCGCATCTCCGCCGTGTGTGCGAACGCGTCGAACGCGCCGCCCTGGAACGTTCCCGCGAGCTCGAGGTGCGATGCGTCGCGCAGGTTCGCCGTCGCCTGAGCCTGCGGCCGGATGTGGTTCATGAACTGCGTGGCCGCCAGCAGCTGGAAGAACTCGACCGCGTGCGCGGGCCAACCCGTCACGTCGGCCGCCAGCTGCTCGAGCACCGATACGGTGCCCTTGCGCCGGCGGTAGCGGATGGTGTTCGCGACGTCCGCGCGCGGCGACGCGAGCTGCGGCACGACGCCGTGCAGCGTGCGGTAGCCAACGAGGTCGCCGATGTACGCCGCGACCCACGGCGCGGCCGTCTCGATGAACTGGTCGTCGTACATCTGCTCGAGGCTCTCGGCGACCACATTCACCTGCTGCGTCAGCACCTCGACGAGCTCGCGCAGCACCCCGCCCTGCTCGTCGTCGCGGACGCGATAGACGGCCGGAAGCAGCCGATAGATCTCCTCGGACGTGTAGAGACCGGTGCCGCTCATGACGCCGGCTCCACCGTTGCGTCCGAGTTAGGTCTGGCTCTCGTGACGGCGGCTGCCACCGGACATGTCCCGCGCGAGGCCGCGCCACGACGGAGAACGCTGACTTTCGCGCGTGATCCGGCGCATGCCCATGACGGTGGCAGCCACCAGACAGGGCGCATCAGGACCCGTCCGGTCACGTCATCTCGTCCAGCGAGTCGAACGGCGCCGCGTCGAGCACGAGGACACCGGCTGGAATGGCCGCGCCGTTCGCTCCGACCGCGGCTCGCTGCGCGAGCAGGCGCTCGGAAATGCTCGCGGCCGTTCCGGTCACGTAGAGCCGGTCGACGTCCACCGCGAGGACGCCGGCGACGGAGTGGCAGACGGCGTCGATCGCCGAGTGGAAGACCGCTTGCCCGAACTCACGCGCCGCGAACGCGTAGGCGGATCGCAGCGCCGCCTCGACGCTCGACAGCACGACTGCCGCCTCGTACGCGGGATCGACGGCAACCTTCAGTGCGATGCGGAACGTCTTCGTGACGCCCGCGAGCACGCGCACCTGTACGTGCGGGTCGCCGTGCGTGCGGATCGCGGAGGCGAGGTCGCCGAGCCGGTCGCCGCCCTCGAACGCCACGGTCACGACGACCGTCGGGCCAGGGCGCAGCCGCAGCACACGCGCCTGCGCCTTCGCGACGCCGCTGAACGCGCGCGCGAAGTCCTCGTAGTCCAGCAGCGACACCGCGCGGCCGAGCGTGCGCACGCCCAGCGGGATCGACGCGCGCGCCGCGTCCTCCGACTCGGGATCGACACCGCCCTCCGCGGGTTCGGGATTCGTGACGCCCTTGACGCCGAGCGGCCGGTCGATCAGCTGCGCCAGCGCGCCGGTCTTCACATTGCCGCCGGCGCCGCTGCCCTTGCGGTACTTCGCACGCACGTTGTTCGCGCCTGACGGAAGCCGCGCACCGCGCTCGCCGTCGCCGAACTGCACGTACGTCTTCCCCGCCTCGTCGGTGCGGACGACGTAGGCACGGTCCGACGGCTTCGCGTCGAACAGCGTCGGGTGCTCGTCCCAGCGGACGTCGTTCACGCGCACCTCGAGCGCGGCCCGCGCGCCGGACGCGTCCGACGACTGGACGTACGTGAGCGGATCGTGCGCGAGGGCGAACCGCTGGAACGGCGCCGCCGCGCGCCCCGCGCCCAGGAGTTGCTGCACCGTCTCGCCGTGCGTCGCGGAGGCGACGTTTCCGTGGACGACGACGGTGTCGCGCTCGAAGTCGTGCGCGAGGTCGCCCTCGAGCGAGATCGTGCCGTTCGCGACGTCCTTGACGACCGCATCCTCGACCGCCTCGTCGCCGCTCGTCGTCGTGCCGCGCACGATCAGCCGCCGACCCGGCCGCATCTCCGACACGTCGACGTCGACGCGGATCTCGTCGGCTTGCACGTCGCTCTCGTCCGGCGCTTCCGCGAAGTCGAGCGTCTCCTGGACCGCGAAGACCGTCGTCTCGCGCACGGCGCTTTTGAACTGCTCGTCGTAGTTCTCGCCGAGCGAGAGCTCGAGCCGCGTGACGTTGCCGGACACTGCGTAGTCGGCGCGGGAGAGCTCGGTGACGGTTGCCACCTTGAACAGCTCCCGGTACGTCGGCTTCGAGAGGACGACCCACGAGCCGACGGTGACGTCGGGATGCGAGCCGTCGAGGTCGACGTACTGACCCGTCTGCGAGGACAGCGCGAACGTCCAGTCGCTCGTGGTCCGCGGGTTGTCGATCAGCCCCTTGAACGGCGCGTTGTGGCCGAACACGTTGATCCGCTTGCGCAGTGCGAACGGCTGCGGCGGGTTCGCGGGGGAGACGTGCCACTTCGCCGAGCCGAGGCCCTTGTCCCACTCGACGCAGGTGCGCTCGTTCGCGGGATCGACCACGACCGAGGTCAGGACCCGCAGGTCCCAGTGGTCGGGCTGCACGTCCACGTCCTCGCCCCCGAAGAGCAGCGCGTCCCCCGCCTTGAGGTTCAGCGCCGCGCCTGCGAGATACGCATGCTTGGCGCCCATACCCGGGACGAACGTCATGGTCGTGGAAGCGGGCATCGCGTTCCACTCCGGCCGGGCCTCGATCTCCTCGACGGTCTCGAACGTCTGCGGCTGCTCGCCCGGCCCCGGGATGCTCTGGACCCGCAGGCCCGCCTCGAGCGTGACGGAGGCCGGCGTCACCGGCGGCGCCGAGCCAGGATCGCGCGTGGCGTTCGGCGGAACGTCCGGCGGCGGCTCGAGCGCGAACGCGAGCGGCGTCTGCGCCGCGACGCCCGGCCGCAGCCGGTAGCCGATCAGGCGCCCGAGCTCCTGCAGCGAGATCCGCTC
>Ga0126312_10002017_pt1 | contig 13465 bp, 9 predicted proteins | sample Plot104A_FD_92537 | JGI IMG/M metagenome (GOLD analysis project Ga0126312, IMG submission 92537) | Serpentine soil microbial communities from UC McLaughlin Reserve, CA, USA - Plot104A | ecosystem: Environmental > Terrestrial > Soil > Grasslands | place: USA: UC McLaughlin Reserve, Lake County...
AGACTTCTCGTCTCGCCGACGGCAACCGCACCGTGCTCGGCGTCGACTACGACGCCGACACCGCGGTGGCAGCGTCCGCGGACTGGGGCCCGGGGAGCCGGCACGGGCACGACGTCCGTTTCGCGGGCATGGACGGGGCCCGGCTCGGCCTGCGCGGACGCTCAGTGGACTGGGCGTGCTCGTCGCACATCATCGAGCACTTCACCTCGCCCGAGCTCCACGTCGCCGAGCTCGCCCGCGTGCTCGACGACTCGGGGACCGCGTTCGTGATCACGCCGAACCGTCCCGCGGACTTCGAGAACCCGTTCCACGTCTACCTGTTCGAGGAGCGCGAGCTCGCGAGCCTGCTCCGGTTGTTCTTCCACGACGTCGAGGTCTGGGGCCTGGAGGGGTCCGCTGAGCTCAAGGCGGACTTCGCGGCGCGCCGCGCGCGCGGCGAGAAGATCCTCAAGCTCGACGTCCTGCGCCTGCGGCACCGCATGCCGCGCCGCTGGTACGTCTGGTCGTACGAGCGCGCGCTGCCGCTGGTCTACCGGGCGCTCGGCAGCCGCGGCTCGGGGATCGGCTCCGGGCTCGACGAGACAAACTTCTTCATGACCCGGGAGATCGTCGACACGACGCCCGGGCTCTTCGCCGTCGCGCGCAACCCACGGCGCTGATTTTCGCCCGGTTTCGGGCTTCCGTGGGTCCACGTCGCTTTCAGGCAGTTTGCCCTAGGCTGGGTGGTCCGTCAGGTCACGGGGTCGGGGGAAACCGTGGAAGGGCAAGGCGGCATTCGCTACCAGCCGGCGCTCGACGGCTTGCGCGCCTTCGCGGTGGCCGCGGTCATCGCCTACCACTTCGGCGCAGGGTGGGCGACAGGCGGGTTCCTCGGCGTCGACGCCTTCTTCGTCCTGTCGGGCTACCTCATCACGACCTTGCTGCTGACCGAGTGGGGCCGCAGCGGCCGCATCAGCCTGCCCGGGTTCTGGGCCCGACGGGCGCGCCGACTGCTCCCGGCGTTGCTCGTCGTGCTCGGCGCCGTCGCGTTGTACGCGGCGGTGCTGGCGCCCGCGTCGCAGCTCGCGACGCTGCGCTCCGACGGGATCTCGAGCCTGTTCTATTTCGCCAACTGGCACTTCGTGCTCAGCGGCCAGTCGTACTTCGACGTCTTCACCTTGCCGTCGCCGATGCGACACCTCTGGTCGCTGGCGATCGAAGAGCAGTTCTACCTGGTGTGGCCGTTGGTCGTGCTCGTGTGCCTGCGCGTCGGCCGTGGCTCGCGCAAGGTGCTCGCCGGTGTCTGCGTGACCGGCATCGCGGCGTCGGTGGCGGTCATGGCGATGCTGTACGAGCCGGCCGATCCGTCGCGGGCGTACTACGGCACCGACGCCCGCGCGCACACCCTGCTCGTCGGGGCCGTGCTCGCGCTCGTGCTCACCCGGCGGCGGCCCGAGCGTCGCAGCAGCGTCATCGCCCTGCACACAGCCGGCGTTGTCGCCGCCGCGGCGTGCGTCTGGGCGTGGGTGACTTTCAGCGACCAGAGATCCGAGCTGTACCACGGCGGATCGTTCGTGTTCGCGATCGCCATCGCGTTCGTCATCGCGTCGGCGGTGCAGCCCACTCGGCGGTCCGTCTGGTCGCCCCTGCGCGCGGTGCTCTCGCTCGGCGTCCTGCGTTGGGTTGGCCTCATCTCCTATGGGCTGTATCTCTGGCACTGGCCCGCGACGGTCGTGCTCACCGAGACGCGGACGGGCTTGTCGGGCGCGGCTCTCGCGGCGCTGCGGCTCGCGGTGACGGTCGGGGCGGCGACGCTGTCCTTCTATCTCGTCGAGCAGCCCATCCGGCGCGGCGCGCTGCGGGGCTGGAGGGGACGGGTGGCGGTGCCGACTGGGTTCGCGACAGCAGGGTTCGTCCTCGTGGTCGCCACGGTCGGTGCGACCGCGGGCACACCGCTGGGACAGGTCCAGGCGGGCCAGAAGCTGACCGTAACGCCGCCGCCGACAGCCGCCCAGAGCGGTTCGGCGTCCGGTCGGCGTGTCGCCGCGCCCGAACAGGCGCGCATCGTGCTCGTTGGCGATTCGGTTCCCTACACGCTGCTCCCGGGCCTCCAACCGCTGGCGGCCGAGCGCGGGGTCACGGTCGATGCCGCACTGGTCGCCGGCTGTGGCGTCGTCGGCGGCGTCGCCACCTATTACGACGGAACAGTCCCTGCACACGCGCGCGGATGCGAAAGGCTCGTCGACGACTACGAGCGCAGCACGCTGGACCGCGATCATCCCGACCTCGTCGTCTGGATGAGCACCTGGGAGGTCAACGACCGGATCGTGCAGGGTGAGCGCATCCGGTTCGGTGACCCGGCATGGGATGGGATGATGCTCGAGAAGATCGACGAGGCTGCTCGCCGCCTCACGTCGAGCGGCGCACACCTCGTGATCATGACGATGGCGCCCCGCGCTCCCAACGAGCTCGTCCCGCCGTCGGACGCCGCCGAGACATCCCGCTACCTCCGCCTGAACGAGCTGTACACGCAGTACGCGCGCGCCAACACCGACACCGTCTCGGTCGTCGACTTCGCCGGCGCGGTGTGCCCAGGCGGACCTCCGTGCCCACGCACCGTCGACGGCATCGAGCCCCGCCCGCTCGACGGACTCCACTTCACACCGGAGACCGCGCGCTGGGGATCACAATGGCTGCTCGACGCCGTCCTCGCCTGCCGGCCGGCGACGGCGGGGTCGCTTTGCCCCGAGCAGCAATTCACCGGAAAGGGAGGCCACGCGGCCCGCAAGTAGCATCGCCCGCCATGACTGACGCCGCCGTCGGCGGCCTCGAGAGCGCAGCCGAGCCACGAGGTCCGAAGCGGATCACGTTCCCGTGCTTCGACGGGTTCCGCGCCCTGGCCGCGCTCGTCGTCCTCGTCACCCACGTGGCGTTCCTCAGCGGCTTCAACGGCCGCTCGCGACTCGGCGCGTTCACCGCCCGGATGGACGTCGGCGTCGCGGTCTTCTTCATGATCTCGGGCTTCCTCCTGTACCGGCCGTTCGTGGCGACCCGCCTCGCGGACTCTCCCGGCCCGCGCGCCGTCGCCTACTTCTGGCGCCGCGGCCTGCGAATCCTCCCCGCCTACTGGGTCGCGCTGACGATCACGGTCTTCGCACTCCACGTGCCCAAGGAGCTGCCGTCGGTCGGGGACCTCTTCCTCTTCTACGGCCTCTTCCACCTGTACAGCCTCGGCAACGTGATCGGCCCGATCCTGTCGTCGTACACGCTCGTCACCGAGATCTCGTTCTACGTGTTCCTCCCTCTCTATGCGTTCGCCATCAACCGCTGGGCTCGCGGCGAGCCAAAGCGACTGATGCGGATCGACCTCGCGGTCCTGGGATGCCTGATCGTGGCGGGAATCGCGTACCGGTGGGCCGTTCGTAGCCGGTTCGACGGCCAGCGCGCGTTCCAGCTGTTGAACATCCTGCCCGGTTGGGTCGACGTGTTCGCCGTCGGCATGGCGCTCGCGGTGGTCAGCGTGTGGCTGGCGGGCCGCCGCGAGCCGACCGTGTTCCGGCGCCGGATCTTCCCCGCCGTCTCGTGGACGCTCGCCGCCGCCGCGTTCGTCGGAATCTCGCTCTGGATGGGGCGGCCGGGTCGCATCGACACGCTCGGCCAGGACATGGGCGTGCACTACTTCTACCTGGCCGTGAGCCTGTTCTTCCTGCTGCCGGGGATCTTCGGTCCCCAGCGCGCCGGCCTGATCCGGCACGTGCTCGAAAACCGGGTCGTGCAGCTGCTCGGCTTGATCTCTTACGGCCTGTACCTCTGGAACGAGACGTTGCTCGAGAAGTACGTCGAGTGGACCGACAGCACGCCGTTCAACACGTCGTTCCTCAGGATGCTCGGCGTCGTCTTCGTCGCAACGGTGCTGGTGGCGACGGTGAGCTACGTCGTGGTCGAGAAGCCGGCGCTGTCCCTCAAGGGACGGGTGTGGTTCCGCCGTCCGGCTCCGACACCAGCCGGTTGACGCGCACCCGGACCCGCTCGTTCCTGATCGCACTGCTTGCGATCGCGGTGTTAGCGCTGGTCGTGCGCGTCGGATTCGTGCTCATCGTCGACCCGAAGCTGCCCGATCCCGGCGACGCCACCGCGTACCACTTGCTTGCGAACAACCTGGCCGACGGGCGCGGCTACATTCGCCCCTTCGACTTCCGGATCCTGCACGTCGCCCGGCCGACCGCCGAGTACCCGCCGCTCTTCCCGGCGCTGCTCGCGGTGCCGTCCTTCCTCGGGGCCAAGAGCGTCGACGCACAACGACTACTGCTCTGCTTCGTGGGAACCGGCACCGTCGTGCTCGTCGGCTTTCTCGGCCGCCGCGTGGGTGGGCCGCTGGTCGGCGTCCTCGCGGCGGCGATCGCCGCCATCTATCCGATGCTGTTCCTGGGCGAAGCAGTGCTCATGGCGGAGTCCGTCTACGTCCTGCTCGTGACGGCGGCGCTGCTGCTCGCGTACCGCGCCGCCGACGCCCCCAGCCCCCTGCGATTCGCTGCGCTCGGTCTCGTCATCGGGCTCAGCGCGCTCACACGCGCCGAGGGTCTGTTCTTCGCGATCGTCCTCGTGATTCCGCTCGCGATCAGTCTGCGATCGCTCGCGGCGAAGCGCCGCGCGGTGCTGGCAGTCACTGCGATCGGGACGGCGATCCTCGTGGTCGTGCCCTGGACGGTCCGCAACGCGGTGCGGCTCCACGCGTTCGTACCGATCTCGAACAACATCGGCACCGCCGTCGACGGCGCCAACTGCGACCTCACGTACTCCGGCTCGCAAATCGGGTTGTGGCGGGAGACGTTCTCCCAATTCGGCGAGTCAGCGCGTCGCCGGCCCCAGGCGCAAGCGTGCTTCGAAGGCTTCGACATCCAGCGGCGCGACTTCGAGGAAGCCGAGGTCGCGAACAAGCATCGCGGCAACGGGCTCACGTACGCCCGCGGCCACCTGTCGCGGGTCCCGCTCGTCGTCGGCGTCCGCGAGCTGCGCACGTGGGGGCTGTACGCACCCCGCCAGCAGATCGACTTCGAGTCGCTCGAGGGCCGCCCCAAGCGCTGGCAGGCCGTCGGCACGGTGATGTACTGGGTGCTCCTCCCCCTCGCCGTGGCGGGCGCCGTCCTCTTGCTCCGGCGCCGGGCCCGGGTGTGGCCGCTACTGTCCACCGCGGTCGTCGTCGCCCTCACGACCGCGCTCATCTACGGACAACAGCGATTCAGGATCGCCGACGAGCCGTCGCTGGTCGTCCTGGCCGCGGTGAGCGTGGTCGCCGTCGTCGGCCATCGCCGCCGCCGACCTACGGAGAGAACGTGAAGCTCAGCCGCCGGGCATCGCTGTGGATCAACGAGGCCCTCGACCGCTATCTGCCGCCGTCGATACGCGACTCTCGGCTGTTCGGCAACCTCGCCCGGCGGATGTACCGCGACCTCAGCATCGACATCGTCGAGCTGAAGGACAAAGCCTTCTACCTCTCCCGCGCCGACTTCGCCGCCTTCTACCAGAGCCTCCGTTCGCGCTTCGATCAGGGCGCCACCGACCTCACCCCTGAGTCGCTCGACGGCGTGCTGCGCGCCGTACGTGGAAAGAGCGTGCTCGACGTCGCGTGCGGGCTCGGCTACGTGTGCGAGCGCCTGGCGCCCGACCACGACGTCGTCGGCTGCGATGTCGCCGTCTCGGCGGGCCGGCGCGGGACGCATCCCAACGTGCGGTGGTGCGACGGGAACGTCGAGGAGCTCCCCTTCCGTGACGAGGCGTTCGACACCGTGGTCTCCACGCACACCCTCGAGCACGTGCAGCACTTCGGGGTCGCGCTCGACGAGCTTCGACGCGTGGCCCGGCAACGGATCGTCGTGGTCGTCCCCCATCAGCGCCCATACCGAGCCACGTTCAATCCGCACATTCACTTCTTCCCGTACAAGTTCTCGCTTCTTGCCTGGACGGGCACGGACCATCCGCACACGCTCGATCTCGTCGGCGGTGACTGGCTCTACGTGGAGGACGTCGTCCCGAAGGTCGCGCGCCACTCGCCGTAGCATGGATGCTCGGTGACCCGCATCCTGATCATCGTGCCCGCGCTCAACGAGGAGGAGAGCCTCCCCGCGACGCTCAAGGAGCTGCGGGAAGTGGTCGACGACCACGACGTGCTCGTGATCGACGACGGATCGACGGACGCGACCGCGGAGGTCGCGCGCCGCGCCGGCGCCGTGGCCGCCCAGCTGCCGTTCACGCTCGGCGTCGGCGGCGCCGTCCGCGTGGGTCTGCAGTACGCGCAGCGAAATGGCTACGACCGTGCGGTCGTGATCGACGCCGACGGTCAACACGACCCGGCCGGCATCACCGCCCTCCTCGACGCGCTGGACCACGGAGCCGACATGGCCGTGGGCAGCCGCTTCGCGGCCGGCACCACCGCGTATCCCGTCGGGCGGGTTCGGCGTCAGGCCATGCGCTTCCTGGGCGCGATCGTGCGGGCGATCACCGGCCAGCGGTTCTCGGACGTCACCTCGGGTTTTCGCGCCTTCGACCGACCGGTGATCGAGCTCCTCGCGCGTGACTACCCCGTCGAGTACCTCGCCGACACGGTCGAGGCCCTCCTGATCGTCCGCTACGCGGGGTTCCGCGTCGACGAGGTGCCGATCAGCATGCGCCCCCGGGCCGCGGGCGTGCCGTCGACGCGCCGGGTCAAGCTGGTCATCAACTACCTGCGGCTCCTCATCGGCATTCTCGGCTCGGCGTCCCGCCGGGCCCGACTCCGAAAGGACGAACCATGATCGACCTGCCCAGAGGGTCGCTCAGCGGCCAGGCCCACGTCCTGGTCATCGTCGCCACCGCGATCATCGCGTTGTTCATCTTCCGCCTCGTGCGGGCGCGCCAGCTCCGGAGCAAGTACGCGCTGCTCTGGCTCGTCATCGGGGTGATGCTCCTGCCCTTGGCCGTGGTGCCCGGCGTGCTCAACACCGTCTCCGAGTGGCTCGGCGTCTTGTACTCCCCGACCATCTTTCTGTTGCTCGCAGTCGGATTCCTGTTCCTGGTCGTCGTGCACTACTCGTGGGAGCTCTCGCGGCTCGAGAACCGGACGCGCACGCTCGCCGAGGAGCTGGCACTGCTGCGAACGCGCCTCGAAGGCAGCGCACCCGCCGTCAGCGCAGCCCCTGACGCGGACTAGCGAGGCGCGGCGGCGGTCGGGACGCCGGTGACCGAGGGCACTGCCGGCTCCTCGGCCGGAGTCACCGGACCGACCGCTCGTCGCAGCAGCCCGCGGAGCGCCACGATCGCGACCGCGTACGCCACCAGTGCGAGGAACAGCACGACCCGGAAGCCGAAGGTCATGGCCAGGATGGTCGAAAGCACGGCCCCGACCACCGATGCGAAGCCGTTCACCGCCCACCCCCACGCCACGTACTCGCGCGGGAACCGTGTGAGAGCCGCGACCGCACCGAGGCCGAGCGGCATGTAGAAGCCCAAGCACACCCCGAGCGGCGCGAGCACGATGAAGGCGAACGCGAGACGGCCGGCGAGGGGCCAACCCAAGAGCGCGTCGGTCGCGGGCGGCAACCCGAACTGGTAGAAGATCGTGAGCAGTGCGATGGCCGCGAACAGCATCCCGACGACCCGTCCGGGTCGACCGGCCCACCGCGTGCTGAGGAAGGCGCCGACACCCGTGAAGATGAGAATCGACGCCAAGGTGACGGTCAGCGAGTACGTCGGGTACCCGAGAAACAACGTCAGTCGTTGGATGAGGGTGATCTCGAAGAAGATGAAGCCCAATCCGATGGACGCGAAGTAGAGCGCGGACCTCGGTTTCCGCGGGAAGCTCGCCCAGATCGACCGCACGGCGACGAACGGAAGCAGGAGGAAGACCGCCGCGAGCACGACCGCGACCGCAAGGAGCAGGAGCAGAACCCGCTCCCCCAGCGCGATCTCCGCGTCGCCACGACGAATCGGATCCGTGAAGTTGCCGATGACGTCGTCGTACGGCGTGAAGTGCCAGAAGAACGGCGCGTCGTCGGTGACGGGCCGCACGTCGTAGCGGTACGAGTCGTACCAGGACCCCAGCTTGGAGCTCGGGATCGTGGCGAGGTCGCTCACCGACTCACCCTTGACCGGCTGGCCGGGCGCGTACCGAAGCTTCGCTCCCGGGACGGCGCCGAGACCCGCGACCACACGATCGACCTGAGCGGCGGTGAACGGGGTCTCCTTCACGAGCACCGTCGAGAGCGCGGACGCGCCTTCGGTGGTCGTCGTCACGACGAGCATGTGTCGGGACGGGTCGGTGACACCGCGCTCGGCGAGCGCGTCCCGGGCGGTGGCCACGTACCGGGTCGTTCGATTCGGCCTGGCGTCGTAGTCGAACTCGCCGAACTGGGCGGCGAGGATCCCGCCCCGCTGCAAGTGGTCGAAGCTGTCGGCGATGGCTTCGCGCGTGTACAGGTAGCTCTCGGACAAGACGCTCGCGCCCGAGGTCGCGGCGTTCGTCGCCGAGTAGCTGTCCGGCGCCGGATACCAGATGAGGCCGTACTTTCGGTCGCTCCGGGCGAGATATCCGCGCCCCTCGTCCGTCACGTAATTGACCCGGGGGTTATCGGTGAAGTGGCCGTCATAGTTGGCGAACTTCTCGGTGACGAACCTGTAGGTGACGGGGTTCAGCTCGACGGCGTCGATGTGAGCGGCGTCGAAGTACAGGGATGCGAGCACCTCGTTCCCGCCGGCCGCTCCGATGATCAACACATTGCCTGGATCGGTTCCCGTCGCCTCGAAGGGGAACGAACGCGGGTCGCTGTCGAAGCGCGTCAGGCTGGCCGGATTGCCGTCGAAGCGGTAGATGGCGGAGCCGAGCAAGCCGTCGTGAATGAGCGTGAGCGCGTTCGGCACGGCGGAAACGGCGTCCACCCGGAACACCGCGCTCCAGTCCCACGCGTGACCGGAATCGCGTAGGTCGGCCTTGCTCTCGTCGGTGCGCTGGTACGGAAGGACGCTGGGCGCGACGACCGCGACGGCCAGTAGTACCGCCATCACCGCTCCGACCGGCGCGACGCGTGACCGTCGACGGGCGGCGATCCGCACACCGGCGAGCGCCATGATCAACCCTGCGAGCACAATCGTCGCCGGCGGCCCGATGGAGCCGAGCAGCCAGACGACCACCGCGCACGCCAATCCCGCGCCGAGCAGGTCGGCGAAGTACAGGCGCCCGACCTCGTCCGATCTCCGACCGAACAGGGTTGCGAGCACCACGCCGATCGCGATGAACGACGCGAACAGCACCAGGCACATCAGCACCAGGCGCGACAGGCTGCTGAGCGAGTCGAAAGTGCCGTAGTCCCACAGCGTGAGGCTGTCGGTGCGGGTCACCGCCACGATCAGATACCCGACACCGACGCTCGCCGCGCCCAGCAGCAGGCTCCACATCAGAATCGCGTCGGTCGAGGCGCGCCGCATCCGGCGTGAGATCGCGACGAGGACGCCACCAGCGCCGATGCCCAGCAGCGCCAAACCGATGACGAGGTACGTGTAGTAGTAGAAGAGCTTGAACGAGATGATCCGCGTGTAGCTGACCTCGAGCAGCAGGCCCGCGAAGCTGATCAGGAAGATCTCGATGTGGTAGCCGCGGCGAGGCGTGTCGGCCTGAGCCGGCGCGGTGCTCTCAGCCATGGAGGCGCCACGGTAGCAGTGGGCTGTACGAAAACTCGGTCCCCGCGCACGCGAAAACAGGCAGCGACCCGAGGGGCGCCGGCCCCAGTCGGGTCACTACCGTGCCTGCCGTGACGACCCGAACCTTTCGGCGCGGCTTGTTCGCGGCCGCACTCCTTGGACTGGCCGTTCGCGCCGCCTACATCCTCATCGTTCGTCACGACGTCCTGCCCGGCGGCGACGCATTCTTCTACCACTTCGGTGCGCGTCTGCTCGTCGAAGGACACGGCTTCATCGAGCCGACGCCGTTCATCAACGGGATCGTCGAGCAGAGCGCCAGCCACCCGCCGCTGTACCTCCTCTACCTCGCGATTCCCAGCTCGGTCGGCCTCGACGGGCCCCTCTCACACATGCTGTGGACGAGCCTGATCGGCGTCGGATCGGTCGTGCTCGTCGGGCTGACGGGCCGCGAGGTCGCCGGGCCGCGCGCAGGACTCGTCGCCGCGGCCGTCGCGGCCGTCTATCCCAACATGTGGATCTTCGACGGCTTCCTCGTCTCCGAGACGATGGCGATCTTCACGACGATCCTTTCGGTCTATCTCGCCTTCCGGTTCCTGCGATCGCCGTCGTTCTGGCGCGCCGCCGGTCTCGGGCTCGCCTGCGGGATCGCCGCGCTCTCGCGCGCCGAGCTCGTTCTGCTCCTTCCTCTGCTCGTGCTCCCGTGCATCTTGTTCACGCGTCGAACGGACGAGACGCAGAAACTCAAGGCGTTGGTTGCTGCAGGTGTCGCGGCGGTCGTCGCGATGGGGCCGTGGATCGGGTTCAACCTCGTCCGCTTCGAGCGTCCGGTGTTCCTGTCGACCGGGCTCGAGCCGACCATGCTCGGCGCCAACTGCGACGCCACCTACTACGGGAACCTCACGGGATACTTCACACCGCAGTGCACAGAAGAGGCGGGACGCGAGTACAAACGCGGCGACGACCAGTCCGAGCGCAACGAGGTTTCCCGCCGGATCGTCTTCGACTACATCAGCGACCACAAATTCCGAGCACCGGTCGTCGTCCTCTCCCGTTGGGGTCGCATCACGGGCTTGTACCGGCCGTGGAATCAGGTGCGGCTCGACCGTGTCATCGAGGGTCGCGAGGGCTGGGCCGCGCTCGCCTCGCTCTTCAGCTTCTACGCCGTCGCCGCGCTGGCAGTCGCCGGAGGTGTGATCGTTCGACGGCGAAGGAGCGTGCCCGTCTTCCCACTCGTCGTCCCGCCGGTGATCGTGCTCTTCGCGGTCGGCCTCTCACTCGGCAGCAACCGCTACCGCGCGAGTGCCGAAGGCGCGCTCGTGGTCCCGGCCGCGATCGCGATCGACCGTGCGATCCAGGCGGTGCGTGCCCGCCGCGGCGCGGAGGTCGCGCGTGCCGAGGAGCCGCGCGAGCCCTTTGCTACCGTGCCCCAGCGATGACACCGGCCACGCGCCGCTTCGCTCAGAGGCTCGCGCTCATCACCGCGGTCAACGTGGTGATCCGCGTCGCGTACGTCGTGATCGAGCGCCGCGACGCCCCCGTGCAGGGCGACGGTCTCTACTACCACTACGGCTCCAACCTGCTCGCGCAGGGCCACGGCTTCATCGTCCCGCTCCAGTACGTACAGGGGCTCACCTTCCAGGCCGCCGACCACCCGCCCCTGTATCTGTTGTGGCTCGCGTTGCCATCGGTCTTTCGCCTCGAGAGCCCACTCACCCACATGCTGTGGTCGTGCGTGCTCGGCACCGCGACCGTCGTGGTCATCGGCCTCCTCGGCCGCGAGGTGGTGGGGCCGCGCGTCGGTCTTCTCGCGGCCGCGCTGGCCGCCCTCTATCCCAACATCTGGTCGCACGACGGCATGCTGCAGTCCGAGACGCTGGCGATCCTGCTCGTCGCCGTCGCGCTGCTGCTCGCGTACCGGTACTGGCACCGACCGAGCGTGTGCGTGATCGGCGCGCTCGGCCTCGTGTGCGGGCTGGCCGCGCTCACGCGCTCCGAGCTGCTCCTGCTCGTGCCGTTCGTCGTCGTGCCGCTCGTATGGATCACGCGCAGCATCGACGTGCGCCAGAAGCTGAAGTGGCTGGCCGTCTCGGTGGTGGCGACGGCGGTCGTCCTGGCGCCGTGGGTGGGCTACAACCTCACCCGCTTCGACCACCCGGTCTTCCTGTCGACGGGATACGAGGTCACCCTGCTCACCGCGAGCTGCGACACCACCTGGTACGGCCAGTACACCGGCTACTGGAGCCTGTTCTGCGGCGTGCGGACGCCGCGGCGAGCCGACCAGTCGCAGAAGGCGATCACCTACCGCCGCGCCGCATTCGACTACATCGGTGACAACAAAGCTCGCATCCCGGCCGTGGTCGCCGCCCGTTGGGGTCGCATCACCGGGCTGTTCCGGCCCGCGCAGCAAGCGCGCCTCGACCACGACGTCGAGGGGCGCGAGAGCTGGGTCGCGTGGAGCTCGCTGCTGATGTTCTATCCGATCGCCGCGCTCGCGATCGCCGGCGCGATCGTCCTGCGGCGTCGACGGGTGCTGATCTTCCCGCTCGCCGCCCTGCCCGCGATCGTGTTGATCTCAGTCACGCTGACGTTCGCGACGAACCGCTACCGCGCCATCGCCGAGGGCGCGCTCGTGGTGCTCGCCGCCGTTTCCCTGGACGCCGGCGCTCGGTGGCTGCACGCGCGCCGGACCCGCGCGTCCGCCGCCGCACCCGGCGGCGGCGACGACCGAGCCGCCGCGCGAGTGCTGACGGGCTCATGAGCGCGCAGCTCGCGGGCGAACGCGCCGACACGGAAGCACCCGCGCCTCCCGCCGCGCGGCGGCGACGACGGTTCACGCCCCGACAACGCAACGCGATCGTGTTCGGGATCATCGCGGTCGCCTTTTTGATCCCACTCCGAGGTCTGCTGCGCAGCCAGGGCCCGCCCATGGAAGAGGGGTTCATGCTCGTCTTCCCTGAGCGCCTGCTCAACGGCGACCTCCCCAACCGCGACTTCCTCCACCTGTACGGGCCCGGGAGCCTGTGGGCGCTGGCCGGCGTGTTCAAGGTGTTCGGCACCTCGCTGACCGCCGAGCGTCTCGTCGCGTTGCTCCAGCAGGTCGGTGTGGTCATGGGCGTCTACGCGCTGGCGCGCCACTGGGGCCGGACGGTGGCGCTCCCCTGCGCGTTGATCTCACTGGTCATCATCGTCCCGCCTATCGGCCTCACGGCGCTGGGCTGGGTCGGCGGGGTCGCGCTCGGCCTGCTGGGCCTGGCCGTGGCCTTGGAAGGCGGACGCATCTCCGACGCGCGCCGCGCCGGGCGCTACGTCCTGCTGGGCGGCGTGCTCCTCGGCTTCGCGCTCCTGTACCGGCTCGACCTGATCCTCGCGATCGGCCTCGCGGTACTCGTGATGCTCCGTGGCCTGGACCGGGCGCGCGTGAAGCGTCTGCTCGGCGGCGTCGGCCTCGGCGTGTCGCCGTACATCATCCAGCTCGCCACCGCCGGAGTGGGCGCCACCGTCAGCGGGATGATCCTCGACCCCGTCGTCTACCTCCGGGGCGGGCGCCGGCTCCCGATCCCCCCGCCGTGGGACCACCTCGACGGGTTCCTCCAACGGGCGGGGAACATCCAGCAGCTGTCGTGGCCGATCCCGTCGTTCAGCACGGCCCAGCAGCTCACGATCTGGTTCTTCTTCCTCCTCGCCACCGTGGCGTTCCTGCTCCTCGTGGCGCGCCGGCGTCTGTGTCGGGACCGCACGGCGTTCAACGCGCGCGTGCTGGCGACGGTGGCGGTGTTCAGCCTCGGGCTCATGCCGCAAGCCATCCAGCGGGTCGACT
>Ga0126312_10002018_pt1 | contig 13461 bp, 17 predicted proteins | sample Plot104A_FD_92537 | JGI IMG/M metagenome (GOLD analysis project Ga0126312, IMG submission 92537) | Serpentine soil microbial communities from UC McLaughlin Reserve, CA, USA - Plot104A | ecosystem: Environmental > Terrestrial > Soil > Grasslands | place: USA: UC McLaughlin Reserve, Lake County...
ACCCTCTGCACCGTCGAATCCAGGACTTTATCGACCGCCGCTTCTACAGGAGGAAATACGACGCGGCGAAGACACTCGAAGGGTTCTCCGCGAAACTGCGGGACGAGACGGACCTCGAAGCTCTGAACAGCGAGTTGCTCGCGGTGGTGCGGGAAACGGTGCAACCGGAGCATGTCTCGCTGTGGCTGAGAGACCCGAAGGAGGAGAAAGTGTGAAGTATTTGGGTAGCCGGGCGAGGTTTCAGAAAGCACGCTGCTGCCCAGGGCGTTCATGTCCAGCTTTCGAGGCGCAGATCGGGGACCCGGCGGAAGTGCTCCGCGTTGTTCGTGACGAGGGTCAGGCCACGAGCGTGTGCCGTCGCCGCGATGAGCAGGTCGAAATCCTCGATCAGCTCACCCCTCCGACGCAGGTTCGCTTTGATGTCGCCGAAGGCTCGTGCGACTGTCGGATCGATGCCCAGAATAACGACGCCGCCGGCGAAATCCTCGACCGCCCGCCGATTGTCTTCGGGTCGAGCCGAGAAGGCAGCTCCGTAAAGGAGTTCTGCCAGCGTCACCACCGAGATGCCTACCGCCTCCGTGCCGGCGCTCGCGAGACGGCCGCGGACCGCCTCACGGCCCCGCAACCAAAAGACGCACGCGTCGGTGTCCAGCAGGTAGTCTATAGCCTTGGCGGCTCGATCCTGGATCGACGGGCGTCGTGAACGTCGCGCAGCGTATCCTCGATGGGCCGGTCATCTTGCCAGGCGCCGAAAGAGTCCCAGAAGCGCTCCGCGCGGTCCGACCCGTCCTGCTCGCGGACGGGCTCTACGAAGGTGACCACAACGCGGTAGGGCTCCTCGACAGGCGCCGCTTCCAGAAGCCGAACCTTCTTTCCGTCGTAGATCGCCTGCACGGATACCAGAGACATCACCTGCTCCTTTTCCATCACGAGCGCAGATTACAACCCTACTCTAGCACGGCCCGGCAGACGGGAGAGCCTCGATGAATCTTCGGCGAGACACTGCATCGTCGAGCGCGGCGGCTGCCACGCTCGAAGCATTCTCGGCCACCTTGCGCGACGAGACGGATCTCAAAGCCCTGAACGGCGCGTTGCTCGCGGTGGTGCGGGAGACAGTGCAGCCTGAGCACGTCTCTTTGTGGCTGCGCAAGCCAGAGAAGAGCGTGGAGCGATGAGATCCCGCTTCACCACCGGGGTCGCCTGGTCGTTGTGGGCGTTGACGGTAGTATTTTCCGTTCTCTCGCTGCTGCTCGCCGAACAGGGCGGCCTTATCATCATGGTTCCGCTGGCGGCGTGGACGGTCACGTCATTGACGGTAGGGACTATCATAGTCTCGCGGCGGCCCCATAACCCGATCGGCTGGATACTGTGCGCCATAGGGTTCTTGTGGGCATCCAACATCTTCTCCGGACTCTATGCCATCCAGGCACTGGTTACCTCTCCTGGATCCCTTCCCGCCGGAGAAGTCGCCGCCTGGGTCGCCACCTGGGTGGTGTGGCCGGCGTTCGGACTGCTCGCCTACCTGTTCCTCCTGTTCCCCGATGGACGGCCGCTGTCCCCCCGTTGGCGCCCGCTCCTCTGGATCAACGGCATTGTGATAGCAGTGTGCACCACTATCAGGGCGCTCATCCCAGGACCTATAGCGGGCCTGGAAGGGATCAGGAACCCGCTCGGCATCGAAGGGTATGGAGGTAGACTCGAGTTCGTAGGCGAGCTACTCTTCTACGTTATCGACGTGCTCGTGCTCGTCTCCGTAGTCTCCGTCTTCCTCAGGTTACGCCACGCGCGAGCGACGACACGCCTGCAGATCGAATGGCTCGCCTACGCCGCCGCAGTGCTTGGGATCGTCGTCATGATTAGCCTGGTTGGCGATCTACTGTTCGGCGGGTTCGGATGGTGGCTGTTCCTGGTCGTGATCTTGGCCTTCCTCGGACTGCCTATCTCCATCGGTGTAGCTGTACTCCGTTACCGTCTCTACGAGATTGACATAATCATTAACCGCACCCTCGTCTACGGCTCTCTCACCGCGATGCTCGTTCTCGTCTACGCCGGCTGCGTCGTCGGACTCCAGTACGTCTTGCGCGCCCTCACAGGGGAGGCGTCCCAACTCGCCACCGTCGCTTCCACTCTAATAGTGGCAGCACTTTTCAATCCGCTGAGACGCCGCACTCAGGGTGTCATAGACAGGCGTTTCTACCGCAGGAAGTACGACGCGGCGAAGACACTCGAAGAGTTCTCCACAAAGCTACGCGACGAGACGAATCTAGACAGTCTGAATGCGGAGCTGCTAACGGTCGTGCGGGAGACGATGCAACCTGAGCACGTCTCTTTGTGGCTGCGTCCCGACGCTGGCCCGAAGAGTGGGTCAACGAACTAGAGCCATTTTCATAGCACCCGCTTCCCAGATGCTCCTCCGCACTTGTACTCTCTAGAAACATAAAGTAACTGCAAAAACATGTTGGATAGTATATGCGTAGCGGCAAAGATTTGTTATGATGTTCTTGGAGAATGGATCAATATAACCCGAAATAGAGGCTGAGAAGCTCGCCCCAGTTAGATGGGCGCCTGTTATGGGACGAGCAGAGCCAGTGGCGCAACCGGCTACTCTCCGCGGGAGACTGCCGGTTTTCGTTTGCTGCGGGGTAGGGGGAGAGGAGGAACCTCTAAAGGACACAGCAAACGGATATATCGAAGCGTAGAAGACAGCAATGTACACACCGAGGAAAGAAGAAAGGAATCCAAGTGCGCAAGCGCATTACGTTGTTGATCGCGGCGCTGATGATGGCGCTGAGTATGTCGTTCGGGAGTGTCGCGGCGTTCGCCACGATCTACGATGGTCCCGGCAAGGGTAATCCGGCCACTAACGAGTCAGGCAAGTGTCCGCCAGGACAAAACAAGGATACCTCAGTTGGTGGCTTGAAGAAGTGTGACTAAGCTGCTTTAGCCTAGTTACGTAGGAGAATCGGGGCTTGAGTCAAGCCCCGTAGGTAGTACCGAGTCTGGAAGATGGGCTCCACACAAGGGCCGGGGCTTTTGGACCCCGGCCCTTCAATTCAACAAAGCTGACAAGCTGAAGTGCTGACCGGCTGAAATGCTATGAGTCTTCGGCGTAGCGCTCGTCGTGCTCGCGGCGCTGGCGGTCCATGCGACGCGAGGCTTCGAGGACGTCCTGCGGGTAGAGACTGCGGAGGGCTCCGGTTTCGAGGACCTGATCCACTGAGTGCTCGGGGATCATCATCCACTCAGCCGCGTGTGGCACCGGCAACGGTTTGTTGAAGGTGCGGTAGAAGATCCAGACTACCCACCGTCCCTGGCGCGAACCGGACATGAAACTCAAGTGCGTACCTCCCACAGGATGTTGGATGGAGCGGTTATTCTAGCGCGCCTACGAGGGTAGATCCGGGCTACGCCTTGAACTCAAGCCTGGGTCTGTTTGCGGCAGCCGCCGCTAAAACCGCTCGGCGGGGGGCCGGCATTTCGTCGGCCCTTAGCCCCCTACTCGCCTGTGTTGTTCTCACTCGCTGTGCCCGTCGGCGCCCTCTCGTCGAGGACTCCAAAGGTGAGCTTGCCCTCATCCAGGTCGACCACCACCTTCTCTCCGGGGTTGAGAGAACCTTCGAGTACCATGCGGGAGAGCTCGTTGTCCACCCTCCGCTGGATGGTGCGCCTGAGCGGCCTGGCCCCGAACTCAGGGTCGAAGCCCTCCTCGGCCACGAACTCCACGGCCGCCTCCGTGAACTCCACCTCGATGTTCTGGGCGTGCAGGCGCCGCTGAGTTCGCTCCAGGAGCAACCGTGCTATCTCGGAGATCTGCTCCTTGTCCAGTGTCCGGAAGACGATAACTTCGTCTATGCAGTTTATGAACTCGGGCCTGAGGGTGTGCTTGAGGATCTGATCCATATCCGTCTTGTGGTCCTCGAAAGACTCGTTGCGCCTGGCGTGGGCCTGTATCCGGTCGCTCCCGAGGTTGGAGGTCATGATGATGACCGTCTGCTTGAAGTCCACCGTCCGGCCCTGGGCGTCGGTGAGGCGGCCGTCGTCGAGGATCTGTAGCAGTATGTTGAAGACGTCGGGGTGGGCCTTCTCTATCTCGTCCAAGAGCAGGACGCTGTAGGGGCGGCGCCTCACGCTCTCGGTTAGCTGCCCGACCTCCTCGTAGCCGACGTAGCCGGGGGCGCCCCGACAAGGCGGCTCACCGTGTGCCGCTCCTGGAACTCGCTCATGTCTATGCGGACCATCGCCGCCTCCTCGCCGAAGAGGGCCTCGGCCAGGGTGCGGGCGAGCTCGATCTTGCCGACGGCCCCGACAACCCCTCGCCTTCTCCCGGCGGGGCCTTAGCCGCTCGAGCCGTTGCTCGCGCCCTCTATCTCGATGCGCTTCGGGGCCTGCTCTACGGCGGCTCCCTCGACGGTGACCTCGAGAACACCGTCCTCGAACCTGGCGTGGATCTTGCTGTCGTCGACCCCCTCGGGCAGCGTCATGCTGCGGCGGAAGGAGCCGTAACGGCGCTCCCTGACGTGGTAGCCACCACGCTCCTCTTCCTGGTCGACCTTGTGCTCGCCGGAGATGGTCAAGAGCCCGTTCTGAAGGGTGATGTCCACGTCCTCCTGCTTGACGCCCGGAAGCTCGGCGCGGATCACCAGATCGCCATCCTTGGTGAGCACGTCCATCGCCGGCGCCCACTCTGAGAGCCGCTGGCCTTCCTGACGCCCCCTCCGCCGGTTCAGACCCCCCAGCATCTCGTTGAAAAGGCGATCCACCTCACTCTGCGCATCGTAAAATCCACGGAAAGGACTCAACATGATCCCCGCACCTCCTTCACTCCATAGCCCCCGACGAACGGGGACCAAACTTCCGACTGCGCGGACATTATACACCCTCTGATACAATTTTCAACCAGTTTTCTGCCAGAATTTCGGCTGAATTACAGTTATTAATGTTTTTCTACACAGTTTATGGTATGCTGCGGTGAACCAACAGGTGAGGTGCGAACATGGCTGATACAAGCGAGCGTTTGGTACGCATCCGCCGCTTGCGGATGTGGACCCAGGCGAGGCTGGCTCGGGAGGCAGGCGTGAGTCCCACTACCGTCTCCGCGATCGAGACCCGCAAGATCGGGCGTCCGCACTTTGGCACCCTTGGCAAGCTGGCTCGAGCTCTGGGCGTGGCGCCCGAAGAACTCCTCGGTTCCAGGGCGGCCATGGAGGCGCCGGCACGCTTGTCGATGGGGTGGGCGAGGGACAGCGGAGAGAGCGACTTCGAGCGCGGGCTCGAGGGTGCTTCGCTTGAGAGCCTCGACTCCCTATCTCGCGAACTGGAGGCCGAGCAGGAGCGCCTTCAGAGGCTCTACGGCGAGTTTCCCGAGGCTAGCGAGCAAGGGCGGTTCATAAAGCGTCAGATCCGCGAGGTGGCAGGACAGTCGGGCTCGGTGAAGACTTCGGCTATGGTTCGCCGCAACCAGCGCGACGCAAAGCGCAAAGACGAGCGCGATAGGGACGCTGAATCTTCGGATCCGGGGAGAGAACCCGACCAGCGCGAAAAGACCCCTTGACTCTCGAACTGTGGGCCACCCGACTTGGTAGGTCAACGAACCATACGTTCCTCGGCGGGGTGTCGACGCTGAAGTACAATGAACCTCGTGAACAAGAGGACCCTGGATTTCTACAGGCTGGTGGAGCGGGCACTCGAGGGGTTGCCGCCCGAGCTTTCGAGGCTACTGGACAACGTGGCTATCGTGGTCGACGACTGGCCCGACTACTCGACGCCGCTGGCGGCCAGAGGACCGAAGGAGACACTCTACGGGTTGTATGAGGGCGTGCCTCTAACGGAGAGAGGTGCCGGGTACTACGGGATCTTGCCGGATAAGATCACGATCTTCCGCGGTCCACTGGAGCGGGATTTCGCCACACAGGAGTTGGAGAAGCAGGTCAGAATTACGGTGGTACATGAGATCGCGCACTACTTCGGCTTCGACGAGGAGCGCCTGGAGGAGTTGGGGTGGGGGTGAACTCAGACCACAGTGGCAGCGTGAGCATCGAGCAGCGGATGGCCGCTCCTCCCGAGAAGGTCGCCTTCTACGTCTCGGATTTCCGCAACGCCAAGGAGTGGATGGTCGGCGTCGAGAGCGTCGAGCCGCTAGGGGAGGATTCCTACCGCCTCGCGCTGGAGAGCCCAATCGGCAGGATCGAACCCGAGGTGCGTATAGAGGAGCACGGCCCAGAGAGCATTAGCTGGGTCTACACCTCCTCCATCGAAGGCGGCGGCCGGGTGGATGTCTCACCCGACGATGGCGGCGGCTGCCTCGTCTCCTACACCGGCGAGTTCCGCCTCAAGCGCAAGCTTTTCGACCGCGCCGCGCGCCTGGTCGGCGCGGAACGCTTCGCCCGTACCAACGGGGAGCGCTCCCTCTCGCGCCTCAAATACCTGATGGAGGCGAGACGCTACTAATGCCCGTCGGACCTCTGGAACTCCTTCTGGTATTCATCGTGTTCCTGATGCTCGGACCACGCCGCATCGTAAACCTCTTCCGCTCACTCGGCACGGGCGTCCACGATTTCGTAGAAACGCTCGGCCGCGACAAAGACAAGAGCGAACTCCCCGAAGAAAACGACGAACAAGAGAAGAAGTAAAGCACTTCAGCACGTCAGCTTGCGTGCCGTTCGAAGCTCCTTGGCCGGCTGAGCAGCACGGCACATCACGAAGCCCGGCTGCGCGCTTCGTGGCACTCCCTGACCAGCTAACTGGCTGAAGCGGTGACAAGCCGCCGCAGGCGGCGTGCTGACTTGCTGATGCCTACAAACCTAGTATTACCCTATCGCCGGGGCCGACGCGGGCGTTTGGTGGTTTGCGATCTACGCCGGAGAGATCCTCGCCGGCGCTTTTTAGGTATACGCGGGGCTCCTCGACGGCAGGACCGGGGTCTGAGGCGTAGGTCTGCCAGGTGAAACCCTGCCAGGTGAAGGTGAGGAGGGCGGGCGGCTCATCCCCATCATCCAGCACGACATGGACCTCGGGCTGGCCCAGGGTCCGGGAGAGGGCGTTTATCGAGTGTCGCTGCTCGGACTCATTGAACAGGTCTATCCCCGCCCGCAGCCGGTTCGCCGGATCGGCGAGGCGGTCGCGCAGATCCTGCTCGGCCTCAAGAGCTCCCTTTAGCGTCTCGATGGTCGCGTTCAGGTTGGAGATCTCACCCTCCCTTTCCTCCAGGTCCCTCTCCAATCCATCGACGCGGCGGAGGGCGTCCTGGAGCGCGAGGTCCTTGCGCGAGGCCAGCTCTTCTGCCCGCTGATTGGCGCCCTCCGTCTGCTCTGCCCGGCGCTCCAGAAGGTAGTCGCGGTGTGAGATCTCCCCTTCCTTGCGTTCGAGCTCGCGCTCCAGGCGCGCTATCTGTCGCTCGGAGCTCTCCCTGCGGCGCCTGCGGCCCCGAAGTTCCTCCTCGAGGTCCCTGATGCGCGCCTTCAATTCGGCGCGCTCGCGCTCCAGGGACTCGATATGCCCCTCCCCCGCCTCCCTCGAGGCGCGGGCCTCGTCCGCGGCGAGGCGGGAGGCGGTGATCTCCTCGTAGAGTTCCCTTATGTGGTTGTCTTTGATCCCGAGCCGGGCCGTCAACTCCTCGGGATCCGAGATCTCCGGGCGACCGATCTCGGTGGTGCCTGAGGCCTCTTCCCCATCAGGCCGATGCTCGCCGCCGGTCTCGTGCCCGTTCTGGCCTTCCACGCTCCTTACCCCTCCTCCCTCGGAGACTCCGTCTCTGAGGTCACTTCTTCTCCTGCCGGCTGCCCGCTCTTGACAGACTTGCCTGCTTCGCGGGCTGCGCGACGTTCAGCCTTTATCTTCTCCCGCTCCTCGGCCGACATCTTTTTCGGCTTCTCGCCGCCATCCTTCTCTGCGCCCTCTTCCCCTTCCTCGTTTTCTGGGGGTTTGGGGAGGCCTGTGATCTCGCTGACCTTCGCCAGGATCTCCTCTGGATCTGGCCTCTCGCCGACCCATGCGTGGGCGACCTTGTGATCGTAGCCGACGACGAAGACAGCCCGACGGGCGTATTCACCGTGTTTCCGGTCCTTCTCCAACAGCCCCCACTGGCGGCTCGCAACCCTGGCGTAGTCGTAGAGCACGTAGGACTTCAGCCCCGAGGCCCCGGCGAAATTGCGTGCCTCGGTAGGCTCGGCCACCCCGATGGCGACCACCGAACCGGAGGCGAGGTTTATCTCCCCCTCCTTCGCGGCCAGCGCCTTGAAGTATTCGACATCCTCTTCATCACTCGGCCTGTAAAAGCCGACCACGACCGGTCCGCGCACGGTCCTCATGCTCAACCTGAGCTGGCCCCCCTGGGCGCTAGGCAGATTGAACTCGGGGGCCTCGGCCCCCACCTCGGGTACCGGCGCTATCTTCGTGCGTGTAAACATGCGGTCCTCCTCGCGAGTATGAAGATCGTACACGCGAATACTACAGCCTATGGAGGCGCTTGGCGCGTGTCGCATGCGGGCTGTAGCCTTTCCTCGCGCTTGGCCCATCATTACGAGTCTGAAGCACGACTCTGTGATACCTTCCGCTATGCGAGCACGAAAACGCGAACTCGACAGAGGCCATAAGGAGCGCCATGAGGATCATCATGACCCACGGGTACATGCTCTCTGGCACGGGGAGCAATATCTACGTCCAGAGCTTGTGTCGCGCTCTGGTCAGCGAGGGGCACGACTTGCATCTGCTCTGTCAGGAGCCGGACCCGCTCGCCTACGACTTCGTCGGCAAAGCCGCGACGGCAGACGCAGGAGGGATCGAGGATCTGGGCGAGCAGGAGACCCCCTATTCCGGGCGCTGCATCGTCTACCGGCCTGTGATCGGGGACCTTCTACCGGTCTACGTCTACGACGAGTACCCTGGATGGCGCGTGAAGACCTTCCTGGACCTGACAGAAGAGGAACTAGATAATTACCTTCGGCGCAACGTGGAGGCTTTGAACGCCGTGCTCGGGGTGTCGGGCGCGGAAGCAGTGATCACCAACCATTCCGTGCCAGGGCCGCTGATCGCACGCCGATCCCTGGAAGGTAGCGACGTTCCTTACGTGAGCATCGTTCACGGGAGTTGCCTCCAGTACGTCTCCCGCAAAAGCGAGATGTACATGGGCCTCACCCGCGAGGGTCTGGAGCGTGCGCGCGAGATCCTGGCGCTCTCCTCGCACAGCGCGGGCACGATAGCGGAGGACTTCCCCGACCTGGCAGGCAGGACCCACTCCCTCCCAGGCGGGGTCGACACCGAACTCTTCCACCCGGACGGGTTGGACCTTGGGGTCCTCGACCACCTCGAAGGCGGACCGGGCCGCGGTCAGCCGCAGAGGACGTCGTTACGAGAAGCCCTGGAGAGTTCGGGCCACGCAGGAGAGCTGGCCGGTGCATTGCGCGCGGTCGCGGACTCCTACGACGCCCGCTCGCACGACATAGACGCCGGCGAGCGGCTCCGGGGTTTCCTCGACCGCGAGGGTCCGCTCGTGGTCTACGTCGGAAAACTGATCCACTCCAAGGGCGTTCACAGCCTGATCTCAGCCTTCTCCAGGGTGCGCAAGGAGACGGGTGCCCGCCTGCTTGTGATCGGCTTCGGCACCTTCCGCGAGGGGCTCGAGGCCCTGGATTGCTCCCTCAGCGCTGGCGACGAGGCTACCGTTGAGCGGCTGGCCGAGATGGGCAAGCTGCTCGAAGGCGGGCCTGCGGGTCCTCTGGAGCACTTCGAGCTCAGCGACGAGCTGCTCCTCGACGCCCAGGATATGGAGGACGACGTACTGTTCGTGGGGCCTCTCTACCACGGCGACCTGACGAAGCTCCTCCCCGCCGCGGACGCTGCGGCGGTCCCCTCCATCTTCCCCGAGACCTTCGGGCTCGTCGCCGCAGAGTTCGCCGCGAGCGGCGTTGTCCCTTTCGTCTCGGACCACTCCGGTCTCAGGGAGGCCGGCGAGATCGTGGGACGCGGCCTGCCCTTCGACCTCAGGGTCGGCATGGACGGTCTGGAGGAGAATTTCGCAAAGGCGCTAGGCGATTACCTGAAGCTGCCTGATGAGGAAAGGCGGCGGTGCGAGGAGGTCGTGCACCGGAACTGCGTTGAACACTTGAGCTGGGGGACGCTGGCTGAGAAGCTCGTAGCCCTCGTCGACTAGAGGGTGGAGATAGAGCACATCCTCCGCGACTTCGGCCTCATACTGGGCGCGGGGCTGGTCTCGCAGCTTATAGCGACGGTCATAAAGATCCCACAGATGGTCGTGCTTGTTGCGGCGGGCGCCCTTATCGGGCCGTCTGTGCTCGGGCTCGTCTCGAACCCTCTGGGCGGGGTGGGTGCCCAGCTCCTGTTCAATATAGGGGTGGCCCTCATCCTGTTCCATGGCGGCACCGGCATCTCGCTGCGCGTGATCTCCAAGACCGCCGTAGGCCTGGGCCTGCTCGTCTTGCCCGGTGTGCTCCTCACGGCTATTATCGTCGCGCTGGTGGTCTCCCCCGTGTTCGGGGTCGCTTTCCCTGTGGCCCTGCTCGTGGGAGCGGTCCTGGCCGCGACGGACCCCGCCATCCTCATCCCCCTGTTCGAGCGTCTGAAACTCCGTCCCAAAGTCTCCCAGACGGTTATCGCCGAGTCTGCCTTCAACGACGTTACCGGCACGGTGCTGACCCTGACGCTCGTCGGCGCCGTAGAGGCCGGCGGGTTCACGTTCTCGGGTCCGGCACTGGAGTTCACCCAGGAGCTCGCGCTCGGGGCCCTTATCGGCGTCGTCGCCGGGGCGGTCCTGTGCTACGCCGTCGCCTCGACGGTGCGGGCCGGCATCTGGGACGAGTCGCCAGGGGTGGCCATCCTCGCCGTCGTCGCGCTCGCGTATTTCTCGACCGAATCTCTCGGCGGGTCGGCCTACCTAGCGACCTTCGTCATGGGGCTGATGATCGGGAACATGGAGTTGCTCGGGCTAGGCCACCACGACGAGCACGCCACGCTCCTCGAAGGCTTCCTCGGACAGGTTGCGGAGATAGCCACCCTGCTCGTCTTCGTCACCCTCGGACTCAACCTGCCCTTCGAGGCGCTCGGTAGGTTCTTCTTCGGCGGGCTCCTCGTAATGTTCGTATTCATCTTCGTGGCCCGTCCCATAACCGTTCTCGCGTGCCTCTTGCCCGACCGGCGTGGCGGATGGACGGGCAGGGAGATCGCGTTTATCAGCTGGTGCAGGGAGACGGGTGTGATCCCCGCCGCCGTCGCGAGTCTGCTCCTTGCCCGGGGGGTCGAGGGCGCGGAGATCGCCGTCTCCATGGTCGCCCTAGCCGTCTGCGTAACACTGCTTCTACAAGCCACGACCGCAGGCTACGTCGCCCGCCGTCTCGGACTGCTAGATTAAGCACGCTACGCCCTTCGGGCTTCGCTTTCAGCACGCTTCGGCCTGCGGCCTCCGCTTGTCAGCATGTCAGCCTGTCAGCAAGCGCGGGTAGATATCGGCCATCGCTCGCAAGAACTAGCTCCCCTTGTGGCGTTTCGGTTCGCGAGCGCGCGCCGGGCCGTCCGAGGGAATGCCGAAGTGCTGACAAGCCGCCACAGGCGGCGTGCTGAAGTGCTTGACTCACCCTATCGCTATTTCCTCCTCGGGATACTTATATTGTGGGGTGCGTTGCCTGGCTGCCAGGGCGACGATGAAGGTTATTGGGCCGACCCTTCCGAGGAACATTACTACTGAGACCAGGATCTTGCCGAACGTGCTCAGGTGTGGCGTGACGTCCAGCGAAAGCCCGACGGTACCGAACGCCGAGGTGACTTCGAATAGGGCGGGCAGGAGCTCGAGCCCGTCCGAGAGCATGAGCGCCAGGGTACTCAGGAGGACGAGCAAGGAGGCTGCCGCCAGGACGGAGAGCGCCCTTGCGAGGAGGGTCCGGGGCAGCGTGCGCCAGAAGAGTGTGATCCTCTCCTGCCCCCTGACCTGGGCGACGACGATGAGGGCGACGAGCGCGAGGGTCGTCACCTTTATACCCCCGCCGGTCGAGGTCGGGGCCGTGCCGACGAACATGAGCACGACCTGCACGAGGAGGGTCGGTTCCCGCATCTGGGGGTAGCTCACCGTCTGAAAGCCCGCAGTCCTCGGCGTCACGCCCTGGAACAGCGACATGGCGGCCTTCGTACTGAAGGATTCGCCGCCGAGCGTGTGTGGGTTCGTCCATTCCATTATGGCGACGCTCAAGACGCCGATTATGATCAGTATTGAGGATGTGATCAGGACGACCCTGGAGTGGACGGAGAGCCTGTGGGCCCTACTGTACTGGTAGAGGTCGACGAGCACGGGGAAACCTAGCCCTCCGAGCGTGATCACGCAGACCAGGGCCCCGACTACGAGCCAGTTCCCGGCGTAGGAGATCAGATCGTCGCCGGGGAGTGTGGGGAACCCGGCGTTGCAGAAGGCCATGATCGCGTGGAACACACCCTGAAAGACGCCCTCGCCGATGCCGAGTCCTGCCCCTATGAACCCCATGCTCAAAGCCACGGCCCCGATTAGCTCCACGGCGAAGGTGATCCTGGCTATCTGGAAGAGCAGCCTCAGGGTGTTGCGGGGAGAGCCGGCGTTCTCGGTCTCCTCGCTCACGGTGAGCAAGCGTCTAAACCCTATCCTCTGTCCGACGAGGAGGGCCCCCATGGTCGTGACGGTCATGATCCCGAGCCCGCCCAATTGGATCAGGACCATCATCACTACTTCCCCAAAGTGGGTAAATGTCCCGGGGATAGAGACGGTCGAGAGGCCAGTGACGGTGGCGCAGCTGACGGCGACGAAGAACGCATTGACGAGCGAGATCCCGTCCGTTGTGGCCCACGGAAGGTCGAGCAACACGGTCCCACCCCCCACAAGCGCGAGGAACCCGTAGACTATGAGGCGTGAGGCCGAAAGCCGCCTGAACAAAACTCGCTCCCGGATCTTCGTCGCAAAACGTCGGCCGGACCCTGGGCAGTATACTCGCGGACCGCCGACGATTCGGCCGCTACTCCATCGCCGAAAGAAGATACAATCCCGTAGAGGAGTGATCGGCTAAGACCCGGAAGGATGCCTTGGCGCAGCTCACCGACAGCTACAACCGCAAGATGGATTACCTCAGGATCTCGGTCACGGACCGCTGCAACTTCCGCTGCCAGTACTGCATGCCCGAGGACATCAAGTTCCAGGACAAGAGCCACATCCTGACCCTCGAAGAGATGCTGACCTTCGCCGAGGCGTGCCTCGAGCTGGGCGTCACCAAGGTCAGGGTAACGGGCGGCGAGCCGCTGGTCAGGCGCGGGGTCGTCATGTTCATCGGATGGCTCAAGGACCTAGGTTTCGAGGACGTAACCATGACGACCAACGGTTTCCTCCTCGAGGAGAACCTGGACGGCCTCGTCGAAGCCGGCCTCGACCGCGTCAACATCTCGCTAGATACCCTGCAGCATGAGAAGTTCGCGTTCATAACGCGGCGCAATCACTTC
>Ga0126312_10002019_pt1 | contig 13457 bp, 12 predicted proteins | sample Plot104A_FD_92537 | JGI IMG/M metagenome (GOLD analysis project Ga0126312, IMG submission 92537) | Serpentine soil microbial communities from UC McLaughlin Reserve, CA, USA - Plot104A | ecosystem: Environmental > Terrestrial > Soil > Grasslands | place: USA: UC McLaughlin Reserve, Lake County...
ACTACACCCGCCAAAACCCCGACCGCGTCACCAAACGCCTCATCCGACAGCTCGAAGCGCTCGGACACCACGTCACCGTCCAGCCCCGGGAGGTTGCCGCCTGACGGGGATTTCGCTTCAGGAACACCCATGAGGATCGTTGTCATCGGCGGAACCGGCCTGATCGGTTCGAAGGTCGTGGCCTGTCTCCGCGCGGAAGACGAGGAGGCCGTCGCAGCGTCGCCCAACTCGGGCGTCAACACGCTTACCGGCGAGGGACTCCCGGAAGTGCTCGAGGGCGCCTCGGTGGTGGTCGACGTCTCGAACTCGCCCTCGTTCGAGGACCGGGCGGTGATGGAATTCTTCACGACCTCCACCACGAACCTGGTGACCGCCGAACGCAACGCCGGCGTCCGCCACCACGTCGCCCTCTCCGTCGTCGGCGCCGACCGCATTCCCGACAGCGGCTACCTCCGGGCGAAGGTCGCCCAGGAGCGGCTGATTGCGGAGGGCGGGATCCCGTACTCGATCGTCCATGCGACGCAGTTCTTCGAGTTCGTCACGCGCATCGCGGACGAGGCCACGGACGGCGACACGGTGCGGGTGCCGCCGGTGCTGATTCAGCCGATGGCGGCCGACGACGTCGCCGCTGCGGTGTGCGAGATCAGCCAGCGATCGCCGGCGGACGCGGTCATCGAGATCGGTGGGCCGGAGGAGCTCCGCTTCGAGGAGTTCATCCGGCGCGGCTTGGAGGCGAAGCGCGATCCGCGCACGGTGGTCGCCGATCCAGGAGCGCGGTACTTCGACGCCCACCTGCAGGAGCGGAGCCTGGTGACAGGCGACGGCGCCCACCTCGGCGCGATCCGCTTCGACGACTGGCTGACTCAGCCCGCCGCTGCGTAGCCCCGGTGCCCGCTGTGACCCCGCCCTCGCCGTTCGGCCACCTGCGTGCGCGCGGCGAGGCGGGGACGCAGCGGATCACCACCGTCGAGGTCTTCTTCGACCTCGTCTACGTCTTCGCGATCACCCAGCTCTCGCATCTCGTCCTCGCCGACCCCTCCATCGGCGGACTGGCGAGCGCCGCTTTCCTTCTGGTCGTCGTCTGGTGGGCGTGGATCTACACGACATGGATGGCCAACTGGTTTGACCCGTCTTCCCGCGCGGTCACCGCCGTCCTCGGGCGGTGATGCTCGCCAGCCTGCTCATGGCCGCGGCCATCCCCGGCGCGCCGACTACGACATCGAGCGGCACCACTTCGCCGAACGCTGCCGGCTCTTCGTCATCGATCGCGCTCGGCGAGTCGATCGTCGTGACGGGAGCAACCGCCGCCAACCACGGCCTGACGTTTCCCGTCGTGATCTGCCTCGTGCTTGCGTTCCTGGACACCGTTGCGCTGTGGTGGCTCTATTTCGGCGGCCCGACGGAGGACGCACACGCGGCCGTCACCGGCGGCGAGAATCCCGGCCGGGTCGCGCGCGACGCATACACCTACGTCCACCTTCTGATCATCGCCGGCATCATCGCCACGGCGGCAGGAGACAACCTGCTCATCGCCAACCTCGACGAGCCCCTCCACGGTGTCGGCCTGGCGGTCGTCCTCGGCGGGCCCGCACTGTTCCTGCTCGGTCAAAACCTCTTCGCGTGGATGACCATCGGGACGGCGAACCTCGAGCGCCTCGCGGCGGCGGGCGCCATCGTCGGACTTGTCCCGCTGGGCACGCAGATCTCCGCCGTCGTGCTGGCCGCGGCGGTCACGGCTCTGCTCGGCGCCCTCGCGTTCTGGGAGTTGCGAGGCAGCGGCTACGCCGACCGGCGGGCCGCCCGGAAGGCGTCGAGAGTCGCCCCGGTGAAAGCGGCAAGCTCGCGGAGCCGGTCGGCGTCCTCGGCGGTGAAGTCGGCGCCCGCCGCCTGTCGGACAGCTGCAGGAGGCCGTAGTTGCGGCCATCCTCCCCGTAGACCGCGCTGGCCAGCCATCTGCGGAGTGGCGGGTGGGCCGCGGCCTGGGTACCGAAGGCCGTCCAGGCGGGATGGGCTTCGACCTCGGCTTGGGTCAGCCGCACCACCTCGCCAGGCGCCAGGTCCAGGCCGTGAAGCCCGCGGCCGCGCGGATCTACGCGGTAGTCGCGCCAGCGCTCGTAGCGCTCGCTGAGGTTGAAGAACTTGCGCGTGGCGTGGCCGTCGCCGTCGAGGTCGACCTTGAAGGCCGCCTGCTCTGCCGAGGTCAGCGCGCGAGCAACATGGCAAGTGCGATGCAGCAGGTCGTCGAGCCGCGCCGTCAGTTCCGGATCGTCTGCGACCTCGGGAGCGATCTCGGTGCCCACATCACCCGCGTGCGCCATGCTCAGTCCCGAAGCGAGGCGAGCTGTTCCTCGAAGCGAGCCATCGCGTCGCGGTGAAGGAGGGTCGCCCAGCTCACCCGAGCGACGCCAAGCGCGGCCAGCTCGGCCAGCGACGTCTGCGGCACGCGTATGACGTTCACCGGGCCGCGGACCTCCGACATGAAGCGGCCCAGCGCGCCCGACTCCCACAGCGCGATCGGGTACACGCAGTCGACGCCGGCCTCGAGGTAGGCATTCGCGCGCCGCAGCGCTTCGGGGACGAGCTCCTCCTGGGTCTCGGGGCCCGCGCCGGCGAGGAACCCCCTCAGGAAGACGTCGACACGGGCGTTGATGACGAGCGGGTAGCCGTCCTCCGACGCTGCCTGGCGAACCGCCCTGAGCCACGCCGCGTGCCGGTCGGGGTCGCGGAGGCTGCCGGCGGCGTAGTCGGTGTCCTCGAGGTTGCAGCCGGCGGCCCCCATATTCCGTAGCACGGCCACCAGCTCGGCGGGCTCCATGCCGTAGCCGGCCTCGGCGTCGACCGTCACGGGCACCTCGACTCCCCGTGCGATCCGCGCGGCCGCGGCGAGCATCTCGTCGCCCGGCGCACCCTCGTGGTCCTCATAGCCGAGCGTGGCCGCGACGCCGCCGCTGGTGGTCGCCACCACGGGGAACCCGGCCGCGACCACCGCTCTCGCCGTGGCGACGTCCCAGGCGTTCGGCAGCAGGAGCGGGGCGCCTGGGCGTTGCAGCGACCGCAGCAGGTCGCACCGGCTCTGGAGGTCTGTCGGATGCGAGGTGGTCATGTCCCGACTCTACGGCCTGGGCCCGAGTCTCAATGCTGCGGATGCCATCCGGCGGCGCGGGTGAAGCGCTTGGTCGAGACACGCTCGCCGTCGCGGCAGACGTTATAGATGCCGCTGGGCAGCGCAAGCGCCGAGAGGAGCGCGCGCCCGGCATCGGAGACGTGCAGGGTGGCACCGAAGTCGCGCATCGGCTCGTTGAACCATGTGCCCGGGCCGTCGAGCAGCCCGAAGCGCAGGACGACGCCGCGTCCGCCGGCGGGGGTGAAGCGCTCGGTCTGCTCCTCGGCGGCGAGCGCCGAGCGCAGAATCGGCAGGACCTCGCGGACTGGCGTGTCCTCGGAGGTCGGGCCTTCCGGCGGGTACACGAACGTGACGGTGGGCTGAACGTAGACCGCCGCGCCGGCCGCGATCGCCGCGTCGACCAGGATCCTCGAAGCATCCGCGCGTAGCCGATCGTTCTCGCGCCACGCGTCCGGATCAGAGATCTGCTCGAGCGAACGAATCCGGGTCGCCAGGTGCAGGACGCCGTCGAGGTCGCGCACGGCGTCGGCGACCGCGGTGGCGTCGAAGAGGTCGAGCTCCGCGCGCCCCGGCATCGCGAGCTCATGGCCCGCGGCCTGCGCGAGGGGCCGAAACGCGCGGCCGAGCACGCCGGTTCCCCCGGTCATCAGCAGCCTCATGGGCGCCGATTGTGCCGGGTCGGTAGCTTTGCCTGCGAGATGGCCGCCGTCCCTGCGTCCGAGCTTCTTGGCCGGACCAGCGAGCGCGAGCTGCTCGACCGACTCCTGACAAACGTGCGCGGGGTCAGAGCGCCATCCTGGTCATCCGGGGCGAGGCGGGCATCGGAAAGACGGCGCTGCTCAACTACGCCGCCGGGCATGCGTCCGGATTCCGCCTGGTGCAGGTCACGGGTGCGGAAGCGGAAATGGAGCTGCCGTTCGCCGGGATTCATCAGCTCTGCGCGCCGGTGCTCGACCAGCTGGACGCGCTCCCCCAGCCGCAGCGGGACGCGCTGAATGTCGCCTTGGGCCTCGCCTCCGGCGACGTCCCGGACCGGTTCCTCGTCGGACTGGCGGTGCTCGGCCTGCTGTCCGCCGCGGCCGAGGACCGGCCGCTGCTCTGCCTCGTGGAGGACGCCCAGTGGCTGGACGCCGCCTCGGGCCTGATCCTCGGCTTTGTCGCGCGACGGCTGCTGGCGGAATCGGTGGCGATCGTTGTCGCCATCCGCGACCCGAACACCAGGCGCGACTTCGACGGCCTGCCCGAGCTCCTGCTGCAGGGCGTCGCCGAGGAGGATGCGCTCGCCCTGCTCATGCGAGCCGTGCCGGGTCGGCTCGACGACCGCGTCCGCGACCGCATCGTCGCGGAAACCCGCGGCAACCCGCTTGCTCTGCTCGACCTGCCGCAGAGCATGAGCGCAGCGGAGCTGGCAGGCGGCTTCGGGCTTCTCCCCGCGACGGACCTCCCACGTCACCTCGAGGATCGCTATCTCCAGCGCGCCGGTGGACTGCCCGAGGAAACGCAGCGCCTGCTGTTGATCGCCGCGGCCGAACCGATCGGTGATGCAGCCCTCGTCTGGCGCGCGGCCCACGAGCTCGGCATCGGAAGAAGCTCCCTCGCCGCGGCAGAGGACGCGCAGCTGGTCGAGATCGGAACTCGTGTCCGCTTCCGGCATCCACTGGTGCGATCCGCGGTCTACCGGGCGGCTGCCCCGTCCGAGCGGCGCGCTGCCCACGGGGCGTTGGCGCAGGCGACCGATCCGGACACCGATCCCGATCGTCTGGCTTGGCATCGGGCTCGCGCGGCGGTCGGTGTCGACGAGGAGGTGGCCGCCGAGCTGGAGCGCTCGGCCGACCGCGGGCAGGCCCGTGGTGGCGCGGCGGCGGCCGCGGCGTTCCTGGCGCACGCGGCCGAGCTGACCCCCGATCCGGCGGAGAGGGGCAGGCGGGCTCTGGCTGCCGCGCAGGCGAAGTTCGATGCCGCCGCCTCGGATGCGGCGCTCGAGTTGCTGGCCACCGCCGAGCTTGCCCCGCTCGACGAGCTTCAGCGCGCGCGACTGGAGCGGTTGCGCGCGGAGATCGCATTCGCCCCGCACGCGCGGCAGCGACGCTCCGGCCCTGTTGCTGGGGGCCGCCCGGCGCCTCGAGCCGCTCGACGCCGCGATGGCGCGCGAGACCCATCTCGAGGCCATGGCGGCGGCGATGTTCGCCGGTCGCCTCGGCAACGAACCGGGCGTCCGCGAGGCTGCCGAGGCCGCTCAGGCCGCGCCGGCGGCGCCCCAGCCGCCACGCGCGATCGACCTGCTCCTCGACGGCCTGGCAACGAGGTTCACCGAGGGCTACTCGTCCGGTGTGCTCCCGCTCCGGAGGGCGCTCGACGGGTTCCGCGACGTGGAGGGATTGACGCCACGAGAGGCGCGCTGGCTGTGGCTGGCGTGTCGCCTGGCCCAGGATCTCTGGGACGACGAGCTCTGGTACGTCCTCGCGACGCGTGGGTTGCGCGTCGCCCGCGAGACGGGCGCCCTCGGCGTGTTGCCGATTGCGGCCACATACCGCGCGTCCCTCCACGTTCATGCGGGAAGCTTCGGCGCCGCTTCGTCGCTGATCGAGGAGGCCGACGCGATCACGCAGGCGACCGGCATGGCACCGCTGAAGTACGCGTCGCTGATGCTGGCCGCGTGGCGCGGCAACGAGGCCGACGGCCTGGAGCTGTTCGAGGCTGGGAGGCTCGAGGCGACGGCGAGGGGCGAGGGCATGGGGCTGGGCGTCATCGAGTGGGCCAAGGCGCTTCTGTACAACGGGCGCGGCCGCTACGCCGAAGCACTCGCGGCCGCCCAGCGAGGCTGCGAACACGATGATGTCGGGCTCTTCGCCTGGGCCCTCGTGGAGCTGATCGAGGCAGGCGTCCGCAGCGGCGCGACGGACGGAATCGCCGCTGCAGTCGAGCGCCTGAGCGGGCGCACGCGAGCGAGCGGCACCGATTGGGCGCTCGGCATCGAGGCCGGCTCACGCGCGCTGCTGAGCGAGGGGCGATATGCGGAGCCCCTCTACCGCGAGGCGGTCGAACGCCTCGAGCGGAGCCGTGGCGTGGTCCACCTCGCCCGCGCCCGGCTGCTGTACGGCGAATGGCTGCGTCGCGAGAACCGGCGCGTCGACGCGCGTGAGCAGCTCCGAGCCGCCCACGAGATGTTCAGCGGCATCGGGGCCGAGGGGTTTGCCGAGCGCGCGCGGCACGAGCTCCTGGCCACGGGTGAAAGCGCGCGGAAGCGCACCGACGATGCGCGCAGCGTGCTCACGCCCCAGGAGGCACACATCGCTCGGCTCGCCAGAGACGGTCTCTCCAACCCCGAGATCGGCGCACAGCTGTTCGTCAGCCCCCGCACGGTGCAGTACCACCTGCGCAAGGTCTTCCTGAAGCTCGACATCACCTCGCGCAACCAGCTCAGCCGCGTTCCGGCCGGCGACCTCGACGCCGCCTAGCGCGACTAGCCAGTCAGGCTGGCGTACTGGCCGATGCGAGCGCGCCCCGCCTCCGGGAGCCTCGTCTCATGACAAATCCCCCTCGCACCAGGAAGGTGGTGGAGTCGTGAGCTATGCAGTCGAATGGATCCTGGGGCCCATCGTTCTCGGGGCGTTGGTCCTCCTCCTGATCGGGCCCGTCGCCGTGGTCGCGGTCACGGTCCTCGCGCTGGTCGCGCTTGCAGCCCTTGCCGCGCTCGCCGGGGCCGTCCTCGCATCGCCGTACCTGGTGGTCCGGTTCCTCCGCCGGCGTCTTGCGGAGCGGAGCCCGCTTCGCGGGGCCAGCGCTCACGGCGAGACGGCCACGCAGCAGCCGGGCATCGCCGTCCTCGCCATCGAGGCTGGGTCATGACCACGACAACCGACACGAAAGGTCGAATCGCATGGCCACATCACCGAACATCGTCCTCGTCCACGGAGCCTGGGCAGACGGCTCTTGCTGGAGCAACGTCATCGAACGCCTGCAGGCCGACGGCTACAAGGTCACCGCCGTCCAGCTGCCGGAGACCTCGCTTGCGGATGACGTCGCGCGTGTCCGCCACGTGCTCACCCGCCAGAGCGGCCCGACGGTTCTCGCGGCCCACTCCTACGGAGGCCAGGTCATCACCGCTCTCGGCACCGACGCACCGAACGTCGTCGGCCTCGTCTACATCGCGGGATTCGGACTCGACGAGGGTGAGTCGATCGGCGCGCTGCTGCAGCAGGGCCCTCCGACCCCGGCGGTGGCGAACATCGACGTCGACTCGGAGAGCTTCGCTTGGCTCCCCGAGGACGATTTCCTCAATCACTTCGCCGCCGACATCGACCCCGTCAAGGCGAAGGTCATGTACGCGGTGCAGCAGCCTCTGCACCTGTCCACGTTCGACGACGTGATGGGCACCCCCGCGTGGAGGTCACTGCCCTCGTGGTATCTGGTCGCCCGCAACGACGAGGTGATTCCCCCCGAGGCCGAGCGGCAGTTCGCAGCGCGGATGGGCGCCGACACGATCGAGGTCGAGAGCGGACACTGCGCGATGGTCTCCCACCCGGAGGAGACGCTCGAGCGCATCGTGACCGCGGCGAACGCCGTCGCCGTGCCCGCGTAGGGGCCGGGCGTCCAGCTCGAGGGGGGACGGGCCCCTACCGAGTCGGCGCTGGATGGTCCGGCGATCTGAACGGCTCGGAGCTCATCGCGAAGCGCAATCCCGGCCGGGCTCGTCACAGTGGTGGGGCCGGCGGCGCGCTGCCGGCGGCGTATTCCTGCATGGGGACGTCGCCGGCGGTCCATGCAGCCATCACGGGGTCGATGATCCGCCAGGCCTCCTCGGCCTCATCGCCGCGGATGAACAACCTCGGATCGCTTTGGAGCATCTGCTCGATCAGGTGGGCGTAGGCCGTGAGTCGCGGTGGTGTCGAGCGGGCTTCGAGCTGGTGGTGCTCGGCCGTCTGCTGCGGGCCGTTGAGTGTCGTGGCGAGGCGCACGTAGGGCTCCATGAGGCCGATCCTGAGCACGTTGGGCTCGACGCCCGCAAACCGGTCGGCCAGGTATCTGGGGAGGGGGCGGAAGTGGATGGCGATCTCGCCGGAGTCCGTCGCCAGCGCCTTGCCCGAGCGCAGGGTGAATGGCACCCCGTCCCAGCGGGGGCTGTGCGGGCGCAGGGTCAAGGAGGCGTAGGTCTCGGTGTCGCGGCTTGGGTCGACGCCGGGCTCGTCGACGTACGAGGGCGCCTCCCGCGAGCCGATCGTCCCGGCGGTGTACCGCGCGCGGACCGTGTCGCTGGGCATCCGCTCCGCCGAGGGCGTGGCCACCGTCCGCAGCGCCTCGACGCGCACCGACCGGAAGGAGTCCGCGTCGAGTCGAGCCGGCTGGGCCATGAGCACCAGCGCCATCGCCTCCATGAGGTGGTTCTGCACCATGTCCTTCAGCGCGCCGGCACCGTCGTAGTACGACGCCCGACCCTCGAGGGTCAGGCTCTCGAGCCAGCTGATGTTCACGCGGTCGACCTGCGCGGCGTTGAGCACCGGCTCGAAGACGCGGTTGAGGAAGCGCAGCACGATCACGCGGCGGACGAGCTCGTCGGAGAGGAAGTGGTCGATGCGGAAGATCGTTGGCTCGGGCAGCTGGATGCGGAGGATCTCGTTGAGCTCGTGTGCCGAGGCCAGGTCGGTGCCGAACGGCTTCTCGATCGCCACCGCGTCCGGGGAACCCAGCGTCGTCGCCGCGAGCGCGGGCAGCGCCTTCGTCAGCAGGCTCGGCGGCAGCGCGAGGTAGACCAGCGTGTCCGGATGGTCCTCGCCGATCACCCTGCCGACGTCCTCCGGCTCGGTGACGTCGGCGGACTCGAAGCTGAGCATGCCCACGACGCGGTCGCGCGTGGCCGCTGTCACGCTCGCGTGTTCCTGCAGCTTGCCGGCGATGTGATCGCGGAAATCATCGGTGGACCAGTCGGTGATGTCCGACCCGACCATGGCCAGGCCCGCCGGCACGAGATCGTCCTCGGCCAGCTGGGCGATCGCCGGCAGCAGCAGGCGGCTTGTCAGGTCACCGGAAGCTCCGAACAGAACCATGCGCTCGATCATCGTGTGACGCCTTTCTCGGCTTGTCGCGGGAGGGCTGCGTAGCGCGGCGACGGCGGCCCCGTCACGCCGGGCCGACATCGAAAGATCGCGCCCGCGAGAGGCTCGTCGGCGCGCCGCTCGCAGTCGACCCACGACGTCGTGATGTACAGGTCGCCCCCGTCGTCGCCGCCGAACGCCACGGACGTGGGATTCGAGGTCGGAAGCTCGACGATGCCGTCGAGCGCGCCATCGCCGCGGTAACGGTGGACCGCCCCCGCTCGTCCCAGGGCCACCCACAGCATGCCCTCCGTGTCGACCGTCATGCCGTCCGGCCACAGCTGCTCCGCGCTCAGATCGACAAACCGCCGGCGGTCGCTGATCACACCCGTCGCCGGGTCGAGTTCGAAGACTTCGACCACGCAGAGGGCCGTGTCGGCCAGATACAGCCGCCCGCGCGACTCGTCGAACGCCGGCCCGTTGGAGATCGTCAGGTCCTCGACGACACGGGTCACCGCGTCGCCCTCGACCCGATACAGCGCCGCGTTCCGCGGCCGCTTGTCGTAGGCCATCGTGCCCACCCAGGCCCTTCCCCCGCCGTCGACCTTGACGTCGTTGGCGCGGTTCTCGGGCCTCTCCCGCTCGATCGGGACGCGCAGGCTCAGCGTGCCCGTACTGCGGTCCAGCACCGCCAAGCCCTCGGGGGTTGCCACCACCGGTTCGCCCGTCGCGCTCAGCACCACGCCGCCCGGCTGCCCGGCGGTACTCCACGATCCATCCTGCGAGGACGCCGGATCGAAGCAATGCACCCGCTCGGCCGCGATGTCCACCCACCACAGGCAGGCGGTCCCCCCGTCCCACAACGGACCCTCCGCGTGCTCCGCCCGCACGCTCAGCGCCACCTCGACCGGCGTGTCGCCCATGCCCGGCCACTCTACGTGCGACGCTACGAGCGTGCCCACCGACCTCGACGTGATCGTGATCGGCGCCGGGCCCGCCGGCGTCGTGGCGGCGATACGCGCGGCGCGACTCGGAGCTCGAACGGCGCTCGTCACGCGCGACGAGCTGGGCGGGATGGCCGCCAACGACGGGCCGGTGCCGGTGCGGACCCTCGCCCACGCCGCCCGCCTGATGCGCGAGGCCAGGCAGCTCGGGCGGTACGGGATCAGCGCCGACGAGCCCGCGCTCGACTACCGGCGCCTGCTCGCCCGCGTTCGCGAGGTGACCGGCGACGTCCGCGCGCACGCGGCCCTGCGCGACGAGCTTGACCAGGCCGGCGTGACCATCTACGAACGCGCCGGAATCGCCCGCTTCGTCGACCCGCACGTGATCGAGAGCGACGACGGGCCGCGACTGCGAGCCGCAAAGGTCATCGTGTGCACCGGCGGGGTCTCGCGCGAGCTTTCGGTGCCGGGTTTCGAGCTGACCTCCACGCACAGCGATGCCTGGCGGCTCGAGTCGGTGCCCGACTCGATGCTCGTGATCGGCGCCGGTGCGACCGGGGTCCAGGTCGCCTCGATCTTCAACGCCTTCGGCTCGCGGGTAACGCTGTTCGAGGCGGCCCCCCACATCCTCATGAGTGAGGACGCGCAAGTCGCGGCAGCGATGAGCACGGCGCTGCAGGGCTCCGGCGTGCGGGTCCTCGAGCACGCCGGGACCATCGAGCGCTTCGAGCCGGCTCGCGCCGGCGTGCGCCTCGTCCATTCCCGAAGCGGTGAGATCGCGCAGGTCGACGCGGCGCTGGCGGTAATCGCGGTCGGCTGGGTCGCGAACACCGACGACCTCGATCTCGCCGCCGCGGGGGTCGAGACCGACCCACGCGGCTACATCACGGTCGACTCCCAGCTCCGCACGACCGCGCCTGGCGTCTACGCCGCCGGCGACGTCACCGGGCACCTGATGGTCGTCCACGAGGCCGCGCGCGAGGCCTACCTGGCCGCGAGCAACGCAACGGTCGGAACCGCCGAGGCCCTTCCCGCGGAGGTCAGCCCCCTCGGCAGCTTCACCGACCCCGAATACGCCTCGGTCGGGGTCAGCGAGGCAACCGCCCGCGAGGCCCACGACGTCGTCGTCGGCGCAGAGAGCTTCGACTCCCTGCCGCGCCCGATCATCGACGGTCGCCCGACAGGGTTCTGCAAGATCGTCGCCGACCGCGAGAACCACACCATCCTCGGCTGCCACATCGTGGGCGAGCGGGCCGTCGAGCTCGCCCAGCTGGCGGCGGTTGCCGTCGCGTCCGGCATGACCGTCCGGCAGCTCGCCCTGGTTCCCTTCTCGTTTCCCACCTACGCCAACGCGCTCGGCCGCGCTGCGGTCAGGGCCGCGCGCCAGCTCGAACCCAGGCCGGGCTGGGCAGAAGAAGGGATCGCGTTGGACGCCGGCGCCGCCGTCGCCCCCGATGATTGAGCGACATCAGGTTCGCATGTCCTCGCCTCCCCAAGCGCCGGCCTGCGCTCTCGCACCGGCGACGATCAGGAGGGCCGGCAACAGCCGAGCGAGCGACGGCGCCCGGCGATCGCGTCGAGTTCGCCAAGCCGTCGGCCAAAATGGCAGATTTGCTGGCCCTTCCGCGAAGCGGACGACGGGACTCGAACCCGCGACCTTCGCCTTGGGAAGCCGCGCCGACCAAAACGACGCGACACGACGCAAGACGACGAATCCCCCGCTACGACACGCTTTCGGGGCCTCGCGAGGTGCGATTCCGCAGCGGCTAGCGGAACGGTTCCGAGGTCGTTTGGCCCAGGATTGGGCCACCCGCTCCATCTATAAAAAGAGCCGGTTGTGGTCACGGCGACGCCGCGTGTAGCGGATCACTCTGAAGCCGGGAAGAGGATGCGCCGGTGCTGGAGCTTCGAAATCGTTCTCAGAACGATCGAGGACATTGATCCGGTTGGCGATTGGTGGTAGGGCATGCTTCTCAACCCGCCATCCGCAGCGGAGCATCTCGACTAAACGAAGGGGAGCGCGTGGGGGTCGGCGTGGAGGTCTTGGATGAGGTGTGCGAAGCGTTGGACGCGAGGGCGCCTACGGTCAACTGCGGCGGGCGCGGCTGGGCGACGGTGGGGTGGCGCGCCGGCGCGGGCCCTGGGTTGCGCTGTTGTCGGCGGCGACGGCGACCTTGTCGAAGCGCAGCATGACTAGCGTCATCCGCTGCTGTGCGTCGCGGTCGTCGCCGAGCCGCTGGCGTGCCTGCTCTTGGATGCGGTGCACGCGGGCGCTCGTCGCCTCGAGCTCCTTGGCCAGCGCCTTGCGGGCCTTGTCGTCGAGCACGAGCTGCGTGCGCGACAGGTGCACGTCGTCGGCGGCAAAGCCACCGTGGGCGGCCGCCTCCTCGACCTCCTTGAAGATCTCCGACAGCCCGGCGGCGGTCATGCGGCGGCGGAGGATCGGGGGCAGGTCGCTCCAGGCCTGGGCGGAGAGGTGAGGCGCGGCGACGGCCGTGTAGTGGTGCTCGATTGCGCCGCGCCGCTGCGTCGTGCGCACGAGCTCGATCAGTCCGAGCTTGGCCAGCTCGCGCACGTGGTAGCTGACGTTCTGCAGCGGCGCGTCGAGCTCGCCCGAGAGCTGGCGCGGGCTCGCCACCCGCCCGTCGAGCAGGCCGAGGATCCGCGTGCGCATCGGATGCGCGAGCGCCTTGATCAGACACGGGTCACTTAAGTCGGTGCGACCTCGATTGTGACGAAGTGCTGGCACGGTCCTATGCCAAAGAACGGGGCGAGCGTGGTATTTCTCGCCCGTCCCCTCCGAGGTCGCAATCGTGGTGGGCGATGGAGGCCGTGCGGCGGTTCGCCCCAGACGCGAGGGCCGCCCACGGCCTGGCGCAGCAGATCTACGCCCGGCAGATCTTCGGTCACCTACGCCTGTTGCATCGCTGCGCTCTGACGAAGGCCATGGAACTGGCCCACGTCAGCACGATTCGACGGGCCGATAACCCTGTTCGTGCCGGCGTTTCCTGCTCGCACGTCGCAGTGCAGAGCGACGCCGGGCGCTCGGTTGCCCCGGGGAAAGCGGGTGCCCCGGGGTATGCCCGCGCCGGTGGAACGATTGCGAGGGGTTACTGAGCCCGGCGACGACCGGCTCGACGAGGTGCTCGGCCGCGGTAGCGAGCGCGCGCCCGGGCAGGTGAGCGTCACCGCGTCGCACGCCCGTCGAGCCGAGGTCGCGGCCACGCCGGGCGACCGGCTGCGGCTAGCGCCCTGATGCGTATCCGGTTCCGTCAGGTACGCGCCGTACGGTGCGTCTGTGGCTCGGCCAGGCTTCCCGCGCACGATCATGGAGTTCCGGGACCGCTTCGCTTCTGA
>Ga0126312_10002020_pt1 | contig 13453 bp, 14 predicted proteins | sample Plot104A_FD_92537 | JGI IMG/M metagenome (GOLD analysis project Ga0126312, IMG submission 92537) | Serpentine soil microbial communities from UC McLaughlin Reserve, CA, USA - Plot104A | ecosystem: Environmental > Terrestrial > Soil > Grasslands | place: USA: UC McLaughlin Reserve, Lake County...
GAACGCGCTCCTCTCGCCACCGCCGTAGGAGGTGATGCCGCCGATGGGCGACCAGGCCTGGGTCAGGATGCCGTGCTCGGCGTGCACGCGCTGCAGCGCTCTCTGCTGGAAGTACGGGTGGAGCTCGATCTGGTTCACGGCGGGCACGACGGACGTCTCGTCCAGCAGCCGTTCGAGGTGCTCGGGCATGAAGTTGCTCACCCCGACGGCGCGCACCTTCCCGTCGGCCATCAGTTTCTCGAGCGCCCGGTAGGCGTCGAGCGTGAGATCGAAGCGGCTCGACAGCGGCTGGTGAAGAATCAGCAGGTCGAGCCGGTCGACGCCGAGCTTGCCAGCGCTCTTGTCGAACGCGTGCAGCGTGGCGTCGTAGCCGTAGTCGCTGATCCAGACCTTCGTCTCGATGAACACCTCGTCGTGGGCGATGCCGGAGCGACGGACGCCTTCGCCGACCTCACGCTCGTTGAAGTACGCGGCGGCCGTGTCGATATGACGGTAGCCAAGGCGCAGGGCCTCCCCGACCGCGGCGGTCGTGACATCGGGCGGGGTCTGGAAGACCCCGAGCCCGATGGCCGGCATCTCCACACCGTTATTGAGGGTGACCGAGGGAACGGTCGACATAGGGAATCCTCCTTGTTGGTGCTCCTGCATGGTGGTTCTCCTTCCTGCGAAGAGGACGATTGCTCCTGAAGACTCGGACGATTTACTTTGTCTGGCACCGATTGTAGGGGCCATGGGGCGCGGGGCGTTATGATGATCGTCCAGAAGTTTTGTACTATCCTCCGAATATTTGGAGTTCGGTGGTCGGGATGAGTGTCTCGAGCTTTCACCACCACTTTAGGGCGGTCACGGCGATGAGCCCCCTGCAGTTCCAGAAGCGGATGCGGCTGCAGGAGGCGCGCCGCCTCCTGCTCGGCAAAGACCTCGACGTCGCGGGCGCCGGCCGCCGCGTAGGCTACGGCGACGCGTCGCAGTTCACCCGGGAGTACAAGAGGCTCTTCGGCGCGCCGCCAGCTCGCGACGTAGTACGGCTGCGGGAAGCCGCCATGGAAAGTGTCAGCACATAAGCCGATTGGGAGCCGGTAACTGGCCTACTTGACTCGTCGCGGTGCGCGCCTGCGCTTCGTCACGCCCCCGTTCTCCGGATCGGCGGTTTATCGACACCAGGCCAGCGGCATATTGGTCGTACCGACGGGTCGAACGATCTTCGGAAGGAGCTCAACGCCTTCCACGGATAGGTGACTATTCACCCAACGACGTAGAAGAAGAATTCTCAGAAATGGGTATGCAGGATGCCGCATAGCCCCGCTCGCTGGCCACCCTACGGTCGGCCTGAGACTTCTCGGCTTCTCAAGGTCGACCACTCTATATGTTGCACGTGCGCATAAAGATGCGCTTAGGTGGATGCGTGGCCTTTTCTCAGAACACCGACGCAGATACGGGGGGGTCAGGAGTTCATGGGGGCGGCCCATTATGGGAGGTACGGCCTGCCTGACACGGATGTGTAATAAGCTGGTTTGAAGGCTGTTATATATGCTCAGGCCCGCAGGCTCCTCGAGACCAAGTTCTTCGGCTAGAGAGACGTGTAAGGAGGCTCTAAAGAGCTGTGGAACATGTGGCTGAGGGCCAGGAGAAGAATCGGGGACTCCTCACGGATGTTCTCGACGAGGTGATGGGGACACAGAAAATTTTCACAATCTCTCAACTCGGTGATCGGCCCGACCACCTCCTCGTGAAGGGCAGTTTGCCGCTTTCCTAGGCCTCGTACGTGATCAGATCCACCCCGATCACGTACGAGGCCTAGGTGCACTGACCGGGGACATTGATTGAGGTCCGCGAGTTCCGTTCGGCGCCCAGGCTGCATGGGGCGGGCCAAACCGCGAGGTCTTCGGAAAACTCCGACACTCCGTTGTCGCAACCGCTCGCGAGGCTGGTTGGCATGACGATTACAACGCCTCTAAATGACCCGAACTCCTCCTTGGTCGAGGGATGGACCGCACTGTGGAATGGTGACCTGAGCCAGGCGGCCACCATCTGCGCCGAGCAGGTCACCGTTCACTTCGGCGGTCGCGCCATCGCCGAGGCCGGCGACCACGTGATAGATGCCAGCGGCCTTGCCGACCTCATCGGCGCCTTCCGATCGATGCGACCTGGGCTCACGTATCGGGTAGTCGAAGCCCACACCACCGAGCAGTGGGGCTACTGCGTCTGGGACGCCGGCAGGGGCGACCTCAACGTCGGAGGGATCGACACTTTCCGGTTCATCCGTGGACGCATCAGCCACGTCTACTCGGTGACTGCGGAACGACCCATGGGCAGGTGATGGCTCGAGACGCACGGGCAAGATGACGACGTGCGCCGTCTCGAACGCCTCCACGCGATCACCAATCATCTGCAGGCTCGCTCACCCCGAGCCGTCTCGGCGTCAGCTGCTGTAGAGATGCTCTCGAGATGCAGCGAAGCTTGGAAATCGTTACGGATTCACAGACAACGGCTCTCGGGTGACGCGTGAAGCGTTACTGCACGTCGGAGGGGCCCAACACAATGAGACCTACACGAGTGTTCTGAACCCGGTTGACACCGACGGCGTGCCGCGGTAGTCTGGCCGGACACCCTCACCGGACACCCTCACCAGGAGAACCGAGCATGTCCGACCTGTCTACCCCCGACATCGTCGACCGCGTCGCCTGGCAGCGGAAGATCGACGAGCTCCGCCTCCGCGAGAAGGCCCACACCCGCGAGGCCGACGCGATCGCCGCCGCCCGGCGCCGGCTGCCGAGGGTCGAGGTCGACGCCTCGACCCCGGTTGTCGGCGCACACGGGGAGGTGCCGCTGATCGACGTCTTCGAGGGCAGGAGTCAGCTCTTCGCGTCGTACATGATGTGGTACGACGGCGCGAGCGCCGCCCACCAGTGCGAGGGCTGCACCATGAACATCGGCCACGTGCTGGAGCTGGGCTACCTGCACTCCCGAGACGTGACCTTCGCGGTGCTGTGCCAGGGGCCGTTCGACGAGAGTAACCGGTACCGGGAGTTCATGGAGTGGGAGATGCCCTGGTACTCGGTGCCTTCAACCTCGGTCGATGCGCTCATCGCCGGCCGGCATTTCGGGATGCGGGTCTGCTACCTGCGCGACGATGACCGAGTCTTCGAGACATACTGGACCACCGCCCGCGGCTGCGAGCTGATGGGCAGTTCCTACGCGATGCTCGACATGACCGTCTACGGCCGCCAGGAGGCCTGGGAGGACTCCCCCGAGGGCTGGCCGCAACGGTTCTTCAACACCACGTCCGCTCAGATGCGCACCGACGACGACGGCCGCGCCGTCAATCGGCCCGACGGGCGGCCCATCTCGCAGTGGCCGCGGCTGGCCGCAGGCCGCTCCGACGACCTCGGCACCGCCGGTGCCACCCCGGCGGACCACTGCCACTGAGCTCCTCCGAGCCGCACTTTGACGAGCGCGCCGACGATGGCTGCTTTCGTCAAAGTTCCCCGCGGGCTGTCAGTCAGTCTTCGCTGCACCTCGACATCAGCCCTGGCTGAGCGGTTCGGGGTGAGCAGCCGCACCATCGAGCGTGATCTCCGCTCGCTGCAAGATGCAGGCGTGCCTCTCTATGCGACGGCGGGTCGACGAGGCGGCTACGCCATCCTTCCCGACTTTGCGCTCCCACCGGTCCGACTCAGCGCTCAGGAGGCAACCGCCTGCCTTGCGGCTCTGGCGCTCATGGATCGATCGCCCTATGCGACGCATGCGCGAACCGCGGCCGACAAGCTGGCGGCCTTCATGCGATTGACCAATGTCCCCGATCAGTACACCTAGGGATCACCGTCTTTCTACGGCTGGCTCCTTCCTGGTGACCGGTTACCCTGAGCACCTGACCTGAGCACCCCGGGTCAGTCTGTGGGGCTTATCTACGCGGTTACGAGCGTCATCCAGGTCCTGACCGTGGTGATCTGCGGATTTGGGAACAATAGGTTACATCCTAGCTCGAGAGGCGTTGGAGTTCCCCACCGCGCCTACCGTTTTTGCGTCGCCCGTAGGAGACGAGAGGAACCACCACGCTCCGGGCCCATCATGACCCACTGTCGGCACGGAGACCTGCATCGGAGCCTGATGGAGGAGTCTTCTCAGTCCCTACGGAAAGGATTAGGGGGCGCTATCCCTTCGAGGTAGGTCACCTCCCGCCACACGATCTCCTCGACCTCTTCCTCGGTCGGTCCTCCTTCACGGGCAGCGATGAACACCCAAAGTCCCTCGGCCGCGCTTTCCTTCTCCCAATACTCGGCGTGTATCTAGCCCCCGGACAGTTTCGGTAGAGAGCGTGGAAGCAAGCGGATAGATGGCCTCGTTTCTTGGGCCAAGCACCTATCCAGCATGTTGCACCCCAGCCGGAACACGCTGTAATCGCGCCGATCACTACGGTCCACCATACGCCTTTGGCCCTGCTTGATCGCTCGCGCCCCATTCTCAACCAACCACACGTAGAGCATCGCCACCGCCAAGGTTAGCCTAGAGAGCCGTCCGAAGCTACGTAGTTGGGTGCTTTGGAGGTCGAAGCCGTGCCCCTTGAAGTCAGCGAACATCTCCTCGGCGAGGCGACGAAAGTAATCAGCGCTCATGATCTCCCACGGCTCAGACCACTGCCCTGGGTAGGTGCTCATCGGGTCTATGGCGACAGACTCTACGCCCTCAGGTTCGAGGAGCTCGAGCACCTCGGCGAGGTCGAAGGCTTTGAGATCCATATAGCCGGGTACAGTCGAGCCTTCCCCGGCGTATCGCCGCTGCGCGCCCTCTACGGCTGCAATCAAGCCCCAGCCGAGAAGCAGGGACAGCAGGGAAACATGCCGCAGGATTGCTAAAATGGCAATCTGACCAGACAGGGAGGATAGGACCATGATCGTCGTCCGCTTTAAAGTGAAGTGTAGGCCTGAGAAGACCGAGCAAGCGAAGGACGCCTTCGAGGCGGTTGTCGGCCCCAGCCGAGCAGTGGAAGGCGTCCTCAGCTTCGACATCGGCCAGGACATAACCGACGCCGACGCCATCATCGCTACCGAGGTGTTCGAGGATCGGGAGGCTCTCGTGCGTCAGGAGTCTTTGCCGGTGGTCCAGAAGACGATGGGTCTACTGGAGGACCTCCTTGCGGGCGAACCCGAGGCGACCATCTTCCATGTTTCCTCATCCGAGCCCTGGGGCGAGTGAACGGACAGCCACGACTTTTCCTCTTGCGCTCTATTCACCCAAGCTCGTAGAAAGGCGCCTTCTCGGAAGTCCACTTTCACGATTCTGCATAATTCGGGTCGGAAACTACCCTGTCGTTACCACGCCTCGCGGGGAACCCGCCTGGGGAGGAGGTGAGGGAATTGGCGTTTCGGCTTTTCTATCGCGGGCGCCCCGGTCCTATGCGATAGCGTCTCTTATGTACGACGGGAGCACAAGCCAACTTGTCTGTACAAAAGAACAAAATGCCATCGGAATGCGATTACCCCTCCGGCGGTCTTGGCCCGTCTGGAGTGGGGGATATGCGCTATTCATGCTACGTCGGAGTGAACGGAGTTCTCTGGAGTTCGGGCGATTAGGTGGGGCTGCCTTCCTCCGAATGCTCCGCCTCGGGGATCGCCCCCAGCTGCCGCTTGAAGCTTTCGACGTTCGTCTCTAGCCACGCCTCGACGAGTTTCCCATCAGCTATGCGGAAGATGTCGATCCACGTGAGGGTGAAACGCCTGCCCTTGGCGGGGATGCCCATAAACTCTGCCCCCGTGTGAGTGCCGGTGTCTGTGCCGCGCACCACCACCTTGTCTCCCTCAGCGATGAGGTCCTCGATGGTCGTACGCAGATTCGGGAAAGCGTTGCGCTGCATGGCAGCGGCCCTCTTGATGCCCTCCGGACCCAGCACCTGGATGTCGAGTTCGTTGTGGCTGATGTAGTCTTCTGCGACCAACTCGTCGGCCACTGTGAGGTTGCCCTTGTTGTAGACCTCCTCGAAGAAGCGCCGCAGCAGGAGCTTGTTCTCCTCCACCGACATGCTCAATTTTTCTCCTTCCCTAGCGGAGTCCCATGGACTGTTGCACCACTGATGATGCCAGCTGGTGAAGCCTGGGGCATCTGGTGAAGGTTTATTCACCCGAGTGCCTGGAAGGAAGATTCTGCTAAGCTGGACTTCCGTTAGCTGAGCTAAGCTCCGGTGGCTTACCCTGCCCCGGGGACAGCTCCGATTTGTTGCATCAGGTGTAGGGTGTCATAGTCGACCCATTCCTCCTCGATTTTGCCGCCGGAGATTCGGTCAATCAAGATGCCCGTTACGGTCGCCGGATTGCCGGTAGGAGCGTTGCCCATAAGGTCCCCCTGATGGGTGCCACGAGCCGTCCAGCGCGTAACTACCGTGTCACCTTCGGCTATCTGATCCTCAATAGGAATCCGCAGATCAGGCAAGGCCCTACGGTACATGGTCACAAGGCTCTCAAAGCCCTCTTGGCCGCGCACCTCTCCCTCGGTACCGGTGGGACCGTGACGGACGAAGCTGGTAGTGAACAGCTCGTCGATTAGGTCTAGATTTCCCTTATCCCAGATCTCCTCAAAATAGCGACGCACGAGAGCCTTGTTCTCTTCCGACATAGCGTAGTTTCCTCCTTGTGTTCGGTTCCTAACACCCACGGCCATGATGACACACTAAGAAGCGCGGCGCATTTGACACAGCACTATTCACCTGAGTGCATGGAAGGTAATTTCTCGGACGTTTGCTGCCGCCTCGCTAGAACCGTTTCAAAAATAGTCCTGCCCACCGCGCAGATTCATCCGCCATTCATCGCGCTCTGCTTCAATGAGTGGGACGATCAAACATAATAGAACAAACACGATGGAAGGGTGGCGAGGGACATGAGCGAGGCTGACGAGCGTACCCTACCCTTTTCGTTCACAAATGGCTAATGTCGACCGTGGAGAGACTATCCCAAAAGGCCTGGGAGACGTCTATGGCGTAGCCCTACAGTCCGCCGAGAAAGCTCCTTCCGTCCCATTTCGTTCTCCTCATAGCGGCCAGATCCACGTTCGGAGCGCTGCTCAGAACCCCTTTCGGAGAGTTTCGATGGAGCATTCAGCCTACGGACCCGGAGCGTCGTAGCGTAAGGAGGGTCACGTCCCGTCCAGCGTGTCAACACCTTGTCACCTTCGGCGATCTGATCTTCGATGATGTAGCGGATGTCGGAGAAGGCGGCTTGTTCCTCCGCTCCTAAGCGTTGAAGTCGACACAAGACGTCGCCTCTCCTCTAGTAGTCTCCAGCACCCGCAGGGTACCAGAAGGTTGTGGAGAGCGGATACATCTGTAAGCGACGATTCAGGTGCAAAGAACTTAGGAAACATACCCACGGAATCGAGGAACGATCGTTTCGTCTATATTGATGCCGGCGGCGCGGATCGGGAGGTAGAGATGCGGTTCGAGAACAGGGTTACCATCGTGACGGGGGGCGGTTCGGGACTGGGTAGGGTCCTGGCGCACCGTTTCGCCGCCGAAGGCGCTGCCGTCGTAGTCGCCGACGTGGCGGGAGAGCGCGCGAGCGCGGTTGTGGATGAGATCTCCGATTCGGGTGGCAGGTCAGTGTCGCAAACAACGGACGTAACCGACGCGTCCGACGTGAGAGCCATGGTCGAGACCGCCCGCGAAGCGTTCGGGCCTGTGGATATACTGGTCAACAACGCGGCGAAAGCTACCGACGCCGACTTCCTAAGCCTTGGCGAGGAGACCTGGGACGAGGACGTAAACATTTCGCTGAAGGGCCCGTTTCTGTGTTTGCAGACCGTGCTTGCGGACATGGTCCAGAACGGGTCTGGGGTCATTATCAACATCAGCTCGGTGAACGCACTGGGTTACTACGGCAACGAAGCCTACAGCGCGGCCAAGGCCGGTCTCCTCAACCTGACGAGTAGCCTCGCCGTGCGCTACGGACCTTCTGGAATTCGCGTGAACGCCATCGCCCCAGGCAGCTTGCGAACTCCGGCGTGGGAGCAACGAATAGAGAATGATCCCAACGTCTTCGAGCGCATCGCCAGGTGGTATCCGCTGGGGCGCGTCGGTGAGCCCGAGGATGTGGTCGGGGCCGCCCTGTTTTTGGCCTCGGATGAGGCGGCCTGGATCACCGGGGCCGTACTCCCCGTCGACGGGGGACTCACCGCCGGTAACATGCAAATGATGCAAGAGATGATCAAGGGCCAAGGTAACGAGACATCGTAACGAGGACGCCTTGATCGCAGGCCCCCAGATAGATAGTCTGTTACCCTGATGGAGACGTCGATGCTCGCCTTCGCCACCGACCTCCGCGACGAGGGCGTCGGTACGGTGCTCGATAACGTCCAGAACAGGGCAGGGGTGGAAGGTCTGACGATGGCCGTCGCCTACCACGACGCCAGGGACATCTTTCCTCACAACCCCGTCCGTAAAGTGCGCTATCTGGAGGGTGGCGCCGTCTTCTTCCCGCCAGATGTCGCCCGCTACAAGAATCTACAGCCGCGCGTCAGCGAGCTGGCCCGCTCGGGAGACCCTCTCGGCGAGTTGTGCGAGGCTGCCGGCGGGCGTGGAATGCGTGTAAATGCCTGGGCCGTATTCCTGCACAACGACCGGTTGGGCTTCTCGCATCCCGAGTGCGCCACGCAGAACGCTTTCGGAGATCGCTACCTGACCGACCTGTGTCCATCTAACCCCGACGTGCGGATGTATGCTCGCACCCTCGCCTCGGACATCGCCCGCTACGATGTATCGACCATCCTCTCGGAGTCGCTCCACTTCCACGGCCTCAGGCACGGCCATCACCACGAGCGCTATTTCGATGATCTCGGGACTGTCGGCACCTTCCTGCTCGGACTGTGTTTCTGCGACCATTGCCTCAGAGCGGCCAGCCACAGAGGAGTCGACGCCGCGATTGTTCATAGGCTCGTGCGCGACGAACTGGAGCGTCGCTTCGAGGAAGGAACCAACCAGGACCGTGAAGTGCTGACGCGCAAGGATCTCGAACCCTTCGGCGGCGAGGAGATGCTAGGGTATCTCGACGCGAGGACGGATACGGTGACCTCGCTCGTAGAGGAGGTGGCGGCGGCGGCCTCCGGCGGAGGCGCCGGCTTCGCGGTCCTGGATCTTTGCGGGGCGGAGAAAGGTTTCGCGACCGGGCATCCCGAAGGCGATGCCGCGCCCGCCATCGGTTGGCAGATGGGAATCGACCACGCCGCGCTGGCAGGTGTATGCAAAACCGTCTCGGCGACCGGATACGCCACCGACCCAAACAGGCTGAACCTGGATCTCGACGCTTACCAGACTCTTGTCCCCGACGTCTCGCAGCTCGGTCTCGTGCTTCGTCCGATGCCGCCGGATTGCCACTCGGCAGAGAATCTGGCCGCGAAGGTCGCCCTCGCACGCGAACGTGGACTGGGGCGCCTCGACTTCTACCATTACGGCTTCTGCCGGTTGGAAGCTCTGGATTGGATTCATCAGGCTGTCGCTACCTGAAGGCGGTTCGTATGTGGGCGGGTTTGAAACCAGCCCCTACTTCGGGCATCGGGGGTAGGACCGCGGGATTTGGTCTTTGGTGCTAACGGTTCGGACTATTCGACCACGGCTATGCAATCTATCTCCACCAGCATGCCGAGCAGGTCTGCTCCTACGGTCGTCCGTGCCGGAGGATCGTTCTCGAAGTACCCTTTGTACACCTCGTTGAACTCGGCGAACCTTGTGAGGTCGGTCAGGTAAGCGTTGACCTTTACGACGTTGTCGAGGCTCGAGCCGGCGGCCTCGAGGACCGTTCTCACGTTCTCGAAGGTCTGCCGCACCTGATCAGTGAAGGCGTCGGGCATAGTGCCCGTTTCCGGGTTGACGGGCCCCTGGCCCGAGATGAACACGAAGTTGTCCGCAACCACGGCGTGGGAGTACGGACCCGCTGGCGCCGGGCCCTTCTCTGCCATAACTGTCTTTCTCATCGTTTCTCCCTTCTTGCTAGATCGCTTGCTACTTGACTAGGTCGTCTGGCCCGCACCGCCGGTATGTGCCTCAGGATCCCTCGAAAGTTCTTCGGTGAGATCCTCCCTTAAAGACTCGGTGGCCAGGTAGACCGAGACGAAGCTGATAAGACCCGCAGCCATCACATAGAGAGCGACCGGCCAGTAACTGCCGGCCCAGGCGAGCAGCGCGGTGGCGATGAAGGGCGCCAGGCCGCCGGCGAACACCGCCGAGAGTTGGTAGCCAAGGGAGACTCCACTGTAACGGACGTTGGTACCGAAGAGCTCGGAGAAGAAGGCCGGTTGGGTTGCGAACATCGCGCCGTTGCCGACCGCGTAAGCCAACACTGTGGCGAGCCGGATCAGGGTGGGTGACTCCGTGTTGGCGAGCCAGAAAAACGGGAAGGCGAAGAGTATGAGGAACCCCGCGCCAAACATGTGCACCGGCCGCCTGCAGATGTTTCTCGCGAGGCTCAAGGCGTGCTCCTTCCTATAACTGTGCCTTCTCCGGTAGAAAGAAGTGCGCCCGACTCTACGGCCTTCGCGCCGTTGACTAGGACGTGCGAGATTCCCTCTGGGAAGTGTTTGGGATCCTCGTATGTTGCTTTGTCAATGATCCTCTCGGGGTCGAATACGACCAGGTCTGCGGCGTATCCGGGCGCGATCAGGCCCCGCTTGCCCAACCTGAACCTCCTGGCGGGAAAAGAGGTCATCTTCCTGACAGCCTCCTCGAGGGTGAGCAACTGTTTCTCTCTCACGTACCTGGCGAGCACGTGCGGGAAGGTGCCGTAGAGTCGGGGGTGAGGTTTCTCGGCCTGGTCATGAAGGCTGTCCGAGGCGATGAGAGACCTTCCCCACCCGATCACCTGCTCCACGTCGGAGCCTGCCATGTGGAAGAATACGATGGAGACTTTCCCGTCCTGCTCGAGTAGCAGGTCCATCATGTAATCCTCGGCGTCGATACCCCTTGACTTGCTCACTTCCAAGATGTTCTTCCCAGCCAGGTCCGCCTCGTGGTCCCTACTCAACGAGGAGATATAGACGCTGTCCCATCCGGTTGAGGCGACGAGATTGTCCCAATCGTCTTGCTCCTGCCTCAACTCGGCTTTGATCCTCTCCCGGGAGGTCGGATCTCCGAGCCTCTCTAGAGTCTGAGCTACGCCGCCTTCGAGAGCCCAGGGAGGGAGTAGTGTTGTCAGCGATGTAGATCCCGCGGTGTAAGGGTATACATCGCAGGTGACGTCGAGGCCTCTCGATCTCGCTTCCTCGATGAGTTCCATGGCCCTGGTTACGCTGCCCCAGTTGCTCTCTCCTGCCGCCTTGAGGTGGCTGACCTGGAGCGGGACGCCGGACCTCTCGGAGATCCAGATTACCTCCTCGATAGATGGGATCAGGCTGTTCCCTTCGCCCCTGATGTGGGTAGCGAGCAGCCCGTCGTAGCGTGAGAGTACGGAGCAGAGTTCGGCAAGCTCCTCCCTCGGAGTGTAACTACCCGGCGCATACATCAGACCAAGGGAAAGGCCTATCGCCCCGGCCTGAAGCGCCTCCTCGAGTAAGCCCTTCATGCGGTCCAGCTCCTCATCCGAGGCCGGCCTGTTCTCGAAGCCCATCACGGCTATCCTCAACGTCCCGTGCCCCACGAAGGTGGCCACGTTCTCGGATGGCTCTACTTCCATCAGGGCATCGAAGTATTGCCCGATGGACTCCCATCGCCACTCTCGCCCGGTCTTGCCGAGGACGGGCTCGACGTAGGTACGGAGCAGGTCGAGGTTCTGCGGCGCGAAGGGGGCGGGCGTCATCCCGCAGTTCCCTACCACCTCTGTGGTGACCCCTTGCTGGAGTTTGATCTCACTCCCAGGATCGTCCAACACCATGAGGTCGGAGTGACAATGGCCGTCTATGAAACCTGGCGAGACGACCCGATCACCGGCGTCGATAGTCTCGAGCCCTCTCTGGTCCACCCTTCCGACCTCTACTATCCGGCCGTCCTTGATCCCAACGTCTCCGAGAAACCAGGGGTTGCCTGTACCATCAACGATGCGCCCGTTCTCGATCACGAGGTCCAACACAGCAGCCTCCTACCGAACCTTCCCGCGGGCCGCCACCCGCGTCTCCTCCACGCCGCCATTCTCTCCAACCAGATATACCTGGTCGTGCAGATTCACCGTGCTGCAGATGTGGTTGGGGATTATCTGCAACGTATCCCCTACCTCGAGGTCGCAATCCTCGTCTACGGAGAGCATCCCGTGCTCCTCCGTGAGCCTCTCGAGCACGGCGTCAGGGTATCCGAGGATGTGACCATACCCCTCCAGGTTCAGGGGCTCCGCGGCTGGGGCCACATCGGTGGCGAAGGTTTTGCTCCCGCCGTCGATGATGGCCAGGTCTGGGGTTGGCCTGCTAACCACCGTGCACACCACGACGGCCGCGCAGTCGTCGAGCGAGCAGGCACCGAGTCGGGCCTGCATCCTGTCGTAGAACACGTAGGTGCCTGGTCTGATCTCCGTCACCCCATCTACCTTTGCCACATGCTCCGCCGTCGGAGTAGAGCCCACGCTGACATCCTCCACCCCTATGCCCCGCTCCCTCATCCGTTCCGCCAGGGAGACCATTAGCTGTCCCTCTTCGAGTCCAGCCTTCTCGAGCTCAAGCGTCTTCGAGCCGCCCAGGACGGCGCCCCGGTAAGTGTAGATCCCCGTGAGGTCCAGATTACCCATGGATTCGATCTCACCAGCGAGCCCGACGGCCTCATCACGAGGAACCCCGGTGCGCCTCAGGCCCGTATCCACCTCGAGCCTGACTTCCAGGTTTCTACCCTCTGCCACCTCAGATAGTCTTCTTGCCCCTTCCAGGCTGTCCACCCCGACAATGAGCCTCACCCTCTCGCCCAACCGTACGGCCTGCCTGATCTTCGTTTCCGTCACAAGCGGGTAGGCGATAAAGATGTCCTCGATGCCACCATCCGCCATCACCTCAGCCTCGGAGAGCTTGGCAACAGTGATACCAGCAGCCCCGGCCTCCAGCTGTTCCCTGGCTATGCGCGGTATCTTATGCGTCTTCACGTGGGGTCTCAGCGCAACACCGTTCTCCCTGGCAGCGTCTGCCATTCCCAGGATGTTTCTCTCCATCTGCGGGCCGTCGATCAGAAGGTATGGCGTCCCGGAAGAATTTGGAATTGCGAATTTGGAACTGAGAATTGCTCGCTTATTCGGCACTATTTCCTACTTCGAAATTCACACTTCACAATTCAATGCTAGCATCTTTCGTTTGTTTCCTGCTTCAGCAGACTACGAGGGGCACGATCACTGTCGCGTTGGCAGGAGCATGATCCGTCTTTCTGCAGCGGCCTCGACCTTCTCTCTGCTGTACAGCAACGGCACGGCTTCGTCTCTGGCCCACAGACGAAAGAGATCCGAGTAGTGCGGGCTCGCGGGGTCGCCACTTTGTCCCGGCGAGCTGATAAACAGGGAGTCGTCCCACTCCC
>Ga0126312_10002022_pt1 | contig 13446 bp, 9 predicted proteins | sample Plot104A_FD_92537 | JGI IMG/M metagenome (GOLD analysis project Ga0126312, IMG submission 92537) | Serpentine soil microbial communities from UC McLaughlin Reserve, CA, USA - Plot104A | ecosystem: Environmental > Terrestrial > Soil > Grasslands | place: USA: UC McLaughlin Reserve, Lake County...
CTACAACGCCAACAAGGGCCTGCCGTTCGTGCCCACCTACGACCTGAGCGCTCAGGTGCCCGGCGGCGCGAACCTGGTCGAGGGCAACGAGGTCCGGGTGGGGGGCTTCCGGGTCGGCATCATCGACAAGATCCGTACGCGCTTCCGCCGTGTGCCGCCGTCGAGCAAGCTCCAGTCCATCGCCGTCCTGGACATGAAGCTCGACAAGAAGGTCGAGCCGCTGGCCAAGGACACCAGGCTGATCGTCCGGCCGCGATCGGCCCTCGGCCTGAAGTACGTCGAGATACGGCCCGGCAAGGGCAAGGACACGTTCGCTCCCGGCTCGACGATCCCGCTCGAGAACGCCGGCAACCCTGTCGAGTTCGACGACCTCCTGAACACGTTCGACGAGGCGACCCGCCAGTACCAGCAGGAGGGGCTGGTCGGCTTCGGCGACGCGTTCGCGGGCCGCGGCTCCGACCTGAACGAGGCGATCCACGAGTTCTCGCCGTTCTTCAACTTTCTCACCCCGGTCATGCAGAACCTGGGATCGCCGCGGACTCGCCTGAAGGACTTCTTCAAGGAGATCGGCGAGACCTCGGCCGAGGTTCGGCCGGTGGCCCGCCTGCAGGGTGAGGTGTTCGGGCTGATGGCCGAGACCTTCGACGCGATCACCCGCGACCCCGACGCGTTCCGCGCCACGATCGAGAAGAACCCGCCGACCCTCGACGTCGGCATCCGTTCGCTGCCGGCGCAGCGGCCGTTCCTGGAGGACTTCGCCGACCTCTCGCGGCGCCTGCGCCCGACCGCGCGGATCCTGCCCACTGCGCTCAGCCGCATCAACCCGGCGCTGGCCGAGGGCATCCGGACGCTGCCGCAGACCGTGCGCCTGAACGAGGCGACCGGCGACACCTTCGACGCGGTCACCGACCTGGTCGAGAACCCCAACACGCTGCTGGCGCTCAGGGACCTGCGCACGACCGTGAACGTGGCGGCCCCGCTGATCGAGTACGTCTCGCCGTACCAGAGCGTCTGCTCGTACGGCAACTACTTCTTCGCCGGCCTCGGCGGCCACATCTCCGAGGGCACGAACCTGGGCACGGCCGAGCGCGTGATCGTCAAGAGCGACGACGTCAGCCAGGACAACCGCTGGAGCGACTTCCCCGGTGACCGCCCCGCCGACGTGCCGGCCAACGTCGACCCGTCGAACGCCTACAACCCCGGCCCGCTGCCCGAGGACGAGCGCGTGATGCAGGCCGCGCACACCCAGCCGTTCGCCCCGGCGATCGACGCGCGCGGCAACGCGGACTGCCAGATCGGCAACTCCGGCTACATCGACGGCCCGCTGACCCGGAACGGCCGCTACCCGCCCGCGAACGCCGACCCGAACGACTCGCAGTCGCTCATGGAGTTCAACGCGGAACACGCCGGCGGCAGTCACGTGGTGGCCGACGCGGACACCCCCGGCCTGGCCGGCCCGACGTTCAACGGCGTCCCCAGCCTGAAGGACGTGCCCTGATGGCGATCTTCGACCGCTCCAAGAAGAAGCGCAACGGGGGCATGTCGCCGGTCAAGGCGGGCGGGATCGCCGCGCTGATCATCTTCGTCGCCGTGGCGTTCGCGTTCACGGCCTACAACCCACTGCACCGCCCGTTCCAGTTCACCGCGACGTTCAAGTCCGCGAACAACCTGCAGCCCAACTCGCCCGTCCGCATCGCCGGCGTCGAGGTCGGCAAGGTCAAGAAGGTCGAGCCGATCCCCGAGGGCAACGGCGCCGCCAAGGTGACCATGCAGGTCGAGAAGGTCGGCCTTCCGATCCACAAGGACGCGCAGCTGAAGATCCGCCCGCGCATCTTCCTGGAGGGCAACTTCTTCGTCGACATCCAGCCCGGCACGCCGCAGTCCGGGAACCTCGACAAGGACGGCACCATCCCGGTCAACCAGACCGACACTCCGGTGCAGTTCGCTGAGGTGCTGACGGCTCTCCAGGCCGACACCCGCGAGGACCTGAGGGACTTCTTCCGCGAGTACGCGGTGAACGGCCTGGGCAACGGCCAGCCGCAGGGCAAGTCGGACGCCCCGCGCGGCGCCGACTACTACAACCAGTCGCTCGAGTTCGGACCGGGCGCGCTGAAGAACTCGTCGATCGCCAACGACGCGACGCTCGGCAAGCGCCCGGGCGACCTGTACCGCGTCATCAAGGCGCAGCAGAAGGTCGCGAAGGCTCTCACCACCCACCCCGAGAACCTGAAGGACCTGGTGACCAACCTGAACATCACGGCCCGTGCTCTGTCGAGCGACGAGTCGGCGCTTCAGCAGCTGGCCCCCACGCTGCGCGACACGGTGCTGCAGGGTCGCCCGGCGCTCGCTGAGCTCGACGCGGCGCTGCCGTCGCTGCGGGCGTTCGCGCGCGACGCGCTCCCGGGCACGCGCTCGTCGCTGCCGACGCTGCGCGCGTCGCGGCCGTTCATCCGGCAGGCGCGCCTTCTGGTCTCGGAGCAGGAGCTGAAGGGCCTGACTCGCGACCTGCGCACGACGATCCCCGCGATCGCGCGCGTGAACCGCAGCACGATCGGGCTGCTCAACGAGAACCGCGCGCTGTCGGCCTGCCAGAACAACGTGCTTCTGCCGTTCGCGCGGACCCCGATCCCCGACCCGGACTTCCCGAACAACTCCGGCCAGCCGTTCTACAAGCAGGGCCCGCGCGGCTTCGTGGGGCTGTCCGGCGAGAGCCGCCTGTTCGACGCGAACTCGCCGCTCTTCCACATCCAGTTCGGCACCGGCCCCACCACGATCGCGATGGGCGATCGCGGCGAGGGCTTCTTCGCGCAGGCGCCCGAGCCGCCGGCCGGCATCCGTCCGATCCGCCCGGACGCCCGCCCGAAGTTCCGGCCCGACATCCCGTGCGAGACCCAGCAGCCGCCCGACATGAACGCGCCCGGCGGCCGGCCCGACCGCTCGTTCACGCCGGGCCCCGGTTCGCTGATCCCCGGCGTCGTCTGCAACATCGTCGGCGGCGAGCTGATCCCGTGCCCGAGCGCCAAGACGCGCGCGATCTACGAGAAGGGCCAGGCTCAGATCAACACGATCACCGACTACTTCAAGCGGCAGAAGACCAGGAAGCCGATACCTGACCCGCTGGCCACGGCGCCCGACCGGTTCCTGAAGACGCTCGACCAGCTCGGGCTCGAGCGAACCAAGAACGGCCACGTCCGCGAGAAGCGGGGCGGCGCCGCCAAGGCCGAGGAGACCGCCGCGACCCCGGAGGACGGCACGCCGTGAGCGCCATCCGCAAGCATCTCGGGGACTTCATCGCGATGGCGATCCTCATCGTGATCTCGCTCGGCATAGGCGGCTACATCCTGTCCCAGCAGGAGTCGCGGCCGAAGCTGCCGTTGATCGAGGACAAGCCGTTCAAGGTGAAGCTCGCATTCTCCGACGCGCAGGCGGTCATCCCGGGCCAGGGCCAGGCCGTGCGCGTCGCCGGCGTCAAGGTCGGCCTGATCAAGCAGGTCAAGCTGCACGAGGGCCAGGCCGTCGTGACGGTCGCGATCGACAAGAAGTACGTCAAGACCCTGGACCTGCGGACCGACGCGACGGCCCTGCTGCGCCCGCAGACCGGCCTGAAGGACATGTTCGTCGAGCTCGAGCCGGGTGGCCGGGGCGAGAAGCTCGAGGAGAACGACACGATCCCGGTCGGCAACACCGCGCCCGACATCGATCCCGACGAGTTCCTGTCGATCCTCGACTCGGATACCCGCGCCTACCTCCAGCTCCTGATCAACGGCGCCGGCAAGGGCCTCAACGGGCACGGCAACGACCTGCGCGAGGTCTTCCGCCGGCTCGGGCCGACCGAGCGCAGCCTGGAGAAGGTGAGCGGCGCGGCCGCGGACCGGCGGCACGAGCTGCGGCGCCTGATCACCAACTACGGCTCCCTGCTCGACGAGCTGGGCGACAAGGACAAGGAGCTCGTCAGGCTGGTCGACGAGTCGAACGCCGTGTTCGAGTCGTTCGCGTCGCAGGAGTCGAATGTCACCGCGTCGGTGCAGAAGCTGTCGCCGACCCTGCGCACCACGGCGGACACGCTGAACAAGGTGCGGACGTTCTCGCCGATCCTGGCCTCGACGCTCGAGTCGCTGCGTCCCGCCGTGCGCCAGATCGACCGGGCCAACCACGAGGTGCTGCCGTTCGTCCGCGAGGCCGAGCCGATCGTGCGCACCCGCATCCGCCCGTTCGTCCGGGCCGCGCGCCCGTACGTCCGCGACCTGCGGCCGGCCACGGTCAACCTGGCCCGGGCGACACCGGACCTGACCGCGTCGCTCCACGAGCTCAACCGGTTCTTCGACCTTGCCGCCTACAACCCGGACACCAACGGCGACCGCAACGGCCGCGATCCGGTGACGGGCGTCGAGACGGTCGACCGCCAGCGCGACGAGGGCTACCTGTTCTGGCTCGGCTGGGTGGCGCAGAACACGACGTCGCTGTTCTCGACGAGCGACGCGACCGGTCCGTTCCGCCGCGCGCTCGCCGGGTTCAACTGCACGGGCATCCGCGAGACGCTGGCGGCGCAGCCGGCGGCCGGCGGCATCATCGGCCTGACCAACATCCTCAACACGCCCGGGCTGTGCGGCGGCGACCAGACGGAGACCCCGGGCGGCCCGTTGATCCCGGGCGTGCCGATCGGCCCGCCGAAGGGCGAGGGCATCAAGCGCAACGGCAAGGGCGACGCCGGCCCGACGCAGCTCGAGGGACGTCCGCAGGCCGACGGCACCACCAAGAACGGCGAGGACGGGAAGTAGGTGGACAAGCAGGGTCCCAGCATCGGGCGGATGGCCGCAATGGTGATCTTCACCGGCGGCTGCTTCGGCCTGCTGCTCTTCCTGTGGCTCGCCTTCGGCGGCACGATCCCGCTGCAGTCGAAGCAGTACCAGCTCCACGCCTCGTTCCCCGAGTCGACGACTTTGGCCGTGCAGGCCGACGTGCGCATCGCCGGCGTCAACGTGGGCAAGGTGCGCAAGAAGGAGCTCGACAAGCCCGGCACCGCCACGCGCGTGACGCTCGCCATCGAGCCGAAGTACGCGCCGCTCCCCGGGGACACCAAGGCGATCCTGCGGCAGAAGACGCTGCTGGGGGAGACCTACGTGGAGCTGACGCCCGGCACGGGCGGCGGGGACAAGCTGAAGGACGGCGAGGAGATCGAGCCCGGGGAGATCGAGCCGACGGTCGAGCTCGACGAGATTCTGCAGATCTTCGACAAGCCGACCAAGCGGGCGTTCCGGGCCTGGCTGAAGGATGGCGCGTTGATCACCCGCGATGGGGGCGGCAAGGACCTGAATGCGGCGCTCGGCAATCTGTCGAGCTTCGCCACCGACGGCGCCGACATCCTGGGGGTTTTGGACAAGCAGAAGCAGGCGCTGTCGCTGCTGATCCGCAACACGGGCCAGGTGTTCGGCGCGCTGAACGAGCGCAGCGGCCAGTTGCGGGCGTTGATCGAGAACTCGCATCGCACGTTCTCGGCTACCGCCGAGGCGCAGGAGGGGTTGGCCGAGACGTTCCAGGTGTTCCCGACGTTCCTGGACGAGTCGCGGATCACGCTCGAGCGGCTCGAGCGCTTCAGCCTGAACACGCGGCCGCTGATCCAGGATCTGAAGCCGGTGGCCGACCAGCTCGAGCCGACGATCCGGGACGTGTCGGCGCTGGCGCCCGACCTCGAGCAGCTGTTCGTCGACCTGCGCCGGGTGATCCCGACGGCGGTGCGCGACCTGCCGGAGGGGCAGCGCTTCCTGCGCGGCGCCGCGCCGGTGCTGGAGGCGCTGCACCCGTTCCTGCAGGAGCTCAACCCGATCCTGTCGTTCGCGAACTTCAACCAGCAGGTGCTGGCCGGCTTCGTGACCAACGGTTCGCTGGCGTTCAACCTCGACCTCGACCGGCCGGGCGAGGCCGAGGACGGCATCTTCGACTACGTGCTCCAGCAGTTCGGCGTGATCAACGGCACCTCGCTGCAGCTGAACACCACCCGGCCGCGCTACGACATCGGCAACGCCTACATCGCGCCCAACAACTACAAGCGCGGCGTCCCGCTCGGCGCGCCGGAGGCGTTCGACTGCAAGACGCGCGGCGGCGAGCAGAAGGAGCCGAACCCGGAGGCCAAGGAGACGCCGTGCTTCATCCAGCCGCCGTCGCTGTGGGACAACCACTTCTACCCGCTGGTCGACTCCGGCAAGTCGCCGAACGTGCCGGCCCCGCAGAACGAGGAAGGCCGCAAGCCGGCCGACCCGGACCGGCGCTGATCGCCTCCCGCGTGTAGTCCGCCACAATCGAGGCATGGGACGAGCCTTCGCCTGGCTCTACCGGCGGCCGGGCGCCGCTACCTGACTGCGATCATGGCGTTCGAGGCCTGGTCCGCGCTCGTAATCTGCCTGGCCACGATCGGCATCCTCGCCATCTACGAGGAGATGGACGCGGCCGAGTTCTGGCGGGTCGCGTTCAGCGGGGCTTGCGCGTGCTCCTCACCGAGCAGACGCGCTGCCTCCTGCGGCACACGCGCCCGGACCTGGCCGAGCGTGGCAGCGTGCCGGTCAAGGGCCGGACCCGCAACGATCGCTAGCTTGCGCTGTTTCGATCCCCGACTAGGCGAAGCGGGGATGCGCGTTCTACGAACACTTCTGGCCGGTGCGGCGCTCTTGGGCGCGGCCTTACTGGGCCCCACGGCCGCGGGCGCTCAGTCGCTGATGCGCGACGACGGCTCGTTCGGCCGCTTCGCCGAGCCCGCGGGCGTAGCGACCGACGACGCCGGCCGCGTCTACGTCGCCGACGCGGGGGCCGGGCGCGTCGACGTCTTCGACTCGGCCTCGGACGACAACCGGCCGCTGGGCTCGGTCGGCATCGGTGACCTGGTCCGACCGGTGGGTGTGGCGGTCGACAACCGCGGGCGGATCTACGTCGCCGACGCGGCGCGCGGCGTGGTGATCCGCTACGCGTCCTGGATCGACGGGGCCGCGAAGTCGCGCGAGATCGGCCAGGGCGGGACCGCGATCGGCCAGCTCGGCGGCCCCCGTTTCCTCGTGACCGACAGCGAGTCGCGGATCTACGTGACCGAGCGCGACAACCAGCGCGTGCAGTGGCTCAGTACGTCCGGGACGGCGATCGCCGCGTTTGGCGTCGGCGATCCGCCGCCGTTCGACCAGCCGGAGGGCATCGCGCGCGAGCGCTCGGGCGTCCTGTACGTCAGCAACGCGAGCGAGTCGGCGGGCGCGATCCGGGCCTACGACCGGCGCGGCATGCTGCTCGGCGAGGTGGCGGGACCGGGGTCCGGGCCCGGGCGGCTGTCGGCCCCACGCGGGCTGGTCCGCGACCCCGTCGGCCGGCTGATCGTGGCCGACTCGGGCAACGACCGCGTGCAGGTGCTGAACGCGCCGGCGGTGGCGCTGGCGCCGCTCGACACGTACTCGGGGAGCGGAGCCTCGGCCCTGTCGCGACCGGCCGCGGTGGCGCTCGCGCCGGGCGCGCGCCTCTACGTCAGCGACGCCGGCAACGGCCGCATCGTGCGCATCGTCTATGACGACTTCGACCGCGACGGGGCTCTCGACGCGCGGGACACGTGCCCCGGCATCCCGAACCAGGACCAGCGCGACACCGACCGCGACGGGCGCGGCGACGCGTGCGACGACGACGACGACAACGACGGCGTCGCCGACGCGCCCGACCTGTGCCCGCGCTCGGCGCGCCGGCCGGACACCAACGGCGACGGCTGCGCCGACCCGGCGTCGCGGATCACGGTGCCCGGGGCGTCGCTGTCGGTGAGGCGCGCGCCGCCGCGGAGGATCGTCGGGACGGCGTCGGGCGACACGATCGGGGTGGCCGCCGTCGACGTGGCAGTGGCGCGGCGCGTGTCGGGCGGCCGCTGCCGGTGGTGGTCGGGGTTCGGCTTCGGACCGCCGACGTCATGCTCGGCGCCCGCGTGGGTGCGCGCCCGCGGCCGCGAGCTCTGGACGCTGCGCGTGCGGCTGCCGGAGCGAGGCCGGTTCACCGTGCTGTCCCGCGCGGTTCAACGCGGCGGCTTCGTGGAAGGCGCGCGGTCCGGGCGGAATACGCGGGCGTTCAGGGTGCGCTGACGTCACAGCGGCCGGGGAGGGGCGGGTCGGACGGGAAACGCTGCCGGCTTCGCTCGCGCGCGGTTGCCGGCAGCGTTCGTGAGGCATGCGCAACCTCGACCACCCCGCGGGCGGTCGGCGTGGTCGAGGTTTGCGTGCCGAGGTGTGCGGTCTACGCGATCGGCCGCCTGCGCCAACCCCAGCCGCGGCGCTCCCGCTCTCCGGCGAGCGCAGCGTGCGCCAGCAGGCGCGAGATCAGCGCGCCGACGGCCGCGTACACGGCGGCGGCGATGCCCCAGTTCACCGCGAGCTCCCACTTGGGATCGTCGAGCGAGAAGAGGCCGTCGAACGGTCCGACCAGCCAGCGGCCGGCGTCCATGACGGTCGAGACGACGTCGTTCGACTGGTTGGCGCCGAGCACGTAGAGCAGGATGCCGGCGACGATGACCGCGGCCAGGATGTTTGCGATCGTGCGTACGAGTCGAGCAAGCAACAGCATCAGATCTACCTCCGGGGATCAATCCCGCCCGCACTCCTGACGTACCCGGACCGGCGACTGGTTACGCTCCGCCAATGACGACCGAGACGCAGTCAGGCACCGAGCAGACAACCCAGGTCCACGGGGGCAGGCTCGTCGCCCAGCGCCTCAAGGCATGGGGCGTCACCAAGCTGTTCACGCTCAGCGGCGGCCACCTGTTCTCGATCTACGACGGCTGCCGCGAGGAGGGCATCGACCTCGTCGACGTGCGCCACGAGCAGGCCGCGGCGTTCGCCGCCGAGGGCTGGGCCAAGGCCACGCGCGAGCCCGGCGTCTGCGCGCTCACGGCGGGCCCGGGCGTCACCAACGGCATGAGCGCGATCGCCTCGGCGCAGATGAACGCATCGCCCGTGCTCGTGCTCGGCGGCCGCGCGCCGGCGATGCGCTGGGGCATGGGCTCGCTCCAGGAGATCGACCACGTCCCGTTCGTCGCCCCGCTCACCAAGCTCGCCGCCACCGCCGAGCCCACCGCGGAGATCCCCGCCATGGTCGACCGGGCGCTGCAGACGGCGCTAGAGCCGCCGACCGGGCCTACGTTCGTCGACTTCCCGCTCGACCACGTGTTCATGGAGGGGCCGCCGTCGGGCGGCGCGCCCGAGCTGCCGGATCCGAGCGCCGCGCCGCCGGCCGAAGGCGTCGAGCAGGCCATCGAGCTGCTCAGGAACGCCGAGCGGCCCGTGATCATGGCCGGCACCGGCCTCTACTGGGCCCGCGGCGAGGACGCCCTCCAGCGTCTGTGCGACGAGGGCGACATCCCGGCCTTCCTCAACGGGCTGGCCCGCGGCTGCGTCCCGGCCGACCACCGCTGCTTCTTCTCGCGCGCCCGGGGCAACGGCCTGAAGGGCGCCGACGTGGCGCTGGTGGTCGGCGTGCCGATGGACTTCCGGCTCGGCTTCGGCGGATCGTTCGGGGACGACACGCAGCTGATCGTGCTCGGCTCCGTGAAGCCCGAGCGCCCGCACCCCCGCGATGTCGCGGTCGAGCTCTACGGCGGAGTGGCGGCGACGCTCGACGCGCTGCGCGAGGGGATCGCCGCACGCGACCGCACGAGCTGGCTGAGCGAGCTCCGCGCCGCCGAGGACGAGAGGCGGGCCGCCGAGCAGGACGAGCTGAACGACGAGCGCGCGCCGCTCCACCCGATGCGCGTGTACCGCGAGATCAACGCCGTCCTCGACCGCGACGCGATCGTCATCGGCGACGGCGGCGACTTCGTGTCCTACGCGGGCCGCGTGATCAACACCTACGAGCCCGGCTGCTGGATGGACCCGGGCCCGTTCGGCTGCCTGGGCTCCGGTCCCGGACAGGCGATCGCGGCGCAGGTCGCGCACCCGGACCGCCAGGTCTGCCTCTTGCTCGGCGACGGCGCGTTCGGGTTCTCGGGCCTCGAGTTCGACACGATGGTGCGGCACGGCCTCCCGGTCGTCGGCGTCATGGGCAACAACGGCATCTGGGCGCTCGAGAAGCACCCGATGGAGTTCCTGTACGGCTACTCCGTCGCGGCGGAGCTCCAGCCGGAGCTGCGCTACGACCAGGTCGTGGAGGCGCTCGGCGGCCACGGCGAGCTGGTCCGCGGGCCTGGTGAGCTCAGGCCGGCGCTGGAGCGTGCGTTCGGGTCAGGCAAGCCCGCGTTGGTGAACGTCCTCACCGACCCGTCGGTGGCCTACCCGCGCAAGGCGAACCTCGCCTGAGCAGCGCGGACGCCGCGAAAACCGCTGATTCCTGAACCGCCCCAAACGGGTAGGACCTACTCCCCCCAGAGCCGGAGCGCCGCGTGCGCCGCCGCACCCAGCGGAACGCCCGCTCCGAACCAGCCCCGCTACACCGGCTCAGAAAAGACGAAACCGCCCGCGTCAGTGCGGGCGGTTTCGCATATTCGGCCCAATCAGGACGGGCAGGGGTACGTGCCTTGAAAGGGCCATAAGCGGTCCAGGCGGCGGGAGGCGCCGATACGATGCGGCTTCGCCCGAACCTATGAGCCGGCAGGTAGACCTGTCCGGCGCGAGCCAGTATAACGGCTCATCCCCTGAAGGCAAGCTAAAACTTGCGTCCATATTGCGACGAAATGGATGACAGAGCGGCCCCGTGGAGGATGTCCGCCTCGCTCGTTTCCATGGCCTCGAGGCCGAACGCTCGCATCGCCTCGATCAGGATGACCACCCCCGCGACGATCGTCGGCGCCCGGTCCGGGTGAAGTCCCGTGACCTCCCGTCGCTCGCCCTCGGGTAGCGCGGCGAGCATCGCCAGCGCGCGTTCGCAGGCCGCCAGCTGGAGCACATAGCCGTGTACCCGTTCCGGGTCATAGGGGTCGAGCTCCTGATCGATCGCCGCGACCGACGTGGCGGTGCCTGCCACGGCGATCCCCGAGGCCGTCGAGCGGCGCACGTCCTCGGGCACGACGTCCGCGATGATCGCGCTCACCTCGTCGGCGAGCGCCTTGAGGTCTTCACGGGGCGGCGGGTCGCCTGTGACATGCCGCTCGGTCTGGCGCACCGCGCCGGCCTGCGTCGAGCCGTGGAAGGTCGGCGGCTTGCCCGGAACCCCGACCACGAACTCAGTCGACCCGCCGCCGATGTCGAGCACCAGGGTGGGCTCGCTCCGCGGCGGCCGTGCCGCCGTCGCCCCCAGAAACGTGAGCCGCGCCTCCTCGTCGCCGCTCAGGATCTGGGCCTCGAAGCCAAACCGCTCGCGCAGCAGCCCGAGGAACTCGTCGCCGTTGGCGGCGTCGCGCACTGCGCTCGTGGCCACCGCGGTCACCTGCTCGGCTCCCAGCCGGTCGATCTCGGCCCGGTAGTCGCCCAGCGCGCCGAGCACGCGTTCGACGGCCTCGTCGGCCAGCCGGCCGGTCGCGTCGACGCCCTGGGCCAGCCGCGTGATGCGCGTCGCGCGCGTGAGCTCGTGGATCGCGCCGTCGTCCACGTCGGCCACCAGGAGGCGCGTGGAATTCGATCCCATATCGACGACGGCGACGCGCGGCATGGCGCCGGATCCTACGGCGGCGCGTTTGCGGGGCGCTGACCTCGGCAATCTGCCTGATAGCGGCAGACAAGGGGAGAGGGAGACATGGCAGAGACTTCACTGCGCGAGGGCGTCAAAGACGTACGCGATCAGGCGCGCCCCAGCCAGATCAACCCGAAGCTCGAGGAGGCGGTGCAGAACCAGCCGCTGCTGCCGCACCTGCTCGACTTCGGCGTCGTCCTCAAGGCGCTGGCCATCGGAGCCGTGGTCGCTCTGGTGCTGTTCCTGCTCGCCTCACCGATCTTCGCCGCGATCGGCCTGGTCATCGCGTTCTTCGGCTCGTGGTTCGGGCTCGCGGTGCTGTCGTACGGCAAGGCCGCCGACCGCGAAGAGGCGAAGAAGGACGACGACGAGGAAGAGGACGACGAGGAGTAGCGCGCGCCGCTAGCGGGCGAGCGCGCCGAGCGCCTCGATGACGGGCGCGAGGCGCCGGCCGCGCTCGGTCAGCCGGTACTCGTAGTAGGGCGGAGAGGCCGGCACGACCTTCTTCTCCAGCACGCCCGCGGCCTCCAGCTCGCGCAGCCGGTCGGCCAGTGTGCGCGGCGGGATCCGCCCGCAGGCCTGCTTGTACTCGTTGAAGCGCTCCGCTCCCTCGAACGACGCGTAGACCACCGAGATCGTCCAGCGGCGCTCGAGGAGGTCCGCCGCGCGGCGGACCTCCTCGGGGACTGGTGAGCAGCTACGACAGCGCGCCATCGTGAATCGACGCGCTGGCCGGGTGCGGCTCGAGCGCCACGTCGAGCACCTCGCCGATCGACATGACGGGGTGGAATGTCATCTCGTCGCGGACGTGCTCGGGGACGTCGTCCAGGTCGGCGCGGTTGCGCTCGGGCAGGATCACGTCGGTGAGCCCCGCCGCGTGCGCGGCCAGCACCTTCTGCTTGAGCCCACCGATCGGCAGCACCCGGCCCTGGAGCGTGACCTCGCCGGTCATGCCGACCGTGTGCTTCACCGGGCGTCCGCTCAGCAGCGACGCCAGCGCGGTCACCATCGTGATGCCGGCGCTGGGGCCGTCCTTCGGGATCGCGCCCGCGGGCACGTGGACGTGGAACTCGCGGTCCTCGAACGCGTCCTCGTCGACGCCGAGCTCGTCGGCGTGCCCCTGCACGTAGGACAGGGCGATGCGCGCCGACTCCTTCATGACGTCGCCGAGCTGGCCGGTCAGCACCAGGCCGTTCTTGCCCTTCATGCGGGTGGCCTCCACGAACAGCACGTCGCCGCCCACGCCGGTCACGGCCAGGCCGGTGGCCACTCCCGGGACGGCGGTCCGCTCGGCCGCCTCCTGGAAGAACTTCGGCTTGCCGAGCGCCTCGCGCACCACGTCGTGGTCGATGACCACCGGCGGCTCGACCTGCCCGGCCGTGATCCGAGTCGCGGTCTTGCGCAGCGCCGTGCCGATCTCCCGCTCGAGGTTGCGGACGCCCGCCTCGCGCGTGTAGTCGGCGACGATCTGGCGCAGCCCATCGCCGCCGACCTGGACCTCGTCCTCGCGCAGCCCGTTGCGCTCCCGCTGGCGCGGGAACAGGTAGTCGCGGGCGATGGCCACCTTCTCGTCGGTCGTGTAGCCGTCGAAGCGGATGACCTCCATGCGGTCGAGCAGCGGTCCCGGGATCGTGTCCGCGACGTTGGCCGTGGCGATGAAGACGACCTGCGACAGGTCGATCTCCACGTCCAGGTAGTGGTCGCGGAACGAGTGGTTCTGCGCGGGGTCGAGGACCTCGAGCAGAGCCCCCGACGGGTCCCCGCGCCAGTCGGCGCCGACCTTGTCGACCTCGTCGAGCATGATCACCGGGTTCATCGTCCCGGCGTCGCGCAGGGCGC
>Ga0126312_10002024_pt1 | contig 13445 bp, 13 predicted proteins | sample Plot104A_FD_92537 | JGI IMG/M metagenome (GOLD analysis project Ga0126312, IMG submission 92537) | Serpentine soil microbial communities from UC McLaughlin Reserve, CA, USA - Plot104A | ecosystem: Environmental > Terrestrial > Soil > Grasslands | place: USA: UC McLaughlin Reserve, Lake County...
AGTACCGCGGCGAGTTCGAGGAGCGCCTCAAGAAGGTGATGAAGGAGATCACCCAGCGCGGCGACATCATCCTGTTCATCGACGAGCTCCACAACCTCGTCGGTGCGGGCGCCGCCGAGGGCGCGATCGACGCGGCGAGCATCCTCAAGCCGGCGCTGGCCCGCGGCGAGCTCCAGACGATCGGCGCCACGACGCTCGACGAGTACCGCAAGTACCTCGAGCGCGACGCCGCGCTCGAGCGCCGCTTCCAGCAGATCCGCGTGGACCAGCCCTCGACCGAGGAGACCGTCCAGATCCTGAAGGGCCTGCGCGACCGCTACGAGACCCACCACCGCGTGGGGATCACGGACGAGGCGCTCGACGCCGCCGCCGAGCTGGCCGACCGCTACATCTCCGATCGCTTCCTGCCCGACAAGGCGATCGACCTCATCGACGAGGCCGCCTCCCGCGCGCGCATCAAGTCGATGACCGCCCCACCCGTGTACCGCGATCTCGAGGACGACATCGAGACCACCCGGCGCGAGAAGGAGGCGGCGATCGAGGCGCAGGAGTTCGAGAAGGCCGCCAACCTGCGCGACAAGGAGCGCCAGCTCACGAACAAGAAGCGCGAGCTCGAGGAGCACTGGCGCTCCGGTGAGAGCGGAGAGCGGCCCGAGATCGGCGAGGAGGCGATCGCGGACATCGTCTCGATGTGGACGGGCATCCCGGTCTTCAAGCTCACCGAGGCCGAGACCCAGAAGCTGATGCGCATGGAGGACGAGCTGCACAAGCGCGTGATCGGCCAGCACGCCGCCATCGAGGCCGTCTCGAAGGCCATCCGCCGCTCCCGCGCCGGACTCAAGGACCCCAAGCGGCCCACCGGCTCGTTCATCTTCCTGGGCCCCTCCGGCGTCGGGAAGACCGAGTTGGCCCGGACGCTCGCCGAGTTCCTGTTCGGCGACGAGGACGCGATGGTGCGGATCGACATGTCCGAGTACATGGAGAAGCACTCGGTCTCGCGGCTCGTCGGCTCGCCACCGGGCTACATCGGCTACGACGAGGGCGGCCAGCTCACCGAGGCCGTGCGGCGCAAGCCGTACAGCGTGCTCCTGCTCGACGAGATCGAGAAGGCGCACCCCGACGTCTTCAACATCCTGCTCCAGATCCTCGAGGACGGCCGGCTCACGGACGCCCAGGGGCGCACCGTCGACTTCCGCAACTCGATCGTGATCATGACCTCGAACATCGGGGCGTCTGAGATCGCCAAGAACACCGGCATCGGCTTCACCGTCGGCGACGAGACCGGCATCACCTATGAGGACATGAAGAACCGGATCATGGGCGAGCTGAAGAAGGTCTTCCGGCCGGAGTTCCTGAACCGGATCGACGAGGTCATCGTCTTCCACAAGCTCACGCGGGACGAGATCAAGGAGATAGTGGAGCTCCTGCTCAAGCGGATCCGGAAGACGCTGGCCGATCGCGAGCTGTCGCTCAACCTCTCCGACGGCGCGGCGGACCTGCTGGTCGAGAAGGGCTGGGACCCCGCAATGGGCGCGCGCCCGCTGCGCCGGGCGATCCAGCGCTACATCGAGGACCCGCTCGCCGACGAGGTGCTGGCGCAGAACGCCTCGCCGGGCTCGACGGTAGAGGTCGACCGCGCGCCCGAGGAGGACACGGAGGACGTGAAGATCACGATCGTCAAGCCCAAGGAGCGCAAGCGCGAGGCCGTGGGCGTGGGCGGCAAGGGCGGCGACCAGCAGGAGGCCCCGGAGGGCTCCGAGGCGCCCGAGCTGCCGGACGAGCCGGAGGTGCTGCCGGACGTGCCGGACGCCCCTCCGGCGCCGGAGGGCGAAGAGAAGCCGCAGGAGTAGCGCCCGAGCGTTTCGCTCGGCCTCCGACCCGCGTGCGACACTTCCGGCGTGGAGCGGTCCTCGCGACTCCAGATTCACATCGACGCCCCGCCGGAGGTCGTCTGGTCGCTGCTCGGAGACCCGAACCGGCACTCCGAGTGGTGGCCGCGGATGGTCGACGTCGAATGCGCCGATCTCGAGCAGGGCTGCCGCTACCGCGGGGTGGTGAAGGGCCCCCTCGGCCGCATGGAGGAGCACGAGTTCCTCGTCGAGCGGCTCGAGGAGTGCAGCGAGGTGTCGATCTTCTGCGAGGGCACGGGCGTCTTCACGCGCTTCGAGCTGGCCGAGGCGCGGGGCGGCACGTTCGTTGAGGGGCGCTTCGGCGCCGAGCCGCAGAGCCTCGGCATGAGGGTCTTCGATGCGGTGGCGGGCCGGCGCTTTCTGAGGGCCTGGCTCGAGCGCTCGCTAGACGCGCTCAAGCTGGCCGCCGAGCGCCGACCCGACCGGGTCGTCAGCGGCCCCGCCTGACGGAAGCGAGCTCCAGGTGCTCCTCACCGCCCTTGACGGCGGATTCACGGACGGTGCCCACGCCACGCACGTAGTACTTGGCGTCGATCACGCCGGGCTCGAGCGGCGTCCACTCCCTCGTCTTCAGGAACGGGTCGCGCCTGCTGAGGATCCGGAAGCGATCCTCCGCGTGCCCCCGGTAGAACTCCTGCTGGAAGGTATCGCCGACCTTGGGGCGCGCCGGCATGAAGGTCCCGGCCCGCGCTCCGTCGACGCCGGCCTGCCACGAGCCCTCCGTGTCGGTGAGCCTGCCGTGTCTGTCTAGCGCCCTGGTCGCCTCGCCGAAGTACAGGACGTTGCCCTGTCTGTCCTGCGCGTACCAGTCGGTCGTCCTCTCGGCGAGCTTGCCGTCCAGGTAGAGGCGATCGTGGACGACGGTGGTCGTCACACCGAGGATCCGCTTCGTCTTGTGGGTGACGACGAACACGTCCCTAGCGTGCTTTCCGTCCTTCACACCCCGGTAGACGTACGTCGTCCCGGGCTGGAGCGGGAACCAGCGGTTGTCGACGTGTCGGACGAAGTCCGAGGGGTCGATCCGCGGCGGCCCGCTCGCTTGGGCCAGGCCGCTAACTCCGATCGTGGCGGCTGCGAGGCCGGCGACGATGGCTGCGAGCTTCTTCATGAGGTCTCCTTGGGTGCGGGGACGAGCCGCGAGCCACCATGACGGGCGCCGATGAGATGCCGGTGAGGCCGGGATGAGGAGATGATGAGAGCCGCGCGCGAAGGGTTCGGCGCCAAGCCGAATGGCACGGGCTTCCGCCACGGTCGGCGAGCGATCCTGGGGGTGAGTCGTTCTATGGGTTCATCTGGACCCATAAGACGCCTCACCCCCTGGCGCGTCGCCTTGGCGCCAGCCCGGCCCGTCGTGGTAAGCGGCCCGGCCGGCCGTACCTGAGACAAAGCCGGCCAGCGCCCGCGCGTCGGGCGCGGGCTCGAGCTCGAGCTTGGCGGGCTCGTTGGCGGCTAGCCAGGCGGAGACGAGGCGGATCTCGTCTACCTCGTCGGGCTTGATCGGCGCCCGCGGGCGGGGGGCGCTGTAGAGCGCGGCCTCGGTCCGCTCGCGCAGCTCGGAAGGACCGGGCAGCGGGCCCCAGTCAGAGACCCGCCCACCGGCGATCCAGAAGGCGTCGAAGAGGTGCTTCGAAGGGTGCCGGGCGAGCACGAGGCGCGGCTCCACGTGCACGGCGCGCAGCATCCCCTCGAGTCGCGCCAGCACCCACTCGAGCCGCTCGCGGCGCCGCAGCAGCGCCGCCGCCCGCTCGTAGCGACGCGCCGCCGAGGCCTGCCGGATGCGCTCGTCGAGCAGGGCCAGCAGCCGCTCGTCTCCGCCCTCGCCGTCGAACGCGCCGAAGGCCGCGTCGAGCCGGCTCCGGTAGAGGTTCGGGTCGAGGTCGCCGAGGCAGGGCGACAGGCAGCGGCCCATCTGGCCATAGGCTGAGGGGTGCTCGCGAAGCTTGAGGCGGCGCCCGCACTGGCGCAGCTGGAAGAGCGAGTTCAGCTGGTCGGCCAGCTCGCGGGCGAGTGTCTTGCCCTTCAGCGGCCCGACGTTCAGGGCTAGGCCGGGCGCCGGCTCGGGATCGACCTCGAGCACCGGAAAGGCCACGTCGAGCCGCGCACGCAGGTACACGTAGCCGTCGGTGCGCTTGAGCCTGCGGTTGCCCGCCGGGCGCCAGGCCTTTATCAGGCGGTTCTCGAGCACCAGCGCCCCGAGCTCCGAGTTGGTGGGCCGGTAGTCCACGACCTCCGCCCGCTCGGTCCAGCCGGCGGGAGCGCAGAAGTGCGAGCGCGCCCGGGTGCGCAGCGAGGTCGACTTCCCGACATACAGCGGCCGTCCCCGCTCGTCGCGGAAGATGTACACGCCGGGGTCGTCCGGAAGGCGCGAGAGGTCGGGCCGCTCCTCCCGGGGGCGCCTGCGCGCCGGCACGCCTTCGCGCCGGCGCCGCCGGCGCATCAGCGCCAGCGCCTCCCCGACGGTGGCCGCGTTGGCGCACATCTTGGGGAACAGGGCGCAGAAGATGCGTGCGCAGGTGAGCGCGTCGGGGAGGGCGCGGTGGACGGTCTCCACCTCGATTCCAAGCGTGTCGGCGAGGGTGCCCAGGCCGCGCCGCCGCGCGAGCGGCGCGAAGCGGCGCGCGAGCGCCACGGTGCACAGGACCGGCGGCTCCGGCCAGTCGAGGCCGCAGCGCTCGAAGGCCTGCCTCAGCACGCCGGCGTCGAAGCGCGCGCTGTGCGCAACGAGCACCCGCCCCTCGAGCTGCTCGGCCACGGACGGCAGCACCTCCTCCGGGGGCGGCGCCGTGTCCACCATCTGCTGGGTGATGCCCGTGAACCGCTCGATGCCCCGCGACAGTGGGCGCTCCACGCGCACCAGCGACTCCCACGACTCGTGCAGCTCGCCCCCGCCAACGAGAACGGTCCCCACCTCGGTGAGCTCGCACAGGTCGCCGCCGAGCCCGTTCGTCTCGACGTCCAGCGCGAGGTACTCGCTGCCCACGAGCCGCTGTTCGAGCAGTTCCATCGGAACCGCCGATCGCAGCACCCGCGCCGGACGGACGGGGCGGGAACGTCCACCGTCGGTCCTAGCCTCGATGGGATGGCCACCTCCAGAAGCGTCTTCGCCTGCTCGGCGTGCGGGCACGAGAGCCCCAAGTGGCACGGGCGCTGCCCCGGCTGCGGGGAGTGGAACACCCTCGCGGAGGAGGCGCCGGCCGCGCGGACGACCGCCCGGCGGGCCGCCCGCGCGCTGCGTCCGGTGCCGCTCGGCGAGGTCGAGGCGCCGCGCGTGAAGCGCCTCCGCACCGGGATCGGCGAGCTCGATCGGGTGCTGGGTGGCGGCCTCGTGCCCGGCTCGCTCGTGCTGCTCGGCGGCTCGCCCGGCATCGGCAAGTCCACGCTCACGAGCATGGCGCTCGCCAACCTGGCGGCCGCGAGTGTGCCGGTGCTGTACGTGTCCGGCGAGGAGTCGGCCGCCCAGGTCCGGCTGCGCGCCGAGCGCCTCGGGCCGGTGGCGCTGCGGGTGCCGATCGTGGCCGAGACCGACCTCGAGCGCGTGATCGCCACGCTCGAGGCGGAGCGGCCCGCCGCCTGCGTCGTCGACTCCGTGCAGGTGCTCTACGACCCCGGCCTGAGCGGCTCGCCGGGCAGCGTTGGACAGGTGCGTGAGGTGGCCGGTCGGCTCATGCGCGTGGCCAAGGACCGCGGGATCGCCGTCGTGCTGGTCGGCCACGTGACCAAGGAGGGCGCGCTCGCCGGCCCACGCGTGCTCGAGCACCTGGTGGACTGCGTGCTCAGCTTCGAGGGCGAGCGGGAGCGCACCTACCGCACGCTGCGGGCGCTCAAGAACCGCTTCGGCTCGACGAACGAGGCCGGCGTCTTCGAGATGGCCGACAACGGGCTGGTGGAGGTCGCCGACGCCTCGGAGCGCTTCGTGGCCGAGGCCACCCGGGCCCCGGGGTCGGCGGTCCTCTGCGCCATGGAGGGCTCGCGGCCGTTGCTGGTCGAGGTCCAGGCGCTCGTCGCCCCCACCGAGCTCGTCCCCCCACGGCGGGTGGCGAACGGAGTGGACCGCAACCGGCTCGCCCTGGTGCTCGCGGTGCTCTCACGCCACGGTGGCGTCTCGCTCGGCTCGAGCGACGTGTTCGTGTCGGTCGCGGGCGGGGTGCGCGTTGACGAGCCGGGCGCCGACCTGGCCATCGCGCTGGCGGTGGCGTCGGCCGCCCGCGGCGCGCCCATCGGTGGGGGCGTCCCGGCCGGCGCCTTCGGCGAGCTCGGCCTCACCGGCGAGCTGCGCCACGTCCCGCACGCCGACCGCCGCCGCGCGGAGGCGCGCAAGTTCGGCGTCGATCCGGTGCTCGGACCCGCCGATGGCGTGCCCACGCTTCGCGCCGCGCTGGGCGCCGCCCTACCCGCCCCGCGTGCCAAAGCCGCATAACAGAGCCAAAACCGGGGCAAATCCAGCGGCTTTCGCGTATCATCCCCGTCCATGCCGTATGCCGGGGACGACGTAGCCGAGCTCGAGGCACGGCAGGAGCCCCGGCTCGTGCGGGCGCTCGAGATGGTCGCCCCGGGCACCGCGGTGCGCGAGGGCCTCGACAACATCGTCCAGGCCCGGACGGGTGGCCTGATCTGCATCGGGGAGTCCGAGGAGCTCAGCTTCCTCCTCTCCGGCGGGGTCAAGCTCGAGGTCGACTATGCGCCGGCGCTGCTCTACCAGCTGGCCAAGATGGACGGCGCGATCATCCTCAGCTCGAACGCGACGAAGATCCAGTGGGCCAACGTGCAGCTGATGCCGGATCCCACGATCCTCTCGCTCGAGACGGGCACGAGGCACAGGACCGCCGAGCGCGTGTCGAAGCAGACCGAGGCGCTCGTGATCGCCATCTCCCAGGGGAGGGGCGTCGTCTCCCTGTACCTGGACGGCGCCAAGTACATCCTCGAGGACATCCCCGTGGTGCTGGCCAAGGCCAACCAGGCCCTGGCCACCCTCGACAAGTACCGCTCGCGTCTCGACCAGGTCTCCACCAGGCTGACCGCGCTCGAGTTCGAGGGTGGGGTCACCCTGCACGACGTGCTCACGGTGCTGCAGCGGTCGGAGCTCGTGACGCGCATGGCCGTGGAGATCGAGCGCTACATCGTCGAGCTGGGCGCCGAGGGGCGCCTGATCGAGATGCAGCTCGAGGAGACGATGGTGGGAGTGGCCGCCGACAAGTCGGCGCTCGTCAGGGACTACATCGTGGAGGCCTCCGACGAGGGCTACGCGATGGTGCTCGACTCGCTGGCCAGGCTGCCTCACCAGGACCTGCTCGACTTCGGCCGCTTGGGCGAGCTGCTCGGGCACGACCGCAAGCTGAACACCCTCGATCACCCCGTCTCGCCGCGCGGGTACCGCATCCTGGGGCGCATTCCGCGGCTTCCCAAGCTCACCGTCCAGTCGATCGTGGACGAGTTCAGCGGCCTGGACGCCATCCTCGCGGCCACCGACCTCGACCTCGAGTCGGTGGACGGAGTGGGTGACATGCGGGCCAAGGACATCCGGGAGGGCCTCCGCCGCCTGCAGGAGATCAACCTCGTCGACCGTTATCTGCAAACCTGAGTGGGCAAGCGCCCCTCGCCGAAGGAGGAACCCTCATTACCGAGACGATGCTGGAGCAGGAGCTGTCGAGCACGGAGGTGCGAGACAGGGACCTCGAGCTGGACGACGTCCCCGAGATCGTGTACGAGGTCGGGGACCACGTCGTCTATCCCCATCACGGGGCGGGCAAGGTCCTCAAGAAGGAGATGAAGGAGGTGCTCGGCGAGAAGCGCCGGTACCTCACCATCAAGATCCTTCACAACGACATGACGGTCATGGTCCCGTGCGAGAACGCCAGCAAAGCGGGGCTGCGGCGCGTGATCGGGGAGAAGGCCGTCAAGAAGGTGCTGTCCGTCCTCCGCGACGACGTGAGCGCGATGCCCAAGAACTGGAACAGGCGCTTCAAGCACAACCGCGAGAAGATCAAGACCGGCGACGTCTACGAGCTGGCCGAGGTCGTTCGCAACCTCGCCATCCGGGAGACCGAGAAGGGGCTCTCCACCGGCGAGAAGCAGATGTACACCCGAGCCAAGAAGATCCTCGCCTCGGAGCTGATGTACGCGCTCGAGATGGACGAGGACGGCGCCGAGACGCACCTAGAGGAGCTGATCGCGGAGGCCCATGCCACCCGCAACGGCGCGGCGGTCTGAGCACACCGGACAGCGTCGTCTGGCGGCGTCCTCCGGGTTCGCCTTGGCCAACCAAGGCGCATCCTCGGGGCTCGCCTTGGCCAACCAACGGATCGCCCCCGCGTCCTTACTAGGCTCGGTCTCCGGCGCGCTCAGAACGACTGCTTGAGCGTCGTCGGGATCGTTCCCGCCGGCGGTTACGGCGAACGCCTTGGCGCCGAGGGGCCCAAGGCGTTCGTCGTCCTGGCCGGCCGGCCGCTCCTCGACTGGGCCGTCGAGGTGCTTCGCGAGGCCTGCGACCGCGTGGTGGTGGCCGTGCCGTCCGGCTACGAGGATGAAGGGGAGGGCCGCGTCGCGGGCGGCGACTCCCGCTCGGCATCGGTGCGGAACGCGCTGGCGGCGGCGCCCGAGGCGGAGCTCGCGGTGGTCCACGACGCGGCCCGGCCGCTCGCCTCGCGCCGGCTCGTGGAGCGCTGCCTGGCCGCGCTCGAGCCGGGCGTGGACGGCGCGATAGCGGCGGCCCGCATGACCGACACGGTCAAGGAGGCGGCCCCCGACGGGCGCGTGCTGCGCACCCTCGACCGCTCCATGCTATGGGCCATCCAGACCCCGCAGGCCTTCCGCGCCGAGGTGCTGCGGCGGGCGCTCGACACAAACGAGGCGGCCTTGGCGGCGTCCACGGACGATTCCGCCCTAGTGGAGGGGATCGGCGGCACGGTGCGGGTGGTGGAGGCGCCGCCCGAGAACATCAAGGTCACCCGGACGACCGACCTGGCGCTGGCGGAAGCTCTCCTCGCGGCACGGTGCTGACCGACTACCACGTCCACCTGCGCCCGGACGACGGGGGCACCGCGGCGGAGCGCTACTTCACCCGCGAGAACGCAGAGCGCTACCGCGAGACCGCGTCCGAGCGCGGAATCGACGAGCTCGGCGTGGCCGAGCACATTTACCGATTCGCCCAGGCCCTCGAGGTCTGGGCCCACCCCTTCTGGCGCGAGCAGGCGCTCGACGACCTCGACGCCTACTGTGACTTCGTGCGGGGGGAGACCGACCTCAGGCTGGGCATCGAGGCCGACTTCGTGCCCGGCCGCGAGGACCGCACGGCCACCCTGCTCGAGGCCCGCGACTGGGACTACGTCGTGGGCTCCGTCCACTTCCTCCACGACCAGGCGCTCGACATGCGCGGCGAGTGGGACGTCTGGCGCTCGGGGGATCCCGACAAGGTGTGGGCGCGTTACTTCGAGACGCTCGGCGAGGCCGCCCGCAGCGGCCTCTTCGACGTGCTCGCCCACCCCGACCTGGTGAAGGTCTGGGGCTCCGGCGCCCCCTCCCCGGACAGCGACCTGCGGCGCTTCTACGAGCGAGCGATGGACGGCATCGCCGAGTCGGACGCGGCGATCGAGGTCTCCACCGCGGGCCTGCGCAAGCCGGTGCGGGAGATCTATCCCGCCGCGGCGTTCCTCGAGATGTGCCTCGAGGCCGGGCGCCCCGTGGCCCTGTCGAGCGACGCCCACGTGCCCGGCGAGCTGGGGCACGAGTACGAGCGCGCGGTCGAATGGCTCGAGGGCCTGGGAGTGCACGAGCTCGCCGTCTTCGAGCGCCGCCGGCGGCGGCTCGAGCCGATCGGATGAGCACGCGCTCGGGCATCGGCTACGACTCGCACCGCCTCGCGGAAGGGCGCCGGCTGGTGCTGGGCGGCGTCGAGATCCCGGGGGCCGAGCGAGGGCTCGCCGGGCACTCGGACGCGGACGTGCTGAGCCACGCCGCGATCGACGCCCTGCTGGGGGCCGCCGGGCTCGGCGACATCGGCCAGCACTATCCGGATACCGACGAGCGCTGGCGCGACGCCGACAGCGTGGCGCTCCTGCGCGAGGTCGCAGGCTTCCTCGACGACCACGGCTGGAGCGTGCGCCACCTGGACGCCACCGTGATCTGCGAGGCGCCCGCGCTCGGGGCGCACCGCGATGCCATGCGGGCGCGGCTCGCCCCGGCCGTGGGCCTGGCCCCGCTCGAGGTGAACGTCAAGTTCACGACCGGCGAGGGCATGGGTTTCGTCGGGCGCGGCGAGGGCATCGCCGCGCTGGCGGTGGCGACGGTGGAAAGACGCGATTGATGGACCCGTCCGAGCCGGCCTTCGCGGGCGGCGCCCGGCATTGGGCCACCGTCCCCGCAGGCTGGAACGCGGCCGGCCTGCCGCTCTCGGTGCAGCTCGTGGGCCGTCCTGGCGCCGAGGGCACGCTCCTCTCGCTGGCCGCGCAGCTCGCGGTGGAGCGGCCCTGGGCAGACCGCCACCCGCCGATCTCGTAGCCTCCCAGCGGGTGCGGAAGGTGCGCCTACAGGACACCCTCACGGGCGAGCTCCGCACGCTCGAGCCGCGCGACCCCCCGCGCGTGGGGATCTACGCCTGCGGGCCGACCGTCTACGGGCGCGCGCACGTGGGCAACGCCCGGCCGTTCGTGGTCTTCGCCCTCTTGAAGCGCTTCCTCGAGCACGAGGGCTACGAGGTCTCCCTGGTCGAGAACGTCACCGACGTGAACGACAAGATCTACGACGCCGCCCGCGAGCGGGGCGTGCCCAGCGACAAGCTGGCACGCGAGATGACGGCCGCCTACGAGAAGGACACGGACCGGCTCGCGCTCGGCCGTCCCGATCACGAGCCGAGGGCGAGCGAGACGATCGGCCCGATCGTCGAGCTGATCGGCGCGCTCGTGGACTCGGGCCACGCCTACGCCGCCGGCGGCGACGTCTACTTCCGCGTGGCCAGCTTCGACGGCTACGGCGGGCTCTCCAACCGGCCCCTCGAGGAGATGCAGCAAGGCGAGGGCGACGATGCCGCCGCGGTGAAGGAGGCGCCCCAGGACTTCGCGCTCTGGAAGGGGCGCAAGGAAGGCGAGGACACCTCCTGGCCCTCGCCGTGGGGTGAGGGGAGGCCCGGCTGGCACATCGAGTGCTCGGCGATGGCCGAGAACCTGCTCGGCGTCGACTTCGAGGTCCACGGCGGCGGCACCGACCTCGTCTTCCCGCACCACGAGAACGAGATCGCCCAGACCGAGGCCGCGCGCGGCAGGCCGCTGGCGCGCATCTGGATGCACAACGGGATGGTGCAGATGGAGGGCGCGAAGATGGCCAAGTCGGTGGGGAACATCCGCCTTCTCCATGGCGCCCTCGACGAGTACGGGCGCGACGCGCTCGTCATGTACTTCGTCGGGGGCCACTACCGCCAGCCGCTCGCCTACTCCGAGGAGCAGCTCGAGGACGCGCGCCGCGCGGTCGCCCGCGTGCGCGAGTTCGTCCGGCGCCTCGACGGGTCGGCACCAGCCCCCGAAGGGATGGAGGACTACGCGGAGCGCTTCTTCGACGCCCTGGCCGAGGACTTCAACATGCCCGCCGCCCGCGCCGTGCTGTTCGAGTGGATCTCCGAGGGGAACCGCCGAATCGACGCCGGCGGGCGCCTGGGCCCGGGCCACCTCGGCGAGCTGCTGCACGCGATCGGCATGGAGGGACTCCTGACCGAGGAGCGAGACCGCGAGGGGCCGGGGGAGGAGGCGGAGCGCCTGCTCGCCGATCGCGAAGCGGCCCGTGCCGCCAGGGACTTCGCCACCGCTGACGCGAAGCGCGAGGAGCTCGCCGGGCTCGGCTTCGAGGTCCGCGACACGCCCGAGGGGCCGCGCCTGGTGCCGCGCGAGTGATCCTGTACGGGCGCAATCCCGTGCGCGAGGCGCTCCACGCCGGACGGCGGCGGGTCCACCGGGTCTGGGCCACGTCGCGGGCCGCGGAGCTCGGCTGGCTGCGCGGCGTCGCGGTCGAGCCCGCCGGCGAGCACGAGATCGAGGCCCGCTGCGGGTCGCCCGACCACCAGGGGGTGTGCGCCGAGGCGGCCGGCTACCCGTACGCCGACGCGGACGTGCTGCTCGATGCCGACGACGCGCTGGTGCTGTGCCTCGACGAGGTCCAGGACCCCCACAACCTCGGCGCCGTCTGCCGCGTGGCGGAGTTCGCGGGGGCCTCGGGCGTGGTGATCCCGGAGCGGCGCGCGGCCGAGGTCACCCCGGCCGCCTGCAAGGCCTCGGCGGGGGCGGTCGAGCACCTCGAGATCGCCCGCGTACGCAACCTCGCGGACTGGCTGGGCGCCGCCAAGGACCGCTCGGCCTGGGTGTACGGCGCCGACGCCGGGGCCGGCGTTCCCTACGACCGCCCGGACTACGCGGGCCGCGTCGTGCTCGTGCTCGGCGCGGAGGGCAGGGGCCTGCGACCGCGGGTGGCCCACGCCTGCGACGAGCTCGTTGCGCTCCCGCGGCGCGGCCGAGTCGGCTCGCTGAACGTCGCCACCGCGGCGGCGGCGCTCGTGTACGGGATCTTGCAGCTTCGCGCCGGTCTTGACAGCGCTCCATAACTTGCTCATACTCGCCGCCAGAGATCAGGCTGAAGTCGAGGTCTAGACCGAGGCTTCAGGGAACCCTGGCGCCAGGGGAGGTAGCGCGCCACCGAAAGCTGCGAGGGCCCTTGCGGGTCCGGAAGGAGCGTTCGATGGCCAGACCGAGCTCACCCCGGCCGAGCGTGGCCAGGTCTCACGCTGACGTTGAGCTTGAAGATCAGTACCTAATCGCCCTGGCGAAGCAGGGCCGAGCCGACGCCTATGACCGCATCGTCCGCCGCTACTACGGCTTCGTGCGGCTCAAGGCGTCGTCGTACTTCCTGATCGGGGGAGACGCCGACGACCTGATCCAGGAGGGCCTCGTCGGGCTCTACAAGGCGGTGCGCGACTTTCGCACGGACCGCGAGTCGAGCTTCCGAAACTTCGCCGAGCTCTGCATCACGCGCCAGATCATCACGGCCGTCAAGACCTCGACCCGCAACAAGCACACCCCGCTCAACGAGTACGTCTCCTTCTCCCAGACCCCCGCGGCCTCCGGGGGCGACGGCGACCCCACGCTCGACGAGCTCCTGCCCGGCCCCTCCGTCCACGACCCCGTGAACCAAGTCATCTCGACCGAGGAGCTGCACAGCCTCGTCGCCTGCCTGTCGAGCGTGCTCTCCGAGCTCGAGGGCTCGGTGCTGTCGCTCTACCTCGACGGCCACTCCTACGAGGCCGTGGCCGAGCGGCTCGAGTGCGACACGAAGACCGTGGACAACGCCTTGCAGCGGGTGAAGCGCAAGGTGGGCGCTCACTTGCTCTCGAGGCAGGTTCTGCTGTAGCGCCAGGCGCCACGCTCCCAGCGCCCGCCGAGAGCCGGCGGGGCCGCACCGAGCCCGTACCGTCGCGGTCGGGGCGCCAAGAGCCACCCGGCCCTTACCGTCCCGGATAGGGGGGCCAGGAGCCCGGCAAAGCGGGACGGCGGGGCCGCCTCG
>Ga0126312_10002025_pt1 | contig 13443 bp, 14 predicted proteins | sample Plot104A_FD_92537 | JGI IMG/M metagenome (GOLD analysis project Ga0126312, IMG submission 92537) | Serpentine soil microbial communities from UC McLaughlin Reserve, CA, USA - Plot104A | ecosystem: Environmental > Terrestrial > Soil > Grasslands | place: USA: UC McLaughlin Reserve, Lake County...
CACCTGGTAGTCGCCTCGGTTGAAGAGCCGCTCCACCGGCTCAATGCCGCTCTCCCCCAGCGTGGAGTTCCGCAGGGTAGCTCGGTGGATCTTGCCCCATGCCCACTCGTCAGTGTCGCGCGACATAAGAGAGGTGATCTCCTTGCGTGCCTGTGTCAGTGCCGCGAGCAGGATGTCGTCTCGTCTCTCAATGATGTCTGGGGTGCTCACGTCATCCCACCAACGACTCCGCGGCGACGTCATCAGTGAGGACACCGCAGCAAACCATCGGTCGCCGCCGGCCGGCCACAGATCTTCCGGCATCTCGTCGCGGAAGGTGAGCTTCAAGATGTTGTGAACGACCACGTTGAAGTACGCCGCAGCGGCCGAAGTCGAATCGGCTGAATAGTCCCAGCCCACGAGAGTCTGTTGACCTTCCCGAACCCAAGCATCGTCGACTTTGATCTTGAGCAGGGCGGGTACGACGTCAGCGGCGAATCGGATCGTGTTGTCATAGAAGAGCTGTTCGGCGCTGTCTGCGGTGAGCGGTGGTGAATCTGCGAGCCGGTCGATCAGTTGTTGGCTGCGCCAGCCGTAGGAGAAATTAGAGCCGAGAGGGTACGGATACTGCCGGCCGATCACCTGCTGATTCGCGGGGACGATGAAGCCCTCGGGTGGGTTGTAGGCATACGGAAGCTGCAGAAAGGGAATGCGGCCCGTCCAGTCGTAGCTGGGATCCCAGCCGGGAGATGGCACCCGGCCGTCGCCTTGACCGCGCAATGGCACATCTCCGGAAAGCTGGTAACCGATGTTGCCGTTCGCATCGGCGTAGACCAGATTCTGTGACGGTGCAGACAACAGTTTTGCCGCCGCCTGGAACTGCTCAAAATTGCCCGCGGTATTGACTCCCAGCAAGGCGTCCATCGATCGGCCGGGGGTAAGGCCGACCCAGCCCAGCGCGACCGCGTACGGTTCCTTACCTGCTGCGACCTCCGCCGCGCCAACCCTTTGCAGAGGCGGACTCACGTCCGAAAGCAACGGTCCATGCCGGGAGGTCCTGACCGTCAGGGATCGAGGCTGCTCCTCACCCAGCACGGAAATCAGCTCGGTACGGATTTGGAGGGGGCTGAAAGAATCACCGTGCCGCACAGTGTCACCGGCAACCTCCTCAAGATAGAGGTCCTGCACGTCGACGTGACTGGAACTCAGACCCCAGGCCATCTTGGTGTTCTTGCCGATCACCACACCAGGCAATGACGCCAGGCTGAAGCCGGAGACATCGAACGGACAGGTCTTCGACAATCTGCGACAGTGGAGTCCCAGCTGGGCGAAGGTCGACGGAATCCCGGTTGCGAGGTGTGGATCATTGGACAGCATGGCGCCGCCCGACGCTGTGTGGGCGCCAGATGCCACCCACGAGTTGGAGCCGGTCTCAGAGCCAAGCGAACTCGATCCCAACACATGGGGAATCGTTTTCTCGATCTTGCTCAATGCGGCCAGCGCCGGACCTGCCCGGCGAAATTGATCTTGACTGACACCAATGGGCGCTGACCGAGCGGAGACCCGACCGGCCGAGGGGTCGAAGGCAATCCCCGCAACGCTTCCCCGGCTGACGATGGGCTCGAAGTCCTCAAACGGATAGCCCGGAAACAGCTCGTTTGCTCGCCGGGCGCCGACCCTTGCGGTCATGATGCCGAGCTCGGCTTCCTGACTGAGGTTCGAACTCAGATTCCAGGCCATCACTTTCAGCCATGAGACCGAGTCGGCGGCAGTCCATTCCTCGGGCTGGTACTCCAATCCCTTTAAGTCGAGCACGCTGTACTCGAGGGACAGCTCGGCCGTGTCTTTGCCGCGCAGGTAGGCGTTGACGCCGGAGGCGTACGCATCGAGATAGCGACGGGTGCTAGCGGAGAGGAGTGCCAGCTCTTGTTCAGCCACCCTGCGCCAGCCGAGGGTCCGGATGTAGCTGTCCGCCTCGATCTGGCTGGGACCATAGAGCTCTGACAGCCGGCCGGCGGCCATATGCCGCCGGAAATCCATCTCATAGAAACGATCCGCCGCCTGCAGGTAGCCCTGAGCGAGGAAGAGGTCCTCGGCGTGGTCGGCATAGACATGCGGCACGCCGTACGAGTCCCGCAGTACCTCGACTGGGCCGGTCAACCCGGGCAGGACCAACTCCCCGGCGTACTCGGGAAAGGACCGTCGAACCGCGGTTGCGGCGAGGCTGGACAGCGCCCCAAACGCCATGATCACAACGAGGGCAGCGAAGATCACCCATCGTGGGACGCGAGGCACTGTCCAAGACTAAGTGGGGATCGCCCAGAAACCGGGTCCCGGGGCATTAGCAGTCGCTATGCTTGAGTGCTAGTCGAGGCTGCGAAGCAGAAAGTGAAGCGGCATGCCCACCTATCAGTACCGATGCACCGAGTGCAGCGAGGAACTCGAGGCGGTGCAGAAGTTCAGCGATGCTCCGCTGACAGAGTGCCCGAACTGCGGAGGACCGCTGCGAAAGGTATTCAACGCTGTGGGTGTGGTGTTCAAGGGCACCGGCTTCTACCGGACTGACAGCCGCAAGGCCGACTCGACCGAGGGGGACGGCACCAAGTCCGAGAGCAGAGATGTCGCGGCGAAGGCCAACGGCAAAGACCCGGCCAAGGGCTCGGGCTCGACCGAAAAGACCGCGAAACCGGCGGCCGACACCGGCTCGTCGACCACGGGCTCCGGCAACTCAAAGCCCTCCTCGGAGAAGGTTGGCGCTAGCGCCCGCTAGTCATCCACGGGACTCCAAACACTGCGCTCAGGCCTGTGGACAAGTCGCACGATTCTCGCACTCGTCCTTAATGTGCACGGTATGGCACGACCCGGGACCCCCGAACAGAAAGCCGCCCTGGCCGGGACGCGGGCGATTGGGCCACCAGGAGGTCGGCGACGGCTCCTTCGAGACATCCGCCGGGCCGTGTCCTGGCACCGCCGCAAGTTGGCTGTAGTGGCCGCCATTGCTGCTGTGCTGAGCGCGGTATCGGCCGCCGCGCCTGCCGGCCCGCCCACACTTCGCGTCGTGCGGGCAACCGCGGAATTGCCTTCGGGCGCTCTGGTCGGCGCGCAGGATGTCTCGGTGGCGGAGATAGCTGAGGATTCCCTCCCTCGAGGCGCATTGGTCGATCCTGCACTGGTGATCGGCCACCGAGTGCTAGGGCCGGTGGCGGAGGGACAGGTGCTGACTCGGCTGCATCTGCTTGCCGAACAGGGCGGTGGCGTCCCAGGTCATGTTGTTTCCCCTTTGCGAATCGCTGACCCTGAAGTCGCAACTCTCCTTCACCCTGGCTCGGTAATCGATGTGATCGCGGCAGATCCTGAGGGCGCCGCGGCCAGGGCGGTGGCAAGGGAGGTGAAGGTGCTTGCCATACCACCGCCGCAATCGGAGCCGGCGAACAGGACAGCGGGCGAGGGCGCTCTTGTGCTGGTCGAGGTAGACGACAAGACCGCAACCCTGTTGGCCCAGGCGGCCGCCACGACCAGAATCAGCCTGGTCCTGCACTAGGGTCGCGTCACCAGCCCGTCGACGGCAGCCCTGAGCCTGTCGAAGGACCGAAGATCATTGCCCGTCGCCGAGCACGGAGCCGGCCGGAACCTTCTGCGGCTCCTTCCGGTCCTGCAATTTGGCGGCACCGACAATCGTGACGTCAAGCTCGAAGGTCCAGTCACCCTCGATGCTCAGGCTGCTCGCCCGCCGCAACGATGGCGCTCCGGATGGAAACCGCTCGTCGAAGGCGGCGATCGTCTTGTAATAACGGGAGTCGAGTTCGAGGAGCGGCGCCGGATCGGTCATCCTCACGAGCCGACCATTGTCGGTCAGGTCGTAGACATCGGAGCGAATCAAGAGCAGGTCGCTCGTGGTTTTCACAGGCACGAATCGATCTCGCCCGACACCGATGGCCGTCGCGCCTTTGAACACCTCGATCGCGGCACCCATCGCCGTCTCGATTTGGATCACCGCCGGCGACGAAGGGTCCGCCGGGTCGACGGTCTTTTCGTTTTTGATCAACGGCAGTCCAAGGACGGAGTTGCGTTCATCGAGCGTCCGAGCCAGCACCTCCAGGTCAAACCAGAGGTTGTTCGTGTGGAAGTACGGGTGCCGGTGTTCATCGGTGAAGAAATCCATCTCCTCCTTGGCCGTCTGCGCGGTGTCCCGCAAGATCAGTTGCGAGTCCGATTTACGGATCGCCAGATGCCCGCCTTTGCGATCGGCGGCGGTGCGACGGCAGATCTCGGCAGCGTACGGTGCGCTGCTGGCAGCGAACCAGCCTGCGATCGTTGCGTTCGGGTCGGCGCCAAGATTGTCGGAGTTGGACACCGACGCATACCGATAGCCCAAGGCCAGCAACCGCGCCAGCACGCCGGACACATCCAGTGCGGTGTAGATGTCGCCGTGCCCCGGAGGACACCACTCAAGGTCGGGGTTGGCCGGCCACTCCACCGGCGTCAGGTCATCGGCCCGTAGCTTCGGTTCGGAGTTTTGCAGAAAGTCCAGCTCGAGACCGTCGACCGCAAGATCGTCATACCGCGCGAGGGCGGCCAGGGTGTCCCGCTGAGTGCGAAAGCTGTCCATGAAGATCAGCGGAAGTTTCACGTCGTACCTAGCCCGAGCAGACCGTACTTGATCAACGATGATGTCCAGGAAGGACTTGTCGTTCCGCACTGGGAGCAGTGACTTCGCCTTGTCCATGCCCATGGACGTGCCCAGCCCGCCATTGAGTTTGATGATCACAGTTCGGGCCAAGGCCGCCTTGGCCTGTTCGTCTGAGACAGGCACCGATTCCAACAGATCGGGGTCTTCGAGCGGGCGGATTGAATCCTCGCTGATGAAGCCGGTCACGCCCCGCTCGAGCTGGTCGTAATAGTGGGTGAAGACGTCAATGGCTTTTTGGTGAACGCCAGCCGTGGCCATCTTGTCCCGGGCGTGGCGTAAGCCGGTCTCACTCATACGTTGTCCTTACTTCCTCTTCGGGCTCGGGGCCGGTGGCGTCAGTGACTTGAGCAGGTCGGCCGTGACCTGCTGTGTTTGAGCTTGAGCTGTCAGATGGTCGATGGTCGGCGTGCCCTCGCCCGGCTGGCGGCCGTAGTCGCCGAAGTCGCTGTGAACGGCACCAGGAATGATCACGTATGACGATGATGGTGGTAAGTCGGCCTTCGACGCTTCTATCTCATGGGCTGTGACAACACCGTCTGCCGAACCTGATACAGAGAGGACCTTCAAGTCGGTCCGGTCCAACGTTGTCGCGGGGTAGGACGCGTAGAGCACCAGCGCGTTGATCTGCGAATGAGCATCGGCGAATGTCGCTGCCGCCGTGCCGCCGAGTGAGTGTCCACCGGCCGCCCAGTACTTGATCTCGGGATGCACCTGCACAACGTCTTCAGCCTGAGCCGGCCGGGTGAGGGCAAGACCGAATGGGGATTTGAGAACCGCGACGAGATAGCCGGATTGCGCCAGCGGTCGCAGCAGGGCCGCGTACGCGCGCGGATCGACCCGAGCGCCAGGAACGAACACCAGGCCAGTAGTCGGCTTGACGACTTGGCCACCCTGGCCTCGACGAGCCGGCTGCATTTCGTACCAGCCGACCTTGTCGGTGACCACGACGTTGTTCTGCGACCGCATCGCGGCTGTCGCGGTGGCTGTCGCTTGGAATGGCCGCGCCCAAACCAGCACGCTGACCAGGAGTCCGCAGAAAATCAGCGCGGGGACAGCAAGCACAATCCGCCATCGCGCGCGACGCCGGATTTGTTCTTCAGTACGGTGAGCCGGATGACTCGGATCGCCCTCACGGTCTTGCCGTCCCCCGAGGGCAAGTGAGGCAATCGACCAGGCGACCGCCACGAATCCGAGCAGGCCGCAGACGATCGCGGCAACCATCATCGCCGGATGGCCGTTGAGGATGGCCTGCCAGCTGGTCCAGCCGAGCCAGACCGGAACCGCGATCATCGCCCCACCGAGCACTAGCCACAGGACCGCCAAAATGACCCGGCTGGGAGTCCCTGGCTGCGCCATGCCGGAAGTGTATGGCCGGATTGGCCCCGATCAGCGGCTAATGCTCGCCAGCTAGGCCTCCGGTGAATTCAGCCACGGCTCCTTCAGGTCGAAATAGTCCGGCTCGCCCACCATGAGCGCGTTCATCTCCTCCATGCCCTTCATCAACTCCGGTGGCATCTCTTTCTTCTCGCCTTCCCGGGCCTCTTGTTCGGACGTGAAATAGGCGGCGGTCGTCATTTCGCCACCGGCGTGGATGGCGGTCACGGTCCCGATCAGGTCTGGCCGCAACTCAGCCCATTTCTGGATCGGGTCTTGTCGCATTACTTCCCGCGCCCGATCAACGTCACTTGTTTTCCCAATGACGAACTGCACGAATCCAGCCTGATCAGGATCGCCGCCGATGTCGGAGTCCACAGCCGTGCTGTTCTTGAAGACGGGTTCGCCATCGAAAAGCTTCGACGTTTCGGCCCACCAGGCGTCCTGCTCCGGTCGGCTGCTATTTCGCATCGCCTCTTCCTCGGACGAAAACCTCGCGAGCAGGATGAACTTGCCGTCCTCCGTCACGCCGCCGGTGCTGCCGAGCCAGCCGATCGAATCTGGTGCCAGCTCGTTCATCCACCGATCCAACGCCTGCTTAAGGGCGTCACGATCGGTGACTGTGCCTTGGATCACTTGTGCGAACACGAAACTCCTCTCATCGGTTGTCGGCGGGCTGCTGGGGGGCACGGCGTTCTCAAGATCTTGCCGTCCCACCGGCCACCCTGATGAAGAACGCTGTCTCTCGACGTTACGCTGATCCCGGCTCGGGCGCTAGGCGCTAGGCGTCCGGTCGATGAGGCGTACCCGTCCCGTAATCGTCACTCACAGTCGACGCGACTGGTCCTACTCGAGGGAGAGCGCGTGCCGGTCATCGGCTTCCATGCCTCACACGAACAGATCCATCCCTCAACGCTGCTGGCTGCAGCCCAACAAGCCGAACAGGTCGGCTTCACCGGAGCGATGTGCTCCGACCACATTTCGCCATGGAGCGAGCGACAGGGGCATTCTGCTTTCGCCTGGTCCTGGCTTGGCTCTGCCCTGCATGCCACAAACTTGCCCTTTGGCGTGGTCAATGCCCCTGGACAGCGATACCACCCAGCGATCATTGCCCAGGCAATCGCCACCCTTGGTGCGATGTACGAGGGCCGGTTCTGGGCCGCACTTGGTACCGGTGAGAACTCCAACGAGCACATCACCGGCGGGGAGTGGCCGCGCAAGGACATCCGCGGTGCCCGGCTGGCCGAGTGCGTCCACATCATTCGAGCGCTGCTTGGCGGCGAAGAGGTCACCCACGACGGATTGGTGACGGTCGACCGGGCGCGTGTTTACACACTTCCCCGAACGATCCCGCCGCTGATCGGCGCCGCGGTCACGCCCGAAACCGCTCGCTGGATCGCCGACTGGGCTGACGGAATGATCACGATCGCCCAGCCGTCCGACTCCCTGCGTCAGATGATCGACGGCTACCGCGACAACGGCGGCCGCGGTCCGGTGGCTTTGCAAGTTCACCTTTCCTATGCGGCCACCCGCGAGCAGGCGTTGGAGATCGCGTACGACCAGTGGCGTACGAACACTTTTTCACCGCCCGTCTGCTGGGATTTGGAGACTGTGGAAGCTTTTGAGGTGGCCTCGGCCACCGTCCGGCCAGAGGACGTCGCCCAAGGCGTTTTCGTGTCTGCCGACACTCAGGAGCATGCCCAGTACCTGGCCGATCTTGCCGAGTTGGGATTCGATGAGATCTACCTGCACCACGTGGGCCAATCTCAAACTGAATTCCTCGAGATTTTCGGCGAGCAGGTCCTGCCCCAGCTCCGGCCCACCCCCAAGTCGACGGAAGGGTGACGCGCGTGCGTATCACGTACACGTCCGACATGTGGTGGAAGACCGCCGTCATCTACTGCCTGGATGTCGAAACGTTCCTTGACTGGAACGACGACGGGATCGGTGACCTCGCCGGATTGGCCCAGCGATTGGACTACCTGGCTGATCTCGGTGTCACCTGCGTGTGGCTGATGCCGTTCTTTCCCACCCCTGATCGTGACGACGGTTACGACATCATCGATTTCTATGGAGTCGACCACCGGTTGGGCTCGGTAGGGGATCTGGTGGAGGTCATCCGTACCGCCAAAGATCGCGGGATGCGGGTGATCGCCGACCTGGTGGTCAACCACACCTCCGACCAACACCCGTGGTTTCAATCGGCGCGTTCCAGCCCGGACTCACCCTTCCGCGACTTCTACGTCTGGGCAGACGAGCCACCCCAGGACGCCCAGGCAGAGCCGGTCTTCCCCGATCAGGAGTCGAGCGTTTGGACCTACGACGAGAAGGCTGGACAGTACTACCTACATCGGTTCTACAAGCACCAACCGGACCTCAACGTGTCCAATCCCAAGGTCCGCGACGAGGTCGCCAAGATCCTGGGGTATTGGCTTCAGCTCGGGTTATCCGGATTCCGAGTCGACGCCGTGCCGTTCTTTGTTGAAACCCTCGGAGTTCAGAACGCCGATGAGGCAGTCCCCGATCCGCACCTCAACCTTCGCCATTTGCGGGCGTTTCTCAGCCGGCGGTCCGGTGAGGCGATCCTTCTTGGCGAAGTCAACCTGCCTCACGCCGATCAGCTGAAATTCTTCGGCGGCCCAGACGGAGACGAACTGCATATGCAATTCGACTTCATCGGAATGCAGGCCCTCTATCTGTCCTTGGCACGCGCCGACGCCCGCCCGCTGATCAAGGCATTGCAGGACCGGCCGCGTCCCTCGGCCGACGTGCAGTGGGCAGGTTTCGTCCGCAACCATGACGAGTTGACGCTCGACAAGCTCAGCGATTCAGAACGCCAAGAGGTATTCGCCGCCTTCGGCCCAGAAGCCGAGATGCAGGTTTACGGACGTGGGCTCATACGCCGACTGCCGCCGATGCTCGGCGGCGACCCGCGTCGGATCCGGATGGTCTACAGCCTGCTCTTCTGCCTGCCCGGCACGCCTGTCTTGTTCTACGGGGAGGAGATCGGCATGGGAGAGAACCTCTCCGCCGGTTCACGGCTTGCCGTGCGTACGCCCATGCAGTGGGCCGCAGAAGAAAACGCAGGGTTCTCGCGGGCGTCTGCGGCGAAGCTGCCAGGACAAATCCCAACCGGGGCGTACGGGTCTGAATTCGTAAATGTCGCCTCACAGCAAACCGACCCCGACTCCCTGCTGAACTTCATCACACTTCTGACGCGCACCTACCGGCATTGCCCTGAGCTCGGCTGGGGATCCTTCGAGGTTCTCAGTCAGCCACACCGTGCCGTACTGGCACACCGGTGCACGTGGGACGACGGGTCCCTGGTGGCAGTGCACAACTTGGGCCGGGACGGGGTTGCGGTCCCACTGGACCTTGGCGAGCTGGAACCGGGCACGACGCTGGTGGACTTGCTGGAGGGATGGTCCATCACTCCCGACGACAACGGCAAATGTGAGTTGACCCTCGAGGGCTACGGATACAGCTGGCTAAGAGTCAATACGCCGACAACTCGCCGGTTGCGCTGACCCCGGGCAATGGACGCTAATCGGCTTTAGTCAGACGAGGGCCGTATGGTCGTGGCTGTGGTTGATCGGTACGCCTTCCGCGCCGAGCTGTGGCGATACGAGGGGCCAGACCCATGGCACTTTGTAAGTCTCCCGGCGGACCTATCGGAGGAGATCCGCGCGAGGTTCGGAGCGCAGGCTGCCGGCTTCGGCTCAATCAAAGTCGAGGCTGCCGTCGGATCGACACGGTGGATGACCTCGCTATTTCCCGACAAGTCCAGCGGGACCTATCTGTTGCCGGTCAAGAAGGCTGTACGGGTTGGTGAAGACCTGGAGGAGGGTGACGTGCTGGGAGTCAGCCTGCGGTTCTGACTGGTTTCAGCATGTCGGCTGACCTCAGCGTGCAGCCCCGTCGAACTAACGTCGGCTGCTTGGAAGCCTTACCGTATGAGCGCTGCCAAGCTTCGGCGGCCCTCGATGCCCTTGAGCTCATACTCGCGCGATCTTCGAACGCCAAACCTGATCCTGCCAGAAGGTCGCGGACCGTGGTCGATACGAGCACTTCGCCTGGTTGCGCCACTCCCAATATGCGCGCAGCAATGTGCACCGCGCGCACCGGACCGCCCGCGCCGGACTGTCGAGGAGGACGAGAAAGCCATCGCCGGTTGTATGAATCTCACGACCGCCGAAGTGCTCGATCTCTGCCCGGGCCGCCTGGTTGTGCTCAGCCATCAACAGCCTCCAGCGGCTGTCTCCTACTCGTCGGAGAGTCTCGGTCGAGCCCGAAAGGTCGGTGAAGACCACCGTCGAGAAGCACCCGGTCAGACTCAGCCCTCGGTGACTTCGCAAACAGCCGTCGCCCGGCGTAGTCGACTGAGATCCATGGCTCATCACCAACCACCCAGGCGTCGTGGCCAGGCGGTATCTCGAAGGTGTCACCGCCCATCAGTTCGATCGTCGCGCCGTCAGTCATCTCAACGTAGAGATGTCCAGAAATGACGTAGCCAATGTGGTGGACCTGGCAGGACTCGGTGCCCACGATGGGTCGTACGTGTTCAGACCAGCGCCAGCCGGGCTCGAATGCCGCACGCCCGACCGCAAGTTCACCAAGCTCCACAAGCTCGATGCGAGCCTTCTCGACAGTTCGCACTTCGTCCGGCTGGTCAAATCGCTTCCGGCGCAGCTGCACGATGCGATCGTACGGACCGACCAGCCTCAGCGGGTGAGCGGAAGGCTCCCGTTGTCGTGCGTGAGCCGATGATCAGGAACCATGGTCAGTGAAGCCTCCAGCCGGTGCGTCGGTTTCGGCAAGCACCCAGCCGATGTAGTCAGGATTGCCGTGCTGAACGGGTAGCGCGAGGACGCACGGCACCTCATACGGATGCTGTTCCTTCACCCTCTCGAGAATCGCAGGTACGAAGGATTCGCGGGTATGGAGGGCGACTCTGGTTTCGGTTTCTTGCTGTGTTGGCCGCAGGCGGCGAGCCGGTCCTCGATCAGCTGGCGAGTGAAGTTGAGGAGCCACTCGGCGTCGTCGGCAGTGATGATCACTTCACAGATCGTTTCGGTCACGCTTCTCCACCATCCCCTGAAAGGCACTTTGGCTCGAGCCGTCTGTTAGCCAGCATCGGCGGTCCCTGGCCGCTGAGACGAAAAACCGGCTTCGGGATTGTCATCCGCGCCCCTACCCCGATCGCGATGAGCGCCCTGGTGGTCGTCTCGCCGATCGCTGGCCTCTTGGCCGACAGTGTCGGATTCGGCCAGGCTCTCGGCTCCGCGGCTGTAAGCTTCGCCGCTTCGGCGCTGCTGCTAGCGCTGTCACCGTTCCGCTGGGCTCATGTCACCTAGCCGAACCAGCAACCACACGAGGCGACAGACATTCGGTGCCTGCAATGCTGCTGACCGACGCATTACGAGCGAGTCCAGTCGTTGACGGCAATCGACAGGCCATGGCATTCGGCGCTGCGTTCCCATGACTGTCGTGTGCCAGTGACGGCTGGTGACAGACGGTCGGGGGCACACGGGGGGCACGGCTCAAAGCGCATCCCAGGGTGCACCGTTACGCCGGATGCGGGTACGTGGCCACGCAGGCCTTGTTGCCGTCCGGATCGGCGATCACCACGTACGAGGGATCGCTGTCCTGCACGACCACGCCACCGGCAGCCAGCGCGGCGGCGATGCGCTGGTCTGCGACGTCGTAGGGCACCTGGACATCGACGTGGAACCGCTGCCGCGGGGTCTCATGCTCCTCGGTCTCTTGGAACCACAGGATCGGCACCCGCCAGGTGGCATCGCGGACGTCATCGGAGATGGTGCCTCGGCCCTGGGCGTCGCCGCTGCCGGTCAACAGGGCTGACCACACCGGCGCGACGGTCTCGGCGTGTGCGGTGTCGAGGGCCAGCTCGATCGTAGTGATCGATGACGGGTCTGCGGGGACTCCGAGCTGGCGGGCGACTACGCTGATCCGGCGCGCCAGCTCGACGTCACGCTGGGTCACCCACTCGACTTGGTGCTCGATCCCGTCCTCGTTGCGGTAGATCGCGTCCTCGCTGATCAGCTTCATGTCGACGAACCGGGCGTCCAAGCGCACCTGAGGGGCGTGGTTGGCCGCGTCGGCCACCTCGGCGACGGCCGTCAGGAAGCGAGTCGCAGCCGTGAACGACGAGGGGAGGAAGCGGGCGTGCAACCCCTGGCCGAGCTTGCGCCAGTCCTCGAGATCGGCGTTGGCGATCTCCTGGTCACCGAGCATGTCCCTGGACAGCGCCGACCCTGAGCTTCTGTTCATGCCGGGTGATCATAGACCTCCAGGAACTCGTGTCCATGTGGGACTCGCCTTGCCCGCGCTGCCGCCTTCAGAGGGTTAGCCGCGTCGGCGCCGTCACGGGCGCTCGACCTGTCAATCGTGGTTCGACCAGGGCTGAAGGTTGTTCCGAGCAACCGGCTCATGACAATGGCTGAGGTCTCAGACCTGCTCCGCATACCGGCATCCACGCTCTATGGATGGCGTCACCGCGGAGAAGGGCCGGCCGGTTACGGGATCGGGCGGCATGTCCGATATCGGCGGGCAGAGGTCGAGGCCTGGATCGAGGCGCGCGCCGATCACCGGCTCATCTGGTAGTGACATGAGCGGTTTTGTCGAGAAGATGGCAAATGGCCGGTGGAAGGGCTAGGTATCGCGGACCGGGCGGCCGAGAGCGCTCTAAGACCTTCGACCGGTGGGTGGATGCGGACCGCTGGCTGGCCGGGGTGTCATTCGCGATCGCGCGCGGGGAATGGACTGACCCTGCTCGTTCTCGGGTGACAGTCGGCGACTGGTCTCGGCAATGGTTGACCGCGAAGGCCCCTTCACTGAAGGCAACAACACGTGAGTCGTACCGGTCGATTCTGAAGACCTGTATTTGGCCAACATGGGAGCGAATACCACTTGCTGCCGTGACGCACAGTGACATGGCGGCTTGGGTGGCGCGACTCTCCGCACAAATGGGCGCCTCAAGGTGTCGGAAGTCGGCGATCCTTCTGAGCGGGATCATGTCGGCCGCTGTGCGTGATCAACGAATTTCACGTAACCCTTGTGACGGCGTTTCACTCCCCCGGCTTCCTGATCATCGCCAGCATTTCCTAACGATGGCCGAGCTCCAGGACCTGGCGGATCGCGCCGGTGCGTACCGGCTGACGATCCTGGTGCTCGGCCTATCCGGGCTGCGATTCGGCGAGTGTGCCGCACTCTGCGTTCGCTCGGTCGATCTGATGCGGCGTCGGCTTCGGGGTGTCAGAGTCGGTGTCAGAGATCAACGGGCACATGATTTGGTCCATCCCGAAGACGCACCAGTCACGCGACGTGCCCATCCCTTGGTCACTGATCGATGACTTGGTTGCCCAGGCTGCGGGCAAGAA
>Ga0126312_10002026_pt1 | contig 13439 bp, 14 predicted proteins | sample Plot104A_FD_92537 | JGI IMG/M metagenome (GOLD analysis project Ga0126312, IMG submission 92537) | Serpentine soil microbial communities from UC McLaughlin Reserve, CA, USA - Plot104A | ecosystem: Environmental > Terrestrial > Soil > Grasslands | place: USA: UC McLaughlin Reserve, Lake County...
GATGATGATGATGATGATGGTAGTAGTGGTGGTAGTAGTAGGATAGATGATGATGATGATGATGGTAGTAGTGGTGGTAGTAGTAGGATAGATGATGATGATGATGGTACAGGAGAGGGAGGAAATGAAGAATTAATTAATGAAAATACTAATGATTTTAGTCCTTTATCCTCTAACTCTCCAACAATCAACGATAAAACAAATCCAGATGAGGGAATAGGTCAATTGGAAGGTAAACAAATAGATGAATCACTAAACCAGACTGTTGGTAATGAAATAAACCAGACTGTAGAACAACAACAAATAGATGAATCACTAAACCAGACTGTTGGTAATGAAATAAACCAGACTGTAGAACAACAACAACAACAACAAGATATTGGTCAACAATTAGAACAACAAATTACTGTTGATAATGAAGTAAACTAGACTGTAGAACAACAAGGTATAGGTCAGCAGTCAGAACAACAAACATTCGAATAGTTGTAGAACAAAAAATATATCAATCTAATTCAGATTGCCGAAATATCAAATGACAAGGAAAAGTAAAGACCTATTAGATGCTCAACAAATAATTATACAAATTGTATAAGTCCCAAGAGGTAAGGTAATGCCAACTAAATTATTAAATAAGTATGGACAAATAATTAATAATTCAAAAGCGATTTTATAATATAGTAAATTCTAAAATTGGTAAAATTTATGAACTGCCATTGTTCTTTTCTTTAAATAATTAAAAGATTAAATAATATATATAGACTCCATAACAAAATGCAATCAAATACCACTCCCAGTAAAATTGATGAACAAAAACTACATGATTTTATGCAAAAGGCTGTTGGAGACATTGCAAGTACTCTGAGTGCAATGCTTTTGATTATTGGAGATAGACTTGGTTTCTACAAGGCAATGGCAGAATCTGGAAAGCCTACTACATCTGAAGAGTTAGCAAAAAAGACTAACACAAATGAACGACTTGTTAGAGAATGGTTAGCAAATCAAGCTGCTGGAGGATATATAACGTATAATGCATCAGATGGAAAATATACTCTTCCGCCTGAACAAGCAATGGCATTAGCATATGAGAATAGTCCTGTGTATATTCATGGAGCATATCAAGCAATTAGATCTTATTTTAAAGATGAAGATAAGTTTGTAGAAATGTTCAAAACTGGAAAGGGATTGAGATGGGGAGAGCATCATCATGATCTCTTTGAAGGTACTGCAAAATTTTTTAAACCTAATTATGTTGGAAATCTTGTAAGTTCATGGATTCCTTCACTTGATGGAGCTGAAGAAAAATTAAAACAAGGAGCTAAAGTTGCCGATATTGGATGCGGATATGGTATATCAACAATTCTCATGGCTAAGGCTTATCCAAATTCTAAATTTTATGGTTTTGATAATCATGGTCCTTCTATTGAACAAGCTAAAGATCAAGTAAGAAAGGAAGAGGAAAAAGAAGGAGGAAGAATAGGGAATGTAGAATTTAGTTCCATCTCTGCAAACGATCAATCAATTGGCAATGATTATGATCTAATTACTTTTTTTGACTGTCTTCATGATATGGGTGATCCTATAGGAGCAATGAAATTTGCAAAGCAATCACTTAAACCAGATGGGACCTGTATGATTATAGAACCAATGGCTAATGGCAAGGTAGAAGAGAATCTTAATGTGGTAGGCAGAACATTTTATGCAGCATCTACTCTTGTATGTGTACCAAATTCTTTAGCAGATAATGGTCCTGCATTAGGTGCACAGGCAGGTGAAAAGAGAATAAAAGAGATAGTAGAAGCAGCTGGATTTACCAAATTCAGACGTGCAACCCAGACACCATTTAATATAATCTATGAGGCAAAACCTTAGCCATAAATATACCTAATAATAATTTTTTTTTATTTAGATTTATCATATACCTAATTCCAGACATTATTAACTTTTCTAATCAATTCATGAAGATTCTTCATGAAGATTCTTCAATTTACATAAATATTTTTAATTATGTAAATTTAAAGTTATATCTAATATTATTTTGTTATCACATATAGTCAAAATCTTTAGCTCTAAACCTAATTTTAAAATTTATATTATTTTATTAAAAAACCAGAAGAATAGAACAAAAAGTAATTAATTTATTGCAAGGCAGAATACTATAGAATAAAGACACTATTACAAGCCTGATTAGAGAGGTTCAATAGAATAAGAGAATTTTAGATGAACTTTATACTATTATACGTAGGGTTGGTGAAAGTATATATGTTAAGAGCGCCCGGGCCGGGATTCGAACCCGGGTCGCAGGAGTGACAGTCCCACATACTGAACCGGAATATACGATGCAGAATTAATAATTCTTGTGTGCATCTCTATACTACCCGGGCGCATTAAAGATGTTTTATAATAGCAATTAAAATATCTTTCCTTTCATATTTAATGGGAAAAATAAAAAAGAATATAGAAATAATATTTATAATATATAATGCAATCGTAAAATATTCATGACTTTATAATAAATTTTTAACAAATATATAAAATAAAATAAAAAATTTTTATTAATTATTTGATGATAATGATTATTACTAGTGTTCAAATTATGCCATATCTGACTATCTACTATTACAATACCATGCTGGTATATCATATAATAATCTTTTATTTCATAAAGTTAAATTTAATTTTATAAACTATATTTTATATAGGATATTACGCATATATAATTTTTAAAGAAGCATATGAATGCAACTAAAGTTTATAAAAGCGATAAAATCAGATGGTTAGCAATACCAGGCTAATTTTTTTATAGCATAATTATATGATACCATCAGATAAAGAAAAAGAAGCACATGTTTTAGAATATATTATCAGAAAAAAGATATAGAGAAATTCAGACTTTCTTCATATCTCTTCTAGAGATATAAGTTCTATATTAAAAAGCAAGGGCGAAAAAAAGAGAAAACAGAAGAAAAGAAATTACAAATATCAATTACATCAAAAGTATTAAAATTATATAGAGAAGAAAAAAATTCCGCTGGACGTTGACATAACATTAGGCATTAGTGCTAATGAGGCTAAAATATTATAGTGACTTTTTATCTTTCTCAAACTTACGTCACTTAGTAAAGATCCATCAACTATGGGATAAAGAATTAATTCAACTTAACTTACTATATATTATAAACAAAATTAGATAAGAATAAACGGAATAGAAATAGTTGAAGCAAAGAAAATATCAATAAAATTCCCAGAGCTAAAGAAGAATTCAATAATATTTCCAAAGAGAATGTCAAGATCAGAAATAAAAGAGATACTCGTATTGAGGATAATGATGAACTGAACGATATACCTAAGATTTAAATGAAAAGTTAAAATCACTTTTATCTGCTATTGAACATATCAAAAAGACATTAGAAAAATTTAGATAATCAAATACAGGAAAAAAAGAATTAATAGAGAATTTTAGAGATAATGAATGCTTAAATAAGATTAGAAATAAAATTATAAGTCAAACTAATATTATTTTAAATAATAAGAAAGGTTTTTTAAAGTCAGCTAGTGTGACTATTTAGAAACTATAAAAAAAGATCCAGAAAAAGAAATTTCGATTCACAATTTATTAAATTATAACGAAAATTTAACATATTCAAAAAATATCTTATTTATTACTAGCAAAAAATTTCAGAAATGGTCAATAAGTTATACGATACTATTATTGAGACTACTGCTTATAATTACCTAATCATATATGTTAATACTTTAAAAGATAGTGATACAAAATCAAGAAAATTATTTTAATGTTCATATGAAAAAAGCTAAGTATTAACAAAAATTTCTCATAACTAAGTTTTTAGCAAATCAAAAATTTTTTTGTTGCTTACAGCATAGAATGATAATTTTGTTTTTAATCCTAAATCAGAATCTAATTCTTGGCCGTTAGGTGAATACAATTTGCCACCAGCTTCGTTGGCAATTAAATAACCTGCAGCCATATCAGTAGGACGAATCTTTTCTCTAATATCTATGTAAGCATCCATGAATCCTCTAGCAAAATAACAGAGCTCAAGAGCATTTGCACCAAAATGCCGTATATGAGTAGAGAATAAAAGAACTTTAGAAATTTCATTTAAAATATTTGAAGGTATACCAGATACATTTGTACCTATTAATACATCAAATGATTTAAGATCTTCAAGAGATTCAATAGAGTTAAAATCTTCATTTTTAACATGTATTTTTTTATTATTGAAAAAAGAACCTTTCTCCTTTGATGCTGAATAAATATCTCCAGTGAATAAATCAAGTACCACTGCATCAATAACCGAACTTAGTTTAAATTCATTAGCAAAAGCTAAAGAACAACAAGAGAAAGGGAGACCACGAATTGCATTAGTAGTACCATCTACTGCATCCATTATCAAAAAACCCTCATCATTATTGTTAGAAGAAGAAGAAGAAGATTTATTTAGATTAACTATTCCACATTCTTCTCCAACTATGGTTGGAGAAATGTTATTGGATTTGATTGTATTTAGCACTGTATTTTCTGCAATAATATCAATCTTTCTAGAAATATCACCACCAGCACCCATACTTATTTTACTACCACCGTCAATTGTTCCTAATAAATCCTTAATTTCACTATAAACATTCTTAGACGCTTCAGTTAAAATATCTAACATCATAAAAATATGATATTTGTAATGTTATAAAATGATATAGTATATTGTATCATATACTAAAATTAAAATCAACTACTAAATATCGATAAAAATAAAGAATAATCATGCAGGAATTCAATTCAATTGTTTTGGAAAACGTTTTTTTCTTCCTTTTATCAATCGGTATATAGAAACTTTTATTCCAACATAAATACTATACAAAAGTTTTAATCCCATACTACTATAATACAATATTTGCTTTTAAACATTGAGTTAAGAAATTAAATTCTAAAATATGAAACATCTAATAACTAAACCAATAATAAAAATAAAAACATTAAATTAATTAAATTGGAAAATGAAATGAAGATTGCTCTAATTCTAAAATTGGAACATAAATAGCTTGAGTATCATTACCTATTCCATTTACAAACTCAAATTTTCCTGTCAGCTGTTTTAATTCAATAAATTTTTTTTCAGGTTTTTCAGCCAAAACGATATAATGAATAACGGTATTAACGGCACCTGTCTCTATAAATAATAATTCTTTACTCTTAAACTTAAGGTGATAAAGCATTGGCACCATTCCTATTGGTGATTGAGAAGCGAATAAAATCACCTTAAGCATGTCTTCCAAATTTTTATATTTTAGATATGTAGTAGAATAAACTTCAGCTGATGACATTAAATATCATATCCTATTATAATTATAACCTATAATACTCTTCCGTCTTTTTATCAATTTATTAAGACAATATATAAATTAGATTAATCAGCAATAAAGAAAAAATATATTAGTTAGTATTATAGTTCACCTATTGGAGAAATTTAGGCATTTACCTTTATTATTTATATTAACAATTAGTTTAATTCAATCTAATTATAATACTGTTTATCCTACTAACTAAAAGAGTGATAATCTTAAAAAACAAATAGAAATATGTTGTACATGGGGAAGAAACTTGCAGATGAGATATTGATGTATGAAATAAATAATGCAAAGCCAGAATTAACGGAATTAGTTATATCTGCGTTAATTTATTAGGAACAAAATAGAGAAGGAATAGAATTTAAAGAAGCAGGAAATAAAGAACAGGCAGATATAAAAATTTCTTTCAGAAATGATAATGGAAAAGTTGCAGGACAGACTATAACTAATTTTGATTCAGATAGATTTATTTTTAATGCCAAGACATCACTTGCTGAAAAAGCTTTTGGAAAACAATTGAATAAAAATTTGATTGAATAGATAGCAAAACATGAAATTGGTCATGTTTTAGGGTTAGGACATGCAAATTTTAAGGAATCAATTATGTCAGCTTTGGTTTATCATTCCCATAACCAGATTTTAGACTGTGAAAGAGAATCTATTGCGGAAGCAAACAAGTGGAAATTAATAGAAAACACATTACAAAAAATAAACAAAATTAAAACATATTTTTGCTAATTGATTTGCTATTTAATTTAATATTCAATCATTTAAAAGATTAGTAGGTAAAAATATTTTTTTCTAAATTGTTGTATACTATTAATAATTAATAATATAATTACTAATATAATCACTAATATTATATGACTTCAATGTATTGTATAATAAAATATGGAAGAAATACTATAAATTTAACTAGAAAAAATTTTCTAAAGTATCCAATCAACTTTTTAATTTTCCAAATTTTGATCACTTGGAGTAATTAGATCCATAACTTTAGAATACAAGTACAAAAATCTTCTTCCCTTATCGGTTATTCTAAAGATTTGATCTTTTTCAGAATATTCAATTAATTCACGTTCTAATAATATTGAAAGATAATCTTTTAATTGACTATAAGAAAGAAAAGCCTTATACATTATTTTTGTTTTAGCTGCTCCATCTTTAGTAGCTTCCAATATTAATGCTACTATATCAGTCCTACTTCGATATTTCATTAACAAATTCTATAAATGGAATGTTTCATAAAAATTGATCGTAGAAATATTCAAAATATTGATTATAAAAAATGTAATACACATTTATTGAATATTGTATTATGAATCGCTATTTTTTGAGTCGATTTCCACTAATAACTGTAGGCCCTTTTTTGTAATAGAATAATTCTTTGCATTTTTTTTTATATAATCTCTCATTCTTTCAATATGATAATATATAGACCCTGTTGATAAGGCAGTAGCGTTTTGTATATCAGAAAAACCAGCAGATCCATTTCTATCAGCTATAGCACGTAATATTTTGATTCTGGTTCTTCGAGCACGGAGTTGAGTTTCTCCTATCAATATTAATATTGCTCAAATAAATTATTTATTTTTTACTGAATTAACTAAATTTTATAATAAAAGTAAAAGTTATAAGAAATGTTATAAAAAAAATTAATAATTTTATATTTATTATTATTGAATTATCTTTTTTATATCTACGTAAAGCTTATAGAGATATAGTTCAATAACCTAACAGCGATGTCATATGGGGTCGTAGCGAAGCCAGGCATCGCAACGGGCTCCAGATCTAAAAATAGGGCGTTCAATAGCTTGAAGATACCCGTAGGTCAAGGGTTCAATTGGTAATGGTTCATCACTATTATCAGAATAGCTCCCTTCGGCCCCATATACATTAGTAGATAAATTAGATATGAAATAGAGGGTTTATTCAAGAAAAAAATACAAAATAAAACTATTGCTGCTATTTTGTCCCTCTCTCCCAGTCTCCATAAAGTTACTGCATATATTAATATAAGAAAATCAATTGAATAACATATGGAAAACGAATCAAAATCAAATGCTAATGTTGCAATAATTGATATAGATATTCAAGATATAGAAGGTATAGGTCCTACTACTGCAAAAAAATTAAAAGATGCTGGTATTATTTCTGTAATGGATTTAGCTGTAGCTAGTTCAGAAGAACTATCTGAAAGTATTAATGCTACAAAAGAAACAGCGGCTTCATTTATAATTTCAGCTCAAAAACTATTAAGAGAAACAAATGTCCTAGATAAGGAATTTGTTACTGCTGATGCTGCATTACAAAAAAGAAGATCAATGTTAAGATGTTCCACAGGTTCTTATGCATTAGATGATCTTTTACTTGGAGGAATAGAAACACAAGCTTTAACAGAATTTTATGGAGAATTTGGATCAGGTAAATCTCAAGTTTGTCATACTTTATGTGTAACAGCGAATCAGCCTATTGAGGCAGGAGGATTAAATAGTGCAGTTATATATATTGATACAGAAGGTACATTTAGACCAGAAAGAGTTGAACAAATAGCAAGATCAAGAGGATTGGATCCTACAGAAATTCTTAAAAATGTAGCAGTTTGTAAAGTATATAATAGCTCTCACCTTGAATTAATAGTTAAAGATTTAGGGAAATATATTGACGATTTTAAATCAAAATTAGTAATTATTGATAGCATAATTTCACTTCATAGAGCCGAGTTTTCTGGAAGAGGAACTTTGGCTGATAGACAACAGCGATTGAACGGCATGTTACACAAATTAATAAGATTAGCAGAGATATATAACATAGCAATAATCATAACAAATCAAGTACAGTCATCACCTGATACGTTCTTTGGAGATCCTACAAAAGCTACTGGAGGTAATGTTTTAGGTCATGCCTCTACGTATAGAATTTATCTTAGAAAATCAGGAGAAAATAGAATAGCTAAAATGATGGATTCACCATATCATCCTTATTCAGATACAAGATTTACAGTTACAGAAAGAGGAGCAGATGATTTAGAAGAGCAAACATCAAAGAAGGGAAATAAAAAGTCAACAGCATCAACATCAAAGAAAAAGGAAGAGGAAGAGGAAGAAGATCATCAAGAATAAATAAATAGATCTTTTATCATTTACCATATAAATTTTCTCTATTCAACGACCATTTTCCTAATCGTATCATTGCTATACCTCCAGCTATAATAAGAAGAATGATTACTAGAACAATTGGAGCAATCATTAAGTTTAATGGATAAGGAGCATTTGAAATGTATATACATTTAGATCCATTATCACATGATTTTGTAATTGGAAATACAAGTAATACACTAGCAAAGAGAACTAGTAAAATTGTTCCATTTGATGCAATAACTGCACCTACTTTAATTACAAATTCATAATTCATTTAAAATCGCATTAAGTTTATTATTAATATTATTTTTAGTACAATTAGAGCTTTGATATATCCATTGTTACAAATTGATAGAAATCATTATCGGTTACCTTAGAATACTTTTCATTATAGTAAATAAATGGAAGATTGTTATGTTCATGCTCATCCCATAAATCATGTATTTGTTCAAAATATTTCTTTTTACTTTCTCCTTTAATTCTTAATATTTCATGTAATAAAATATGTGAAACTCTTGCACAATTATAATCTGCGAAAAATTTTGAAATTTGTTCTTTGGATTCAATATAATCGGGTCTTTTCCATTGAACCATACCAAAATTATTTGTAGCATATCCACCTATATGACAATCAGTCCAAAATGGTTTGAAAAATGAGAGATAAAAATGATATACTGATTTTCCTCTACCTTGATGATCTCTTAATAAATAACCTAAGGACATTCTATCAAATAATCTTCCTTCGATAACAGGCAGAATATCTGCATCAATACTAAAATTTAAAGCAAAATTTCTTTTTGTCCACCAATGAAAAAATTTAACCATTGAAGATACATAATCCCAATCTTCTTCCTGTCTTTTTTTCCATTCTTCATTTTTTGCAACATATATGAAAAAAAGCTTATTTGAATTGAATTGCATAGTCTTTTAAAAAAGTTTAATCTGTTTTGTAAGAAGAATAACCACAATTGCAATGATAATTATTATTGTTATTATATATGTCACTATTTGCAAAAAAAATGTTAAATGAAATTTACTCGGGCGTTTCGTTAATTTATACTCAAAATCAAAAACTTGTTCACAGATATTACAATTGAGAAGTATCTTAAATTTATCCATATACATATCATGTATAAAATACAATAAAAAACCTATCGCATATAACTGCTAAAATAGTAAAGATATTAATAAACACGAAGTTAATCAAGAATATATTAGACTAAAGAATATATTAATTGTTGGATAATCTTGATTTAAAAATCAATGACTGGACTATAAATACAGTTAATTCTTTAATAAAACCTAACAGGATAGATAAAATTGCAGAATGTGTTTTACAACTTTCAAAAATAATTTATTATAATGATATGAATATAGAAAAATATCTAGATGAAATAAATCTAATGCAGAAGGAACTTAATATTAAAAAGGAAAAATCTAATATTAATTCCAGTAGACCAACTCAAATAATAGAATTAATAAATGAATATATTTTTAAAGAAAAGGAATTCAAAGCTAATATATATGACTATCAAAACCCATTAAATAATTTTTTAAATGTAGTAATTGAAAAGAGAATAGGAATTCCTATAACACTATCAATAATATACATTACTCTTGCTCAATCAATTAATTTTAAAGTGTACCCAGTTAATTTTCCACGACATTTTCTAGTTAAACATGTATTAGATGATGATGCTGATGACTATAATGAGATAATAATTGATCCTTTTAATAAAGGTAGAATAATGGATGATTACACTATGAAAAATTTATTAGATAGCTTTTTTCCAAATAAAAATATTCCATTAACCAAAAAATTAGTTGAAAAAACAGACTTATCTCAAGTAGTGATACGGATTCTAAATAATTTAAAAGATAGTTTTTTTGAAATTCAGGAATTTGATAAAATAAACATAGCAAATGAAATGATTTTTGCTATAGATCCTCAAAATACATATGCAATCAGAGATAAAGGAATAATACTACATGATAAAGATCCACAAAAATCATTGGAATTATTAAATACATATCTAGAACTCGAACCAGAAGCAAATGATGCTGACATTATTTTAAAAATTATTAGAAGTATCAGAGAAAAAAATAATAGATAAAAGAATTTATTATTTTATAGTAGAAATTAATACTTTTAGATTAGACACATTATATAATGTTTAAATAAGAAAAATAAGAATTATTTTAATATTGGAAAATCTTTTTGTAACTTTATAAATAAATCTTTTGCGTTTTTTCTTGCATCTTCCTTAATTTCTTCGTTAAAGATAGTATTGCTAAGAGAATCCATTATAGTTTGTAGTTCTTGTTCATTTAGAGAAAGATCATATTTATCTTTAGTCATATTTTTCATCTTCAGTATAAAGTAATATAAAATTCTATTCTTTATTGAAAATTATTAAAAATTCAATATAAAATATAAGCATACATTAATAAAAACATTATTTAGCAAAACACTATGAAAATAATCATTATATACAATTTATTAGATAAATTCGAACCAAGGAAGTAGGTCTTCTCTCTTTAGTTTATCAAGTTTTATCTTTGCTTCATTTAATAATACGTTACCTTCTTCAGGATAATCATATAAAACAACAATTCTTCTAATACCTACACTTATACACATTTTACTACACTCTAAACAAGGTGCAAATGTACTATACAAGGTTGTACCCTTAGTGCTTGAACCATTACCAAATAATGCACATTGCATAATTGCATAGCTTCAGCATGAGTACATAGACATCTTTCTAAATTAACTCCAGAATTCAATTTTCCGTTCATTCTTTCTTGACATCTTTTGCAACCACCATCTATACAATTAAGTATTCCTGGAGGAGTCCCATTATAACCGGTAGCAATCTGTCTATTATCTCTCACTATAACTGCCCCTATTTGTCTTGTAAGGCAATTAGATCTTAATTTTGCAATTTCAGCTTGAAGCATAAAATATTCATCCCAAGTTGGCCTTACCTTATTCCAATTCAGCATATTCCTTTCTTGCATAATTAATCTTAAAGATCCTAATTATTATAATATAAGTTTGAATATAACAATATAAAATTCTAAAAATTTTTATGTGAATTTTTATAGATTAGTATCAACAAATAGGAGTAATAGTATCAATGCACAATTCTTTACAAAAAAACGATGAGAAAAAGGCAAGAACTATTTTTCTCATTGTATTTTACTTTTGTGCTATAACAATGTCCATTATTACTTTTTATTCTTTATATGTTAGCATAGATGAATATTTAAGAACTGGAAAAGTAGTCATTGGGGAAGTTCTTGTCAATACAGAATTTCCTTTTCCAGGATTAGCAAAATTAGTAACGTATTTGATGATAGTTACTGTTGTAGGTTGGTATTGTGTTACAAGATTAGGAGGAGATATGGTAAAGAAAATTCCTGAATCAATAAAATCTATTCTTCAATTAATTGTTCTTGCTATAATGGTAATATCATTATATGAATTTATTTATAATTTTATTATATGGAATTCATTTATTACAGTAGATGCAATAAACGGAATAATAAGATTAGATCATATCCATGTACCATATCCTAATCCCAATACACCCTGGAATCTAGTATTTGCTACAAAAATGTCTTTATCAGCTCTATTAATTTCTGCTCATGGATTTTATACCATCTCTAAACATAAAATCCACTATAATAAAGTAGGTTGAAATTAGAAAAGAAATTTTTAATAGTTTGACAATGATTTATTAATTACAGTTCTCCATAATTTCTCCTAAACATTTTGTAATATTAGTTAAAAGATCAATTCTTGTAAATTCATTTGGCGAATGAATTCTAGAATATACATATGTACTGCCTATTGAAACAGAGGGCGCTTTGAGAATCTTTTGGAATGCGTGCATTGGTCCCGTACCTGCAGAGGAGACATTTAAAATTACATCCCCAAAGACTCTTTTTGCTGACTCTGTTATCATTTGAACAAAAGGATCCTTTGGAGAAGTTCTAGCGGCTGCTTCACCATGAATAAAATTGACTTTTATATCTGTAAAACCCAAATCTTTAATATGCTGTTGAAATCGTTCGAATTGTTTCTGTGGTTCCATATCTGGAACAAGGCGAAAGTCTAGTTTAACTTGTGCAAATGACGGTATTATAGTTTTAGCACCTTGTTCTATATATCCTGAAACAAAACCAGCAATATTACAAGTAGGAGAACCACATAATGCTTTTTTAATATCAATTCCCGAAATATTTCCTAGGAATTTTGATATACCATATTCTTTTTTAAATTCATCTTCTTCAAATAACTCTAGATTTAAAATTTTTTCTTCTTCATGATCAAAGTCTCTTACATCGTTGTACCAATCTGAAATTAGTATTTTTCCATTTTCATCTCTTATACTATTTAGTAATTTTATTAAATTCCATGCTGGATTTTGTACAATTACTGCTAAACTTGAATGAGTATCTTTATTTGGTCCATAAGCAATTAATTCAATATACAATAAACCTTTCATTCCCAAACTTATAATGGGTATATTTTTTTCATTTACATATCCAAATTCCCATATAATTCCATCACATGTAAATTTTTCTTTGTATTTCGTAAGATACTTTTCAATATGTATACTTCCAATTTCTTCTTCTCCTTCTACTATAAATTTAATATTGCATGGAACATCACCTGTTTCTCTTAGAAAATACTCTACTGCTTTTATTCTAGTAATTAATTCACCTTTATCATCTGATGCGCCTCTTCCATAAATATAATTTCCAGAAACTTCCCCACTAAAAGGAGGAAAATTCCATTGATCCATAGGATCCTCAGGCTGAACATCATAATGGTTATAAAATAATATAGTTTTACCATTGGGATTTTTTCGTGATTTTATTTCTCCATATACAATAGGAGGAGGGACATGAGAAGTAATATCTTTA
>Ga0126312_10002027_pt1 | contig 13437 bp, 13 predicted proteins | sample Plot104A_FD_92537 | JGI IMG/M metagenome (GOLD analysis project Ga0126312, IMG submission 92537) | Serpentine soil microbial communities from UC McLaughlin Reserve, CA, USA - Plot104A | ecosystem: Environmental > Terrestrial > Soil > Grasslands | place: USA: UC McLaughlin Reserve, Lake County...
ACCAGGTCGCCGTTCGGCGTCTGGACGAGGTGCCGATGAGGCGGAACGTCGGCGATGAACAGGTCTGAAGGGTCGGCGATGCCGGTCCCGGCAAACGCGAATAGCGCGATCGATGCCACCGCGTTGATCGGTGAAGGCCGTGGATCGGGCGGGGAACACCTCGGAGGCGAGCAACACGGCGACGGCGGTGCTCTGGCCCTGCTGAGATCAGGCGGCTAGACCGCGCACCACAAGGTCGAGGATCGGCGTCCGCTCAGTCGTACTCGTGCTGCTTGCGCCGGTCGTACCACCAGGCGATCCCGAGCGCGATGCCGCCGAAGGCAACCAGCGCACCGAGAACGCCCCACGCGACGAGGGCTGCGCCGACGAGCATGAAGATGATCGCCGCGGCGATCCCTCCGCCGACGATCACGGCTACGAGCCAGAGCCAGAACTTCGCGTCCACAGAGCGATCCAATCGGAGTTGCGGACCCGATGCAACCTCATGCCGTTCGATCGGCTGCGATTCGTCGCATGCTCCGGCGCAACGTCGCCGCCGCCACCAAGCCGAGCATGATCGTCGGGACCATCGTCAGGAAGCGGTAGACCAGCACCGCAGCCACGACCCCGGCGTTGTCGCCCCCGAAGCCGATGAGCGTCGCCGTAAGGCTCAGCTCGACCACGCCGATGCCGCCGGGCGTGATCGGGATCGAGCCGAGGATGCGGGCCAGCGACCACGCCGCGAACGCCTCGGCGATCGTGACCTCGGCGCCCGAGACGCCGAGCGCGCGGAGCGAGACGACGAGCACCGCGAACACGGTCAAGCTACCGGCGAAGGTGGCGATCGTCAGGAGGTGCCAGCGGCTGCGTAGGACGCCTGCTGCCTCGCGCCGGAACTGCTCGAACTCGCGCCCTCCCCAAGTGACCGGGCCGCGCCGGAGCTTGTGCCCGGCCCAGTTCGCCAGCCGGGCGGCGATCTCCCCGATGTCCTCGGCCATGCGCCTGCTGTAGAGCACGAGGACGAGCCCGGCGATCGCGACGCCCAGGATGCCGGCGCCGACGAACGCAGCGGTCGCGAGCACCGCGGTCTCGGCGCCCTCGGCCGTGAGCAGGAACAACGCGACGATCGGATACGCGAGGTTGGCGAGCTGATTCCAGAGGCTGACGAGCGTGACCGCCCGCGCGACGGAGGCGGGAGGGAAGGCCTGACGGCGGAACATCCCGTACGCACCCGCGATCCCGACGGCCGCGCCTCCCGGGACGACGATCGACAGCGCCGTCGCCGCCTGGGTCGTCATCAGCGCAGGCCAGAAGCGCAAGCCGGGCAGGAGGACGAGCCAGGGCGGCGCGAACGTGGCGACGTTGAGCGCCGTAACGGCAAGCAGCGCCACGAGCCACCGCCAGGACATGCCTTTCACGACCTCCCAGACGTCGCGGTAGGCGGCGATCGTCGGCAGGAAGTACGCAAACGTCGCAACGATCACAGCGACCCCGACTGCCGCGGCGAGCACGCGCTTCGAGAGGAACCGGCGTCGGCGCGGAACCCGGGTCGCGGTGGTCATCCGGCTACAACTCCCGTTGCCGGTCGGACAACATGCGCAGGATGGTTCCACGAGGAAAGCTCAGGCGGCTTGTGTTCGGGCACAGCGCCGGAATCGCCGGCACGGTGTACGGGACGATCATCGTCATGGCGACGATCGCCGCCGGGGCGCGGACCGCTGAGAACCACCCGTGGGAGCTCTCGGCTGCCGTGGCCGTCTCGGTCATCGTCCTGTGGATCGCTCACGTCTATTCGAACACGCTCGCGGAGAGCCTTCAGCGGGGGCGCCGTCTCGACTTCGCGGAGTTCAGGGCGCTCGCGCGCCACGAGCTCGCCATGCCCGGAGCAGCTATCGCCCCGGTCGCAGCGTTGGTTCTGGGGGCGCTCGGCATCGTCGCAATTCGGACGGCGGTCTGGCTCGCCCTCGGGCTGGGGGTAGCGACGCTCGCCGTGCAGGGAGCGCGCTATGCGGCCCTCGAGCGACTCAGCCGGGCGGCGACGGTTGTGTCGATCGCGCTGAACGTCTTCCTCGGTCTCGTGATCGTATTGCTGAAGGCGCTAATCGCCCACTAGGCCCGCCTTCCGGGCGGCGAACTCCTCGTCTGACAGCACGCCGCTCTCCCGCAGTCGGCCAAGGCGCTCCAGAGCGGCGAGCCGCTCGTCCTCTTCGCTGCGGCCGCGCAAGCGCCGGATCCCCCTTCTGAGCTGACCGCCGAGGTCGGCTGGGGGCGGGTCCGGGTACTCGCGGGCAACCTGCCGGCGAAGCACCTCGATTGCGAGCCCGAACACCAGGGCGAAGGCGAGCACGAGCTGGATGCGCGTCGTCTGCACGGTCGGGCTCCACCAGAGCAGGAGCAGGTAGAGCGTCGCTGCAGCTCCGTACGCGATCTCCCAGCGCGCGAGGTACGGCGCGAGCCAGCGCCGCGTGCCCGTAGCGCTCGATGAGGCACCCGCCAGCCAGACGGCCACGAGCGCGATGACGCCCAACCCGAGGAAGGTCAGACCGCCGTCCCGGAGCTGCGCGGTCAGGATGTCCCAGGCGTCCTGGACCGCGGGCTTGACGGCCGCCTCGCCGCCCAGCGCGTCGACGATGTACGACCCGCCGACGCGGCGAAGCACCAGGATCAGCAATCCGACCAGGATCGCGCTGAACCCGATCATGCGCAGGATCGAGCGGCGACGGCCGCGCGCGAGCCAGAGAGCCACGGCCCAGAGGGCCAGCGGCACGATCCAGAGCCAGGTGCCGAGGAACTTGAGCAGCTGCGTAAGGTCCTGCGCCGTCTCGAGCTGGTCCGCCTGCATGATCTCGACCTTGCCGGCGTCGGGGCCGAACTGCATCGCCGCGTCACCGACGATCGCGACACGGTTCCCGAGCTCGACCACGAGCGGCTGCACGTCGAGGACGACCGCGCCGTTCTCGGTGCTCAGCGCGCCGGTGTCGTCCTCGAGGACCTTGATCAGCTGACTGTGCGCCTTCGTGACCGAGTTGACCCAGAGGGCCTGCACCCTCGGCCGCTCGAGCATCCGCACGGCAGTGCGGTCCGAAAGCTCCCTCAGGCCCGCCGACGCCAGCCCTGCGAGACCTTGTGCCTCCGGCGGCAGCTTCTTCTCGAGCTCGGCCTGCACGTCGACGTTCGCGTAGAACTGGTCGACCAGCGTGGCGGCAACCTGATCGCGAATCTCCCTGTCGGAGATCAGGTCGTCCGCGGTGTTCCGGACCGTGTTCGTGTCGAGGCCCTGGAAGCGGACGTACGCCGCGAGCAGGCTCAGGACGGCGAAGAGCGCGCCGAGGAGGACGAGGACGCGTGCGAGGTTGATTCGCACACGTCGCTTATCGCACGTCCCGCCGGGCAGGGAATCACACCAACGGGATGAAGATTGTCGGTTGTCCGGAATGAGACCATTGCGGTGATTCGCCACCGCAAGCGAGGAACGGAGGAGAAATGGCTGCACGCGACGTGAGCGGGTGGACTGTCGGCTTCGCAGTCTTCGCCGGCGTGATGCTGATGATGGTCGGCGTGTTCCACGGGCTCGCCGGGCTCGCTGCGATCATCGACGACCAGTTCTTCGTCGTCAGCAAGAACTACGCCTTCGAATTCGACACGACGGCGTGGGGCTGGATCCACCTCGTCTACGGCGTCATCCTCGTGGGAGCCGGCTACGGCGTCTTCAGCGGCGCCACGTGGGCCCGCGTAGTCGGGGTCACGCTCGCCACGCTCAGTGCAGTCGGTAACTTCCTCTTCATTCCCTACCAGCCGGTCTGGGCAATCCTGATCATCGCGATCGACATCCTCGTGATCGCGTCGCTGTCGATCTACAACCGGGAAGCGGCGGGCACCGCATAACCGAGAGCGCCCGGCTCGTCTACGTCGGGCACGCGACGGTCTTGCTCGAGCTGGACGGCGTCCGCCTGCTCACGGACCCCGTCCTGCGGAAACGCATCCTCCACCTCAGGCGGCGTGTTCCGCTTCCCGCCGAGCCGCTGACGGAGCTCACGGCGGCACTGATCTCGCACGTCCACTACGACCACCTGGATCTCCCCTCGCTCCGCTCGCTCGCGCCCGGAGTCCCGGTCGTCGTCCCGCGCGGATCGCGGCGACCGGTCCGCCGCCTCGCGGACGTCCGTGAGCTCGGCGTCGGCGAGGAGATCCGCTTCGGGGAGGTTTCGGTTCGGGCCACGCCCGCGGAGCACCGCAGCGCGCGGGTTCTGCACCGCTCGCCGACCTCGGTCGGATACGTGATCTCCGGCTCGCGGCGGATCTACTTCGCCGGCGACACCGACCTGTTCCCGGAGATGGCCGACATCGCCGAGTCGCTGGACCTCGCGCTCGTCCCGGTTGCCGGCTGGGGCGCCAAGGTGGGACCGGGCCACCTCGATCCCGAGCGGGCCGCGCGCGCGGTCCAGTTGCTCCGCCCACGGACGGCGGTTCCGATCCATTGGGGGACGCTCTCGCCCGCGCATCGAGAGACGTCGGACGAGCCGCCGCGGACATTCAGGGAACTCGCCGCGCACCTCGCGCCCGAAGTCGAGGTCCGGATCCTCGCGCCGGGCGAAATGTTGCGATTCTGAGAACGTCCGACCCAGGGATCCCCGTTTGTGGTTTCGTATTGCGGGGGGTCACATAGGAGGGAGGAGGCGAGCTGCCTGACGGCACGCAGAGCCGAGCGGCCAGGAGCGCCCGGCCTCGGAAGAGGTCTCGTGCCCCATTCCAGCTTCTCCGCGCGAAGCTCGCTGCTCCCGTAGAGCGCCCTGGCCTGATCGCGCGCGAGCTGATCGTCGACCGGCTCGTCGAACGCCGCAACGCTCGCTTCGTGACGATCGTCGCGCCCCCGGGCTACGGCAAGACGACGGTGCTCGGCCAGTGGGCCGAGCGAGATCCCAGGGAGTTCGCATGGCTCTCGCTCGACCGTCACGACAACGACCCCGTGGTGTTCCTGACCTACGTGGCCGAGATGCTGAACCGTGACGGATCGGTCCAGCCCACGGTCTTCAAGGCGTTGACGGAGACGGGCGGCGGCGCCTTATCCAGCGGGCTGCCGAAGATCGGAGCGGCCCTGGCGTCGCGACGCGACCCGATCGTGCTCGTGCTCGACGACGTGCACATGCTCGAGGACCCACGCTGCCTGGACGCACTGGCGATCCTCGCGCTCCACGTCCCCGAGTCGTCCCAGCTCGTCCTGTCCGGCAGGGCGGAGCCGCAGATCGGGGTGGCGAAGATGCGGGCGAACCGGCAGCTGCTCCAGATCGACGCGAAGAACCTCGCGCTGAACGACAGGGAGGCTCAGGCCCTCCTGATCGCGGCGGGCGCCGAGTTGACGGTCGAGGAGGCCGCGCAGCTGAACGCCCACGCCGAAGGCTGGCCGGCGGGGCTGTATCTGGCCGCGCTCGCGCTTGCGGACGGCACTTCGCTCGAGTCGTTCGGCGGAGACGACCGCTTCGTGGCCGACTACCTGCGCTCGGAGGAGCTCAGCCGAGCCACCCCCGAGGAGACGGAGTTCCTGCTCAGCAGCGCAGTCCTGGAGCGCATGTCGGGCGCCTACTGCGACGCCGTGCTGGAGCGCAGCGACTCCTCCGCCATGCTGGCGCGGCTCGAGCAGGACAACCTCTTCGTGATCCCGCTCGACCACAGGCGCGCGTGGTTCCGGTATCACCACCTGTTCCGCGAGATGCTGCGGGCCGAGCTCGAGCGCCGAGAGCCGGCGGTGGTCCCCGAGCTGAACCGGCGCGCCGCAGCCTGGTGCGAGGCGAACGGCCGCGTCGAAGAGGCGGTTGAGCACTTGCAGGCCGCGGACGACATGGCCGGGCTCGCCCGCGTGGTCGCCGCGAACGTCTATCCGTACTACCGCACCGGCCGGGTCAGGACCGTCGAGCGCTGGCTGGCGGCATTCGACGACCCCGAGGTGCTGAGACGGTTCCCGGCGGTCGCCGCCTTCGGCGCCTGGGTGCACGCGCTGCGCGGGCGACCGGAGCCCGCCGAGCGCTGGGCCGTCGCCGTGGACCAGGCGAAGCCGGAGAGCGAGACGACGGAGGGGACGCCCATAGCCGCACAGGCGGCCTCCGCGCGGGCTGCGCTCTGCCGGCGCGGCATCGAGGACATGCTCGCGGACGCACGAATCGCGGTCGACGGAACGGCGGCCGGCAGCTTGTGGCGCCCACCGTCGCTCCTCCTGCTCGGCATCGCGACGCTCCTTGGCGGCGATCCCGAGAGCGCGGAGACGGTCTTCGCCGAGGCGGCGGACACGGCCACGGCGGGCGGCACCGTGTGGACCGGAGCCGCGGCTCACTCCGAGCTCGCGCTGCTCGCCCTCGAGCGCGGCGACGTCACCGTCGCGGAGGCGGAGGTGACCCTGGCGCGCGAGTTCGTCGGCGGCACGCCTACGCTCGACTACGTCTTCAGCGCGATCGTCTTGGCCGCGTCGGCGCGGGTTCACCTCGCACGTTCACGAGGCTCGGCCGCGCGGCAGGCGCTCGCCGTCGCGCAGCGGCAACGTCCGCTGCTGACTCACGCGCTGCCCTGGTTGTCGGTTCAGGCCCGCGTCGAGCTGGCGAAGGCATACCTCGACCTTCACGACCCGCGCGGCGCGGCCACGCTCCTCCACGAGGCGGACGACGTCCTCCGCCGCCGCCCACGGCTGGGCACCCTCGCCGCGGAGGTCGAGACGATCCGGGCGCGGATCACGGAGACCGCGGACGAATCTTCTGGCTGGGCCTCCACCCTGACGGCCGCCGAGCTGCGGCTCCTGCCGCTCCTCACCACGCACCTCTCGTTCCGCGAGATCGGAGAGCGGCTGTTCGTCTCCCGGAACACGGTCAAGACGCAGGCGATCGCGGTCTACCGCAAGCTGGGCGCGTCGAGCCGCAGCGAGGCGATCGAGCGGGGCGTCGCGCTCGGCCTCGTGGACGCCGCCCCTGGGTCGCGGAGCGACGTTTTCACCCGCTCAGGATGATGATTCGACGCCCCGAGAGGCGTCGAATGCAAGCAAGAGTTCCGTGGAGGACTACAAGCTCACGCTTCGCAGGCTTGCCGTGCGCGACGATCGCTACATCGACGCGCTGCTCAGCGAGGAACACGCGAACATCACGCTCTCCGGCATGGACGCACGCTCCCATGCGCTCGCCCGGATTGCAGCGTTGATCGCGATGGACGCAGCGCCTCCGTCGTACATGAGCGCCGTCCAGGCCGGCCTCAGAGCGGGTGCCTCGTACGACGAGATCGTCGGGACGTTGATCGCAGTGATGCCGGTCGTCGGGGTGGCCCGCGTGGTCGCGGCCGCGCCGAACCTCGGCCTCGCGCTCGGCTACGACGTGGCCGACGCGCTCGAGGTCATCGACGGCTAGACGGGTTCCGGCGCGCCCACGGGCTTCCGCGGGATGCTCTGCGCCAGGAACAGCGCGATGATCGACAGCAGGGCGAGGATGCCCAGGGCGGCGCGTAGCCCGTCGAGGCGCGCGTCCTCGTAGGCGACGAGCGCCGCGTCTGTCGTCGCTTCTTCCACGCCGGCTTCGTCGAGCGCCGATTCGAGGTCGGCGTCGGAGACGAAGGAGACGCCACCGGCGAGCTCCACCTGGGCCTGCTGCTTAGCGCTGGCGGGGATCGACGGGCTCGTCTGGACGTTGGCCAGGAATGCCGAAGTGAGCGAGGCGATCAGCAGCGAGCCGGCGAGCGCGGTTCCGAGCGAAGCGCCGAGGTTCGTCATCGTGTTCTGGATACCGCCGACCTCGGGGCTCTCGTCGTCGGGAACCGCGGAGACGGTGACGGCTCCGAGCTGCGAGGCGAGCGCGCCGATGCCGAGCCCGACGAGCAGCATCGGCACGAAGACGACCTCCGGGCCCGCGTCCGGGTCGAGCGCGCCGAGCAGCACGCCCGTGCCGGCGAGCAGCGAGAGTAGGCCGACGCGGACGACGAGTCGCGGCGAGATGCGCGGCAGGAAGCGCGGAATCCCGATCGCAGCCACGAGCAGCGTCACGGACAGCGGCAAGAGGCGGGCGCCGGTTTCGAGCGCGGACAGGCCGAGGGCCACGGACAGGTAGAGCGGAACGACGAAGAAGAACCCGGCCTGGACGAGGTACTGGAAGAAGAACATCGTCAGGCCGGCGGTCAGCTGTCTGTTTCGCAGCATCGCGGGGCGCACGAGCGGTTCGCGCCCCTGCGAGTCCCGGCGAGCCTCCCAGCGGAAGAAGACCCAGATCATGAGCAGGCCGGCGAGCATCAGCCAGAGCGACGGCGACACGCCTGCCCACGAAGGCCCGTCAGCCTTGGGCTGGATCCACCCCCACTCGCTCGTCCGCAGCACGCCGAAGACGAGCAGCGCGAGCCCGAGCGCGGAGAGGACCGCCCCGACGACGTCGAGCTGCGGGCGCTCCTCGACCGGCGCGTCCGCGATCCGGCGTGCGAAGACGAGGATGACCAGGACGATCAGGACCTCCCCCGCGAACACCCAGCGCCAGGAGAAGTACGTGGTGAAGAAGCCGCCGATCAGCGGCCCCACTGCGACGGCGATCGCACCGGCGGCCGCGACCGCCCCGTACGCGGCGGGGCGCCGCTCGGCGGCGAAGTTGCCGGCGACGAGCGCGACGATCGCGGGCAGGATCAGCGCGGCACCCACGCCTTCGAGGAACGACCAGCCGAACAGCAGAACCGGCAGGTTCGGCGCGATCGCGGTGGTCAACGAGCCGCATCCGTAGATCACGCAACCGATCGCGAACGCGCGCTTCCGGCCGATCAGCGCGCCCACCTTCGCGCCGATGATCATCAGCGACGCCATTACGAGCGTGTACGCCGTGATCGCCCCCTGGATCCCCGTGACCGTCGTTCCCACGTCCTTCGCGACGGTGGCGATCGAGACGTTCATCACGGAGCTGTCCAGCGTCATCAGGAACTGGCCGGCGGCAAGCGTCGCCAGGACGAGCATTGCTCCGGCGGCGCGAGCCGACGGCGCCGGCGCCGCGGAACGGGCGCTCACGCGGACGAGGTTGGCTGCGACGTCGGATTCGCCACCGGCTCGGTCTTCCTTTCCTCGGCGGGCAGCCCAGTTGCGGCCTCGTTCGCGGCCATCGGAACGAGCGTCTCAGGCGCATGCGCGTCGCTCATCATCCGTTCCGGATGAACCTCAGAGGAACGGCGAGATCGCGGCGAACGCCCTCGACTTGAGCCGTTCCTTCGCCCCGTCCACGGCCTGCCCGTGACCCGAGACCGCCTCGGCCGGCGTCCCGAATCGCTCCTCGAACTGAGCCGCGACCGCGTCCGACCTGACGCGGACGTCGATCTCGAAGAAGCGCTTGAGGCTCCACGCCTCGAGGTTGCACGTTCCGGCCAGGAGTTCTTCGCCGTCCCGGACGAACGCCTTCGCGTGCAACATCGTCGGGTACTCCAGGATCCGCACACCGGCGTCGAGCAGCCTGTTGTGGTGGAACCGCTGGGCGGCGGCGCAGGCCCAGTTGTTCGCGTCGGCCGGAACGAACAGCCGCACCGGACGCCTCGGCGCGCGGCCTGCTCGATCCGCCGGATCATCCCGCGGTCGGTGACGTACGGGTTGACGACGTCGAGCGTCTCGGTCGCGCCGTCGAGGAGCTGTGCGATCGCGTCCGAGATCGGCCGGTAGCGGCCGGGGGCGTTGTGCAGCACGACGGCCGGGATGGCGTCTGGACCCGCCTCGAGCGGCGGGAAGAGAGCATCGACCTCGCTCGCAGGAATCGCGCCTCCGAGCCACCTGAAGCTCGCCACGAAGACGATCTGCAGCTGAGCGGCCACCGGGCCGGCTACGCGGACGAAGAGGTCGTGGAAGCGGCCGTCCTGGAAGTGATCCTCGACGCCGGCCCCTCCGACCCAGCCGATTCGCCCATCGACGACAACGAACTTGCGGTGGTCGATGTGGCCGAGCCGGCGACGTTCCACCCCGCCGCGCCGTTCCCGCCCAGCGGGCCGGCCGCCGAACGCACTTTTGTCGCCCGGACGACGCACACCTCGATCCCCGGCGCGGTCAACCGCTCGTAGAGCGCCCGCGAGCCGCCCTCGGGATCGGTGCCGTTCTTGTCGACGACGAGCCGTACCCGGACTCCCTCCGCCGCCTTCGCGATCAGGGCCTCCGCGAACGCCTCCCCGACCACGCCCGGCCTGAAGCCGAACTGGTTGATGTGAATCGAGGCGCTTGCTGAGGCGATGTCCTCGAGCATCGGCGGGTAGAAGTTGCGACCCTCGACGTGGACCTCGACGGACGTGGCCCGGCTCTCCGCGAATGCAAGAGCGAGCGCGCTGCGACCCACCGGCTGGGCTACGAGGCGCTCGGCATGCTCACGAAGACCGTCATTCGAGACGGCGACCGTCACGCCGTCACGCGACCACGGGCGCCGCGGCGGCTTCGGGCTGCCCGGTTCGGCGATCGAGGAGCTTTCCCAGTTCGAAGACGGCGAGGAAGGCGATCGCGCCGAGCAGACAGATTCCCCACTGTGCGCTCGTCAGGGGCACCGTGTCGAAGATCCGCTGCAGCGGCGACAGGGCAGTCACGAGGAACGTGAGCACCAGGGCCGCGCCGATCAGCTGCACGAAGCGCCGGTTCTCGATCGTGTAACGCTTGAAGATCGTCCCCGTCGGCTCGCGAACCTCGAGCGCGGCGACGATGTGCATCAGCGACAGCGCCGTCAGGCCCATCGTCGTCGCCACGATGAGGTCGTCGTAGCGGGCCTCGCCCCAGGCGACCACGCCGAGCGTTAGGGACGCCATCAGCACGCTGACGATGCCGAGCTGGACGCCGAGGCTGCGGTCGATGATCGGCGCACTGGCGTCCCTCGGCTCGCGCCTCATCAAGCCAGGTGCGGACGCGTCGAAGCCGAGGCCGATCGCGAGGAGCACGTCGACGGCGAAGTTGATCCAGAGGATCTGAAGCGGGGTGAGGGGCGTTCCGCCGGCGATGTCGAAGATCGCGGCCCCGAGGAAGGTCAGGATGAAACCGCCCAGCATGATCATCTGGACGCGGATGTACTTCATCAGGTTGTCGTAGATGCCGCGGCCGCCCTCGACGGCGGTCACGATCGTGGCGAAGTTGTCGTCGGTGAGGATCATGTCGCCGGCTTCCTTCGTGACCTCGGTGCCCGTGATCCCCATCGCCACGCCGATGTCCGACCGCTTGAGCGCGGGCGCGTCGTTGACGCCGTCGCCCGTCATCGCGACGACGTTGCCCTGCTTCTTGAGCGTGTCAACGAGGCGGACCTTGTCCTCCGGCGCCACGCGGGCCACGACGCCGATCTCGCCGACCTGCGCGTCCAGCTCGTCGTCCGTGAGCGCCGCGAACTCCGTCCCCGAGAGCGCTCGTCCCTCGATCCCGAGCCGAGCGGCGATGGCGGCCGCCGTCGTCGCGTGGTCGCCCGTGATCATGCGGGCGCGGATCCCGGCCTCCTTGCAGCGCGCGATCGCGTCCCTCGCCTCCTTGCGTGGCGGGTCGACGATGGCGACGAGCGCGAGCAAGGTCAGGTCCTTCACCTCGTCGAGCAGCACGCTCGACGGGTCGAACTTCTTCGGGTCGATGTCGCGCGAGGCCACGGCCAACACGCGTAGCCCCTCGCCGGCGAGCCGGTCGTTCTCGGCGAGGACCTGATCCCGGCCCTTCTCCGCGGCCAGGGTCGAGCCGTCGACGTCGCGCATCGTCGCAGAGCGGTCGAGCACCACGTCCGGAGCGCCCTTGACGAAGCAGCGGACGACCTTGCGGCCCTTCTCGTTCTCCAGCTCGTGGAAGGTCGCCATGAACTTGTACTCGGAGTCGAAGGGCACCTCGCCCACGCGCGGGTACGTGCGCCTCGTCTCGTCGACGTCGATGCCACCCTTGGCCGCGAGGACGACGAGCGCCGCCTCGGTCGGGTCGCCGACGATCTCGCCGTCGTGGACGGACGCGTCGTTCGCGAGCGCCATCGGAAGGAGGAACGCCTCGAGATCGGTGTCGGTCTCCCCCGCCGTGCGCAGGATCTTCCCGATCGTCGAGTAGCCCTCGCCCTCGATCGAGTAGCGGCGTCCGGCGACCACGAGCTGGCGCGCGGTCATCTGGTTGAGCGTCAGCGTGCCAGTCTTGTCCGAGCAGATCGCGGACGTCGAGCCGAGCGTTTCGACCGACCGCAGTCGCTTGATGATCGCTCCCTTGGCGGCGAGCGCCTGCGTGCCGAGCGAGAGCATCGTCGTCACCACGGCCGGCAGGCCCGTCGGGATCGCGGCCACGGCGAGGCTGATCCCGACCAGGAAGAGCTCGTCGAAGTCGTCGCCGCGGAGCAGGCCGATGCCGACCACCGCCGCCAGCGCGACCCCGGCCATGATCGTGATCAGAACGGTCAGCTGGTCGAGCTGGCGCGTGAGCGGCGTCTTCTCCTGCTGGACCTGGCTGAGCATCTCCGAGATCTCGCCGACCTCGGTCTGCATGCCGGTCGCCGTGACGACCATCTCGCCCCGGCCTCGCGTGACGGTCGAGTTCATGTAGGCCATGTCGACGCGGTCGCCGAGCGGGACCTCGTCGCCCTCGACCGGGTCGACCGACTTGCCGACGGGTGTGCTCTCGCCCGTCAGCGCGGCCTCTTCGATCTCGAGCGTGGCGGCCACGACGAGGCGGCCGTCCGCGGGGATCTTGTCGCCCGCCTCGAACGAGACCACGTCGCCCGGCACGAGCTCCTCCGCCGGAATGTCGACCGCCACGCCGCCACGGTGGGCGTGCGCCTTGATGATGAGCATCTTCTGGAGCGCCGCGACGCTCTCGGCCGCCTTGCCCTCCTGGTTCAGCCCCAGAACCGCGTTGAGGACGGTCAACCCGATGATCACGATGCCGGTGCTGAACTCCTGCAGCGCCACGATGCTGACGACGGCCGCGCCGACGAGCACGAGCTGCATCAGGTCGCGGTATTGGCGCAGAAATGCGTGCCAGCCCGGCTCCTTCTCGCCCTCGGCCAGCTTGTTGGGGCCGAACTGCGCGCGTCTCCGCTTGACCTCCGTGGCGTCGAGCCCCCTGCGCGGGTTCACGCCGAGCTGCGCGCTTACTTCATCCGCTGGCAACCTGTGCCAGGCCGTCGCATCACGGGCGGATACAGGGGTCGCCGTCGTCTCAGCCACTGCAGCATTCACGAGGGATCATTCTTCAGGACGCCGGCCGTCGGAAGCGCCCCGATGTCGTCGTCGTACTCGAGCGCGTCGGCGTCACGTGTGACGATCGTGCCGCCCTCGCCGCGCAGCAGCGCCGGTGTGTCCGAGATCGAGCCGATCGCGGCCAAACCGCCGGTCTCCTCGGCGAACTGGCACGCGGCACGCACCTTCGGGCCCATCGAGCCGGCCGCGAACTCGGTCTGCGAGAGCGCCTCCGGGCTCGCGCGCCGGATCGCGCGCTGGTCGGGCGTGCCCCAGTCGGCGTACACGGCATCGACGTCCGTGACGATGACCAGCGCGTCCGCG
>Ga0126312_10002029_pt1 | contig 13420 bp, 12 predicted proteins | sample Plot104A_FD_92537 | JGI IMG/M metagenome (GOLD analysis project Ga0126312, IMG submission 92537) | Serpentine soil microbial communities from UC McLaughlin Reserve, CA, USA - Plot104A | ecosystem: Environmental > Terrestrial > Soil > Grasslands | place: USA: UC McLaughlin Reserve, Lake County...
GGCTGCCGATCCCCACGGGAAGGAGCGGTTTATGCCCCCCATGCCGCACACGATCGTCCTGATCCACGGCTTCTGGGTGACGCCGCGAAGCTGGGAGGACTGGAAGGCTCGCTACGAGAGCCGCGGCTACCGCGTCCTGACTCCGGCATACCCCGGCTTCGAGGTGGAGGTCGAGGCGCTGAATGCGGACCCCACGCCCATCGCGGACCTCACGGTGCCGGCGGTGATCGAGCATCTGGAGTCTGTCGTCTCGCAGATCGAGCCGGCGCCGATCCTGATGGGACATTCGGCCGGTGGCGTCTTCACGCAGCTGCTGATGGATCGAGGCTACGGCGCCGCCGGCGTCGCGATCAACTCGGCGCCAACCGAGGGCGTCAAGCGCGTGCCGCTGTCACAGATCAGGTCGAGCTTCCCCGTCCTCAAGAACCCCGCCAATCGGCACAAGGCCGTCGGGTTCACCTTCGAGCAGTGGCGCTACGTGTTCACGAACACGTTCAGCGAGGAGGAGGCGCGAAGGCTGTACGAGCGCTACCACATCCCCGCGTCGGGCCGCGTCTTCTGGGGCAGTGCGCTCGCGAACATCCATCCGGGGCGCGACGACACGCACGTGGACTACAAGAACCCCAACCGCGCGCCGCTGCTCTTCATCTCTGGCAGCGAGGATCACCTCATGCCCCCGTCGATCCAGCGCTCGAACGCGAAGCACTACAAGGCGGAGGGCACGATCACCGAGGTCGTCGAGTACGAGGGCCGCGCGCACCTCATGCCCTCGCAGACCGGCTGGGAGGAGATCGCCGACTACGCCCTCGACTGGGCGATCGAACACGCAAAGGCGCCAGCCACGGTGTCGGCAACGACGATGCAATAGTCGTGCTGCCAAGGGGCGGCGGATCGAGTCCCTCCCTTGTTTCTCGGCGAGGTCAGGCCGGTCTTGGTCGGATCGAGAGACACTCCGTGGGCCAGGGTTCGCGAATTCCCCTGAGCCGACCCTGTCTACGATCGCGCTCGTGAGCACTCGACACGCCGCGTGTAGTTGTCAGCAGCTCCGACTCACCGTCGAGGGAGAGCCGGTGCGAGTCTCGATCTGCCACTGTCTCGCCTGCCAGCGTCGAACTGGAAGCGTTCAAGCTCTAACGTGACAGTTCGGCTCGACGTGCCGTACGCTCGCTGCTAACCCGAACGGGAGGCTGTGATGGTTCGCTTGTTTGTGCGCATCAACGTCGCCGATTACGAGACTTGGAGGAAGGTGTACGACCAGTTCTATGGGGAGCGCGGCGCCATGGGTGTCATGGGCGCCGCCGCGTTTCAGTTAGTCGACGACCCGAACGACGTCACCGTATGGCACGACTTCGAGACTGCCGAAGTGGCCAGAGCTTTCGTCTCGTCGGACGCTCTCCGGAACGTCATGCAGCGTGCAGGCGTCCAGGGCGAGCCCCAGATCTGGTTCGTCACTGAGAGCTGGCGGCCGGCACCGAGTTTCGCACCAAGCCTCTAGCTGAGCCGTACGGGGCAGTCGACACCCGAGATGACACGCCCTCGGGTCGTGGGATGCAAGAGCGTCCTTTCGCCTGAGCGCCACCGACCGTAGAGCCCGGCGTGGCGACGCCGAACCATTCCAGTGCGCGGAGAACGTCCTCCCCTCAGACGTGAGCGAGAACCCCCTCCAGCGGACGGGGCACGTGGTCGAGATCGAGCGCCTCGACGAGCAAGCGGGCGTAGCGGATCTTGCGCCTGCCGCCGCTCCCCATGAAGCGCCGGAGCTGATCTTCCTTCGGCCGCCCGCGCCAGGCCGGCTGTCTCTGTAGCGTGCGGAAGGAGCCGAGATCGCGCTGCGCGTCGACGACCCGCTCGACTTCGGCGGCTCCGAGGGCGCGGATCAGCTCGTCCTCCAGGTCGGCGACGCAGACATAGAACCCGAGCTGTTCCATCTGGGCGCGGCTGAGCTGTGAGCCGAGGCCGGCACGTTCGAGGGCGCGACGGAACTCCCTCTCCTCGGCAGCGTCGCAGAGGCCCGCCAGCCTGATGTCGAGTCCGCGAGGGCCGAAGTGCTCGAGGAACCGCGCGACCGCCTGCGCGCCGCCAATCGCGACGATGGAAACGCCGTCTGCGCGGAGGTCACGGCCGCGGCGCTCGGCAAGCGCTTCAAGAGCCGACCGGTCGCTCAGCCCTTCGACCAAGACGACCGCCTGCTGCTTCGTCTCGTCCACGTCCGTATCTTCGACGCGCCAACAAGACGGGCTCCTCTGCGGGCGCGGGGACCGAGGAGAGGAGTCAGTTCAAGCGCAAGGGCATTTGTGGCGACCGCCGCCGCCTTTTCCGCATTCAGCTTCCTGCGGCCGCCGTCTCGCCTCGACCCTCGACTCCGCCGCCTTACCGTCGCCGCAATGACTTGGCACGGGTTCTGGCTGTTCCTCCACCTGACCGCCGTGATCGTGTGGATCGGCGGCGTCGTCGCGGACCGCGCAAGACGGCCTTCTTCGCGGAGAGCGTCTCGTTCACCGTGCAACGGGTCTTTCTGCCCGCGGCGCTGGTCGTGATCGCTTCCGGCGTCGGCCTGACGCAACCGGGAACTGGGACTGGGGGGAGCCGTTCATCGCGCTTGACCTCGTCCTCTGGGCCCGAACCAGGCGCTGGGGCTGCGCATGCGGAATCTCGTGTGTGGCTCTCGCGTGCGCTGGTCGCGGTGCTCGTGCTGATCGTCTTCCTGATGACGGTCAAGCCCGACCTAAGCGCCTATACCTGACGGTATTACAGAGCTCAGTATAATCGCGCTGCTGAAAAGCAGAGGTTCCGCTCGGTCTACGCTCTACGGTATAATACCGGTTGGTATGAATGACGCAATCGATGCGAATCCATTCCGCTACGGCGCCCTAGCGCTCGACGAGGCATTCACGGATCGCAGCGGCGAGATCGAGGAGCTGATCGCGGACGCGAAGAGCGGCCAGGACGTTGTGATCTTCGCGCCCCGGCGTTACGGCAAGACGTCACTCGTTTGGCGCGTCCAGCAGGAGCTCGTTGCAGACGGCGTGCTCGTCGCCCAGGTCAATCTGATGACGACGCCGACCAAGGAGAAGCTCGCGGAAAAGCTGGCGAAGGCGATCCACGAGGAGATCGCGTCGATCGTCTACCGCGCGCGCGAACGGGCGATCGCCGTCTTCCGTGGTCTTCGGATCGCGCCGACGATGACCGTCGATCCGAACGACGCTTCACTCTCCTTCGGCTTCGCCGCCGGCCACGCCCCCGACGACGTCGACGCGACGCTCGAGCGGCTGCTCCAACTCCCCGGCGAGCTCGGCAGCGAGCGGGGCCGGCGCGTCGTGCTCATCTTCGACGAGTTCCAGGAGATCGTCGACATCGACCCGAACCTGCCGAAGCTGATGCGCTCCGTCTTCCAGGAACAGCCCGAGGTGGCGCACCTCTATCTCGGGAGCAAGAGGCACATGATGGAGGGCATCTTCAACGACGAGAACGAGCCCTTCTGGCGGAGCGCGAAGCAGCTCGAGCTGCAGGTGATCCCGCCGGAGCTCTTCCGGGACTTCATCTTCGAGCGCTTCCGAGCGACCGGCAGATCCATCAGCGCGGCCGCGGTGGCGGCGATTCTCGGGCTCACGCACGGGCACCCTTACGCGACGCAGGAACTGTGCTACTTCGCCTGGGCCGAGACTGCACACGGCGGTGAGGCTGGCCCCGAAACCGTCGACGTTGCCCTCGCCGGAGTCCTTCGCTCGGAGCACGCGCATTTCTCGCTGCTCTGGGAGGGGCTTGCGGCCGGCCAGCGCTTGCTTATAGCCGCCCTGGCGGCAGAGCCGGGGCGGCCGTACCGCGAGGACTACCGTCGTCGGCACAACCTGCGTTCCGCGACAGCGATTCAGAAGGCGCTCGGCGCGCTGACGAGGCGAGACATCGTTGCGAAGCGGCCGGGCGGGGAGTACGCGATCGCCGAGCCGTTCCTCGCCGAGTGGATCGAGCGCAACCTCGACGAAGTCGCGCTGTAAACGTCGCCCTTAACCCTTCGCCACTAGGCAACACAGGCGAAGCGGCGTATAAACGAACAGGCGTGTGAGCCGCGCGTGAGGACGGTGTGAGCGGCGACCCGTAGCGTCGACTTGACGCCAGGGATTCCGCCACCACCGATCGGAGGCACGGCTATGACCGACGCGCCGCAACTATTCCGGAAGCTCGTCCGCGGAGCCTTCGCGCTCGGAGCTTCGACTGTCGCCCTCGCCGGGCTTGCTTCAGGCGCGGGCGCGGCCGGCTCCGACGGCTATTCGTTGGAGGCACAAGCACTGCTCTCACCCCTGCGCACGGACCTAACGCTGCGCGTCGAGGGGCCGACGCATCCCGCGGTCCTCGAGAAGGTGCAGGTGAAAGCCTGGGCGGACGCGGCCGAAGGAGCCGTCGCCAGGAATTTCTTCGACGTCCGAGTGACCGACGGCCTCGCCAGGGTGCCTCTCACCGGGCGCGCGCGAGGCGACCGACTCGAGGTCCTCGCCCACATCAAGGAAGGCGCGCAGCACAACGTCGGCACGGCGACGACGGTGCTACGGCGGCCGGACTTGACGGTCCGCGAGATCGACGTTCCCACCGATGTCGTCAGAAACCACGCGTTCGACGTCACCGTCGAGGTCGCCGAGCTTCACGGCGACGTCGGCGCCGGCGCGCGCGTTGCACTCTTCGACGGCATCACCGAAATCTCGTCCGCCGACGTGACCGTTCCTGCAGGCGGGAGTGCCAAGGCCACGTACCACATCACGCTTGAGCGGCCGGGAGATCACAGGTTCCACGCCGTCGTGAGCGACGCGGCGCCCGACGAGTGGGACGAGGCGCCGAATGCTCTCGAGCGGCAGCTGTACGTCAACCACTACGTCCAGAACGGCGTCGTCGCGAGCGATCATACGCTGGCGACGCAGGCTGGCGTCGACATCCTCAACGCCGGCGGGAACGCCTTCGACGCGGCCGCCGCGGTGCAGTTCGTGCTCGGTGTCGTCCAGCCGCAACTCAACGGCGTCGGCGGCGGCTCCAACGCGATCGTTCGCGACGGCAAGACCGGTGAGATCCTCGCCATCGACGCCCGCGAAACGGCGCCGGCGGCGACAACGCCCACGACGTACATGAATCTCTCCGGCAAGGTCCGGCCCAACGGGTTCGCAGCGGGTGTTCCGGGCACGGTGCGTGCCGTCGATTACATGCTCCGCCGCTGGGGGACGAAGGCGCTGGCCGAGATTCTCGCGCCTGCCATCAAGCTCGCCGACGACGGCTTCCCCATCCGCCAGTTCCTTGCGGACCAGATTCCAGTTCAGCTTGCGGCGAGTTTCGACAACAAGCCGGTCTTTCAGCCGGAGACGACGGCGATCTTCGCGCCCGTGCCGCCGGGAGGGACGCGGCCCACGCCGCTCGCGCTCGGCGCGACCCTGCGCCAGCCGGACCTCGCGAAGACGCTCCGGCTGCTCGAGCGGGATGGCCTGGCCGTGTTCTACGACGGCGAGATCGCACAGGCGATTGTCGACGCGCAGAAGCGCGCGACGCTCGCGGGCGGCGAGGGAAAGATGACCGTCGACGACCTCCGCAACTACGCCGTCGATGTGAGGAAGCCGCTAGAGCTCGCCTACAAGGGCTACAAGGTCTACGCGCCGCACCCCGGTGGCACGAGCGGCGGCGTAGCCGTGCTGGAGTCGCTGGGGCTCATGCGTGAGTTCCTGGCACGGAACCCGAATTACCTATCGAGCGTCAAAACAGCGAACTCGCTGCATCTGTTCATCGAGGCGATGCGGCTGGCATTCGCGGACAGGGACTTCTGGCTCGGAGACGACCGGTACACGAACGTTCCGACGGCAGGGCTTCTCAACTCGAATTACCTGCTCGAGCGCAGCAAGCTGATCAAGCCCGACTTCGCAATCTGCAGCACCGCGCTGCCGCCGGGAAATCCGCTGCCGTCTGCGGCTGCGTCAGTAGCGGACGCAGAAGCCGACCTCGATGCGTCACCGCCGACTCCGGGGCCGGGCCACACCACGCATTTCTCGATCATCGACCGGTGGGGGAACGCCGTCGTGATGACGTCGACGATTCGGAGTTCATTCGGCACGGGGATCACGGTGCCCGGCTACGGATTCCTTCTCAACGACAGCCTCGGGCTGTTCAACCAGACACCTCGCGCTTCAGCGGCGAACCCGGGCGCAAACGACGCGGCAGGCGGCAAGCGACCCCTCGGCAACATGACGCCGACGCTGATCATCAAGGGCGACGAGCCATTCGCCGGAACTGGCACGTTGGGCAGCGACTTCATCCCGAGCGTCGTTCTCAACGTGGTCTTGAACCTCATCGAGTACGGGATGCCGGTCCAGCAGGCCGTAGCCGCACCCCGGATCTGGATCCGGGTCTCGACCGGCGCGGCACAGCTCAACTTCGGGCTCGAGCACCTGATCGCCCCTGTGCGGGCGATGGGGCATCTGCTGCCGTGCTCGCAGAACCTGAATTTGACGCCGCTTCTTCCATATGGGCCGAGCGCCACTGGGGCGCCGCCAGGCCCCAATGTCGGCTCTACCGGCTCGTTCGGCGTCGACCTCGAGACCTTCACCCTCGCCGGCGGCGAGGACAGCGCGAGAGTCTCCGAGGCAAAGACCATAGTCGTGGCGCGGCAATAGGCGAGTGGGACATGGGTGGGGCGCCGTCCAAACGGCGCCCCGCCTTCGCTTTGTGTTCCGACGCGACCGTTGTACCTTCCGTCCGTGCGTTGCTGGCTCGTCGCCGCCACGCTCTTTGCAGCCGCGGTGGTCGCCGTCGCCGCCGCTCAGGCGATCCCGATGGGCGCCTACGGCAACACCGCTCGCTTCGACCGGCTCACCGGGCAGCGGACGGAGTCCGGGCTCGTCTTCCTCGGCTGGGACCAGGGGCGCAGCTGGGGCTCGCCTTACGCCTTCTTCCTGTCGAGGCTCGGCGAGCGTCCGCACATCGCGCTGCATCCGGAGGGACGCGGCCGGATGATCACGCCGAGCGCGATCGCCCTCGGCAAGGGCGACGCGCATCTGATCGGGCTCGCGCAGGCGATTGCCGCGTCGGGAAAGGAGGCGATCGTGCGCCCCCTGGCCGAGATGAACAACTCGAAAAACCCGTACTGCGCGTTCACGCCCGGCGGCTCGCGGCGCGGGACGGCGTACTCGACGCGCTGGTACAAGAAGGCGTTCCAGCGGATCTACGTCCTCATGCACGGCGGCACCGCGCAGGCCATGACGGCGCGGCTCCGCGCGCTCGGGATGCCCGGTGTCCGGACCGACATCCCCGCCAGCCGCTACCCGAAGATGACCGTGGTCTGGAACCCGCTGGCGGTCGGCGTTCCCGCCGTCGCGGGCAACGGCTACCGCGACTATTTCCCGGGCCTCAGGTACCTCGACGCGTACGGCAACAACTACTACAACACGAGCGGCGTCTACGCGTTCCACCGTACCGAGGGCCTGTACAAAGCGTTCGCGACCAAGCCGTTCATGTTCCCGGAGTGGGGGCTTTCGGTGGACGATCCCACGTACATCAAAGCGTTCGCGACCTTCCTGCGCCGGCACCGCCGCGTTCGCTTCGCGAGCTTCTTCAACGGCCCGGCGGGCGGCGCGTACGACCTCGGGCGGAAGCCGCGGAGCCTCGCGGCCTACCGACGCTTCATCACGCCACTGTCTCGGTAGCTTCCGCGATCACCTGGTCAAGCTGGCCACGCGAAAGTACCTCGTCGCTGTGGCCCGCGACGAAGTGCTCGGCGCCGAAGGAGCGAATCGTCTCGATGAGCGGAAGCGCGCGCTCGGGCGTGTAGCCGCCGGAGGGTGCCTCGTAGAGGGCGTCACCGAGGAAGAGCACGCGGTCAGGCTCGACGAACATCACGACGGAGTCGTCCGCGTGGTCGCCGCCGACGTGGCGGATCTCGACTCGGACGACGCCGAGGTCGAATGCGAGGCCGTCGCGGAAGACGATGTCGGCAAGCGCGATCCCAACGTCGCGCGGCGAAGGAAGCTCCGCCTTGACGTTGTCCGCATGTTGTTGCGAGTTCTCACCTGCCGCGACGCGCCGGTCGAGCGCCTCATCGCTCCAGTCGGTGACTGCGAGCTCCTCCAGATACCGCGAGGTCAGCTCGTGCGCCACGACGTGCGCGCCGAGCTCGGCGGCGCCGAAGACGTGGTCCCAGTGCGAGTGGCTGAGGACGACATGGCTCGGCCGCGGAACCCCTTCGCCGGCCAGAACCTCGAGAAACTGACGCGTGTGCGTGGCCGAGGAGCCGGCATCGAGCCAGATTGTGCCGCGCTCGCCGGTAACCGCACAAAGCGAGGGGCGGTCGGGCGGGGCAGGCGGCAGCCAGTGGACGTGCTCGCTCGGCCGCGTCGGCGCGCTCAAGCCGGCGCCGACTGCGCGAGCGCCAGTGCTCCGAGCACGCCGGACCGGGGGCTCAGCGCGGGCAGCATGATCGCGGGGGCTTCCTGGTAGCCGTTCATGAGCCGCTCGACCTCGCGCTGAACGAGCGAGATCAGTTCGGGATGCCGCATCACGCCGCCGCCGATCAGGATCCGCTCGGGCGAGAGGACGTAGACGACGCTGACGAGGCCGAGCGCCAAATAGTGCGCCTCGAGTTTCCACACCCGCGGGTCGCCGTCGAGGTCAGCCGGCGACCGACCCCACCGCTGCTCCATGGCGCCTCCGGATGCGAGCCCCTCCCAGCAGTCTCCGTGGAACGGGCAGGCACCCGCGAACGCGTCACGCTCGCGGTCATGCGGGATCCGCATGTGCCCGAACTCGGGATGGACGAAGCCGTGGAGGAGCTTGCCGCCCGCCATCGCGCCGCCGCCGATCCCGGTGCCGACGGTCACGTAGCAGAAGGTTTCCAGGCCCTGCGCGGCGCCCCAGCGATACTCCGCGAGGGCGGCCGCGTTCACATCGGTGTCGAAGGTGACGGGCACGGACAGGCGGCGCCGGATCTCATGAGCGACATTCGTGTTCGCCCAGCCCGGCTTCGGCGTGGAGGTGATGTACCCCCACGTCGGCGAGCCGAGGTCCGTGTCGATCGGACCGAACGAGCCGATCCCGATCGCCGCGACAGGGCCCGCGCGCTCGAAGAACGCCAGGACGCGCTCGATCGTCTCGCCGGGTGTTGTCGTCGGGATCGTCTCCACGGCGTGGAGCTCGTGCGGACCCCTGCCGACGGCGCATTCCCACTTCGAGCCGCCCGCCTCGATGCCGCCGTAGGGGATCACACGCCGGCACCGCAGGACCGACGGACGACGAACTGCGCAGGCAGCACGACCACGCGCGGCTGGGTCGGTGCGCGGCCTTCGATCCGCTCCAGGAGGAGCTGCGTGCCGAGCGTCCCGAGGGTCTCGGCGGGCTGGGCCATGACCGTCAAGAACGGGTAGAGCCGCGACGCGTGCTCGATGTCGTCGAAGCACACGACGGCGACGTCGTCCGGCACCTCGAGCCCCGCGGCTCTCACCGCCTCGATCGCCCCGACCGCGACGAGGTTGTTGACGGTGAACACTGCCGTCGGCGGTGCTGCGAGCTCCAGCAGCGGCCGCATCCCCTCGAGCCCGCCGTCCGCGTCTGCGGTCGAGCCGACGACCAGGCTCGGGTCGAACTCGATGCCGGCGGCCGCGAGTGCCGCCTGGTAGCCCTCGCGGCGGTCTCGCGCGGTCGAGACGTCGTCCGACTCGGTGATGAAGCCGATGCGGCGGTGGCCGAGCGAGATGACGTGCTCGACGAGGCGGCGGGCGCCGCCGGCGCTGTCGCCGAGGATGACGTCGGACTCGATCCCGGAGATGGTCCGGTCGATGAGGACGAACTGCACGCCATAGTCCGCCAGCCGCTGGAGGTGCGGCTTCGAGCGATCGCTCACCGGCGCGATCGCGATGCCGTCGACTCGGTGCGCGAGCATCTCCTCGATCACGCCGCGCTCGATCTCGAGGTCAGCTCGGGTGTCGCAGAGGATGATCCGGTAGCCGGCGCGGCGCGCAACGTCCTCGGCGCCTCGCACGATCAGCGTGAAGAACGGGTTCGCGACGTCGGGCACGATCAGCGCGAGCGTGCCCGTCTTCCGGCGAATCAGGCCCCGGGCGAGGCGGCTGGGGATGTAGCCGAGGTCAGCGATCGCCTGCTCGACTCGTTGTCTCGTCGCCGGGCTCACGCGCTCGCTCCCGTTGATCACGCGCGAAACCGTCATCGGCGAGACACCCGAGGCTCGGGCGACGTCCTTGATCGTCACGTTTCCCGCGATCGCAGCCATAACGCTCCTATGTGATCAGTAACACGGCTGCTCGCCAAGATCAATTGTTCGTGGCTTGACTCCCGGGCGGAAACTGTGTTATCGCTACCACAATCGGCACGGAAACGAACAGGGAGGCTTTATGCGTCAAGGAAGGAGACGACCACTCGTGCTCGCGCTCGTCCTCGTTATCGCGGTCAGTGCGGTGTGGGCTACGTACGCCGCCGCCAGCGCCTCGAGGTCGAGCGCCACGAAGGTCAAGGTCGGGTTGATCACGAAGGACGTCACGAACCCGTTCTTCGTGAAGATGCGGCAGGGAGCCACGGCCCAGGCGAAGAAGCTCGGTGCCGAGCTCGTCTACGCCGCCGGCAAGAACAGCTCGGACAACGCGAGCCAGATTGCCGCGATCGAGAACATGACGACCTCGGGCGTCAAGGGAATCCTGATCACGGTCGCCGATGCGAAGGCGGAGAACGCGGCGATCAGGAAGGCACGGAAAGCAGGTGTGCTGGTCATCGCCCTCGACTCGCCGACGAGCCCGACGAACACCGTCGACGCGCTGTTCGCGACCAACAACTTCAACGCCGGCGTGCTGATCGGCAAGTACGCACGGGCGGCGACGAAGGGCAAGACGGTCACGATCGGCATGCTCGACGAGCACGCCGGTTCGTCAGTCGGGAAGCTTCGTCACGACGGCTTCCTCAAGGGCTTCGGCATCAAGAACTCGAACCCTCAGATCGCCTGTGTAGGCAACGGGCAGGGCCAGACGGCCCCGTCGCAGACGGCGATGGAGAACTGCCTCCAGAAGACCCCGAACATCAACGTCGTCTACACGATCAACGAGCCGAGCGCCAAGGGCGCCTGGAACGCGCTGAAGAACGCCGGCAAGACGAAGGCCGCGACGACGATCGTCTCGGTCGACGGCGGCTGCGCAGGTGTTCGCAACGTCAAGGCGGGAGTCATCGACGCGACGTCGCAGCAGTACCCGCTGCGCATGGCTTCGAGAGGCGTTGCCGCAGTCGTGAACTACGCCAAGACGAACAAGAAAGTCTCCGGTTACACCGACACGGGCGTGAATCTCATCGCCCTCAAGCGGCGGGCCGGCGTTCCATCGAAGGGTGTCGTCTACGGCCTCAAGAACTGCTGGGGCTAGACACGTCCTCTCCGAACGAGGCCGGGGCCGCGCGCCCCGGCCTCGTTCCCGGTGACTGATACTCCGCGTGACGACGATCGCTCACCCGGCACTCCAGACCGGCCGTCGCATTCTCGGGGCGCCGACAGTCGGGCCGCTCATCGCCCTGCTGCTCGCCATGGCGTTCTTCTCCCTGAAGTCGGACAACTTCCTCCAGGGGCAGAACCTCTCGCTCGTCTTGCAGCAGGTGATCGTCGTCGGCGTGTTGGCGATCGGCCAGACCTTCGTGATCCTCACTGCCGGCATCGACCTCTCCTGCGGCACCGTCATGGCCTTCGGGCAGATCGTGATGACGAAACTCGCGGTCGCGAACGGCGTCGACCCGCTGCTCGCGATCACGCTCGGGATCCTGGCGTGCGTGGCGTTCGGGCTCCTGAACGGGGCGCTCGTCACCGGCTTCAAGCTCCCGGCGTTCATCGTCACGCTGGGCACTCTCAACATCGCCTTCGCCTTCACGCACGTCTACTCGAACGACGAGACGTACTCGGACCTCCCGAGCGAGCTGCTCTTCTTCGGGAGGACGTTCACGATCAGCGGCACCGACGTGACCTACGGCGTCGTCGTGATGTTCGTGCTCTACGCAATCGCCTGGTACGCGCTCACCCAGACCGCGTGGGGCAAGCACGTCTACACGGTCGGCGACAATCTCGAGGCCGGGCGCCTAATGGGGATCAAGGTGAACCGGGTGCTGCTCAGCGTCTACGTGCTTGCAGGCCTCACGTACGGGGTCGCGGCGCTCCTGCTCGTCGGGCGGACGGAGCTCGGCGACCCGAACGCCGGGCAGACAACTGAGAACCTCGACGCGATCACGGCCGTCGTCCTCGGCGGCACGAGCCTGTTCGGCGGCCGCGGCAGCGTGATCGGGACGCTGATCGGCGCAGTCGTCGTCGGCGTGTTCCGCAATGGGCTGACGCTGATCGGCGTCGAGGTCGTCTGGCAGTACTTCGTGACTGGGGTGCTCGTGATCCTCGCCGTCGCTGTCGACCAGCTGACGCACCGCAGTCGGACGTGAGCGAGCGTCAGGCGATCCTCGAGGCGCGCGGACTCGTCAAGCGCTTCGGCCAGGTAACGGCGCTCGACGGCGCAGACTTCGAGCTGTACCCGGACGAGATCGTTGCGATCATCGGCGACAACGGCGCCGGCAAGTCGACCCTCATCAAGGCGCTTTCGGGCGCGCTGCAGCCCGACGGCGGCGAGCTCCGCCTCGACGGCACGCGGGTCCGCTTTCGCTCCCCGGGCGATGCGCGCGCGGCCGGGATCGAGACCGTCTACCAGGACCTGGCGGTTGCGCCCTCCCTCGACATCGCCTCGAACATCTTCCTCGGCCGCGAAGCGCGGCGCCGCGGCCCGCTCGGCCTGGCCCTGCGCCTCCTCGACAAGCGGCGCATGCGGCGCGAGGCGGCAGCACACTTCGCGGAGCTCCAGATCGCCGTCCAGTCGATCACCCAGCCGGTGGAGAACCTCTCCGGCGGCCAGCGCCAGGGCGTTGCCGTCGCGAGGGCCGCGAAGTGGGCCCGGCGGCTCGCGATCATGGATGAGCCGACGGCGGCGCTCGGGGTCAGGGAGACGCGCCAGGTCCTCGATCTGATTCTCCGGGTGCGGGACGGCGGGCTCCCGGTGATCATCATCAGCCACGACATGCCGCACGTCTTCGAGCTCGCGGACCGGATCTTGATCATGCGACTGGGGAAGCGCGTCGCGGTCGTCACCCCGCAGACTCACACGATGCCGGAGGCGGTCGCGATCATGACCGGGGCGACGAAGGCCGAGCTCGAGCAGGCCATGACGACGGAGGAGCCGAAGGAGTGAGCGTCGCCTGGGGGCTGCTCTCGACGGCGCCGATCAATCTCTCGATCATCGATGCAGCGCGGAAGTCGCAGCGCGCCGACGTCGTTGCCGTCGCGAGCCGCGACGCGGCGCGTGCAGGCGCGTATGCGCGCGAGCACGGCATCGACCGGTCCTACGGCCGCTACGACGCGCTGCTCGCCGACCCGGACGTCGAC
>Ga0126312_10002030_pt1 | contig 13417 bp, 12 predicted proteins | sample Plot104A_FD_92537 | JGI IMG/M metagenome (GOLD analysis project Ga0126312, IMG submission 92537) | Serpentine soil microbial communities from UC McLaughlin Reserve, CA, USA - Plot104A | ecosystem: Environmental > Terrestrial > Soil > Grasslands | place: USA: UC McLaughlin Reserve, Lake County...
CTCGAAGCCAGCCTCGTTGCGGCCGGCAGCGCCTCTCCTTTAGGTACTACCCTGTTGACGAGTCCGATGCGCTCGGCCTCCCTGGCGGTGAGGCTCTCGCCCGTGAACAACAGTTCCTTCGCTCTCCCTTCCCCGACCAGCCGCGGTAGACGCTGCGTCCCTCCCCCTCCGGGAAAGATGCCCAACTTTATCTCCGGTACCCCGATCATCACTTGCTCCTCGGCGATCCGGAGGTCGCAAGCTATGGCCAGTTCACACCCTCCCCCGAGCGCCACGCCATTGATCGCAGCGACCACCGGTTTGCGTAAAGTGCTAATCAGGTTCAGGGCCGACTGCAGAAGGCGTGCATGTTCGCGCACCGCCTCGGCGCCTGCCCTGAGCAGCTGTGGGAACTCTCTGATATCGCCCCCGGCAACGAACGCTCGTGCCCCCGCCCCGGTGATCACAACTACCGACACCGCCGGGTCGTCGTCAGCCAGCTCCACAGCTTGTTTCAGCTCGCGACAGACAGCGGAGCTCAAAACATTTAGCGGGCGGTTGTCGATCGTAACCGTCGCAACCCTACCTTCTCTACGCCAGTACACTAACTTGCCGCTCATCCGATCCACGCTTTCGCTGTTGTCTGCATTACCCGCATCCGAACCCCCTCGTCGCCCTAAGGTTCATATGCTTGCCGGCAGCCCACGCAGGAATCCAAGCCCGCCCGTCCTTTGGCAAGCCGCATCCGATCAGGAAGAATACTCTGCTTTGAGCAGATACTTCTGAATCTTGCCCGAAGCGGTGCGGGGCAACTCGTCAACGAAGACCACCTTGCGCGGCTTCTTGTAGCTGGCCAGATGGTCCGTCGTGTATTCGACGATCTCCTCCTCCGTCGGGGCCTCATCTCGTTTGGGCACGATGACCGCGCACACCATCTCGATGTACTTCGGGTCCGGGACGCCTATCACCGCCACGTCCTCGACGGCGGGGTGTCGTATTAGAACGCCTTCGATTTCGGCTGGGTACACATTCTCCCCGCCGCTGCGGATCATGTCCTTCTTGCGGCCCGCTATCGCCAGATAACCGTCCTCGTCGACGCTGCCCAAGTCCCCGGTGCGGCACCACCCCTCGACGAAGGTTGACGCCGTCTCCTCCGGTTTCTCCCAGTACTCAGGAGATACTGCGGGACTCCTTATGCAGATCTCGCCCACCTTGCCGGTCGCGACAGGTTTTCCGTCCTCGTCGACGACCTCGATCTCGGTCAGGGGCATGGGCTTACCTATGGTGTGACCCTTGCGCTCCACGTCGGATGGGTCGAGCGCAGTGGCTATGGCGGTTCCCTCGGTCAAGCCGTAAATCTGAACCAGATCGACGCCCGGCAAGCGTTCGTGCAATTGCTCTACTGCCCAGGGCAAGACGGGGTCGCCCCCCGTGAAGATTCGTCTTAGAGTCGAGAGGTCGCGGTCGGTTAGGCTCGGGGAGTTCAGCAGGTCGTAGATCATGAAGGGGAATAGGTGGCAGTCGGTCACGCACTCCTTCTCGATCACGTCCAGCGTTCGTTCGATGCTGAACCCACCACTCTTGATAAAGACTGCTGTACCCCCAGCCAACAGGACGGGCATCGCCAGGTCCTCTATCCCTGCCACGTGGTACAGGGGGCCGCTCGCCATGTAGACCGTATCCGGTCCAAAGTTCCATTTCATTTGCTGCATGGCGAGGAACCAGAGCGTGCCATCGTGGGTCCACAAGGCTCCCTTCGGACGTCCGGTGGTCCCCGAGGTGTACATGAGCATCACGGGGTCCGAGGGCCGCGTTCCGGGGTCTGGCACCTCCTCCGTGGACCAGTCCTCCAAGACCTTCGACGGGCTGGCCCACCCCGGCGCGTCGCTACGCTCGTACGGAAAGCACACGTACTCTTTCACCGGCACCGAATCCTTGATCCCATCGATGCGCCCCGCCAGGTTGGAGTGAAAGCAGAGCACCTTTGTCCCGGAATCGTTCAAGACGTACGCGAACTCGTCGCTCGAGAGGCGGAAGTTGAGCCGCACAGCGATGCCTCCGAGCTTCGCCACGGCGAAGTAGAGAGCCCAATACTCCAGGCAGTTGTGCAGCAATATACCAACCCTGTCACCCTTCCTCACGCCCATCTCGCACAGCGCGTTAGCGTAGGCGTTGGAGCGGAGGTGCAGGTCCCGGTGAGTCCAGGACGCTTCGCTTTCTAACTTCAGCGCGGATGCGCGTGGATCGAGTGTGTCTAGAGAGCGAGTGGTCCTCCTCGTCAGGTATCCGATGTCCATTTGATCCTCCGTTACCTCGGTGTCGCGCCCGACCCACACGCGGGCCGGCGAGACCAGCGGCGACGTCGCCGCGGAGACCAGCGTTGGGAGTAACACCTTGATTATATCGAATACTACGAACGGCAGGACACTGGCTGCAAGCGCAACACTGCGTGTCACATCGGACTGCATTGCTAGCCAGCTAGCTCCGAGAGTGCTCCCAGTGGTCTGGAAAGAAAGGCCACCCCGAACGTAGCGAATGCTGCCAGGGTACCTGCGACCTCTGAGAACTCAGGGTAAAATATCGCTCCGAAGACTAGGGCTGCCGCCGTCACGTAAATGTAGAAGTCGTGGAACTCTATCGCGGTGTCGATAAGGCCAGCGAAGGCCCCCTTCTTCATCGAAGTTTCGCGGGCTAATCGCTCGCCAGTGACATCTTGCATCGATTCCTCCATTCCCAATTTCCATTGCGAGTAGCTCTAGAAGGTCAAGAAATCGATTACAACAACATCTGTTACTTTCCTTTCCATTCAGGTTGTCTTTTTTCGGCGAAGGCCGCCAGACCTTCTCTCGCGTCTTCGGTCGACATGACGAGCGTGATCCGGTTCTGGAGAACTCGGAGCGCCTCGCCGAACGACAAATCCTGGACCAACTCTAGGGATTCTTTACCGATCCTCGTAATAGCTGGGGATTTCGCGGCTAGTGAGGCAACGATCTCCTCTACTTCGTCGTCGAGTCGGTCGTCGGGAACAGCTCGAGTCACGAGTCCCATCTCAGCGGCCTCCTTGCCCGAGTATCGTTTGCCGGTGAAGAGCATCTCCACGGCCCTCTTCCTCGGCACGTTCCTGAGAACGGCGGCCGAGATCATCATGGGGAAGATGCCAACGTTCATCTCCGGCGTTCCCAGGGTTGCGGACTCGGCGCAGATACCCACGTCGCTCGCCGCGACCAAGCCAAGTCCGCCCGCGAGCGCGTACCCTTGCACCCTGGCGACAACGAGCTTGCCTATCCCGCGCATCGTCTCCAGCAATTCCACCAGGGGTTCCTGACCTCGGTAAACCTCGTAGGCACCCCCCTCCGGAAACCCGCCGAGATCCGCGCCGGCCGAGAAGGCCTTGTCCCCTGCCCCGGTAAGGACGACCACACGGACCGCATCGTCGGCGTCAGCGCGCCGGAAGGCGTCGGTCAACTCGGACATGGTTTGCCAAGTCAGGGAGTTCCGCTTCTCGGGCCGGTTGATGACGATTCGCGCCAGCTTGCGCTCCGGGTCAGTCTCGTAGAGCACGGTCTCGTAGGCTGCCATCCTATTCCTCCAACTCCAGGATGGGATCGTCTTCCTGTATCGAGTCTCCCTCCTCCACGAGGATGCGGGCCACCTTACCGTTTCGCTCGGCCTCGACCGGCATCTCCATCTTCATCGACTCGAGGATAATGACATCGTCTCCTATCGAGACCTCGTCGCCCTCCGAGACGAGGATTTTCCACACCGAGCCCGTAACCGAGGCGCGAATCTCCACCATGCGTACTCCTCCCTATCCGTACCCGAGGTGTTCCGAGACGTACTTTGTGTCCACACGGCCCGACTTGAAGACCTCGTCGGCAGCCAGCTCCCTAAGGAACTCGACGTTGGTGATGAGTCCTTTGACGCGGGTTGCGTCTAGCGCTTCCGCCAGTCGACCGACGGTTCGCTCGCGCGTTTCGTCCCAAACGATGAGCTTGGCGAGTAGCGGATCGTAGTGAGGGGTGACCGTTTGGCCCGAGGTGACGCCGGAGTCGACGCGAACGCCCTCCATTTCGGGAAACGAGACTTCCTCCAGTCGTCCTGGAGACGGGAAGAACCTCTTCTTGGGGTTCTCAGCGTAGATGCGCGCTTCGATGGCGTGCCCGGAGAAGGAGATCTCTTCCTGCGTCCGTCCCAGCTCCTCGCCCGCGGCGAGGGTAATCTGCCAGGCGACGAGATTGAGGCCGGTGACGCACTCGGTGACGGGGTGCTCGACCTGCAGGCGCGTATTCATCTCCAGGAAGTAGAACTCTTCGCCGTCGACCATGAACTCTACTGTGCCCGGTCCTGCGTACTCTATCGCCCGTGCGAGGCGCAACGCCGCCGCCGTCATCTCGCCGAACATACCCTCAGGCATATGAGGTGCGAGGGCCTCTTCGACCACCTTCTGGTGGCGGCGCTGAATGGAGCACTCCCTGGTCCCCAGGTGGACGAGGTTGCCGTAAGCGTCTCCTATGATCTGAACCTCGACGTGGCGCGGTCTCTGTATTAGCCACTCGAGGTAGATGTCGTCGTTGCCGAAGGCTGACGCCGCCCGGCTCTTGGCGGCGGTGAGGACTTTCTCGAGCTTCTCGGGCGTCTCGACGACCTGCATGCCGATACCGCCTCCCCCGGCGACTGCCTTGACCATGAGCGGGTACCCGATGTCCTCAGCAGCCTTGGCGGCTTCGTCATCGCCAAGGACGCCGCTCCCGGGCACGACCGGGACACCGGCTTCTTCGGCAATGGCCCGGGCCAGGACCTTGTCTCCCATCTGGGAGATCGTCTCGGGTGGCGGGCCTATCCAGACGAGCCCCCGCTCACCGACGGCCCTGGAAAACTCTCCATTCTCGGAGAGGAACCCGTAGCCCGGGTACACGGCCTCGGCCCCGGTCTTGCTGGCAGCGTCGAGGATTGCTTGCTGATTCAGGTAGCTCTCCACCGCTGGCGCTGGTCCGACGAGCACGGCCTCGTCCGCCAGCCCGACGTGCGGCGCGCTGGCGTCGGCCTCGGAGTAGACGGCCACCGCGCTTGCGCCGAGGGCTTGGATCTCCTGTATGGCGCGGCAGGCAATCTCGCCCCGGTTGGCAACGAGGATCTTGCGAAACGGCGGTTGACCGCTGCGGGTAGCACCTTCGCTGGGTCTGGCACCTGCGGACATATCAGGCCTCACCCCCCACGCTGCGTTCCGCATCCCAGCGGATCGGCTCTGCCGTCACCAGATGGCTGTCCAGCGGCCGTCCGAGGAAGTCGCCGAAGTCGCGCGCCACCCCGATCAGGGCGTCGAGGTCAACGCCTGTGTCGACGCCCATTTCGTGGAGCATCGAGACGACGTCCTCCGTCGCTACGTTGCCCGTGGCGCCTTTGGCGAACTGGCATCCACCCAGCTCGCCGAAAGCAGATTCGAACGAGTCGACTCCTAGGCGCAGAGCCGCGTAAATGTTGGCCGTGGCGGCGCCGCGCGTGTTGTGGAAGTGCGGCGTTAGTTGGGTTTCGGGCACGGACTCTTTAAGCGCAGTCAGAACGCGTTCCACTTGCACGGGGTTGGCCATGCCGGTGGTGTCCCCGAGCACCAGCTCGTCCGCCCCCATCTCGACGTAAGCACGCGCCACACGTGCCACGCTGTCCTCCGGTACGTGCCCCTCGAAGGAGCACCCGAAGACGGTTGCGAGCCCGCCGCTGACGTGCAGGCCCGCCTCGTGCGCCTCCTCGATGGGACGCTCCAGTTCCGACAGCGTCTGGTCCACGGAGCGGTTGATGTTGCGCCGGTTGTGAGTCTCGCTCACCGAGACGACGAAACAGACCTCTTGTATCGGGGCCCCGTTCTCGACCGAAGAGAGAGCCCGTTGCAACCCCTTTGCGTTGGGAACCAGGACCCCGTAGCTCACGCCCTCGCGGGGCTCGAGTTTCGACACGACCTCCTCCGCATCGGCGAGCTGTGGGACCCAGTCCGGACTGACGAAGGACGTCACGGTGATCTTCGGCAAGCCTGCGTCGGCGAGTCGCCGGATGTAGTCCAGCTTCGTCTCTGTCGGGATGAAGGAAGCTTCAATGTTCTGCCACCCATCCCTGGGACCTTCTTCCCTGATGATTACGCGCTCTGGCAACACGCGACATCCTCCTTGATCTGCTGGGTCGGTTAGCCCCGGATGACGACGTTACGGCGGGCGATAGGCTTGTGCTTCTTCCGTGAGTAGTGGCGGAAGCGGCCGATCAGCTCTTCCCGCAGGTCGGAGGCCGGCACGACGGCGTCCAGCATGAACTCGCTCGCCGCTCGCATGGGATCGAGGTTCTGCGCGTATTCGTCGCGCTTCTCCTTTACGAAGCGGACCCGCTCTTCCTCGTCCATCTCGGAGATCTTGTTGAAGTAGATAGCGTTAATGGCCGCCTCGGGGCCCATGATGGCGAGTTTAGCCGTCGGCAGCGCGAGGGTCGCGTCCGGGTGGAAGGAAGCGCCAGACATGGCCATGTACCCCGCCCCGTAAGATTTGCGGACGATGACGGATATCCGGGGCACTGTGGCGTTTGCGATGGCATGAAGGAGCTTCGCGCCGTGGCGAATGATCCCGGTCTGCTCCACCTTGGCCCCGATCATGTATCCAGAAACGTCGCTCAGGAACAGCAGCGGGATGCCGTACGCGTTGCACAGCGAGACGAAGTGCGCCCCCTTGTCCGAGGAGTCGGAGAACAAGATGCCACCCTTGCGCTTCGACTGGTTCGCCACAATGCCGATCTGGCGCCCGTCGAGGCGGGCGAAACCAGTAAGGAGTTCGCGGGCGAAGAGTTCCCTAAACTCCAGCCACGACCCCTCGTCCACTAGTGCCCTTATGAACACGGTTATGTCGAAGGGCTTGTTCTGGTCCTGCGGCACGATCGACTCTATGTCGAGGTCGGGCTCCGGATCCCGCGGCGACGCAGCGGGCGGTGGCTCTTCATAATAGCTCGGCAGCACTTCCAGGAAGCGCTTGGCGGCTTCGATCGCCTCCTCTTCCGACTCAGCGAGCACGTCGCCGAGGCCGCTGGTTGTGCAGTGCATCCTGGCCCCGCCCATCTCCTCTTCCGTCGTCTTCTCCCCCGTCGCCATCTCTGCCATCCTGGGCGATCCGAGGAACGCGCTGGTGTTCTTGTCGACCATGATCACCACGTCGCAGAAGGACGGTATGTATGCCGACCCCGCCGGAGATGGTCCGAACATGATGCACACTTGAGGAATAACTCCGCTCAGGCGGGCCTGGTTGAAGAAGATCTGGCCGGAGTGGCTGCGGTCTATGAACATATCGAACTGCTCGTCCAGCCGCGCGCCCGCCGAATCCACGAGGTACAGCAGTGGCACGCGGCTCTCGGCAGCTTCTTCCTGAATACGGATTATCTTGCGGACCGTCGTGCGGCCCCAAGCGCCGGCCTTGACGGTCATGTCATTGGCCATCAGCGCTACCGGACGTCCACCTATCGTGCCCAGACCGGTGACAACGGCGTCGGCCGGTAACCCTTCATCCAAGGTCCGGGCTAGCAGCCCATCCTCGACGAAGGAACCGGGGTCGAGCAAGAGCTCCAGCCGCTTACGAACGAAGAGCTTGCCCCGCCGGGCGTGTCGCTCGTGGTACTTCTGCGCCCCACCCCGGCGCGCCTTCTCCATCCGCTCCAGCAAGTCTGCTCTTAGATCTCGATTCCCGTTCAAAACCCAATCTCCTCTACTTTGACGACGCCGTTCGAGCGAGCGGTCGTGCGCCGCCTTTCCGTCCGCGTAGCCCTATACTGGGCCCTATCTCCTTAAATAAACATGACTCGATCCTCATTCACCTGTGGTGAGACCCTCCACACTAGCTTCTCACCAATTATTAGACTCGTCGGTCAATTACTGTATAGCCAGTTTGGGAATCTGTCAAGCCATTATGCTCCAGAGCACATACGGGGCCGACAAGCGTCCTGCTAGGTGTGTGACCGAGCTTTCGCCGGGCTACACGCCAATCCCTATTAGGTCGCACCGAAAGGCGAGTACCGCCCAAATTTGCGAAGATTGCGTAATAGTGACCTCACATTTGGTATATATAAAGATGATGTCCGGAGGTGATATGAAGCACGAGCAACGGCGTCGAGGGGTTGGAAGGCCACCGAAGACCGGCCCGGGAGCCGAGGACAATCCTTTCGGCAGCATGACTCAGGAAGAGCGCAGGACGCTCTTCTTGGAGACTGCCGCCCGGCTGTTCGAAGCTAAAGGCTACTCCAACACGTCCGTGCAAGACATCACCGACGAGTTGGGGTTTGCCAAGAGCGTCTTTTATTACTACTGGGACAACAAGATGGAGATCCTCCAAGAGATCCATGACCGCGCGCTGGCGGAAGTCAATAAACAACTCGACAAGGTCGAGGCTAGGTATGGATCTTCGAAGGAGCGGATGGAGGCGGCCATACGGGCGCACCTGCGATCAGTCTTGCGCAACAGATCGCTCACGGCTGCCCACCTCAGCGATCTTGATCTCTCGGAAGAGACGCGGATGAACCAGCGAGCCTACACAATGCGCTTCCAACGTTTCGTGGAGGACGGTATCGCGGCTGGCGTGGTGCGTGATCTGGACCCAAAGATCCTCACCTTCGCCATACTCAATGTGTGTAACGCTCTCACCACATGGTACAGTCCCAGCGGCCCCCTTGGCCCCAAAGAGGTCGAAGATTTTTACACGAGCTTTATTCTCCACGGTAGCGCTACGCCACTTTTCGACTCCGAAGTCGCCTAAAGCTCCATCCTCATAACCACAAGCCGTAGAAGGCCCTGTCAAGGGCCACTCGACTACTACGTTGGCCATATTTGACTCTTCGGTCTATAACGTGCATAATCTTATCAGGTGGTTTGGGACACTACTTCGTGGGGGTGCAAATTGACAAGTAGCCAAAAGGGATCCGAGATTCGCGTGACTCGGGCCGGCGAGTTGAGCGACCAGACCGGACAGACGGCGGGTGCCAAGAGAGTTTTAGGCGTCGGTACCGCTACCGGGGCAACGAAGATCTGGATGGGCCAAGTGAGCAACGAGCCCGGAGAGTGGTCCGGTCCGCACCACCACGGGGAGGCAGAGACGGCAGGCTACGTGCTCAGCGGCCACGCCCGCATTTACTACGGTGAGGGCTACCGCGAGTACGTGGATCTTGAGAAGGGAGACTTCGTGTTTGTTCCCCCCAACTTCGCGCACATCGAGGGTAACCGCAGCGACGAGGAGCCTCTGGTATGGCTGACCGCTCGCACGCCGGACAATATCGTAGTTAACCTGGAGGAGTAAGCCGCTCGTGGCTTATCGAACGACACTAGGAAGTTCGCCGTGTCCTCAAAGAACTCGGGATACGACAGCTACTGCTATCGCTGGCTCTGCGGCGCTTCCATACGCTGCCGCCTAACCTTGGAGATTGCCACATTAGCCCGGGTGGTCTAGGACCAAGTACTGGGCTGTAGCCGTCATTGAGCGATGAAGGGGGTCCGGTAAGCCAGAAGGAGGAGATATTGCTCATGGAGATGAACGGCAGGGTTGCTATCGTCACCGGTGGCGCGCGGGGTATCGGCTACGCCGTCGCGGAGCGTCTGTCGAAGGCAGGAGCGCAGGTGGCGATAGCCGACGTGAGCGAGGAAGGAGTTGAGGAGGCCGCCGAGCGCCTGCGCTCAGCCGAGGGTAAGGTGATCGGGGTGCGGGCCGACGTGCGGCGCCCGGAAGGGGTTTCCGCCATGGTCGAGCAGGTGCTCGACGCGCTAGGTAGCCTCGACGTGATCGTCAACAACGCCGGCATGCTCGGCAGGGCGGCGCCCATGTGGGAACTCACCGATGACGACTGGTTTAGTGTGCTGGACCTCGACCTAACCGCCGTCTTCTACTGCTGCCGGGCGGTCATCGGTCACATGCGCGATCAGAAACACGGCGCTATCGTCAATGTGTCATCCATTGCCGGGAAAGAAGGCAACCCGACCATGATCCCGTACTCGGTCGCCAAGGCCGGCGTGATCTGCCTGACCAAGGCGCTCGCCAAGGAGGTCGCCGCAGATGGCGTACGTGTCAATAGCGTCGCCCCAGGCTTGATCGAGACGCCGCTGCTCTCGCAGATCCCTCCCGAGACTATCGAAGCCAACACCGCGCGCATGCCCATCGGGAGGCTCGGTAAGCCCGAGGAAGTGGCCGCGATCGTCCACTTCCTCGCCTCCGACGACGCCAGCCTCGTGACCGGACAATGCTACGATGCGAGCGGGGGTCGCGCCACTTACTGAGGTCCGATCCAATCGACGCTCGTAATCCGTCGGCAGTAGCTACTCGACGAGCAGATCTCAGCCCGTATTCGGTCCAGCTAGTTGGCTAACATCGGCGCTATCTCTACCCTACAATCTCCCCACCGTCGATTACGAGCACTTCGCCAGTCATGAAGTCGGACGCCGACGAGGCTAGGTAGACTACGAGCGGGCCAATCTCCTCAGGGAGTGCCATTCGCCGGGCCGGCACCTGCCCTACCACCTTCTCATAGAGCTGCGTATCGCTCCTCACGTCCGCGTTCATGTCGGTTTCGACGTGACCAGGGGCAACCGCGTTTGCTTGCACGCCATACCGTGCCCATTCAACCGCTGCGGTGCGCGTGAGGCTGACGATGGCCGCCTTGGATGCGGCATAGGCGGAGAGATGGGAGCGGCCTTTGAAAGCAAGGTTCGAGGCCACGTTGATGATCTTGCCCGAACCTTGCTTGGCGAGGTGACGCCCCGCAGCACGCATGCACGTGTAGGTGCCGAACAGGTTCGTTAGGACGACGCGGTTCCAATCTTCCGGGTTGGTCTCCAATAACGGCGCCACGTGGATAGCGCCCGAATTGTTCACGAGGATGTCCAGACCACCCAACTCATGCAGCGTGCGCTCTATGAGTCGTTCCACGTCCGCAGTCTCCGTGACGTCAGTCGGTACGGATAGCGCACACCTTCCCCTCTCCTTGATCTCTGTGGCCACTCGCTCGATACCCTCAGAGCTACGTGCCGCAAGGGCCACATCGGCTCCCGATTCGGCCAAGGCAAGTGCCAAAGCTCGCCCAAGCCCTCGTCCACCGCCGGTTACGATAGCTCTCTTACCCGCCAGAACTCCGTCGTGCATATCAACCTTGATTTTAATGACTCAGGAGAATCACGTCTGATCTGAAGATTGGCACATCTTTGCGATAGAGATGGACGCTTTGTGGACACCGAATGGAATCGGTCTGGTCAGGCTCGATAAGGGGCTCTCCGCTACACCAAAACGCGCTAACGTCAACATTGAGCTATCCAAGAACGGGTCCTTACAGAGCTAGCCGAGTTCTCGAACGTCAGCCCGAGATTGGGCGTCTCTGGACGAGAGCCGCCGGAGCGCTCGCGCCGGCCATCTCTTTCTTGTGCACCACGGATGGCTCCGTCCGACGAGCATCCCTCCCCCTATCCTCCGGCGACAAACCGGCGGTCACTGCTGTTGCGGGGAGGACGGCTATCAGGGTGAAGGTGAGGTCAGAGAGCGAGGAAAGCGACACTCAAGAATAGTATGTACCTTAGCGGATGTGGGAGATACGCACTTGCTTGAGGAACGGTGCTAACGAACACTGTCTGAGGTTGGATAGGTTGATCAAGCCGCCGGTGTTTGTCGGAAGACGAGATCTTGGTTATTTAGGGTCTCCTTGGCGTTCGATCCCGACCGGAGTACACTGATTACTACACCAGTTCACCAACTACCGAAGTAGTTCGTTGGAGTACGCACGTTACTTAAAGGGCTTATTCATGCGGGTTTGCGAACCTCAGCGAATCCCGGCGAACGCACCGATACTGACTCTGGATCACTTAGGCTTGGTTCGAATCCAGGCCCGGCAGTTCCCTGTTTTCCTGCAAAACCAACAGAACGTGCCTTCTTGTCGTCCGTCTTCTATGTGAGGTAGTGTGTTAGACGCACTTCTCGTGCTCCTTCTGAGAGCAGCACGCGGAAGCACAGTTCAGGCAGCGTAGTAATTTGGAAACGAGATAACGGTGTCTTTGATCCCGACGGCATTCGGGCATTCGGTGGCTATCCTCGCGACGAGTGAGGGCGAGAGGTCTATTCCCGTGAGCATCGGGAGGTTGTAAATGAGGACCGGGATGTCTACCGCCTCCGCCACCGTCGCAAAATGCTTGAATAGCGCCTCCTCGCCAACCTTCCAGTAGAACGGCGAAACGACGAGCACGGCGTCCGCACCCGCTTCTTGCGCGTGTTGGGCGAGTTCGACCATCTCCTTCGTACCGGCGGCGCCGACCCCGATCACGACCGGCACGCGCCCGCCGACGATCCCCGTCACCTCTCTGGCGAAGCGCTTGCGCTCGTCGCCGGTGAGGTGCGAGAACTCGCCGGTGCTCCCCAGGGGTGAGATGCCGTCCACCCCGGCCTCTATGAAGCGTTCTATAACCGCTTCGGTCGCCACGAGGTCCACCTCCCCCTGCTCGTCGAAGGGCGTGACCATCGCGGGCATGACTCCCCTGAACATTTCCCTGACCTCCTGCTAAGGACCGAGTTTTCGACACTATACCCGATCCACTTGTTCGACCCCCTGACCGGCAGGCGTCGGTCCGGTTTTCTGCACGGGGTCATATAATGTGCCCTTCGGAGAGATCTCTAATGAGAGGAGAAGGTTTATGGTGGTACGGGTTGGAGCCCAGATCCATCCGCAACAAGCGAGCTACGCCCAGATGCGCGACGCGTGGCTCAGGGTGGAGGAGATGGGGGCGGACACGCTCTTCAACTGGGACCACTTCTTCCCGCTCTACGGAGATCCGGACGGCGAGCACTTCGAGTGCTGGACGTTGCTCGGGGCGATGGCGGAGGTCACGGAGAGGGTCGAGTTCGGCGCTCTGGTCACGTGCAACTCGTACCGGAACCCGAACCTGCTCGCGGACATGGCGCGCACGGTGGACCACACCTCCGGGGGAAGGCTCATCCTCGGGATAGGGGCCGGATGGTTCCAGAGGGACTACGACGAGTACGGCTACGAGTTCGGGACGGCGGGGAGTAGGCTGCGTAATCTCGATGCCGCGATGCCGGTCATCGAGGAGCGGCTCAAGAAGCTGAACCCACCTCCGGTGCGGGACCCGTTGCCGATCCTGATCGGGGGCGGTGGGGAGAAGGTGACGCTGCGGATCGTGGCCGAGCACGCCCACATCTGGAACGGTCTCTCCGACCCGGAGCAGGCGGGCCGCAAGAGCCGTATCCTCGATGAGTGGTGCCGGAAGGTTGGGCGCGACCCGAAGGAGATAGAGCGCTCCGTCAACGTCAGCCCAAACCGGGTCCGTTACGCCGAGCGCTACGTCGAGAACGGCATCACGCACCTGATAGTCGAGATAGGCGGCCCCGACTACGACCTGAGCCCCTTGAGAGAACTCGTCGCCTGGCGCGACGAGTAC
>Ga0126312_10002031_pt1 | contig 13414 bp, 11 predicted proteins | sample Plot104A_FD_92537 | JGI IMG/M metagenome (GOLD analysis project Ga0126312, IMG submission 92537) | Serpentine soil microbial communities from UC McLaughlin Reserve, CA, USA - Plot104A | ecosystem: Environmental > Terrestrial > Soil > Grasslands | place: USA: UC McLaughlin Reserve, Lake County...
GTTCGGTCTCTGCGGTGCTTGCGGAACTCGTGACCAAACGGTGAAAGAAGAAGAGCGCCATTTGCGGAAACGCGCCTGACGGGCGGGGGCGTAAATGCCATCATCGAGCCAAGTCGCGGGGTCACTCCCGGGGCGGAAGATCCGGCGGCGGTAGGTACGGCGACGGTTTTCGCGGTCGCCGTCCGTACTGGCCGCATGAATAGGAGAGGGAATGGGGCAAACTTGGCCGACGGTCAAGCACGCAATGCTGCGGTGAGCTGTGAGGAGTGCTTCTTCCGGCGCCGCGGTCTGTGCGCCCTCGGCCTCGACTCGCCCTGTCCCACATTCAGGCCGGACACTCCCGAAGGTTTGGTTCCGCCGCGGCAACCCGCGCTGCTCGTCCGCGACGAGCGACGGGATCTTCCGGCGGTAGTGACTCAAGCCGCCTAACGCCCGGCTACAGTCCCGCCGGGCTATGGGGCGCGCGTCTTGAGAATCACAGTGCTCGGCAAGTCGCCCTCCTGGCAGGACGCCGGGGGGGCGTGCAGCGGGTACCTGGTCGAGACCGAGGAGACCACGGTCCTGCTGGATTGCGGGAACGGGGTGTTCGCGAAGCTGCGCGAACGGGTCGACTACACCGACGTCGACGCGGTGGTGATCTCCCACCTGCACGCGGACCACTTCCTCGACCTCGTGCCCTACTCCTATGCCCTGATCTACGCGCCGAGGCAGCAGCCGGTTCCCGTTCATATCTGGGAGGGAACTGACGATCCGGCCCATCCCCGGCTGGTCGCGCCACCCGGCGCAACCGAGACCTTCCGGCGCGTGGTCGGGGCGTGGGGGAACGACGACCTGATCGAGCTCGCCTTCCGGATCGAGGAGTACGCCGGGGGCGACCAGGTCGAGATCGGCGACGTCCGGGTCGACTTCCGCCCGGTCCCCCACTTCGTCGAGACGTTCGCAGTGCGGATCAGCTCCGATGGCAGCGGCGACATCGTCTACAGCGCCGACACTCGCCCCGGGGAGGAGATCATCGACGTCGCTCGGGATGCCGACCTCCTGATCATCGAGGCCACACTGCCCCGCCCCGAGCGGACCGGCGTACGGGGACATCTCACCCCGGAGGAGGCGGGAGAGCACGCAAAGCGCGCGGGCGCGAAACGGGTGGTGATCACCCACATATCCGACGAGCTCGGTGACGACTGGGCGCGCGAGGAGGCCGAGCGCGGCTTCGGAGGCTCGGTCGAGATCGCCTGCGAGGGAGCGACCTACGACGTCTGAAGAACCCGTCTAGCTAGGCTTTGCGGTGATGACGAGCCAGCGCGATCCATTCGCGGACTTCGCCCGGATGCGCCGGGAGATGGATGAGCTACTCGGCGACTTCTGGGATCAGGCGGGCTACCGGCAGCGCCGGCAAGCCGCGGCGTTCGTGCCGCGGGTGGATGTCTACTACTGCGGCGAGGATGCGCCCCAGAAGGCGGTGGTCAAGGTGGAGCTGCCGGGGATCGAGCTCGACGCCGTCAATCTCGAGGTCCGCGGCCGGACGCTGGTGATCAGCGGCGAACGCCCGGTGCGTGAGACCGAGGGCCGCACCTACCAGCAGGTCGAGCTGCCCTCAGGCCCCTTCCGTCGCGTCGTCGAGCTCTCCGTGGACGTTGTCGCCGAGGACGCGCAGGCCACCTACGAGGACGGGATCCTTCGGGTAGAGCTGCCCACCAAGCTGCCACAGGCCGCCCGTCAGGTCCCGATCGAGCGCGCCGAGTAGTGGCGGGGCGCACGGGGAAGGCGCGCTGACAATGGCGGAGGTCGAGACCCCACAGCTCGAGGTGGTGGAGATCCCGGATGTGGAGGACGCGGTACGCAGCGCCGAGCCTCTACCCGACGCCCTGCCGATCCTTCCGCTGCGGGAGACCGTCACCTATCCGGACACCCTGACCCCGCTCGCGGTGGGGCAGGAACGCTCGATCAAGCTGGTTAACGACGTTCTCTCCGGCAACCGGATGCTGGCGATGGTCGCCTCCAAGGACCCCGAGAACGACACGCCGGGCCCCGACGATCTCTACGGAGTCGGGGTCGCCGGCACCGTGGCGCGGATGATGAAGGTCCCCGACGGGTCCCTCCGAATCCTCGTTCAGGGAAGCGAGCGGATCCGGATCCTCGATTACGTCAGCGAGGACCCGTATCTCGTCGCCCGGATCGAGGCGATGCCCGATGTAGTCGAGGCCTCAACGGAGCTCGAGGCCCTGACCCGCAACGTCCAGAGCACGTTCAGCGAGATCATCGAGGCGATCCCCTACCTGCCTGAGGAGCTCCAGCTCGCCGTCGCGAACCTGGACGATCCCACCTCCCTCAGCCACCTGATCGCCGGAGCCCTCCGGATCTCGACCGAGGAGAAGCAGGAGCTACTCGAGTCCGTCGACGTGACCAAGCGGCTGCGGCGCCTCTCCGAGATCCTCACCCGCGAGCTCGAGGTCGTTCAGCTCGGCTCGAAGATCCAGTCGCAGGTCGAATCCGAGATCGACAAGGGCCAGCGCGAATACTTCCTCCGCCAGCAGCTCAAGGCCATCCAGGAGGAGCTCGGGGAGGCCGACGAACAGCAGGCGGAGGTGAACGAGCTCCGTGAGCGGCTGGAGGAGGCCGGGCTGCCGGAGGAGGCCAAGCAGCAGGCCGAGCGTGAGCTCGGCCGGCTCGAGAAGCTGCCGCCGATCGCCGCCGAATACGGGGTGATCCGCACCTATCTCGAGTGGCTCGTGGACCTGCCCTGGTCGAAGGAGACCGAGGACAACCTCGACATCGGGCACGCCCGAGAGGTTCTCGACGAGGACCACTACGACCTCGAGGAGGTCAAGGACCGGATCCTCGAGTACCTCGCCGTCCGCAAGCTGAACCCTGAGTCGCCGGGACCGATCCTGTGCTTCGTCGGCCCGCCCGGCGTCGGGAAGACGAGCCTCGGCCGCTCGATCGCCAGGGCCCTCGGCCGGGAGTTCGAGCGCATCTCCGTGGGTGGCGTCCGCGACGAGGCGGAAATCCGCGGCCACCGCCGGACCTACATCGGGGCCCTGCCCGGGACGATCATCCGTGCCCTGCGCGACGCCGAGACCCGCAACCCCGTGTTCATGATCGATGAGATCGACAAGATGGGCGCCGACTTCCGGGGTGACCCCGCAAGCGCGATGCTCGAGGTCCTCGACCCGGCGCAGAACTCCACCTTCAGGGACCACTACCTCGACCTTCCGTTCGACCTCTCCGAGGTCCTGTTCATCGCGACGGCGAACATCCTGGACCCTGTCCCACCCGCCCTCCAGGACCGGATGGAGGTGATCCAGCTCGCGGGCTACACGGTCGACGAGAAGCTCCACATCGCGAAGCGCTACCTGGTGCCGAGGCAGCTCGCGGAGAACGGGCTGAAGCCCTCGCAGATCGAGATTGCCGACGCGGCGCTGAACGCGATCATCGACGAGTACACGCGTGAGGCCGGGGTCCGCAACCTCGAGCGCCAGATCGGCTCCGTGTGCCGCAAGGTCGCCAGGCAGGTGGCCGAGGGCAAGGCCGACGGCAAGATGAGGATCTCGGCGAAGCGGGCCCGTGAGCTGCTCGGCAGGCGGCGATTCTTCGCCGAGCAGCGGCGCCGCACCAAGGATCCGGGTGTCGCCACCGGGCTCGCATGGACGCCGGTAGGCGGCGAGGTGCTGTTCGTTGAGGCAACCGCGGTGCCCGGGTCCGGCAAGCTGACGATCACCGGCCAGCTCGGCGATGTGATGCGCGAGTCGGCGCAGGCCGCCCTGTCGCTGGTGCGCGGGCGCTCGGACAAGCTCGCTCCCGGCCTGGACGACGACTGGTTCAGCAACCACGACATCCACGTCCACGTTCCGGCCGGAGCCGTCCCCAAGGACGGCCCCTCGGCCGGGATCGCGATGGCGACTGCGCTGGCTTCCCTGATCAGCAATCGGCCGGTGCGCAACGACGTCGCGATGACCGGCGAGATCACCCTGACCGGCCAGGTGCTTCCGATCGGGGGCCTCAAGGAGAAGTCCCTCGCCGCCCAGCGGGCGGGGATCAAGCAGGTGATCGTCCCCGACCGCAACCAGGGCGACGTCGAAGAGATCTCCGAGCGCGAGCGGGAGGGACTCGAGTTCGCCTACGTGGACGACATCAAGGGCGCTCTGGACGTCGCCCTGGAACCGGATGGCAAACGCGGTTAGCGGGTAGTCTCCCCCTGCATCCTGGAAAACGATCTGAGGAGACTCATGGGGGCACAAAGCAGAAGCGCGAAAGCCGGCGGTGCCGCCCGTTCCGTCGCGTCCAATCCCTACGTGCGGCGGCTCATCGAGGATGACGAGCTCCGCGAGAACATCCGGGTCGCGTTCGAGGCCGCTCGCGGCGCCTACGCGCGGATGTCGAACGGGAAGGGGCCAGCGAAGTCCCTGATGGACGACAAGAAGGTTCACCGCGATCTGCGCACCGCGGCCGAGTCGCTCAGGGATGCCTCACAGCAGCTGCGCGGCCGGAGCACCCGCCGCCGGTTTGGGCTTGGAAAGGCCCTGCTCGTGGGCATCCTCGGCGTGGCCCTTGTGCTGATCCTGAGCGAGGACGCGCGCAAGATGGTTCTCGACAAGCTGTTCGGCGCGGAGGAGGAGTTCGAGTACACCTCGACCACCACCCCCACCCCGGATACGGAGTCGGTTCCGAGCGCCTGAGCAGGCAAGCATCGGCTTTTTCGAAGGCGCCCCACGGGGCGCCTTCGCGCTTGAATAGGGTCGGAATATGGCCAGCGTCCACGTACTTCTCCCCGCGCAGCGCTACGTCTTCGCCGTCTCCAACGGAGAGGCGGATGCGGCGACGATCGACAGCTCCGCGGAGGGCTTCCAGCGCTACAAGTCGCTCCAGCAGGCGGGACGGACGGCCGGGATGGTCGCCTTCCCGAACACGCTGCTGATTCGCGGCGGACGCGACTACCTGGTCGACCCCGGCCTGATCATGCAGGGTGCGCCGCTCATGGGCGCGATGGAGCAGCTCGGGGTCGATCCGAACCAGGTGAAGGACGTGATCCTCACCCATCTGCATTTCGACCACGCCGAGGGGCTTGCGGGTTGGCCGATGCGCCGGACCTACGTCCACCGGATCGAGACCGAGGCGCCCTACGCCCAGATCGTCTCGGGCGTGCTGGAGATGGCGAACCTCGAGGTGCTCGACGGGGAGGAGGGCGAGATCGAGCCTGGGCTGCGGTGGATCCTCACTCCAGGGCATAGCGACGGCCTGATCTCGCTGCTCGTCGATACCGACGAGGGCCTCGTAGTGATCGCCTCCGATTGTGTCGGGCCGCTGCCCGAATACTTCGAGCGGATGGAGCTCCCCGAGGACTTCGGACCGGAGCGGGAGGAGCTCTTGAGGCAGTGGCAGCGGATCCGGGACCTCGATCCGGCAGTCGTGATCCCCGGCCACAATCCGCCTATCAAGCTGCGCTGAGAACCGGCTGTCCGGCCAGCCGAACGCCTAGAGTTGTGCCAGGGTGCTCCGGGGAGCGACCCGTTTGACCATGGAAGCTACGCATACACGCGAGCTCAGCGGGGAGAAGGCCCAGCGGATCGTCGAGGCGATGCGCTCGAGCGTCGCTCTCCGCGGGATCTCGGGCTCGACGTTCGAGCAGGTCGCGCGGGAGGCCGGTGTCAGCCGGGGCCTGCTCCACTACTACTTCGGGACCAAGGAGGCGCTCCTGGTCGAGGTCGTCCGTCGCGACACCGAGCACCGGATCGCGCGACTCGACGAGCCACTCGGCAAGGCGGCCTCGGTCGACGAGCTGCTGGAGATCCTGGTCGCCGACCTGGAGGACTCGATCCAGAACGAGCCCGGGTTCTGGGTGCTGCTCTTCGACCTGTTCACCGCCGGCCGCCGGAACCCCGAGATTCAGCGCGAGGTCGGTGAGCTCTTCAAGCGGACCCGCGAGCACGTCGCTGACATCCTGCGGGCCAAGCAGCGCGAGGGCGTGATCGCACCCCGCTTCGAGATCGATGCGGTCGTCGCCCTGCTGTTCGCTCTCGCCGATGGAATCGCGCTGCAGCTGCTCTCCGATCCCGAGCGGGATCACAGGGACGTCATCGCCGCCGGGACCGTTGCGGCGCGTCATTTGCTCGCTGGCTAGTACCCGCGAGCCCAGTGACTGATGTCACAGAACGCGGGTAGGCGACCCCACATACTGGCTGCACGCGAAACTGGCTGAGCAGCCAAATCGAGAGGGTGAGACGTTGAGGTCGTTCATGGTCAGCCTGTCGGGCTTCCTGACGCGCCGGCGCTGGTGGGTGGTCGCCGCCTGGCTCATCACCGTCGCGATCGCCGCCCCGATGGCCGCCAAGCAGACCGAGCACCTGAGCGGCGGCGGCTTCGACGTCCCGGGCAGCCAGTCGGAGGGGGTCGAGACCGCGATCACCAAGCAGTTCCCGGAGACTCAGCGGGGCAGGCTCGCCGTCGTCTTCCGGCCCGCGTCGGGCGCACCCGCGCAGGGCGCAGCCGCGGTCGACCAGGTCGCGGACCAGGTCAACGCGACAGGCGACGCACGGCTTACCCCGCAGGCCGCGAGCCGGGCGAAGGCCCAGCTCGCCGCGGGGCAGGTGGCGATCACCCCGATCGAGGCGTCGGGCGATGCTGACGAGCTGGTCAACACGGCAGGGGACATCCGCGACGAGATCTCGCCCGGCGAGTCGATCGACGGTGTCACGCCGTATCTCGTCGGCCAGCCCGCGATGTGGGCGGCCCTCTCGGAGGTCTCCAAGGAGGATCTCGCGACCGCTGAGGCCGAGGGCTTTCCGATCGTGGCGCTCATCCTGATCGCGGTATTCGGTTCGCTCGCCGCGGCATCGCTTCCCCTCGCTCTCGGCGCCGTCGCCGTGACCCTGACCGGGGCGATCATCTATCTGCTCTCCCAGCAGATGGAGATGTCGGTGTTCGTTACCAACATGGCCTCGATGCTGGGGATCGGGGTGGCGGTCGACTACTCGCTCTTCATCCTGGCCAGATTCCGCGAGTCGGTGAGGGCGGGCAAGGGGGCGGCAGCGGCGCGGGCCGAGGCGCTTGCCACCTCCGGCGTGGCCGTGACCTTCTCCGGGCTGGCGGTGATCATCTCGCTGGCCGGCCTGTGGATGGTCGAGAACCAGGCGCTGCGCTCGATGGCGCTCGGGGCGATGATCGTGGTGGCGATCGCGATCCTCGTCGCGACCACGCTTCTGCCGGCGCTGATCCGGCTCATGGGCCATCGCGTCGAAGCCGGCGGGATCGCGTGGACGGTCCTCCACGCCTTCAGGCGCGTTTGGCAGAAACCCCGCCGGCGGGGCTCGACGCGCCCCGACCGGGAGACCTTCTGGCAGCGGTGGACGTATGCGGTGATGCGCCAGCCGGTCCTCGCCGTGGTCGCCGTCAGCGCGATCCTGCTCACGCTCGCGATCCCCGTGCTCAGCCTGAAGACGGGGAATGGCGCGATCAACCAGTTCGACGAGGACAACGATGCTCGAGTCGGAACCGAGCTCGCCGCCAAGGCGAGCGGGGGAGGCGCCGACCCAGTCAAGGTGGTGGCCACCTTCCGGAAGGCGCCGCCTTCCGATCCGGCGAACGCGGCAGCCGTCCGCGACTTCGCCGACCGCGCGTCGGCGGACCCCGAGGTGGAGAGGGTCGCTTCCACGGTTGAGAGCGGAAATAGTGTCCTGATCGACGTGGCGACGAAGGCGGAGGCCGCGGAGTCACAAGAGTCCATCGATCTGGTCGGTCGCTTGCGGGATCAGATCGTGTCTGCCTCAGCTCTCTCGTCGGTGGCTGACGTCGACGTCGGCGGCGAGCCCGCTCGCGTAATAGACGCGCGCGATCAGATCAACGGATCGATGTGGAAGATCATCGTGTTCGTCCTCGCCTTCTCGTTCATCGTCCTGATGCTGATGCTGCGGTCCATCGTGCTGCCCCTGAAGGCGGTTCTGATGAACCTCCTGTCGATCGGGGCGGCCTACGGCGTGCTGGTCATCGTCTTCCAGTGGGGCTGGATCGACGGCTTCCTCGGCTTCGAGAGCCTCGGCGCGCTCGACACCCTGACCCCGCCGCTGGTGCTCGCAGTCGTCTTCGGCCTCTCCATGGACTACGAGGTGTTCCTGCTGTCCCGGATCAAGGAGCGCTACGACCAGCACGGGGACAACCGCAGGGCGGTCGCGGAGGGGCTCTCCGGAAGCGCGCAGGTGATCACCTCGGCGGCGCTGATCATGGTCAGCGTCTTCGCCGTGTTCGTTCTCACCGGCGTTCCCTCGATCAAGCAGCTCGGCCTCGGCAACGCCGTGGCGATCGCAATCGATGCGACGCTCGTGCGCCTCATCCTCGTCCCGGCGGCGATGCAGCTGCTCGGGCGATGGAACTGGTGGCTTCCCGGCTGGCTCGATCGAATCCTGCCGCATGTGGGTCTCGAGGGTGGCGCGCCAAGCGGCCACCGGGCCGCTCTCCCTCGGAGCGGCGGCGAAGCCGGCGCGACTTAGGCTGGGCGGCCGCTTGTGGCCGCGAGCTGATGGCGAAGCCGTCAACAGCTGGGTGAACTAGGTTCGCGCTGTGAGCAGCGACGTAAGGATGATCTGGCAGGAGCCGGCGCCCGGCGGCTATCCGCCACCGGAGCTGTTCGGGCTGTCCGGAATCGAGCGCATGAGGGCCGGCTGGGAGTCGAGGATGCCGGTCCCGCCGATCGCCTATCTGGTCGAGATGCCGTTCCGGGAGCTCTCCGTGGGACATGCCGCCTTCGACATGCCGGCCTCGCCCTGGTTCACGAACTCCGCGGGCGTCGTCACGGCCGGAATGCTCGCCGTGCTGGCTGACGCCCCGCTCGGGGGATCGATCCACACCCAGTGTCCCCCCGGGGTGACCTTCACTACCGCTGAGCTCTCGCTCACCTTCCTTCGGCCGATCCGGGCCGACCCTGATGCGAGGATCAGCGGAAGCGGGCACGTGATCCATCACGGTCGCTCCGTGGCGCTCTCGGAGGCATTCATGATCAACGAGGGGAGCGACGAGCTCGTCTGTCACGGAACCTCGAGGTGCTCGATGTTCCCTCCGGTCGATCCCCTTCCCGACCCGCCGGAGGAACTGCCGGTGATCGAGCAGCCGTACCCCGGCTCCGAGCCAGATTCCCCGCTGCGCCGGCCCCTCGAGGGGGAGGCTCTGGACGATGAGGTTTTCGCGCGGATGGGCGGCCTCGAGATCGTCCGCGCTCAGCTTGCCGGGGACCTGCCGATGCCCCCGCTTCACTACCTGACCGGGATCCGACCGGTGGAGGTCTCGGAGGGCCGCGCCACCTGCGCCCTTCCCTGCAGCCCCTGGCTGGCCACGTCATTCCGCACGGTCCAGGGCGGGTTCACGGCGCTGCTGGGGGAATTCGCGCTGACCATGTCGATCTTCACGACCGCGAAGCCCGGAGTGGCGATCGCACCGCTCGACCTGAAGGTCAACTTCCTGCGTCCGGTCTTTCCGGACATGCGGGACCTGACCGCCGAGGCCGAGGTGATCCATGGCGGCCGCCAGATCGCAATCGCGAGCTGCCGGATCACCAACGCGGACGGCAAGCCCGTGGCGCTCGCGACCGGCTCGGCGATGTACCTCCCCGGTCGGCCGGCGAATATGATCGGCGAGGAGTTCGGCTCGGCGACCGATCGGGACGAGGGCGGCGCGTGATGCGAGGGTGCGCCGCAGGCGAAGCCGAGGCGCAACCCGTTTAATGGGGTCATGGGCCTGTTCGGATTCCTGAGGCGGAAGGACGAGGACGCGATCCCGAAGCCGGGTACGCCTGAGTTCGAGGCCGCTGTCCAGGGTTCCGCGATCCCGGACTCCCAGAGCGTCTCGATGGGAGAACCGGGGTGGGCCGATCCCTCGAAGCAGACGATTGACCTGCGCGGCAGCGGGCACCGTCAGGAGGTCGAGCAGGTCCTGCGTGAGCACGGAATCGATCCGGACCGCAAGGGCCAGACGATCGACGCATCCGAGGTGCCAGGCCTGAGAGAGGCTCTCCTCAAGGTGCTGTTTCGAGTCCCGAACTCCGGTGGGATCGGGAAAGGCATCCCCTCTCCCAAGCGGGACCCGGAGTAGGGGTTACTCGATCGGGGCGGCCCTCGGCGGGAAGATCTTCGGCATCCGCGCGAGCTGGCGCAGGGACCCGCGTGGCTTGAGCTTCCGGCGAAGCATCGCTCGACGGGCGTCCTGTCCTCGAACCGAGATGTTCACCCAGTCGGCCCAGGTCGTGCTCAGCGTGAGGTCGGGATGGTCCGCCACGCCGCGCGAGTGGCTGGTCGACCCGTTGTCGATCCGCAGGTGCCAGGGCTCCGCGTCGGTGAATTTCCACTGGATCGTCACCGGGCGGTCGACCGCCTCGGTGTTGGCCGAGCGGGCGATCACGTCGAAGAGGATGCTCTCGACCTCCGGATCCGACTGCGGCTTGCCGTTGGGCTCGCCGAGGACGCCGGCGCGGAGCAGCTTGATCTGTCGCCTCGCCCGCTCCTCGTGCGGCATCTCGGGATCGAAGGGGTAGATCCCGGGCGGCATCTCGTGCAGCGGATAGCCGGTCGCCTTCCACTTCATCTCGACCGAGCGCATCCCGAAGGCGTAGATCTGCTCCATCGTGAATCCGTACTCGGTCGTGTAGCGCTCGTCCCAGCCGGGCGGGACGAAGACGCCGGTCACCCAGGGAAGGACCTCGCGGAGAAGCTCGGAGGCGGCCTCCTTGCACTCGTCCGTCTCGGCGAAGAGCTCCGAGAGGACCTTGACGCCGAAGCCGATGTGACGCTGCTCGTCCCGTGATACCCGCTCCATCCCCGCGCTGAAGCCGGGCATCGTCCCGGCCTTGGCGAAGAAGTCCTCGATGAAGTGCTGGCCGGGCTGGGCCATCGTCGCCTCGACAATCATGTGGTAGAGGGTGATCGCCTGCGCGAACTTCGGCAGGGACCGATCGTGGTGGAGCTCCTCGACCATCCGCTCGAGGCGGCCGAAGACGTTGCGGTAGCCCCAGCCGAGCTGCGACTCGGTGAAGTCCAGCCCGTCGGCGATGCTGCCCTCGACCCCGATCACCTCCTTGAAGAACCGGTGGAAGAAGACGGCGTGGCGGGCCTCATCGACCTGTTGGGTCGCGAGGAAGTACTTCTGCTCCTCCTTCGGCGCCGCCTCGATGTAGGGGGAGAGGCCGTCGGTGACCGCGTCCTCGCCGTAGAAGAACATCGAATAGATCCAGAGGGCGGACTTTCGCTGGATCTCGTTGAGCGACTCCCAGCCCTTCCGATCCTCCGAGAAGTCGAGCTCAGTCGCCCGCCAGTTGCCCTCCTCCCAGCGTCGGTAAAGATCGTCGTAGCTGATCCGGCTGGCGATGTCTCTCTGCGCGACCGACATTGGTGCCTCCTGGGCCTCTGTCCTATCGTTCCCGCTACGGCGGCTTGAGCGCTTATAGTAACTGACTGACTAGTCAGTTAGTACCCGGAATCCGCACTGTGACGCCAATCACACAGAAACAGAGCGCGCCGGAGGGGGCGTCCCGCTCCCGGATGAGCGCTGCCGACCGCCGGGAGGCGATCCTCGACGCCGCCCGCGGGGCATTCGCCGACCGCGGCTTCCACGAGACCTCCCTGGACGCGGTCGCCGAGCGAGCGGGGGTCTCCAAGGCGCTTCTCTACGAGCACTTCTCCTCGAAGCGCGAGCTCTATGTCGCGATGCTCGAGATGCACGTCCACGAGCTGGTCGAGCGAATCAGCGGCGCAGTCGCGGGCGCCGAGCCGGGCGAGCCGAGGATGCGCGCCGGCCTCGAGGCGTTCTTCGGGTTCGTTGAGGAGCGCCGCGGCGCCTGGCGGATCATGTTCCGGAACTCCGACGACCCCGACGTCTCCATCCGTCTCGATCGCCTCCGCGACGAGGTCGCCGCGGCGATCATTCAGCTGATGAGCGAGGACGCGGCGGCGCAGGGCCTCGACTTCCCGAAGATGCCGCAGATGGTCGAGATGATCGCCCAGCAGATCGTCGGGGCGATGCAGTCGCTCGCCGACTGGTGGGACCTCCACCGGGACGTCCCGCGGGACGAGGTGCTTCAGGTCGCGATGGACTTCGCCTGGGTGGGCCAGGAGCGGCTCAGCCGGGGCGAGCGCTGGTCCGGTTAGGCCGCCGCGCCGAGCTTCGGCGAGGTCCAGGACTCGGCGAGGCGGCGGGTTAGCTCGCTCGCCAGATCCGCAATCGCGATCCGTGATTGCTCCAGGGTGTCGCGGTCGCGGAGAGTGACGGTGTCGTCCTCCATCGTTTGGTGGTCGACGGTGACACCCCATGGGGTCCCGATCTCGTCCTGGCGTCGGTAGCGCTTCCCGATCGAGCCGCCTGTGTCGTACTCGGCCGGCATCAGGTCGCGGAGCTCCTCGTAGATCTCCCGGGCCTTCTCCGGCTGGCCGTCCTTGTTGACCAGCGGCAGCACCGCGACCTTGACGGGCGCCAGCCTCGGATGGAGGCGCAGCAGCGTGCGCTGGCGGCCCTCGACCTCCTCCTCGTCGTAGGCGTCGACCATGAAGGAGAGCATCGCCCGGTCGACCCCTGCCGCCGGTTCGATCACGTGCGGGACGTAGCGGTCGCCGGTAGCCGAGTCCACGTACTCCAGCTTCTCGCCGGAGAACTTCGCGTGCTGCATGAGGTCGAAGTCGCCGCGGTTCGCGATCCCCTCGAGCTCCGACCAGCCCATCGGGAAGAGATATTCGATGTCGGAGGTCGCGCTCGAGTAGTGGGATAGCTCGTCGGGGCCGTGGGCCCGGAGCCGCAGCTTCTCCGGTCGGATCCCGAGGTCGGTGTACCAGCGCATCCGCTCCTCCAGCCAGCGCTCGTGCCAGTCGGACGCCTCGACGGGCCGGACAAAGAACTCCATCTCCATTTGCTCGAACTCGAGGGTCCGGAAGATGAAGTTGCCGGGCGTGATCTCGTTGCGGAACGACTTGCCGATCTGGGCAATCCCGAACGGTGGCTTCTTGCGCGAGAACTGCAGGACGTTCTTGAAGTTGATGAAGATCCCCTGAGCGGTCTCGGGGCGGAGGAAGGCCTTGTTCGAATCGTCCTGGACCGGGCCGACGTACGTCTCGAACATGAGATTGAACCGGCGCGGCTCGGAGAGCTCGCCGCCGCAGACGGGACAGCGGATCTCGCCCTCCGCGTGCTCGTCGCCGAGCTGCTCCTCGCGCAGGTCGTCCTCGCGCCAGCGCTTCTTGCACTCGCCGAGGCACTGGACCAACGGGTCGGTGAAGCCGGCGAGATGCCCCGACGCCTCCCAGACCCTGGGGTTCTGGATGATCGCCGAGTCGAGCGCGACGATGTCATCTCGCTCCTGCAGCATCGCCCGCCACCACTCGGCCTTGACGTTGTTCTTGAGCAGCACGCCGTAGTGGCCGTAGTCGTAGGTGTTGGCGATCCCGCCGTA
>Ga0126312_10002032_pt1 | contig 13412 bp, 15 predicted proteins | sample Plot104A_FD_92537 | JGI IMG/M metagenome (GOLD analysis project Ga0126312, IMG submission 92537) | Serpentine soil microbial communities from UC McLaughlin Reserve, CA, USA - Plot104A | ecosystem: Environmental > Terrestrial > Soil > Grasslands | place: USA: UC McLaughlin Reserve, Lake County...
CGGTCATCCTCACGTTGCGGGCGGCCGGGATGCCCACCGCCGTCCCCAGCACGATGCCGAGGACGATCAGCGCCCACTCGTCCATCCCCTCGACCAGGAACGTGGCGATCACGGCGATCGCCATGCCGACCGCCGCGATGCGGTTGCCGCGCACGGCCGTGCGCGGCCCCGTCAGCCCCATCAGCCCGTAGATGAACAGGCCGAAGGCGACGATGTAGAGGACCTCGATGAAGTTCGGGTTGTGGACGAACGAGGCCGCGAGCGTGGTCACTTCGACTCGCTGTCCTCCGCCGCGGCCTCGACCTGCTTGGCCTTCTTGCCCTTGAACATCTCGAGCATGCGGTCGGTGACGAAGAAGCCGCCGACGATGTTGATCGTCCCGAAGGTGATCGCGATGACGAGCAGGAGCTTGTCCAGCGTGCCCAGCCCGTCGACCGTCCCCAACACGAGCAGGCCGCCGAGCAGGACGATCCCGTGGATCGCGTTCGTGCCGGACATCAGCGGCGTGTGCAGCGTGTTCGGCACCTTGGAGATGACGGCGAAGCCGACGAAGCCGGCCAGCACGAGGATGGTCAGGTTCGTGACGAGCATCGGTCGGTCTCCTAGGCGGGGGCCTTCTCGGCGGCGGACTTGGCGCCCTCGTGGACGATGTCGCCGTCGCGGGTGACGCAGGCGCCGGCGACGATGTCGTCCTCGAAGTCGAGGTGCAGGTTGCCCTCGTCGTCGGTCAGCAGGTCGAGCAGCGACTGGACGTTGCGGGCGTAGAGCATCGACGCGTGCTCGGCCATCTCCGAAGGCAGGTTGAGCGGGGCGGCGATGGTCACGTCCTCCTTGACCACGGTCTGGCCCGGCTCGGTCAGCTCGCAATTGCCGCCGGTGGCGCCGGCGAGGTCGACGACCACGCTGCCGGGCTTCATGCGCCGCACGGCGTCGGCGGTCACGAGCAGCGGCGCGGGGCGCCCGGGCACCAGCGCCGTGGTGATGACGACGTCCTGGCGCTCGATCTCGTCGGCGAGCAACTCGCGCTGCTTCTGCTGCTCGGAGTCGGTGAGCTGGCGCGCGTAGCCGCCCTCGGCCTCGGCGTCGAAGCCCATGTCGAGCTCGACGAACTTGGCCCCCAGCGACTCGATCTGCTCCTTGACCGCAGCACGCACGTCGAACGCCTCCACGACGGCGCCGAGCCGGCGCGCGGTGGCGATCGCCTGCAGGCCGGCGACGCCGGCGCCGAGCACGAGCACCTTGGCCGGCGGGATCGTTCCGGCGGCGGTCATGAGCATCGGGTAGAAGCGCTGGAGCAGCGTGCCGGCCACGAGCACGGAGCGATAGCCGCCGATGTTCGCCTGACTGGAGAGCGCGTCCATCGACTGTGCACGCGAGATGCGGGGGATCGCCTCCATGGCGATCGCGGTCACCCCGGCCCCCGCGAGCGCGCGCACGACCTCGGGGTTGGTGAGCGGCTCGAGGAAGCCGATCATCGTGGCGCCCGAGCCGAGCTTGGCGATCTCGTCGGCGCTCGGAGGCGCGACCTTGACGACGACATCGGCGTTCCAGGGGTCGCCGATGGTGGCGCCCGCTTCGGTGTACTGCTCGTCGGGCAGCAGCGCGCCCTCGGCCGCGCCGGCCTCGACCACGACCTCGTGGTCCCTGGCCGTCAGCTTCCGCACCACCTCGGGAACGAGGGCGACCCGGCGCTCCCCCGCCGCGGTCTCTTTCGGAACACCTATCCGCATGAATTCGGGTCGGGAACCTTAGAACAGGATCCCGGCGAGCACTCCGGCGGCGTAGGCAGGCCGTTCGAAACGCCTGCTCACCAACAGGCTACGCGGCACGGAGGGGCCCATCAGGCCCCGCCGTGCACTGCGCGCAACCCGGGCCCTGGGCGATGGGCGTCGGGCGTTGGGCGCGCCGGCTGACTGCTTCGTCGCCCGCGCCTTGCGTGCGACCGTCGCGAGCGGGAACGGCTTGCCCTCGAGCGCCGTCAGCGCCTGTCCGGTGACCCAGACCGGCGTCTGCTTGGAGGTGCGGGAGTAGCGGACGGCGCCATCCGGTCCAGTCAAGGTGCGCAGGAACGCGACCGGCGAGCGGCCGCCGCGCTTCAACGAGCCGGGGTTGCGTCCGGCCGCGATCAGCCCCTGGATGGCCCATGCCGTCGACTGGGCGTTGGAGGCGCCGCCGGGATTGAGCGGAAAGCCGCCGTCGGGATTCTGATGGGCGCGCAGGAAGGCGATGGCCTTGCGCGCCCGCTTGCTTGCGCGCCGCCCCGCCGCCGCGAGCGCCTGCAGCGACGAACCGGTGTTGTCGATGTCCGAGGCGGTTCCGCGCTTGGCGAACCCGAAGCCGCCGTCGCGATTCTGCTGGCGGGCGAGCCACTTGACCGCGGCCTGTACGCGCCCGCTGCCGGACCCGTCGCCGGCGGCGCGGAAGGCGAAGATGCCGAACGCGGTGTGGTCGACGAGCCCGTCGACCGAGCCGGTCGGCTTGCGGTCCTGGTCGAGCTCGGCGACCAGGTCCCGCCCGGCGAAGTCGCGCGGGTCGACGCCGGCGCTGTGCAGCACGAGGATCGTGCGCTCGAGCTCGCCGGTGTCGTTGAGCGATCCGGCGCCCGCGCGCAGGTAGTCGACGACCGACTTGCCGCCGCTGGTGACATCGGCCGGGTTGCGGCCGGCGGCGGCGAGGCCGAGCGCGGTCCAGCCGGTCACGAGCTGGGTCGAGCTCGCGCCGGGCGCCGGGCCGAAGCCGCCGTCGCCGTTCTGGGCCTTGAGGAGGTAGCTCGTCGGGGTCGCCGCGTGGGCGACGCCCGGCGCAACGAGCAGCGCGACGAGCAGCACGGGCGCGCCGGCGCGCGCGACCGGCCCCCAGTCGACGGTGAAGCGGGCGCGGAAGCGTGAGACCGCGCGGACGAGCGCCGGGCCGAAGGCCAGGCAGAAGAGGAAGTTGCCGATCGCGTGGGCGGCATCGAACGGAGCGGCCGCGACGAACACCGCTCCGAGGCCCTCCGTGCGCTCGGCACCGGTGAAGTTGATCCAGGTCGAGACGTCGAGGATCGCTCCGTACCCGAGCCCGGCGACGGCGCAGGCGAGGGCGAGCGGGAACCGGCCGAGGCGGCGGCCGGTCGCGCGGGCGAGCAACGCGCCGAAGACGCCGACGGCGCCCCACGCGGCCATCTGCCACGGGGTCCACGGGCCCTGCCCGTAGAAGAAGTTGGACACCAGCGCGGTGACCGCGCCGACGACGAACCCGGGCGCGCCACCGAGCGCGTACCCGGAGATCAGGATGATGTCGGTCGTCGGCTTGACGTTGGGCAGCGGGGCGAACGCGATGCGGCCGATCACCGCCAGCGCAGCGAGCGTGCCGACGAGCGCGAGCACGCGTGCGGAGGGATGACCGCGCTCGTACCAGACGAAGCCGGCCGTGAGGCCGACGCCGAGAACGAGCAGCGAGATCAGCGGCCAGCTCATGGGGTCACCTCCAGGCTCAGGCGTTGGCGAAGCAGGGCAGCCCCTTCCTCGGGCAGCAGCGCCCCTCCGGCGCCGCCCAGCACGCGCGCCGTCTCGGTCGCGAAGTACCAGCCGCCGGTGAGCACCTCGGCGGCGGAGCCGTCGGCCACGACGACGCCGTCGCCGAGCAGCACGACCCGCTCGGCCAGCGCGGCGGCGAACTCGACGTCGTGCGTTGCGACGATGACCGCCGCGCCGCCGGCGGCGTGCTCGCGCAGGCGGCTGGCGAGGTCGCCCTTCTCGGCGCGGTCCATGCCGCGCGTCGGCTCGTCGAGCGCCACGGCGGCGGGCGGCGCCGCGCCCGCGGACACGATCGCGAGCGCGAGCCGCTGGCGCTCGCCGCCAGAGAGGTCGCGCGGGTGGCGGTCGGCGAGGTGCTCGAAGCGGGCCGCGCGCAGCGCCTCGGCCGGCAGTTCGTCGCCGACGCGGTCGTGGATCAGGTAGTCGCCGGGGTTCTGGAGGAGCAGGGCGACGCGTCCCGCGCGTTCGACCTTGCCGCGCGTGGGGTCGCTCAGGCCGCCGAGGCAGCGCAGGAGCGTCGACTTGCCGGCCCCGTTGCGCCCCATCAGCGCGACGCGCTCGCCCGCCGCGAGCACGAGGTCGATCCCGCGCAGTGCGGCGCGCCCGCGCGGCCACTCGAACCAGACCGACTTCGCGTGCAGGGTGGCGTCCTTTCGACGCCTCGGTCGGCTTGGTGGGCCCGCCGGCGGCGGCGACGCTCCCCCCTCCGGCGCGAGCCCGTGGGCGCGCAGGGTCGCCCGCGCTTCCTTGACCCCGCTCGGGGGCGGACGGAGGCCCGTCCGGGCGAGCAGGCGGGCGGCCGGCGTCTGCAGCGCGGGCGCCTGCGTCGCGGCCCACTCGAGGAACGCGCGCGGGGCCTCGTCGCACGCCAGGGCCCCGTCGACGAGCGCCACCACCCGGTCGGCGGCGGGGAGGCAGCGCTCGAGCCGGTGCTCGGAGATGACGATCGTCGTCCCCCACTCCTCGTTGAGCCGCCGCAGCAGGCCGATCAGCTCGTCGCCCGCGACCGGGTCGAGCTGCGAGGTGGGCTCGTCGAGCAGCACGAGCCGCGGCCGGCCCGCCACCGCAGCACCGAGCGCGACGCGCTGCAGCTCGCCGCCCGAGAGCTCGCTCGTCGGGCGGTCGAGCAGCCGGTCGAGGCCGAGCGCGAGCGCCGCCTCCTCGACGCCCCGCGCGACCGCGGCGGGGGGCTCGCCGCGGTTCTCGAGCGGGAACGCCAGCTCGGCGCGCACCGTTCCCATCACCACTTGCGTCTCGGGATCCTGGAACAGCGTGCCGGCCACGGCGGCGAGGTCGCCCGGCCCGTGCCCGCGCGTGTCGAGCCCGCCGACCACCGCCCTGCCCGCGAACGTGCCCCCGTGGAAGTGGGGCACGAGCCCGCAGGCGGCGCGCAGCAGTGTCGACTTCCCGGAGCCCGACGCGCCGGCGAGCACGACGAGCTCGCCCTCGCCGATCTCGAGCGTGACGTCGCGCAAGGCCGCGGCGGCCGCGTCGGGGTAGGCGTAGGTGACGCGGTCGAGGGAAAGGACGCTCGCGGCGGTCATCCGCCCACCCCTCGCCGGTCGGCGAACGGCAGCAGCGCCACCATCGGGATCGCCGCGGCCACCGCCCACGCCGCCGCGCCGCTCTCGAGCTTCAGCGCCGGGTAGGCGTCGAAGGCGATCGCGCCGGTCAGCGCCCCGATCACCGCGAGGGCGGTCAGGGCGACGGCGCTGGCCGCGAATGCGAGATCGTGCCGCGACCACGGCCTGCGCGCAGCCGCGCCGCGCCGCGCGCCGCCGTAGCCGCGGACCTCAAGCGTGGCGGCGACGTCGACGGCCCGGTCGAGCGCACCCGCCGCCACGGCGCGAACGATCGCGACCCGGCGCGCTCGCGGCTGTCCGGCGCCGGGCGGGCGGCAGCGCTGGGCATCGGCGAGGCGTGCGCCGTCGCGCGTCAGGACCGGGACCATCCGGGTGGCCAGCGCAGCGGTCAGGGCGGAGCGGAAGCCGGCGCGGCGAAAGATCCGCAAGACCTCGTCGGGGTCGACGGCCGCCGTGTACAGGGCACCGACGAGCACGATCACCACGGCGCGCAGCGCGAGAACGCCCCCGTAGGCGGTGGCCTCGAGCGTGATGTCGAGCTGGCCGAGGACCGGCACCTCGCCGAGCCGGGCGATGACGGTCAGGCCGTCGCGCACCGCGAGCGGGTTGATGAGCGCGACGAGCAGAGCGAGCGGCACCGCGAACCGCGCCGCCCGGCGGAGCTCGTGGCCGACCCCGGCGGCGACGCCGGCCCCCACGACCGCTGCAAGCGCGCCCACGAGCACGATCGGATGGTCGGAGACGAGAACGACGAGGCCGAGCGCCGCGCACCAGACGATGCCGACGGAGGCCCGCGTCGCGTGAAGCGGGGTGGGGCGCCGGCGGTAGATCACCGCGCCGACCTCGGCTCGTCGCGAACCGGCGTGCCGCCACCCTCGCTCACGGCACCGACCTCACGGCGCCGCCCTTCACCGCCGCATTCCCGCCCCCGTCGCTCACGGCACCGACCTCACCGCGCCGCCGCCCACCGCCGCTGCGAAGCGATCGTGGAGCGACGCCGGCGTCAGCGCTCGCGCCGCAGCCAGCGCGCCCGCGTCGTCGACGCCGGTGACCGCCCAGGTGGGCTGCTGGTCGCCGACCCGCGTCGCCGCGATCAGGCCGGCGCCGGCGGCAAGCGTCCCCGCCGGCCGGCCGCTCGCGTTCAGCAGCGCGATCGACCGCCCGCTCGCCGACGGCCGGACGTACACGCCACTGGTCGCTGGGCCGTGCTGCAGCTGCTGCAGCGCCGGGTCGGACCGGATGACTCGCCAGGGTCCGACGAGCAGGCGCAAGACATCCCGGCCCGCGGTCCCGCCGACGCCGGCGACCGCCGCGTCCTCGACGCCCGCCGCGCGCAGGCGGTCGCGCGTCGTGGTGCACGCCGCCCCGCCGACACGGACGCACTCGATCCGCACCGGGAAGCGCTTGCCGCCGCTGCCCGATCGGAAGGGCTCGGGGAACGAGCCCACGACCGCGGGCACGCGCATCGCCGCGGTCCAGTCGTGGCGGTCCCACCAGACGCGATCGCCGGGGTGCAGGGGCATCGCCGCCGCGCCGACGCTCGCCTCGATGCCGTTGACGTAGTAGAACCAGTCGAGCTGCTCGCCCCCCGTGGAGCCGGAGAGCCCGTCGATCGCCTCGACGAAGCCGCCGCCGTACCGGGTCTGCACGCGAAACTTGCGCTGGAGGAAGCGCATGACCGTCTCGCCGCCGGGCGTCTTGCTCGTGGTCGCCGCCCCGACGCGCCGGCCGCCGAAGTCGGTCGTAACCGTCACCCGGACGTCGCCGGAGCCCTTGCCCGCGCCGAGTCCGCAGCCCGAGGCGACCAGCGCCGCGGCGGAGAGCGCGGCCGCAGCGAGCAGCCAGCGCAGGCGACGCGCCAGGGCCGGGGATACGCCGCGCTTCGCCCTCACCCCACGTCGACCTCCGCCGGGAAGCCGGTCACGTCGCCGGGAGCGGTCGCCGTCACCTCGTAGCGGCCCGGCGCCGCGGGTGCCGCGAGCGTCGCCGACCCATCCGGGCCGGCGGTCGCCGTCGCGCCGGCCAGGGCGATCGTCGCGCCGGCGGCACGCGCGCCATGACCGTCGTCGTCGTAGGCGGTCACCGTCGGACGGACCGGCGCGCCCGCGGTGACCCGCGAGGCGTCGAGCACGATCGACAGCGTGGGCGGGCAGCGTTCGCCGGACCCGAGCGTGCACCAGTACCAGAGCACCTGCTGACCCGTCCGCAGCCGGCGACCGGTGCCGAACGGGCCGCTGGGGTCGGCGGCGGACGTCGTGCCCGCCTTGCGGCCGACCTTGTAGACCCAGCCGTCCGAGCCCGCGTTGCGCTCGGAGCCGATCCGGTCGACGAACAGGCCGCCGGCGTCGGCCGCCCGGCGCGAGCACGAGCCGAAGTCGCGCACGTGGTACGGCGGGCCGCCGGCGCGCCGGACCGCGGCGAGGGCCCCGAGCGGCGTCCCCGCCGCGATGGTGCAGGACCGCCGGCCGACTCTCACCTTCGTCGCGCGCGCCGACACGGTCGTCGGCCCCCGCAGCACGCCTGACTTGCCGACCACCATCACCTCGACCCGCGGCGTGGTGGCGGTAGCAGGCGTCGCGCCAACGGCGAGCGCCGCTGCCGCAACCGCGATGCCGGCGCGAACCCTCATCCGACCCGGAAGGTCACACGGGTGACCTGGTTGACGTGGTCGGCGTCGATGGCGGCGGCGTCCAGGGTGTAGCGGCCCCGACCAAGCCGCTGGGGCAGCAGGTACGAGAAGTCGGGCGAGTCGCCGGCGCGGAAGAAGTAGCCGCGGCCGCAATGCCGCGTCCGGTGCCAGCGCGCGTCGCGACCGCTGAAGTACGCGCAGTCGCCGCGCGCGCGCCGCAGGAGGCGCAGCTTGACGGCGGCGAGCGGGCTCGAGCCCACGTCGACGTGACCGCGCAGCGTGCGCGGCGCGCGCCGCACCGAGAACCGCTTGCCCGTCGACAGGCCTGCGAGCGACGCGTGCGGCGCCACGTACTCGGCCGCCCCGGCGCCGCCGCCCGGCCCGCCTCCGCCCGAGGCGCCGGCGCCGCCCGACGCGGACCCCGGCGTGCCGGCAATCGTGCCGCAGGTGCCGTCGTTGCCGTTGGAGACGCACACGGCCGACGACGCCGACCGCGCGTACCCCGCCTTGTCGGCCTTGAGCGACACCGTCCCGGCGGCGGGCGCGGTCACCGTCGCCTTGCCGTCAGGGCCGGAGGTCGCGCTGACCCCATCGCCGATCACGGTGGCGTCGGCGACCGGCGAGGCGGTGCCATCGAACGCGTAGTGCACCACGGTGACGGTGAACGGCACCCCGGCGTCGGCATGGGCGGGTACGTCGCGCAGGGCCAGCGGCGTGACCGTCGGGTTGAAGCTCGGGTCGGCGACGTCGACGAGCATCAGGACCTGGTCGCCCTCCCCGAGCTGGTAGTCGCAGATCCCCATGTCGCTCGAGAAGCGGTTGTTGATCCAGAACGCCCAGTAGTCGTTATGCGAGAAGTCGTGCGTCTCGCCCATGAGCTGTTGGGTGAAGCATTGGCGGTCCCACCTGCCGCTCGTGGCGAGTTCGATGGCGCCGGCGGCCGAGGTCCCGGAGGCGCCGCTCCCCGGGACGGGCGCGGTGGAGGTCGTGACGCCCGTGGTCGGCAGGAGCGTGTCGCCCTGCCCCTCGATCCGCACGGTGACGTTCGCGGGCGTGCCGGCCAACGCACCAGGCGCCGCGCAGGCGAAGACGGCTAGCGCGAGAGCGCAAGCCACGAGAAGACGACGATGCATGTGAGCCACCCCTTTCCGCGAGGGCTATGTCGGCCTTCGGTCGGGGGCAGGTTTCCTGGCTTCCGGGCTGTCTCCCTCCGCGCCTTCCCAGGTCACCGTCGGCTCCCCAGTGGCTGCGCTCGCGCGTGCGGCGGGCGTCCCCGGTCACAGTGGCGGGTCCGCGCCGGATTCTCACCGGCTTCCCTCACCACCGACCCTGAGCGCGAAGATCGTACCGCCCGGTGCAAGGGGCCTAGACTCGAAGCGGTGACCGTCAACCTGACCCGCATCTACACGCGCCTGGGCGACGGCGGGGAAACCCACCTCGGCGACATGAGCCGCGTCCCGAAGACGCATCCGCGGATCGAGGCTTACGGCACGCTGGACGAGCTCAACGCCCAGCTCGGCCTCGCGCTAGCTGCCCCGGAGCTGCCCGAGGAGTACGCCGACTGGCTGCGGCGCGTGCAGAACGACCTCTTCGACCTCGGCGCCGACATCTCGGTACCCGCCGACAAGGACGCCGAGCGCGAGCGGCTGCGCGTCACGCCCGACCAGACCGAGTGGCTCGAGCAGCGCTGCGACGAGGTCAACGAGACGCTGCCGAAGCTGCGGTCGTTCCTGCTCCCGGGCGGCAACGCCGCCGCCGCGCAGCTGCACGTCTGCCGCACCGTCTGCCGGCGGGCAGAGCGCCGGGCGATCGAGGTCGGCGACGAGCTCAACCCCGAGGTGGTCCGCTACCTCAACCGGCTCTCGGACCTGTTGTTCATCCTCGCGCGCGGTGCCAACCGCGGCGAGGAGCCGCTGTGGGAGCCGGGCGCCGGCCGCGCGTAGAGCGGTCGAGCCGGCGGCACCCGCCGCGCCCGCCGATTCCGATCGCGCCGTTCGACGCCGGAGCGCCGTCGTGGCTGGAAGGCTGCCTGCGCGCCGGCGCGCCCGTGGTCGAGCGGGAGGTTCGCGCGGCGCGGCCGGGGCCGGAGCCGCCGCTCGAGGTCGTCGACGTCGCGGCGGCGGTCGACGCGGGACGCGCCACGGCTGCGACGGCCGCGGATGAGGGCGTGACCGTGCTCGTCGGGTCGGGCGGATCGCCGGAGCGCGGCGAGCTGGTAATCGAGGCGCTGGCCACCGCGGAGCATGGCCCGCTTGGGACCATGCGCCGCCACGGTGATGCAGACATCGCGTTTCTCTGCGGGCTCGCGCTCGGCGCCGGCGAGCATGGCCTCGCCTACGTCGCCGAGGGGTCCGCGGCGCGCGCGGGCGCCGCCGTGGCGATCGCGCTCGAGCCGGACCTTCGGCCGCGGGTTCGACAGGCCGGCTAGTGACCTGAGTCGGAAGTTCGGGCTCAGCTTCCCAAGCGGCTGGGCGTGGCTGACGACGCACGCGGGATGAGTCGATGCCAAAGCATCGGCGATTCCCGCGGGTGGCGTCAGGCACGTCCAGACGCCGGGAAGGTGCCCGCGAAATGACGACTCAGGTCACTAGCGGCGAAGCACCAGCGCCAGCCCGGTGGCGAGCACCGTGCCGAGCGCGGCGATGGTCAGCGCGCCGGTGAGGGCGGCGGGATGCTGGGTGATGTAGCCGAGCACGGGTCGCGGCTTGGCGAGCGCGAGCGCTCCGACGACGACCACCGCCCCACCAGCAGCCACCGCCGGCGGCGTGAGCGCGTCGCGCACGCGGAGCGCGGCCTCGCGCCCGGCGCCCGCGGGGTAGCGGAGCTCGGCCGCGCGCAGCGCGGCGACCGCCACGAGGGTCCACGTCGCGGCGACCAGGAAGCCGCCGAGCACGTCCGACGGCCAGTGCCAGCCGAGCGTCACGAGCGAGTAGGCGATCGCCACCGCGTACACCGCCCCGATGGCCGCAACCGCCGGCCGCAGCCGCTGCGGCGCCACGAGCACGGCGCACAGGGCGATGGCCATGGCCGCCGTCGAGTGGCCGCTGGGCCACGACGCGCCGCTGATCTGGCGGTCGCCCAGCCACTCGGAAAGGCGGGGATAGGCGAGCGCGGGCTTGAGCAGTTGGGTGGTGACGTTCGCGCCGATAAGGATGACCGGGACGGCCGCGGCCACCCGTGGCCGTCCGCGCACCAGGGCGATCGCCACGAGCGCGATGCCCGCAAGCACCAGCACCGCCGGGTCCATGGAATGCGACACGGCGTTGGCGATCGGCACCAGCGCCGGGCGCTGCAGGTCGAAGAAGCCGTGGTCGGCCGCGACGTCGAGCCAGCGTGCCGACGCGGAGAACGCAACCGCGATCCAGATCAGGGCCGCCGCGGCAGCGCAGCCGGCGGCACCCATCAGCAGCCAAATCGGACGGCGGGGCACAACCGAAGGCTACCCCGACGATTGTCAGCGCCACCTAAGGGGCAGCAATCCAGACATGGAGGATCGAACGACGCTCTCCCGCCGCTCGAAGCGGCTCAAGCACCACGGATCCCGATGGTTGGTTGGTGGCCTCATCGCCGCGCTGATCGGCGTACTGCTCATCGTCGTCTTCGACGGCTTCCTCCAAGCCGTCGGCCTCATGCTGGCCGCCCTGGCGACCGCCCCAACGGTCATCGGGGTGGGGCTGTGGCTCTCCGGCGCCACCGGGCGCTGGGTCAGCCGCGAGCGGCCGTTCGCCTGAGCGCCTGCCCGCGTGGGTGGGCCGCATCCCGTTCGGCGAACCGCCGCTCGCTGCTTCGCGCCGTCCGCCTACCTGTTGCAGGCGGCGATCTTGTCCACGTCCGTGCCGGCGTCCTGGATGCAATCCGCCACCTTCTGCGCATGGTTGATCTGCGGCTGGACCGAGTGGATGGCTTCATCGGCCTGCCTGTTGGCGTGATCGACCTATGGCTTGACGATGGCGAACCAGATGACGGCGGCGATGGCCAGGGAGACGAGCGTCCCGACGAGCCACCAAAGCGGATTGCGTGTCGCCAAGACGATTGGTTTGACCTCCCCGGGTCGCGATGTGAGCGCTGGCGAGGCTACGTCCCGAGGGACCGCCGGTCAGTGCCGAGCCAGTCTCACCCTGGTCTCGTCTGCACGGATTTGTGGCCCTGCCGCCACCCGGGCGTATAGCGTCCGTCCATCGACTCCGAACGTGGGGAGGAAGCACGTAATGACGGGACTCCGCTCGCGCCGGACCGTGGTCGTCGTGGCCACGGTGATGGGCGGCGCGCTCCTGATCGCGGGCTGTGGCGGCAGCGACAGCGATGACTACAAGAAGCAGGTCACGAAGGCCGCCCAGCAGTTCCAGACCGACGCCCAGCAGGCCGGGACGAGCCTCGGCGGAGCCCGGTCGGCCACGCAGTTCCGGGCCGCCGCCGGCGAGTTCAAGGGCGCGGTGACGAAGTTCACCGACAAGCTCAACAGCCTCGATCCGCCCAGCGATGCCAAGGATGAGCAGGACAAGCTCGTCAACGACCTGCAGCACTTCAGCGGCACGGTCAACGACATCAGCGACAAGGTGCAGAGCGCCACCAGGGGCGACGCACAGGGCCTCGTCGCGCTCGTCCCGCAGCTCCAGTCGGACGTCCAGAAGGTCAGCAAGGACGCCCAGGCGCTGCAGGACGCGGTCAACAACAGCTAGGTCGTCGGGTCACCCTCCGGAATCGGACGGCGGGGTGGCGATATGGGCGGATGCGACCCGTCGGCAGCCGGGTACCTGGGTAACCAGATGGCCGACCCCGCCCACTCGACCGCCCCGTCGTCCGAGCCGTGGACCTGGGGACGCGCTGGCCTGTGGTTCGTCCGCTACGGGATCGGCCTCGTCCTGATCGTCGGCGGGATCGCCGCCGCGGCAGCCGGCGCCTCGGTCGAGATCGGGATGATGGCTGTCGGTGGCGGCATCGGCCTGATCGGCCTCAACGTCGTCTTCCGGCTCGGAGTGGAGGGCGACCGAGAGCGCCAGCAGGAGGAAGCGGCGCGCCGCTACTTCGACGAGTACGGGCACTGGCCCGACGAGGCGCCGAGGCAGCGCTAAACGGCGAAACCCCCCTCAACAAGCGGGCTTCTAAGGTACCGCCACGGGGATTCGAAGCGGCTCGGCGCCGCGCAGCCGAGCCGTTTCGCTCTAGACCGGAGAGTTTGAGCGCTCTCGACCCCAGATGAGCGCAGGGTTCGTGTTCGGTTGTCGCGCCATTCGTCGCGCCGCTTTGCTCTCGTCGCGTGATCTTCCCTAGCCCGGGTCTCTTAGCCGGCGGAACAGGCGTCGGCGAATACCCCGCTGGTGATCGCCAACGCTCCCGGCGACATCGGCGCGTCCACCGCGCCTGAACTCATGACCGCTGCGCAGGCGCTCAGGACGTGGGTTCCTGGCTGCTCGGGGAACGTCCTCCCCGGCGCGCCGCGATCCGCGAAGGCCGGACCAGCAGTCAGCGCCGCGATGGCAATGCTCGCGGCAATACTCGCAAGGGTTGTGGTCGTTCGCCTCATGGCTCCTCCCAGGACTTGGTTACCTACTGCTCCTTCAGCCCGCCCCCGGGGCGTTCCCCGCCACGCGGTCCAGGCTGGGGTGCCGTGGACTTTACGCCGATCGGGCGCCTCCGGATGCGGCGCTCCTGCACTGTTGTCGCGCCGGTTGTCGCGCAGCC
>Ga0126312_10002033_pt1 | contig 13411 bp, 13 predicted proteins | sample Plot104A_FD_92537 | JGI IMG/M metagenome (GOLD analysis project Ga0126312, IMG submission 92537) | Serpentine soil microbial communities from UC McLaughlin Reserve, CA, USA - Plot104A | ecosystem: Environmental > Terrestrial > Soil > Grasslands | place: USA: UC McLaughlin Reserve, Lake County...
CGGGACGGGCGCAGGCGCCCGCGCAGCGGCACCTCGGCCATCGCCGCCGGCTCCAGCGGCGCGCCCGAGCCGAGCGCGCGCGAGTGCGACGTCGGCTCGGCCGCCTCGGCGGCCGCGAGGCTCGCGGGGGTCATGCGCCAAGCGTACGCGCGCCGTCACCGGGAACGGCCCGGCGAGCTAGGAGGGGCGCTTGCGGTGCTTCGCGAAGGTCTCCTCGATCCACCGGTAGCCGCGGCGGTCCTTGAACGGCGTGCGGAAGGCCTCGAAGCCCGCGGGCGGGTCGGCGATCTGCCGCGGCCCCTCGAGCGGGAGTACGAGGGGATAGAACATCGCCGCGGCGGTCAGGTCGGCGACGGTGAACGTGTCGCCGGCGAGGTATTCCCGGTTGCCGAGCTCCTCCTCGAGACGGTCCATCGCGCCGGCCACCTTGTCGCGCGCGATCGTCGCTCGGTCGTCGTCGGCGACGTGGTAGCGGGCCTTCAGGAACGTGTCCGCGGCCCATCCCGAGAGGCGCCGGCTGCGCAGCGGCCCCGGCGCCGCCTGCTCGGCGAAGTTCCGGAAGCGCTCGGGGTCCTGGCGCAGGTAATGCCATGCGAGGAGGCGGAGGTGCGGCCCCAGCTCCTCGTCGAAGAAATCCTCCAGCTCCAGCGCCCGCAAGCGGTCGGCGGGATCGGAGGGATAGAGCGGCGGCTGCGGATACGCCTCCTCGAGCGCGGCGATGATGGCCGTCGAGTCGCCGATCGAGCGGCCGTTGATCCTCATCATCGGGAAGGTCTTGTGCTCGCCGCGCGTTCGCGCCAGCGACACCACCATGTGAAACGGCGCCGGCGGCGCCTTGCGCTCGTGTTCGACGCCCTTGAAGTCCAGCGCCCAGCGGACCTTCTCGTTGTAGTGCGAGACGGGGATGTGCCACAGCGTCGGCTTCTCGGCCACGGCGCTGCTCACTGTGCAGCCACCAGCCACCAGTAGGTCGGCTGCCCGCCGTCCTGGATCTCCAGCTCGGCCCCGTTGCCCAGGTTCAGCCCGGCGTCCGCCGCCCGCAGCGGCGCGTCCGCCCCTTCGATCAGCGTCACGATCTCGGCCCCGTCGGCGATTCGCTCGAGCACCTGCCCGAGGGTCGCCTGCGGCTCGCCCCAGGCGACCAACTCGTCGCCGAGAAAGCCCACGGCGTCCCCCGCGCGATAGCGCCCGTCGGCGTCGTCGCGGTCGGCCTCGGCAACGAGGCCGGTGGCGATCGCATCGAGCTCCGAGCGCATCCGCTCGGCGTTCTCGGCGGCGGGCGCCGAGGCATCGTAGGCGCCCACCAGGGCCGCCAGCCCGGCCTGCTGGGCGAGGGCGTGGACGACGTGCGCGGGCCGCTCGGCCAGGCGCACGGCCTCGTCCGCGGCCATCACCACGTTCGGCGAGTTCGGGAGCACGATGACCTCCTCGCCAGGGGCCAACTGGATCCCGGCGAGGATCTCCTGGATGGACGGGTTCATCGTGGTCCCGCCGTCCACGACCTGGGCACCCTCGTCGGCGAAGAGCTCCGCGAGCCCCGACCCCGAGGCGACCGCGACGATCCCCGTCTTCGCATCGCCCGAGGCGGCCACGATGCCGGCCCTCGAGTGCCGCGCCGCCACCTGCTCGTGCATGTCGGCGGCCTCGAACTGGTCGACGTCCCCGTACTCGCCGCAGATCGCGCGAACCCGGTCGCGGTCGTCCGTGTGGACGTGGACCTTGAGCATGGTCTCGTCGCCGACCACAGCGACGGAGTCCCCCAGGTCCTGCAATCGGGGTACGAGGGTCTGCGGATCGAGGTCCCGTCCGGTGACGATGCAGCTGGTGCAGTACTGGTAGCGCGAGTCGGCGTGAAAGCCGCTTTCGAGGTTCGCCGCGGCTTGGTGAGGGATGGGCGAATCCCCGGCCTCGGCGCCGCTGAGCCCGACGACAAGGCCGGCGAGGATCACCAGCAGCCCGTAGGCGCCTGCGTCGACCACTCCCGCCTCGGCGAGGACATCGAGCTGCTCGGTCGTGCGCTCGAGGGCCGACTGGCCCGCCGTGATGGCGATCACCATCAGCTCGGCGAGCATCGCGTCCTGGTCGGCCTCGCTGACGTCGCCGGGAAGCTCGGACCCGTCCATCTCGTCCACCCGTGCGGCGACCGCGTGGTGGATCTCCCTCATGACCGTCAGCATGGTCCCCTCCTGCGGGTCGCCCACCGACGACCACGCCGCGTTCGAGGCGGCCCCCAGCGCGTCGCGGACGAGGCCGGGGCCGATCAGGTCGCCGCGGCGGGTGGTCAGGACCTCGGCGGCGCCGCGGACGATCTGGCTGAGGATCACGCCGGAGTTCCCGCGGGCCCCCATCAGGGCCGCGTGAGCGACCGAGGTGACGATCAGGTTGCGGTCGATGGCCGCCAGCGAGGACGTCCTGAGGTTCTCGAGCGCCTCGAGCACCGCCTCGATCGTCCCCGTCATGTTGTCGCCGGTGTCGCCGTCGGCGACCGGGAAGACGTTGAGGTCGTTGATCTCCTCGCGACGCTCCTCGAGGTGGGCGTGGGCCACCTTGACGACGCGATGGAACCGCTCGACGGATGGGTCACCCATGCGCGGCCGATTACACACAATTTGGGGCGGCCATGCCGCCTCGGGCGCCGGTGCTAGGCGTGCTTGAGGACCTTGTCGGCCTTAAGACAGCGCGTGCACACGTATACGCGCCGGGGGCGGCCACCATCGTTGATCCGGACCTTCTGGAGGTTCGGGTTGAAGCGCCGCCTGGTGGCGGTCATCGAGTGGCTGCGGGAGTTGCCGAACGCGGGGCCCTTCCCGCACGAGTGACAGACCTTGGCCATCGGCGCGGGATGGTAGCGGGCCGCGGGAGCGGTCAGGCGAGGGAGAGGAGGCTCAGATCGACCCGCCCGCCCGCGACCTCGGCGATCCCCATGCTTCGCGCCGGCGCGCGCCGGCGCTCGGTCGGGCTGCCCGGATTGAAGATCTGAAAGTCGTCGTCGCGCTCGTGAAGCGGCATGTGGGAATGGCCGAACAGCACGGTGTCCGCATCGGGAAAGTCCCGCCGCAGGCGCCCGAGCCGCCCCCTGCGCGGTCCCGCGTCGTGAATCAGCGCCAGGCGCGCCCCGTCGACCTCCAGCTCGGCGCGCTCCGGCAGCCGGCGGCGCAGGGCCGGCTCGTCGACGTTGCCACAGACCGCGGCGACGGGCGGGCCGATCTCCTCTAGCGCGGCAAGGGTCTGCACCGTCGAGAAGTCTCCGAGGTGGATGATCATGTCCGCGGCGGCAAGCTCATCGAGACATCGCGAGGGAAGCCGGCGCCCGCCCTTGGGCATGTGCGTGTCGGCGATGACGGCGATGCGCACGCCCGCTAGGCGAGCGCTTCGCGCACCCGCGCCATGCGCAGCGCGGCGATCGCGGCCTTGCGGCCCTGGTCGCGCTTGTCGCCGCCCGCGCGGGCCTGGGCCTGCTCGCGCGTGTCGCAGGTGATCAGGCCGAAGGCGCACGGGACGCCGGTTCGCAGCTGCACGTCCTGGATGCCGCGGGCCGCCTCGGCGCACACGTAGTCGAAGTGGGCGGTCTCGCCGCGGATCACCACGCCGAGGCAGGCGATGCCGGCGAAGCGCCCGGACTCGGCGCACCACTTCGCCGCCAGCGGCAGCTCGAAGGCGCCGGGGACCTCGAAGGTGTGGAGCGATGCCGGGCTGACCCCCTCCTCGTTGAAGACCTCGGTCGCGCCGTTTACGAGCCGCTCGGCGAGATCTTCGTAGAACGTGGCAACGCAGATGGCGAACTCACTCACCTGCCCGCCGCCTCCTCTGCTCCCGCGTCCGGGGCGGCGGGGGTGCCGGTTCGTCCGTCTCGTCGGCGGCCAGCGCCTCCTTCTCGACGTCGCGGCGGCGCTCCTCGTGGAGCAGCTCCTCGTCGAGCGGCAGACCCTGGTGGTGGAGCGTGTGCCCCAGCTTGTCGCGCTTGGCGTTGAGGTAGTCCTCGTTGTGCGGGTTCGGGATCGATTGGATCGGAAGCTGCTCGGCGACCGAGAGCCCGTAGCCCTCCAGGCCGTGGATCTTCTTCGGGTTGTTGGTGAGGATCCGGATCGAGGAGAGGCCCAGGTCGACGAGGATCTGCGCTCCGATACCGTAGTCGCGCAGGTCCGCCGGGAGGCCCAGCTTGAGGTTGGCGTCGACGGTGTCGAGGCCGTCCTCCTGGAGGCGGTAGGCGCGCAGCTTGTTGAGCAGGCCGATCCCCCGGCCCTCCTGAGAGAGGTACAGCAGCACGCCCTGGCCCTCCCGCTCGATCATCGCCAGCGCCGCGGCGAGCTGGTCGCCGCAGTCGCAGCGAAGCGAGTGGAAGACGTCGCCGGTGAGGCACTCGGAGTGCACGCGGACCAGCACGTCCTCGGCGCCGCTGACGTCGCCCTTGACCATCGCGACGTGGTGCTTGTCGTCCACCAGCGAGCGGTAGCCGACAGCGGCGAACTCGCCGAAGGCCGTGGGGAGCTTGGTCGAGACGACGCGCTCGACCAGCTTCTCGGTGCGCCGCCGGTAGGCGATGAGGTCGGCGACGGTGATCATCTTCAGCCCGTGCCGCTCGCAGTAGGGGATGAGGTCGGGAACCCGGGCCATCGTCCCGTCCTCGTTCATCACCTCGCAGATGACGCCGGCGGGGATGACTCCCGCCAGGCGCGCGAGATCCACCGCGGCCTCGGTCTGGCCGGCGCGCTCCAGCACGCCGCCGTCCTTGGCCTTCAAGGGGAACACGTGCCCCGGCTGGACGAGGTCGTCGGGGCCCGCGCCGGGGTCGACGGCGACCTGGATCGTGCGGGCGCGGTCGGCGGCGCTGATTCCCGTGGTGACGCCCTCGCGGGCCTCGACCGAGATCGTGAACGCCGTCTGGAAGGGCGACTCGTTCTTGGCGGCCATCAGGTCGAGGCCCAGCTCGTCGCAGCGCGACGGCGTGAGCGCCAGGCAGATCAGGCCGCGCGCCTCCTTGGCCATGAAGTTGACCGCCTCGGGGGTGGCGAACTGAGCGGCCATCGTGAGGTCGCCCTCGTTCTCGCGGTTCTCGTCGTCGCAGACGACGACCATGCGGCCGCGGCGGATGTCCTCGATCGCGTCCTCGACGGCGGCGAACGGGCGGGTGGTGCTCTTGGTCTGCTCAGCCATCGCTGCGCTCCTTTCCAAAGCTTGCCATGAGCCGCTCGGCGTAGCGAGCGATCTGATCCACCTCGACGTTGACCCGGGCGCCCTGGGCGAGCTCTCCGAGCGTCGTGCGCTCGAGCGTCTCGGGGATCAGCGAGACCTCGAAGCCGCCGGCGTCGAGGGCCGCGACCGTGAGGCTGACGCCGTCGACGGCGACCGAGCCGTGCTCGACGACGTAGCGGCGCAGGTCCGCCGGGATCTCGACGAGCACCCTGCGGGCGATGCCGTCCTCGGTGACGGAGCGCACCACGCCGGTGGCGTCGACATGTCCCTGGACCAGATGGCCGCCCAGGGCGTCGCCCGCTCGCAGGGCGGGCTCGAGGTTCACGCGCGCGCCCGAGACCAGCTCGCCGAGCGTGGTGAGCGAAAGCGTCTGGTTCATCACGTCGGCGGCGAGCTCGCCGTCGATAAGGCTCGCCACCGTGAGGCAGGCCCCCGAGACGGCGACCGAGTCGCCCTCATGAAGGTCGCTCGTCAGGGCGGTGCGGATCGCGACGCGGGCGCCACCATCCGAGCGCTCGAGCGACGCGACCTCGCCGATCTCTCTGACGATCCCGGTGAACAGCGTCACCACTCCCGCAGGCGCGCGTCGATCAGGACGTCCTCGCCGATCCGCTCGGACGAGCTGGACAGCGGCCTCGTGGCCTCGCCGACCGCGGCGGCGCCGGGGCCGGCGAACAGCGGCCGGCCGTCGCCGAGGATCACCGGCGCGACGAAGACGCGCATCCCGTCGATCGCGCCGGCTTCGAGGAAGGCCCCGGCCAAGGTGGCGCCCCCCTCGAGCATCACCGAGGTGAGGCCACGGCGTCCGAGCTCCTCGAGAGCGGCGGTCACCCCGGCCGCGCCTGCGCCCGCGACGGAGATCACCTCGACCCCGGCGTCGCGGAGCGCCGCCACGCGGTCGCCCGACGCGTCGGGGCCGCAGACCGCGACGACCGGCGCCTCGTCGAGCGAGCGCACGAGCCTGGAATCCAGCGGCAGGCGGGCGCCCGAGTCGAACACGACGCGGGTGGGCTGGCGAGCCGCGTCGACGTCACGGGCGGTCAGAAGCGGGTCGTCGGCGAGCGCGGTGCCGATGCCGACGGCGATCGCGTCCGATTCGGCGCGCCACTCGTGGACCAGCCGACGGCTCTCCGGGCCCGAGATCCATTTCGAGTCGCCCGCGGCGGTGGCGGTGCGCCCGTCGAGGCTGATGGCAGCCTTGTGAGTCACCAGCGGCAGCCCGGTGCGCGCGTGCTTTCGGAACGGCTGGATCAGCAGCCGGGCCGCGGCTGCGTCGGCCCCCTCGGCGAACGCGACGTCGATGCCCTCGTCGCGGAGGATGCCCGGGCCTCGGCCCGACGCCTTCTCGGAGGGGTCGTCGCAGCCGATGACCACCCGGGCGATGCCCGCGGCGACGATCGCGTCGGTGCACGGCGGCTGGCGCCCCTCGTGGGCGCAGGGCTCGAGGGTCACGTAGAGGGTGGCCCCGGCCGGGTCCTGGCTGCGCGAGCGACAGTCCTCCAGCGCGGCGACCTCGGCATGACGCTCGCCGATCGCGGCGTGGAACCCCTCGCCGACCACCTCGCCGTCGCCCACGAGCACCGCCCCGACCAGCGGGTTGGGGCTCACCCGGCCGCGCCCGCCCTCGGCCAGCCCCAGCGCACGCACGAGGTGCGGCCTGTCCTGGTCTGTGAGGGTTGCCGTCATCAGCCTCCAACCGGCCTGATTGACTAGTCAGTCAATCCATTGTACGCCCCCCCTTGGGGGCGGAGCAACATCATCGAGGAATAGCCGCTCTGCATGGAAAGTGACTGCTTTTCTGCGTAGCGGGATACTGCCTGAGGCGATGTCGCAGGAGAACGTCGAGATCGTTCGACGAGCCGTTGCGGCCGTCAACCAACGGGATATCGACGGATATCTCGCCTGCTGCACCGATGATGTCCAGCTGATCACCCCGTTGGCGGACGTCACCGGAGCGTACGACGGCCGCGAGGGCATCCGTCGTTTCTTTACCGACATCACGGACACTGGTCCCGACTTCAAGCTCACCGTCGAGCGACTCGAAACAGCCGGCAGGGATCGCGTCTTGGCTTTCATGCGAGTTACCGCGACGGGGCGGGGCAGCGGATCCCACAGGCGCGGTCGACGGGGAACGTCTACGACCTCGTTGAGGGCAAGATCCGACGCATCCAAATCTTCACCGACCCCGGCCAAGCACTCGAAGCTGCCGGGCTGCGGGGCTAGTCAAGAAGTATCGCTTTGGACGAGAAGCGTTACTTCGCGCCGGCGGCGGTTGCGATCTCGGTGTAGGCGACCGCCGGGTCGTCGGCCGCGAAGACCGCGGAGCCCGCTACGAACAGGCCGGCGCCCGCCTCGGCGACGGAGCCGACGGTCTGCGCGTCGATCCCGCCGTCGACCTCGATCGCGGGATCGGCGGCCAGCTCGCGCAGCCGCGCCACCTTGCCGGGCGAGCTGCGGATGAACGGCTGTCCTCCCCACCCCGGGTTGACGGTCATGCAGAGGACGAGGTCGGCCGCGTCGCCGAGCTCGGCGACGGTCTCGGCCGCCGTCCGCGGGTTGAGCGCGAGCCCAGCGAGGCAGCCCGCCTCGCGGATCGCGGCAAGCGTGCGGTGGGCGTGGGCGTCGGCCTCCTGATGGATCGTGATGCAGTCGGCCCCCGCGCGCGCGAACTCCTCGATCTGCTCGGACGGGCGCTCGATCATGAGGTGCACGTCGAGGGCGCCGCCGGCGTCGTGAACCTGGTCGGCGATCGCCCCGGCCACGAGGGGGCCGATCGTGATGGGTGGGACGAAGTGGCCGTCCATCACGTCCACGTGGATCAGCCGCGCACCGGCGTCCATCACCTCGGCGACCTGGCTGCCGAGCCGGGAGAAGTCGGCCGCGAGGATCGACGGCGCGATGCGCCGCCCGGCGAACGCGTCGCGGGGAGAGGGCGAGTCCGTTGCTCTCAGCGCTTCCATGACTACACGGGCTTCAGCATCGAGTGCCCGCAATGCTGGCAGAGAAGGTCCTCGTCTTCGCGCATCCTGACGATCGTCTGGTGCTCGCCGCAGTTCGGGCACTGTGAGACGAGCTCGTAGCGGCTGAGGCAGTAGACGCAGCGGTAGCGGCCGGGGAGCTGCGTCGGGCGCAGCCACGGCTCGCCGCAGCCGGGGCACCCGGGCCGGGGCAGCACCTTCTCCGCCGCCACCTCAGGCCTCCCGGAGAATGCGGGCCATGAAGAACCCCGCCGTGCCGTCGCGGTCGGGTCGCGTCTGGAGAAAGCGCGGGTCGTGGGGCGACGCGATCGCCGGGTGGGCGCCGCCCAGCTCGTCCGCCCGCAGGGAGGCGTCCCCGGCGAGCACCTCCGCGACGACGTCCTCGCTCTCGCGCCGCGACACGGTGCAGGTCGAGTACACCAGCGCGCCTCCCGGCGCCAACGCCCGCGCGGCGCGCGCGACGATCGCGCCCTGGAGCTCCCCGAGGCGAGCGGGATCGCCCGGCCGCTTCCTCCAGCGAGCGTCGGGACGGGCCGCCAGCGTTCCCAGGTCCGTGCAGGGCGGGTCCACGAGAATGCGATCGTAGCCCGCGCCGGGGTCGGCCCGTGTGGCGTCCGCCACCTCGACGCTCACCGACCGGATCCCCAGGCGCGCGCACAGGTCCGAGATCTCCCCCGCGCGGCCGGGGTCGATGTCGAGCGAGCGGACCTCGCCTTGGTCGGCGAGCCTCGCCGCGATCGCGGTGGTCTTGATCCCGGGCCCCGCGCACACGTCGAGCACCCTCTGCCCGGGAGCGAGGTCGAGAAGCGCGACCACCGCCTGCGACGCGCGGGACTGCGGGACCGCGGCCCCACCGCTGACCGCCTCGCGGAGGGCCTCGCCCCAGCGCCCCTCCGCGACGATCGCCTCGGGGACCGCCAGCAGCGGATCCGTCGCCGCCCTCTCCGCTGCGGGCCCCACATCCTCCCCGCGCCCGCGAAGCTCGGCGACTGCGGCGGCGGGTTCGGCGCGGAGCGTGTTCACCCGCAGGGCGCGCTCGGCGGGAAGGTTGGCCGCGGCCATCAGCCGTCGTGCCTCCGCCGGGCCCAGCTCCTTCCACCACATCTCGGCGATCCACTGCGGCATCGAGTGGGCGACGGCCGCTCCGGCCGGCGCCGAGTCGTCCAGAGACCCGAGGAGCTGTGTCCGCTCGCGATCGGCGCGGCGCAGGACGGCGTTCACCACTCCGGCGGCCGGCGCCGCCTTCGGCCCGGCGCCCGCGGCGCGCATCCCGCCCTTGGCGAGCTCGACGGCCTCGCCCACGGCGGCGTGCGCCGCGACGCCGTCGGTGAACAGCAGCTCGTAGAGGCCCAGTCGCAACGCCGCGCGCAGCGGCGGGTCGAGGCTCTCGACGGGCCTGCCGGCAAGCTCGGCCACGAGATGGTCGCTCGTTCCGCGACGCTGCACGGCGCCGTAGGCGAGGCGCTGCGCCAGCGCCCGCTCGCGGCCCTCGAGCCCGTGTCGCTCGGCGGCCGAGCGGAAGGCCCTGTCGGCCCAGGCATCGTCCTCGAAGGTGCGTCGCAGAACCTCGTACGCCGCGCGCCGGGCGGGCGTCGGCATCGCTCCCCTAGGCGGCCCGGGCGGGCACATCGTGCCCGCGCAGGTACGCGTCGGCCGGCATCGGGCGGCGGCCCGGAGGCTGGACCTCCTCCAATCGCAGCACGCCGTCCGCGCAACCCAGCCGCAGCTCGCCGCCGTCGCCGCTCAGCACGCCTGCCTCGAGCTCGCCGTCAGCGGCCGTCGCGCGGCGGACGCCGAGCCGATCGCCTCCCTCCAGCTCGACGTAGACACCGATGTGCGGGACCAGCGCACGGACCACCCGCTCGAGCTCGGCGGCCGCGCGGCCGGGATCGAGCCGGCGCTCGTCGCGCGAGATCTTCTCGGCATAGATCGCGGCCGAGTCGTCCTGCTCGCGCAGCTCGAGGCCGCCGGAGGCGTGCAGCTCGAGCGCCTGGAGCATCAGGACCGCTCCCAGCTCGGCGAGCCGCGCGGCCAGCGGCTCGAATCCCTCGCCGGGCTCGATGGGCGTCGCCTGCTGGAGCGCGATCGGGCCGGAGTCGAGCCCCTCGGTCAGCCGCATGATGGTCACCCCGGTCTCCGCGTCGCCCGTCATGATCGCCCGCTCGATCGGAGCCGCGCCCCGCCAGCGCGGGAGCAGCGACGGGTGGATGTTCAGCATCTCGGTCTCCGAAAGCAGCGGCTCGGCGATCAGCTGGCCGAAGGCGCACACCACGGCAACGTCGAGCTCGGCCGCGCGCAGCCGCTCGAGGGTCTCGGGCTCGTTGACGTCGGCGGTCTGAATCAGGTCGATCCCGGCGCCTCGCGCAGCGACCGCCGCGGGCGGCGGCCCCGGCCGCTGGCCCCGGCCCCGCCGCCGGTCGGGTGGGGCGACGACGATCTCCGGCCGGAATTGCGAGACGGCGAGCGCGCGCAGCACTGTGGCGGCGAAGTCGGAGGTGCCGAGGAAGGCGATCCGCCCGGCCAAGGAGATCAGGCCGGGGCGGCCGTTTCCTCGTCGCCGCTCCCGCCATCGACGTCCTCGTCGTCCGGGCGCGGCGGCGCGTAGGCCTCCCCCTCGCGCAGAGCTCGAAGCGCGCCCTTGCGCTGCTCGCGCACGGTGCGGTCCAGCATCAGGACGCCGTCGAGGTGGTCGATCTCGTGCTGGAGGACACGCGCCTCGAGCCCGGACGCCTCGAGCGTCAGCGTCTCTCCCCTCACGTTCTGGCCCCGGACGCGCGAGTAGAGCGCGCGCTCGACGTCGACCGCGATCCCGGGCAGGCTGAGACAGCCCTCCTCCGCTGTCGCGAGCTCGTCGGAGAGCCACTCGATCTGCGGGTTGGCCACCGCGGTGGGCGTAGCGTCGGGGCCGGCCGCGAACACGAGGAGACGCTGCATCACGCCGAGCTGGGTAGCGGCGAGGCCCACTCCCAGCGCCCCGCGCATGATCGAGACCATCCGCTCCGCCTCGCTCTCGAGGTCGGGCCCGAACCGGGTGACCTCGGAGGCGCGCGACTTCAGCACGGGATCCCCGAAGGTCTTGATCTCCGCCAGGGCCTCCGCCCGTCGCGCTCGCTCCTCCTCGGTGAGGTGCGCGTCGCGATCGCCGGCGGTCTCCTCGACCTCCGTCCCCGCGGCTGTCTCGGCCTCGCTCATCCGCCGCGAGTCTAGAAGGCCGCTATCCGGGGTCGACGTCCACGCTCAGCGAGACGCCGCGCAGCGCGCGGGCGGCCGCGGCCGCGTCGACGGCCTCGCGCACGGCGGAGACGGCGGCCGGGCGGTGCGGCGACTTGACCATGAGCTGGCGCCGGTGCCGGCCACGGAGTCGAAAGCGCGGCGCCGGGCCGAGCAACTCGGCATCCGGCGGCAGGAGCGCCTCCAGCCGCGCGCGCATATCGCCGGCGACCGCCGACGCCCTGGCGGCCTCCGGCGCGGTGACCTCGACCCGGATCAGGTGCGCGAACGGCGGATATCCAAGCGCCCGGCGCCGCCCGAGCTCGGCCTCCACGAACCCCTCGGCATCGTGCGTGGAGGCGTGGCGGATCGCGTCGGCGCCCGGGGCGAGCGTCTGGACGATGACGCGCCCGCCCCCGGAGCCGCGGCCGCTGCGACCGGCGAGCTGGGCGACCAGCGAGAACGTCCGCTCCTCGGCTCTGAAGTCCGGGAACCGCAGGGTCGCGTCGGCGTCGAGGACCACGCCGAGGACCACCTCGGGGAAGTCGTGGCCCTTGGCGACCATCTGCGTGCCCAGCAGCACGCCGGACTTCGACGCGTCGAACCGCGCCAGGATCTCGGCGTGGGCGCCCGCTCCCGCGGCGCTGTCGGAGTCGAGCCGGAAGACGGGCAGCGGGTCCACGACGTCGCCGATCAGCTCCTCCGCGCGCTCGGTCCCGGCGCCGTGACGAGCGAGGCTCACCGACCTGCAATCCGGGCAGGCGCCCGGAAGCCGCTCGGAGTGGCCACAGTGATGACAGCGCAGCTCGCCGGAGTGCAGGACCAGGGAGACGTCGCACTGGGGACAGCCGAACGCGCGGCCACATGAGCGGCAGTCCACGAACGGAGACCAGCCCCGCCGGTTGAGCAGGACTATGGCCTTGCCGGCGTCGGCCGCCACCGCCGCCAGGGCGTCGCGCGTACGCGGGTGCAGCGGGCCCGCCGTCCCCGGGCGCCCGCGCATGTCGACAACTTCGACGTCGGGAAGCTCCCGTCCGTCGGCGCGCCTCGGGAGCGTGAGGCGCTCCAGGGCGAGCCAGCTCTCGGGGCGTGGCGTGGCGCTGCCCGCCACCAGCACGGCGCCCGCCTCGGCGGCGCGTCGGCGCGCCACCTCGCGGGCGTCGTAGCGGGGGTCGCTCTCCTGCTTGTAGGAGGCCTCGTGCTCCTCGTCGATGACGACCAGGCCCAGGGCGTCGACCGGGGCGAACACGGCCGAGCGCGGGCCCACCGCCACTCGGGCCTCCCCGTTTCGCAGGCGCCGCCACTCGTCCTGGCGCTCGCCGGCCCGCAGGCCGGAGTGAAGGACCGCCACCCGCTCGCCCAACCGGTCGCGGAAGCGCGCCAGCGTCTGCGGCGTCAGCGCGATCTCGGGGACGAGCACGATCGCCCCGCGCCCTCGCTCGAGTGCCGCCTCCGCGCCGGCGAGGTAGACCTCCGTCTTGCCCGAGCCGGTGACGCCGTGCAGCAACAGCTCGCGGCCGTCGCCGTCGAGGCCCTTCACGATCTCGGCCACGGCCGCACGCTGGGCCGAGTCGAGCTCCACCCGGCGCGGGGGCGCCCCGACCGCGAGGCTCGGCGGCCGCCGGCGAACCTCGGTCTCCCGCAGCTCCACGAAGCCGCGCTGCTCGAGCCGCCGCAGCCCCGCTCGGCCGACCCCCAGCTCACCGGCCGCGAGCTCGCGCCCCGCTTCGTCGAGACGGGCCAGGACCTCACGCTGGCGACTGCCCAGCCGGACCGCGCCGTCGAGGGCCGCCCCGCCGGCCGGGGTGATCTCGGCCCTCAGCTCGAGCTGAGGGCGTGGCGCCCGGCCGCTTGCCCCGGTGCCCGGCGGCAGCACCAGCTCGAGGCCGCGCGCGGGCGTCGAGCAGTACTCGCGCGCGGTCCACAGCCCCAGACGGATCAGCTCCGGCGAGACCCCCGCGGCGAGCGCCTCGATCGGCTCGGCCAGGCGCTCGGGCGGCAGCTCGCTGCGCTCCGCGAGCTCGACCACC
>Ga0126312_10002034_pt1 | contig 13411 bp, 13 predicted proteins | sample Plot104A_FD_92537 | JGI IMG/M metagenome (GOLD analysis project Ga0126312, IMG submission 92537) | Serpentine soil microbial communities from UC McLaughlin Reserve, CA, USA - Plot104A | ecosystem: Environmental > Terrestrial > Soil > Grasslands | place: USA: UC McLaughlin Reserve, Lake County...
GCCAGGGACGCCGCAACCGGGACGGCGAAGATCAGCGTGCGCGTGCGTGGGGGGAGCATCGGAGGACGATAGCGCCCGGTTCCGCCGTCGAAGCCATTCCACAGGCCGTTGTGGACGGCTGACCAGGGCAAACGTTCACCCGCCGTTCACGCCGCGCGCGTTGATCGTCGAGCTTCGACACGATTCGCTACGGGCGACCGATTGGGCCCATCCCAAGAGCGCACTTGGCCGAATCGGACCCCAAGGGAGCGAGAGTCGCACCACACGTCTTCCCCCGGTGCGGCTCCCGTTTCCACTCAGGTCACCCGGCGAGGTTCCCGCGACCCGAACAGACGGCCGGATGTCGCCGGCTGTCAGAATCGGCGGCGTGTCCACCGAGCACAACCGCACCGTGCGGACGGAGTTCCGCCGCCAGTCGCCGACGTTCGCGGGCGAGGACTCGTTCTTCGCCGACGCCCGCCTCGCGGCGTGGGTCGCACGGCACTTGGAGCCCCTCGACTCGTCGATGCTCGCCCTCGAAGTCGCGTGCGGCGGCGCGCACCAAGGCGAGGCAATCGCACCTCACGTCGGCCGCGTCGTCGGCGCCGACCTCACGCCCGAGATGCTCGACGTCGCCCGCCGCCGACTCCGTGACCGCTCCCTCGGCGGGGTGGCGCTGGCACGCGCGGACGCCGCCCGGCTGCCGTTCGCCGACGACTCGTTCGACCTCACGTTCTGCCGTTTCGCGGTGCACCACTTCACCGAGCCAGTCGAGCAGCTCGACGAGATGGTCCGTGTCGCCCGCCCGGGTGCGCGCGTCGCCGTCGTCGACCTGATCTCCGCCGACCCGGAGCTCGCCGACGCCTACAACGACGTCGAGCGCCGCCGCGACCCCTCGCACACACGCGCCCTCACCGCCGACGAGCTCGAGCGCGCGATCGAGGGCGCCGGGACGGCGCTGGAGCACACGACCCGGGTGGACGTGCGGGCGCCAGTCGAGCGGTGGCTCGCCCAGGCCTCGACCCCGCCCGATGTCGCCGACGCGATCCGCGCCGACCTGCGGGCCGAGCTGGCGGGCGGCCCGCCTACGGGGATGCGGCCCGTCCACGACGGCGACCTCCAGTACACGCAGACGTGGGAGATCGCCGTCGGCCGAGTCGAGATTTCGTAGGCGCGACTGATCAGCAGCCGGCGTTGCGCAGCGTGGCGTACGGATTGATTCGTTGCCCGTTGACGCCGCCGATCCGGATCTCGAAGTGCAGGTGCGGCGCGGTCGCGTTGCCCGTCTGGCCGACGCGACCGATCGGATCACCTTGCCCGACGCGACGGTCGGCGCCGATCGGCTCCGACATGTGCGCGTAGTAATAGACGTTCCCGTCGTCGGCGAAGAGGTACGCGACGAGACCGCCCTCGCTCTCCAACCCGTACCGCAGCTCGCCTGACTTGACGGCCCAGATGGGTGTCCCCGTCGGTGCGAACATGTCGATCCCGTAGTGGAATCCCGTGCCGCGTGGTCCGTAGTCGTTGGTGTACGTCGCGCCGTCCACAGGGCACCGGAAGTCCGAGATGACGGAACCACCGTTGGGGGAGCATGTCGCGGCGATCAATGCGAGCACGGCCAAGGGCAGAAGCCAGCGCCACGCGCGAAAGGAGGAGTTTGCTCGGGGGATGCAGGAAGCGTAGGCGCGTACCATGCGCGAAATGCGGACCATCGCGCTCGTCGACCACACGAAGAAGTATCGGCCGCCCGCCGGTGTGCTGGAAGCTATCGCGGAGGCTTTGACCATCCAGGTGCAACGCGACTTCGCGCCGGCGTGGGGCGTCGAAGCAGCGCAGTTCACTGTCGGCGGGCGCGGCGACAAGATCCACTTCTTCGACAGCGCGCGCGAAGCAGAGGAGTTCGGCTGGCACGTCACTGACGACCGCGGCCTTCCGTACGCGCACGTGTTCGCGGCTGCGTCGATCTCGCACGGCAACGGCTGGACCGAGGGTGCGGAAGCGGTGTCGGTGACCGCTTCGCATGAAGCGCTCGAGATGCTCGCAGACCCTCGGGCGAACGAGTTCTGCTTCGACGGCGACCGGCGTCTCTGGGCGCGCGAAGTCTGCGATCCGGTCCAGAGCCGGGCGTACAAGATCCGCACGGAAGACAAGCTCGTGCCCGTGAGCGATTTCGTGCGCCCGGCGTACTTCAACCCGTGGGCGGCGGGTCCCTACGATCATTTGCGGGTGCTGGACGAGCCGTTCTCGATCGACAGCGGCGGGTACGCGGTGTTCCAGCGCACCTCCGACGAGCACGAGCGGTTCGGACGCGGCTTCGGCGTCACCTTCGACGACGCCATGCCCGAATGGCAGCGTGCCCTGAAACTGCGGGGTTGGGGCCGCACCTACTGGCGGCTCGCCCTCAACCCGTGAGCGTGACCGGAAACGGGTTCCCCACCCTCGGAGCGTGCAGTTCTCCACAGGAGATTGTGGAAAGGGAGGATGCCGCCCTTTTCGGCTCGCTGACCGGGCCCGGCAGGCCGGCCGCTCCACCAGTTCCCGGCCTTCAGCCTCCGACGGCAGAGCCGCTCGCCTCCGCCTTGGCCTCCTTGGCGTCGGCAGGGAGCAGGAACCCGTCGCGCCGCAACGTGTCCGTCGCCTTCGAGAACGCCCGCACATAGTCCTGGTGCGTCGGGTAGAGCGACGACAGGCGGGCGGCGTCGAAGGCGGTCGTGAACCCGAACAACGAGCAGAAGCCGGGCCCGCCGCCCGGCTCGCCGGACAGCGTCGCGACGGGAGCCTCGAGCTGCGGGAGGCGGATGCCGCCGCGGGCGTTGCCGTGCTCGTCTCGCTCGATCGTCGGCGTCGGCCCCTCAGTGATCGTCACGGGCGGCGCCTTCGGCGGCGGCGGGCCGCCGCCGGCCCAGCGGGCGAGGTCGTGGATGGCCGTGTTGACGATGTAGCGCTGCGGCGCCGAGTTGATCCGCTGCGCGCATCCGAGCGGCGGGGTCGTCACCATCTCTTCTTTCGGGATGCCCGTCAGCGCGTGCAGGCCGTCCTCGTCGAAGTGCGCGGTGCCCGCGACCTCCCACAGGCGGTAGCGCGCGCTGTCGGGCTGGCGGGCGGGGAGGTGGCGCGGGACATCCGTCTCCGATTCGAGCACGAGCACCGGCTTCTTCGTGTCGGGACGGATCAACGTCGGGTTCGAGATCGCGTTCTGTCCGCCGTCGGTGATCGGCGCGCCCACCGCGAACCGGCTGTGCACGAAGAAGCCGTCGAACATCCCGGTCTGCGGCTGGATGGCGTTGACGTACGTGACCATGCGGAACGCGGACTGCGACTCGCCGTCGCCGATCATCGTTCGAATCTTGTAGCGACGGTTCCCGAGTAGGTTCGTGCCCGTGGGGCGACGCAGCGCCTCGCCGACCTGGGAGTAGATGTCATAGGAGTAGGCGTCGCCGGGGTGGTCGAGCGTCCCGTACCGCGCCGGGTTGTTCTTCAAGCTGTTCACGCCGACGGCCTGCGCCGACACGCCGACCCACGCGAAGCCGGCGCGGAGGAGCTCGGCGTTCCCGAGGCCCCAGTCCGGCGCGGCGTCCAACCCGCCGCTCACATTGAGCCACTCGACCTCGACGACGCCGTTGAATTTCGCCGGGTCCTTCGGGCGGCGCACGAGCACGCGGGTGCGGTATGGCGCGGTCGTGGTCGTCTGCACGTTCCAGCGGCCGTCTTCGGTGAGCGGCCCGGCGGGCTCGTAGGCGCGCGCCGTGCCTTCGACGAAGTACTCCTCTTCCACGTAGCCGCGCGGTCCGAGGTCGACGGCCGACAGCGAGGCCGGCTCCCCGGGGATCGGGCCGCTCACAGTCGGATCGGGGACGGGCCGCTTCTCGGTGCCCGCCGCGCCACCGGGCCTCGTCCCGTTGACAGCGGTCGCGGCGCAGACCGCGGCGACGACGGCGATGCGGGTCAGCGCTCCGGGAAACATGACCATTCCTTATCACCGGGCCGGGCTCGTTGTGCGTGCGAGTGGACGAGCACCACGAGAAGATGACCGAGCGCGGCGCGAGCCAGAAGGGCGAGGGCCGCGTTCCCTGAGTCACACTTCACAGGCGGTTCTCAGCTTTTCGAGAGGGCGCTCCCAAGCTGGCTCGCGACAATCCCGCCATGGCCAACGGTGGAGAAGAAGAGAACGCAGAGAGCGCCGAACCGAGCGAAGCGGCCCAGCCGACCGAGCCGGCCGAAGCGGTTGAGCCGACCGAGCCACCGCCGCCGCCGGATGAAGGCGCAGCGCCGGCGGGCCCCCCGCCGACACGCGGCAGGTGGCTGGTGCCCAAGTGGGCGGTCGTCGCGCTCGTCGGGTTCGTCGCCGTTGCTCTCCTCTTCGGGAGCGCGTTTGCGATCGGCCGTGCCACTGCGTCCGGCGGCGACGGCAACTCCGAGCGTTCCTTCCAGGGCCGGTTCCCCCGCGGGCCCGGTGAACGCGGCGAGGGGCCCCGACTTCCCGGCCGGGCACACGGTGTCTTCCTCGGCGTGTCGACCGAGCGCGCGACGGGTGACCCGCAAGGGGCTCGGATCGCGAGCGTGGCGAGTGGCAGTCCTGCCGCCGGCGCCGATCTCAAGGAGGGCGACGTGATCACCGCCGTCGACGGGAGTGCGGTCACGGGACCCGCCGACCTCGCGCGACTGGTTCGCAGCCACGAACCCGGTGATCAGGTGACGATCGCCTACAGCCGCGACGGCAATGCCGCCGAGGTGCAGGTGAAGCTGGCGGACCGGTCGTCCGAGAACCAGCCTGCCAGCTGACCGTCAGCCTTCGAAGGGCCGCGTACCCTGACGCGCATGTTGCTCGACGGGTTCAATCACGTGGCGATCCTGACCAACGACACGAAGCGGCTGCACGCGTTCTACGAGGACGTGTTCGACGCGTCGGTGCCTCGCGACGGGCCCGAGACACCCGCGGGCGCCGAGGTGCGCCTGTCCGTCGTCCACGTCGGCCCGCACTCCGAGCTGAACGTGTTCGAGATCGACGGGAACACCGAAGCCGAGCGGCAGACGCCGATGTTCGGGCGTGGCCGCATCGACCACCTGGCCCTCCACGCGGAATCGCTCGAGGCGTTCGAGACGATCCGTGACCGGCTGATGGGCCGCGGCGCCAGCGACGGGTTCGTGACCGATTTCGGTCCGATCCTGAGCGTCTTCTTCCGCGACCCGGATGGCCTGGAGTGCGAGGTGTGCGTCCAGAACCCGGACGCGCAGCCGGGCGTCACCAACCCGCCCGGCACGCCGGCGGCGCGCTACCACGGCTCGACTTAGCGGTCACCCTTCAGGAGTCGCGCCGCTTCGAGACGCACGCGGAAGTCGGGATCTTCGGCGACCGTTGCGATCGCAGCGCGGCTGGGTTCTGAGCCGAGGGCGCCGATCCCGGACAACGCCTTCCAGCGAATCCACGCGTCGGTATCGCCGAGCGCGCGCTCGAGCAGCGGACGGAGCTGCTGTCGTTCGGTGCCGGCGATCGCGTCGACCGCACTGCGCCTCACCGCGCGGCTCGCATCGCTCACGAGCCGGGCCCATGCGCCGGCAGCCTCATCGGGCGGCGCGTCGGCGAGCAGCGCGGCCGCGACCTGGCGACGCGCCGGCTCGGAGTCGTCGCATGCGGAGAGGACGCGTTCGAGGTCGTCGGGCCGGTCTGCTCGCAGCGCGCCGAGGTCGGCCCACGCGCGTTCGAGCCGGCCCGGGGCGCGGGTCTCGTTCTCAGACGCGGCGGCGCGCGGCGGAGCGCTCTCGGTAGCGCTCGGGTCGGGTTCGAGCGGCACGTCCCCCGCGAACTCGCGCGTCACGCCACGCAGGATCGGTTCGAGGAGCTGCTCCCAGCGGCCAGGGCGCGAGATCGTCACGGCCACGAAGTCGGGACCGACGAGCACGTTCGTCACCTCGTCGAAGTCACCGAAAAGCCGGGCCACGCGTGGATCGACGGACGCGGCGGCAGCCGACTCGTAGTTGCGCGCCGCGCCGGACTCGAGCGGCGGGGTAGCGAAGCGGATCGTGCGCGGGCTCGGCGTCGCCTCCGGCACGACCGCGCCGTCGAAGGTTCCGCCCAGGTCGGTCGCGTCGGTCGCGGCGTCGGCACCCCGTGACGCGCCGCCGCCCTCTGCCGCGTCACTCTCGACCCGGAGCCGGAACCGGCCTCCCTCCCACGTCCATGTGAGCGTGAGGCCAGGCTCGAGCTCGCGACGGTCGCCGCCCGTTCCCGTGCCGACGATGTCGGCCAGCGTGACGTCGTCGGCGGCGGTCCACGCCGCGTCGGAGAAGAAGCGCTTCAGCAATTGCTTCACCGGGCCGAGCGCCTCGAGCGGCAGCGCGCTCACGACCGGCGTCAGCTCCCGGATGGCCTCCGGAGTGAGGCCGCGTTCCACGACGCGGAAACGAGCTGCGTCGAGCTCCGGACCGGTCTCTGTCACACCGATGACGGTACCGACCAATGAGCGGACCTGTGCCGGCCCACTACCTCGAGGTCAGAGCTTGCTCGACAAGACGAGCGAGTAATAGGCCTGGCCTGCTTCAGACAGGTGGACGCCGTCCTGGACGAGGTATTCGGGATGTTGGCTCGCCGCCGAGTACCAGTCGAGCAACACCGCGTTGGGGTAGCGGGGCACGGCGGCGGCGATCGCGTTGTTGTCGGGCTGCTCCCACGGCCGGTCGACCCTCGTGTTCACGACCACGACGCGCTTCACGCCGATCAGGAGTCGCAACATCTCGTCGAGCTGGTCCTCGGGGATCGCGCCGTTCGTACCGAGGTGGATGACGACCTCGTCGCCGAGCTGTCCGGCGTCGTGCAGTCGCCGGACCACGTCGAGCCCTTCGCCGAAATGGCGGCTGACGTTGGCGTCCATCTGGATCCGGTCCCCGAGGAAGCGTCGGAGGGACGTTTGCGCTCCGAGCATGACGGAGTCGCCGATCGCGGTGACCCGAGCGTTCGGGATGGGGGTGAGCGTCGTGTTCGGCGCCGAGTGCGCGGGAACCGGCACGTTCGCGGCCGCGGGGGCCGAGGTGGGCGCCGAACCGCGCTGCGCAGTAGTGGTCGTGATTGCGATGTTCGCAGGCTTCGCCGGGAAGCCGGGTGGGCGGGGCGCCGGTTGCGCGACCGCAAGGCCGATCCCGAGCACGGCCGTAGTCACCACGGCCGCGCCGCCGGCGAACGCGAGCCGGGCGCGCACGCGTCGACGCTGCAGTAGCGGAGCCTGTCGCAGGGCGGCCAGTCGCCGGCCGAGCGCGCCGCTGCGGATCGGCACCTCGACGAATCGGTACGACGCTGCCGCCAGCCCGACCGTGATCCCCACCCGGAGCACGAAGAGAGGGATTCCGGTCAGCGGGATGTCGAGTCGCGGACGCGTCACCAAGAAGACCGGCCAGTGCCACAGGTATATGCCGTACGAGCGCTTCCCGATCCAGACCATCGGCGAGGTGCCGAGTAGCCCGCCGCTGATGGTCGTGGCGGGGTGGACGGCAACGAGGACGACCAAAGCCGCGATGCAGGCGAACACCAGGTACCCGCCGCGGTACAGCGACGAGTCGAACTCGCTGACATTGATGAAGCACCACACGAGCACGAGCAGCCCCGTGAAGCCGATAACGTCCAGCGCCATCGGCGCCCGCTTCCCGATCCTTCCTCGCAGTTGCCACGGAGGCAGCAAGACCGCCATGCCGGCGCCGATCAGCAGGCCGCTCGAGTGCGTATCGGTGCCGTAGTAGACGCGCGACGGGTCACCACCGGCGCGGTACAGCAACGCCATGAGGAGCGCCGACACGGCGGCGCCGCCGAAGATGGCGGCGGCCAGCTTGACGCGTGACGGTCGCCAGAACTTCAGCGCCAGCCCCAAGAGCAGGGGCCACAGCAGATAGAACTGCTCCTCGATCGCCAGCGACCACAGATGCTGGAGCATCGGCTGTCGTCCGATGGCGGAGAAGTACGACTGCTGGTGGAAGATCAGGTACCAGTTCGTGACGTACCCGAACGACGCGACCACGCCGCCCCGCAGCTTCGACGCTTCGTCGGGCAGGAACACGACCACGTACGCGCACGTGACCGTGATCATCACGAGCAGGGCGGGGAGCAGACGGCGAGCTCGGTGGATGTAGAAGCGCGCCAGCCCGAGGTGGCCGCCGCTCCGTCGCCACGCGTCGAGCAGCACGGAGGTGATCAGGTAGCCGCTCAGTACGAAGAACACGTCGACGCCGAGGAAGCCGCCGCTGAACCAGCCAAGGTCGCCGTGGTACACGAGCACGGCGGCGACCGCGAGCGCGCGCACACCGTCCAGCGCCGGGATGTACCCCAACCGCGCCTGCGTGGCCGCGCCGTTCGTGGAGGCGCCATTGGATGAGCCGTTGGAGGGCACCGAGTCGGGCGTGCGCGGCTCGCGAATCTGGCGCTGCGACACAGGGGAGGTCACGGCACCGCCTAGTGGTTTGGGCGCGCGGCAAACCATGCGATGAGCCATGACCGAAGTGCCAAACGTTATCCCCGACCGCCGTTCGAAGCGCGGAACCCCTTCGATTTGTTACGAATTCGCGCCGTCGACGCCTCGACAATTCGGTGCATTCGCTCCCATAGGCCGCGCCTGCACCGGCATCTCAGCGCCGCTGACCCCTCGCCAGGGGCGCGGCGATGGTCTAGTGTTCACCCTCCCCACTTTGACCACATCAGCCACACAGGCCTCTCCAGACGCGACCGTCCGCGCGCCCTGCGCCCGGCACGCCCGCTGGTTCGCCGCGCTCGCGCTCGTCGTCGCCCTCGTTCCCCTGGTCTCGGCCGGTCGCGCCCACGGCGATCCCATCGACGACAAGCGGGCCGAGGCGAAGGCGTTGCAGAACGAGATCGACGCCAACGGCGCCCAGCTCGACGCCCTGTCCGAGCAGTACAACGGCGCCCAGTACCGCCTCGAGGAGGCGCAGGCCGCCGCCGCCGAGGCCCAACAGAAGCTGGACGCCACGACCGTCGAGGTCGCGCGTCTCAGGACCCTGGTCAACGAGCGCGGCGCAGAGCTGTACCGCGGCGCCGGCCAGGGCCCGACGTCGCTCGACGTCTCGAGCGCGAACTCACTGATCGCGAGCTCGAAGTACTCGGCGTTGGCCGCCAAGCACGACACGAAGCTCTTGGACGATTTGCGACGGGCAGAACGCGCGCTGCGGGAACAGCAGGCGCAGGCGGAGCAAGCACAGGCGGACGCGCAGGACGAGCAGCGCGCCATCGCGAAGGCACAGGCGGGCGTCGAGGCAGCCAACGCCAGGCAGGAGCAACTGCTGTCGCAGGTCAACGGCGAGATCGCGCAGCTCGTGGCCGAGGAGCAGGCGCGCAAGGAGGCCGCCGAGCTCGCGGCGGCGCAGCAGCGCTACGTGGCCGCAGCCGCGGCCAATGTTCCGACGACGAGCGGCACCGCGCCGAGCACCGGGCGCAGCGGGACGAGCGGTGGCAGCGGGACGAGCGGGGGCGGCGGGGCGAGCGGGGGCGGCGCGCCTGCTCCCGGCGCGCCCTCTCCCAGCGCGCCCGCTCCCAGCGCGAACGTCCCGGTCAACGGCGGCGGTGCGGCCGCGGCGATCGCGTACGCGCGGGCGCAGCTCGGTAGGCCGTATTGCTACGCCGGCGCCGGACCAGCCTGCTTCGACTGCTCGGGTCTCACCATGCGGGCCTGGGGCGCGGCGGGCGTGAGCATGCCGCACTACTCGGGCGCGCAGTACTCGAGGTTCCCGCGCGTGCCGCTCAACGCGATGCAACCCGGCGACCTCGTCTTCTGGGGACCGGGCGGGAGCGATCACGTCGGTCTCTACATCGGCGGCGGCCAGATGATCGCCGCCCCGCACACGGGCGACGTGGTGAAGATCCAAGCCGTGTACGGCAGCCCGGTCGGAGCGGTGCGGCCCGGCTAAACCCGCAAGGGCGGGATCGGGGAGACCCGTAGAGTCGTCCGATGGCCATCACCGTCGTGTTCGAGACGCACTCCATCAGCGAGGACAACGAGCTCGGCGTCGCCTCGGGTTGGAGCCACAGTCGCCTGTCCGACCGGGGACGCCAGCAGGCCCGCGAGCTCGGTGAACGACGACGGGGCGACGGGATCGCGGCCGTGTTCAGCTCCGACCTTCGCCGTGCCGTGGAGACCGCGGACATCGCTTTCGCTTCTGGAGATCCTCCGATCCTGCTCGACTGGCGGCTGCGCGAGTGTGACTACGGCGAACGCAACGGCGATCCGGCCGAAGCGCACGGACGCGATCGAGCCGCGCACGTCGACTTGCCGTTCCCGGGCGGCGAGAGCTGGCGCCAGGCGATCGCCCGCGTCGGCGGCTTCCTCGAGGACCTGATGCCGCGTTGGGACGGAACACGAGTGCTCGTCATCGGCCACGTCGCGACGCGATGGGGTCTCGATCACTATGTGGGCGGTGTTCCGCTCGAGGATCTGGTCAACGAGATCTTCGAGTGGAAGCCCGGCTGGGAGTACCGCCTCGACGGGGCCGCGACCGCCTGACGCGCCACTGCGTCCGTGTTGCGGCTGGAGCCGAGCGAGCGGCGCGCCAGTGGCTCGGCGCCAGCCCGCGCACCGATGACTTCGCCGCTCGGGCTTGGTCTCATTGGGCATGACGACGATGCCGGCACCGGGAAGCTATGCAGAGTTCGACGGCCTGTCGACCTACTACGAGTTGCACGGGGAGGGACCGCCGCTCTTGCTGCTTCACGGCGGGCTCCTCACCATCGAGGTCGCCTTCGGCGACGTGCTGCCCGCGCTCGCCGAGCGGCACAAGGTGGTGGCGATCGAACTGCAGGGCCACGGGCACACCGCCGACATCGATCGGCCGCTCTCCCTCGAACGGCTTGCCGATGACGTGGCGCACGTGCTGACCGAGGTCGGCGTCGACCGTGCCGACGTGATCGGGTTCAGCCTCGGCGGGCTCGTCACCGTCGAGCTCGCCCGCCGACACCCCGAACGGGTCGGTCGGCTCGTCCTGGCGTCGATCCACGCCAGCCCCGACGGCTTCCACGAGGAGGTCCGATCACCGGATGCTCAGCCCGGTGTCGGGCGAATGCCGACCGAGGACAACTTTCGGGCCTGGGAGGAGGCGTACCGGGCCGTGGCACCCGTCCCCGACCACTTCTCCGCCTTCTCGGCCAAGCTCGCGGCATTTGTCGGCAGCTTGGAAGGGTGGTCCGACGACGAGCTCCGCGAGCTGACCGGCCCGACGCTCGTCCTCATCGGCGACAACGACTTCGTTCGTGTCGAGCACGCCGCCCACATGCAGGAGGTCCTGCCCGACGCCCGACTCGCGGTCGTCCCCGGCGCGACACATGTCGGCCTGCTCCACGAGACAGACCTCGTCATGCCGATCCTTCGCCGCTTCCTCGGCGCCTGAACGAGCACCAACACCGAGTGCCACGGGGCCGGCGTGGTCCAACTACCGGCAACACCAACACGTCGCGACACATCCCAGAACGCCGGTACCGGCGTGCTGGGCGAAGCGGACCGGCCCCGAAATGTTCGATGAGCTGGGCGGACCGCTTGTCAGACTCGTCGGGTGCAGAAGGCTGACATCTCCGCGGACCTGGTCGAGGGGCTCGTCGCGTCTCAGTTCCCGCAGTGGGCTGGCCTGCCGGTGACGTCCGTCGAAGTCGACGGACGGGACAACACCACCTTCCGTCTCGGCTCATCGATGTCGGTTCGTCTCCCGAGCGCCGACCGGTACGTCCCTCAGGTCGACAAGGAGCACCGCTGGCTGCCGGTTCTCGCACCCCGGCTGCCCGTGCCGATCCCGGTCCCGATCGGGCGGGGCGCGCCGACGCCCGCATTTCCTCGGCCGTGGTCCGTCTACGGCTGGATCGACGGTGACCTTCTGACCGTCGAGCGCGTTCCCGACACGGAGACCTTCGCATCGGACCTCGCCGGCTTCCTCGCCGCCCTCTATGCGTGCGAGCCGACAGGACCGGCGCCCGGTCCTCACTCGTTCTCCCGGGGCGGTCCGGTCACGACCTGGGACGACCAAACTCGCCAAACATTGGAAGCGCTGCGCGATGTGATCGACGCGCGAGCCGCTCTCGACGTTTGGGACGCGGCGACCGACGCTCGATGCGAGGCACCGGCGGTCTGGGCGCACGGCGACGTGACCGGCGCGAACCTTCTCGTGCGCGACGGGCGGCTGGCCGGCGTGCTCGACTTCGGGTGCTGCGCGGTCGGCGATCCTGCCTGCGACCTCACGATTGCTTGGACGTTCTTCAAAGGTGAGAGCCGAGCGCTGTTCAAGGCGCTCGTACCGGTTGAGGCCTCCGCGTGGGCGCGAGGACGCGGCTGGACGCTCTGGAAGGCGTTGCTCCACCTCGCAGCCGATCAAGCCAAGCCTGGCCAGACGCAACAGCTCGACGGGCGCGTCGGATGGCGGTTCAGCGCGCAGGACATCGTCGATGAGGTGATCGCCGACTACGAGCGCGGGTCGTAGTCCTCCGCACGCCGACGCTGCTCTCAATCGCGAGGCTCGCCCGACCCGCCCCATGCCGACGGAGAGAGGACGCGCCTGACGTGCAGATACGTGCGGGGAGGGATCGGAAACTCTGGCGGCGTTCTGCCCCTGTTCCCGAACGTTCCACCTCGGTGAGGACGAGATCGCGCGTGTCGACTCGAACGTCCGCCACCGGGTGATGATCGCGTCCCCGCTGTAGGCGACGGCGGAGCGTCGTTATACCGTGACGCTATCGACGCACGTCATGCGCAGCGAGCGTGGCTCGCTGCTGCTACGAGACCCGCTCGGCCGCGGCGACGACGTGGGTGACGGGTAGACCGAAGTCACGCTCCACCCGGTGCGGCAAGTCGAGCCTCAACCAGCGCGACGCACCGGGCCGGAGAGTCGAGAGGATGATCCCGTCGAACTCCTGCTTGCGCAGTGCGTCGCCGATTGCCAGCATCGGCGACCGGTCGCCCAGCTCCCCCGTCACCTCGGCGCCGAGTTCACCAAAGCGGATCAGGGCAACGTCGAGTCGCTTCTGCGCTTCGACGCGGGAGTGGCCCTCGTTCCACGCGCCGTGCTCCGCGACGGGTGTCACGGGCACGACGACATGGAACCGGCAGGGACCTGTTTCCAGTCGGTGCCGCACCTCGCCGAGGAGGTGCTCGCCTCCGAGGGTCCGGTTCGCCACCACGAGGTACCGGTCCATGGCTCACCCCCGTGCATCTCCGATCCCGCGCGTCATGGTAGGGGCGGCGAGGTGCGCTTGCCGCATTGCCGGCGGCGCGGTGCACCTCCGTGCCGATCTGGCGCGAGTGTGCGACGTCCGCGGACGCCGTTATGGGTGCTCGTTCGGTTTGGTTGCGGGTTAGGTTCCGGCCATCGTGACGCGAGCGGCGAGTCGCACAGCCGAGTTGATGGCGGTCCAGCGGGGCTTGGAATCACTTCGGCCCGCGCGCTGGCGCCTGTTCTGTGACCC
>Ga0126312_10002035_pt1 | contig 13409 bp, 13 predicted proteins | sample Plot104A_FD_92537 | JGI IMG/M metagenome (GOLD analysis project Ga0126312, IMG submission 92537) | Serpentine soil microbial communities from UC McLaughlin Reserve, CA, USA - Plot104A | ecosystem: Environmental > Terrestrial > Soil > Grasslands | place: USA: UC McLaughlin Reserve, Lake County...
CGCGGCCGACAGCTGCTTCCTGCGCTTGTTCTCCCGCCGCGCCTTGGGCAGCAGGTCCCTCCGGCGCCGTGAGCGCTCCAGCGATCGAATCCAGGGCTCAGGCGTGGCCAGATCCCGGTGGGCGGTCGTCATCCATTGTCCCCTTCCGTTAGGGCCTACGGGGTTAGCTGACGGGCTCGCGCTGGAAGATGCGCTACGCGGATCTGGGTCCGCGACTCGCCCCCGGGCGGCACGGCAGCCGCCCAATTGGTTCCCCCGTTCCGGTCGCCTCGGGAAGCGGCCGGACTCGGCGCTTGACTTGCGCGCCGCAGCCTAGCGAATGCCGGCGACTGCCTCAGGCGAGGTCGGTCGAGCGCCAGTCGGCGCCGTGCTCGCGGTACTTCGGAATCATGTTCGCGAGCATGCCGAGTCCCAGGCCGTAGAGCAGCAGCCCGAGGACAGCGGGCACCCCGTGGGTGACCCAGCGGTTGTCGGCGGTCTCGACCAGCCCGGCGAACGGGCCGATCAGGACGTCGTTGGCGTCCTCGACGTACTCGCGGAACGTGCCGTTGAGGCGCTCACGCTCGGCCTCCTCGTCGGACGAGGGCGCGACCGGCGGCGGATCCTGCGTGCCCGCCAGCTCACTGGCCAGCGCGTTCTGCTGATTCTGCGAGCCGCGGCTCATCTCGTCGGTCGCGAAATACGCGAAACCGAGGAGCACGAGGCCCGAGCATACGATCGCGACCAGGCGGACGAGGGATCCCATCGCGGACTACTATCGGCCGCCGCATGCCGAACCTGACCCTTTTCGTGCGCAGCTACACACATGGCTGAATCCGCTCGCGAGCGCCTGATAGCCGAGCTGCGCGAGCACGCCCTCGTCATCGGCGAGGTGACGCTCACGAGTGGCCAGAAGGGGGACTACTACGTCGACGCCAAGCGCGCGATCCTGCTGCCCGCCGGCTTTCGCGCTCTCGGCGAGCTCGTGGCGGCGGAGGCGGAGCGCGTCGGGGCCACGGCGGTGGGCGGCACCACGATGGGAGCGGACCCGATCGCATGCTCCGCGCTGGCCGCGGGCGCCCCCGTGAAGGCCTTCTTCGTGCGAAAGGACCGAAAGCAGCATGGCCTCCAGCGCTGGATCGAGGGCCCCCTGCTCGAGCCCGGCGAGCGCTGCCTCGTCGTCGAGGACGTCGTGACCACCGGCGGGTCGGCGATCCACGCGATCGAGCGGCTGCGCGAGGAGGACTTCGAGGTGGCGGGCGTCGTCTCCGTGCTCGACCGGCTGTCCGGCGGGAGCGAGGCGATCCAGGCCGCGTCCGACGGCGCGCCCTACACGCCGCTCGTCACGATCGACGAGATCAGGGGATGAAGACCTCGCGCATCTCGGCCACCGCCGTTCGCGCGGCCACGTAGCGGGGGAGGAGCCCGGTCGCCTCGTCGGCGCTCCGCGCGCTGACCTTCCACCAGATCTCGTGGCCGCCCGCCAGGCATGAACGACAGCGCGGTCTGCCGGCGCAGCGGGCTGTGGAACCCCTTCCAGGCCGCGTACGACGCCGCGCAGTCCGCGGCGTCGTGACGGTGATGGAGGATGAAGACAGGCACGCTGCCATTGTCGGAGCTGCGAGCCGACGCGTCATCAGGGGAAGTCCCTAACCGACCCTGAGTCGCGCTGGTACGCTCGCGACGGTCGAACGGAAGGAGCAGCCGCGCAGGCCGATCCGGATGCCGCGCGCCTGCGCGAGCTCGGCTACGAGCAGGAGCTCCGCAGGCATCTCCACGGGCTCGACAACGTCGCGATCGGGTTCGCGACTGTCTCGCCCATCGTCGGCCTGTACGCGGTCGTGCTCGTCGGGATGACCGTCGCCGGCCCAGCCTGGGTCTGGGTGCTGCCGGTGGCGCTGGCGGGCCAGTGCCTCCTGCTGGCCGTCTACTCGGAGCTCGCGGCGGAGTTCCCGATCGCGGGCGGCCCCTACCAGTGGAGCAGGCGCCTCGTCGGCGGCGCTTACGGCTGGTTCAGCGGCTGGGTGGCCATCTGCGCTTATGCGGTCGCGAACACGACGATCGCCTACCTCGGCGCCCCGTGGGCGCTCGCCCTGGTGGGGGTCGAGCCGACGGCGGCGGCCATCGTGGTCACCGGCACCACCTTCGTGCTCGTCTGCGCGGGCGTGGGAGCGCGCGGCATAGGGGCCATCAGGCGCATCGTGGGCGCGGGCGTCGTCGCGGAGGCCACCGCGCTGGTGGGCATCGGGCTGATCCTGCTGCTCGCCTTCCGGCAGCAGGACCTCTCGATCTTCGGGGACACGCTCGGCGCCGAGGCGCTGTCGGACGGCTCGGTGACCGGGGCGCTGCTCGCCGCGCTGGCCGTGGGCGGCTGGGTCTTCATCGGCTTCGACGCCTGCGTGGCGAGCGCCGAGGAGACGCACGCCGCGGACCGGCAGGTCCCGCGCGCCCTGTGGGCGGCGGTCCTGAGCGTCGCCGCTCTCGTGATGCTGAACTCGCTCGCCACGGCGCTCGCCCATCCCGCGCCCGGGTCCATCGTCGCGGGGCGCGACGCGGACCCGGTCACCACCGCGGTGGTCGACTCGTTCGGGTCGTGGTCAACGCGGCCGTTCGCCGCACTGGTGCTGGTTGCCTTCGTAGCCTGCGGCGTGGCCGCCCAGGCGCTCACGGCACGCACGATCTACTCGGTCGCGCGCGACGGCGTCCTTCCCGGGTCGTCCTTTCTGCGGCGCGTGGACGGCCGCGGCACGCCTATCGGCGCGGTGGTCGTGACCGCCGTCGTGGCCGCGGCGGGGTTGCTCCTCGGGCTCGAGTCGACCGCGATCGGCAGCCTGATCGTGTTCGGGACGGCCGCGATCTACGTGGCCTTCCTGCTCGTTGCCCTGGCGGCGCTCATCGCGCGCCTGCGCGGGACCTGGACGCCCTCGGCGCACGTGCAGCTCGGGCGCGCAGGGCTCGTGGTGAACGCGCTCGCGGTCGTGTGGCTCGCCTTCGAGACGCTCAACATCGCCTGGCCGCGCAGCTCGATCGCCCCGGATGGCGCGCCCTTCTACCAGGTCTGGGCGGCGCCGCTGGTCCTTGCATTCATCGTGGTGACGGGGCTCGCATACCTGTTGATCGCGAGGCCGCACAGGAAGCTCGGCCAGGCCGGCGACCGCCCGGGCGCGGTCGCCGCCGCTTAGCGCATGGCGGCGACCTCGACGGTGACGGTCGGGCGAGACGCGGAGCTCGAGCGGCTCGACAGCTCGCTCGAGGGGCTCGCCTCCCGGCCGGGGCCGCGGGTCGTCGACTTCTCGGGCGAGGCCGGGATCGGCAAGACCCGGCTGCTCGAGGAGATCTGCGAGCGCGCCGAGCAGCGCGAGTACCTCGTGCTCCGCGGCCAGGCGGCGGAGTTCGAGCGCGGCGTGCCCTTCGCGCCGGTCGTGGACGCGCTCGACGCGTACCTCGCGACGCTCGACCCCGGCCGGCTGAAGCTTCCCGAGGGCGAGCTCCGCGACGAGCTCGGCGGGATCTTCCCCTCGCTGCGGACCGAGCGGACCCCGGTGAGCGGCGTCCATGACGAGCGCTACCGCGCCTATCGGGCGGTCAGCGAGCTGCTCGAGCGGATCGCGGGGCCGCGCCCGCTCGTGATCGCGATCGACGACACCCAGTGGGCGGACGATGCCTCGGTGGAGCTGATCGCCGCGCTCCTCCACAAGCCGCCGCGAGCGTCGACGATGCTGGTCCTGGCTGGCCGTGCGGGTCAGATCCCCGCGCCGCTGGAAACGGCGCTCGGCGCGGTCGAGCGCAGGCGGGGCGCGCATCGCTTCCGCCTCGGCCCGCTCGATCCGGAGCAGGCCGACGCAATGCTCCCCGGCCTCGAGCCCGGGCTGCGCCGCTGGGTCTACGAGATCGGCGGCGGCAACCCGTTCTACATGGAGCAGCTCGCGCGGACGAGCGCGGGACCCGACTCGCCGACACCGGGCACCACGCTGGGCGAGCTCGAGCTGCCGCCCGCGATCGCGGCTGCCCTGACCCAGGAGATCGCGGCGCTCTCCGAACCGGCCCGCACGCTCCTCGAGTGCGCGGCCGTGGCAGGTGAGCGCTTCGAGCCCGAGCTCGTGGCGGACATCGCGGGCGTGGACGAGCCCGCCGTCCTGGAGGGCCTCGACGACCTGCTGGGCCGGGAGCTCGTGCGGCCGACCGAGGTTCCCAGGCGCTTCTCGTTCCGCCACCCGCTCGTCTGGCGGGCGGTCTATCAGGGCACCAAGGGCGGCTGGCGACTCGCGGCGCACAGCGCCGCCGCCACCTCGCTCGCCGCTAGCGGCGCGTCGCCGGCCGAGCGGGCGCATCACGTCGAGCACGCGGCCCAGCGCGGCGACGACGAGGCCGTCGGTCTCCTGCGCGCGGCCGGCGAGGCGATTGCGCACCGCACGCCTGGCGCCGCGGCGCGCTGGTTTCGCGCGGCGCTCAGGCTGGTGCCGGACGGGCCGGAACACGACGAGCGGCGCAGGCGCCTCCTTGTGCGACTCGCCTCGGCGCTGCGCGGCAACGGCGACCTGGGCGGCTGCCGCGAGGCTCTCCGCGACGCGCTCGACCTGGTCCCGCCGGACGGGACGGCGGAGCGCGCCCGGCTGGAGGCCGCCTGCGCGACCGTCGAGGCGTGGCTCGGCCGGCCTGAGGACGCCCGCCGCCGGCTGATCCGCACGCGCGAGGCGATGGGCGACCAGCGCTCTCCCGAGGCCGTCACGCTCGACGTCCGGCTTGCGCTCGACGCCCTCAACGAGCTCGAGTTCGACCGGGGCGCCGAGATGGCCGGCGCCGCCCTCGTCTCCGCACGCGCTCTCGAGGATCCGGCGCTCGTGGCGGAGGCCGCCGCGGCGGCCTCGCTGGCGCACGCCCTGGCGGGGCGTGTCGCCGCCGCGCGCGAGCGGCACGTCGAGGCGGTGGAGGCGCTCGAGGGCCTGCCCGATGAGGTGCTTGCCGACAGGATCGAGATCTTCTTCTACCTCGCGTGGGCGCAGAACTACATCGAGGAGCCCGAGCGAGCGATCGCCACGGCCGAGCGCGGGCTGGCGATCTCGCGCGCGACCGGCCAGGGCCACCTCATGGTCCCGCTGCTCCTCGCGTGCGCCCTTCCCAACGATCTGCTCGGCCGCATCGCCGAATCGCTGCGCGTGACGGAGGAGGCGGTCGACGCTGCACGGACCTCGCCCAACCCCCAGTACCTGTTCTGGGCGCTGTGGGAGTGCGCCTACTCCCACGTGCTCGCCGGCAACACCGAACGGGCGCTGGAGTGTGCCGAGGAGAGCGCCCTGGCGGCGCGGGGCTTGCCCCACAACTTCCTGTCGTGGTCCCAGCCCGGATCCGTGTACGGCTGGGCGCTGTCGCACGAGGGGGAGCTCGAGCGCGGCCTTGCGATCTCCATAGAGGCCGCCGGCGGCCCGGAGGCGCCGCGGCTGTCCGCCTACGAGCGCGCGATCGCCTTTCAGCAGATCTCGGACGCCCTCGTGACGCTGGGGCGGCTCGACGAGGCCGAGTTCTATGTCAGGCGCTGCGACGAGCTGACGGAGATGCTCGGGCTGCCGGGTGCACGGGCACTGGCGGCGCAGGCGCGGGCCTACCTGCTGCTGGCGCGGGAGAGGCCCGAGGACGCCCGCCGCGTCGCCATCGAGGCGCGCGAGCCGGCGATGGCCTGCGGCTTCCGGTTCGAGGCGGCGAGCCTGCGCCGGCTGGAGGCGCTCGCGCTGGCCGCCCTCGGCTCCCGCGACGACGCCGTGGCGGCCTTCCGCGAAGCCGAGCGCGACTTCGATGCCATGGGCGCCCTTCGCGCACGGGACGCCGTCCGGCGCGAGCTGCGTAAGCTCGGCGCGCGCATCGAGCCGCGCGGTCCGGCGTCGGCGGCCGAGACCGGGCTCGAGGCCCTGTCCCCGCGCGAGCGCGAGATAGCCGAGCTGGTGTCGGACCGCCGCACCAACAGGGAGATCGCCGCGGCGCTCTTCCTGAGCGAGAAGACCGTCGAGTCCCACCTGCGGAACGTGTTCCGCAAGCTGTCGGCGTCGTCGCGGGTGCAGGTGGCCCGAGCGGTCGAGAAGGAGCGCGAGGCGGAGCGCGACCGTCGCTGAGGGCGTTCCGCTGCCTCGTCAGCGCTCGTCGAGCCACGCGTCGATCAGCCGGCGCGCGATGGAGTACGGCGGCGCGAGGATGAGCGGGCCCTCGCCGCGCGCCGCCCGCTCGATCTCGGCGCGTTCGAACCAGGCGACCTCGGCGAGCTCGTCGTCGCCGGGTGCGGGATCGCCGCGCTCTGCGAGCGCGCTGAACCCGAGCATCAGCGAGCTCGGGAACGGCCACGGCTGCGAGGCGACATAGCTGACCGAGTCGAGGACTACGCCGGACTCCTCCAGCACCTCGCGGCGGACGGCCTCCTCGAGCGTCTCTCCCGGCTCCACGTAGCCGGCGAGCAGCGAGAAGCGCCCCTCCGGCCAGCGCGCCTGCCGCCCGAGCAGGAGGGCGTCGGCGCCGTCGGAGACGCGCACGATCACGACCGGATCGGTGCGCGGGAAGTGATGGGCTCCGCAGGCCGGGCAGAGGCGCTCGTGGCCGCCGTCGCGCGGCTCGGTCGGAGCTCCGCAGTTGGCACAGAAGCGGTGCCGCCGGTGCCACGCCAGCAGCGAGCCCGCGTAGGCGGCCAGCGCGGCCTCGCCGGCCGGCAGCTCGGTGGCCGCCTCGCGGAGCCCGGCGGGCCGGCCTCGCTCGGGCTCGCGGGCGCCGAGGTCGTCGGCGAAGACCGGCGCGCCGTCCATCAGGCCGAGGAACACGGCGTCGGCGCTGGGCGGCTCGAGCTGCAGCCGGCCGCCGTCCACCCAGACCCCGCGCTCGGACATCAGGACGGCCCGCGCCCGCGGGTCCGTCCTCTGCTCCTCGAGCCAGTCCGGCCGCCGCCGCAGGGCCGCGGCGCGGTCAAGGGCGGCGCCGGAGAAGACGATCACGGCGCCACCGTAGCCGGACGGCGGCGGTCAGCCCCCGCAGACCTCGCAGAACGGGTCGCGCGGCACCGGCTCGCTCGACAGCTCGAGCGTCCGGGTGTCGAAGACGCGCACGCTGCCCTTGCTCGCCGGCGGGCAGAGGCCGGTGAGCTGATGCACCACGTCGAGCGCGACCTGTCCGCCCACGAACGCGCAGACAGGGCCCAGCGTCGCCGCCGGCGACGGCGAGCCGCGACGCTGCTCGACGAGGTGATCGTAGAGCTCGTAGGAGCGGCGGTACGCGCGCTCCTGGCAGTTGAAGCAGCCCGTCTCGCCGGGCACGTACATGGGGCCCACGCGCGCGAACGGCGGGAAGTGGCTCATCGTGATGTAGGGCACGCCGTGCTCGAAGCAGGCCGCGTTCACCCAGCGCTCGATGTCGTGGGCGGGGCGGTCGGCCGCGTCGACGACGAACGAGCTGCCGCGCACGGCCGCGGCGATCTCATCCGGCGTCCCGAGCGTGCGGACCACGGGCACGACGCGCACCCCGGGGTTGAAGCGCTCGATGGCCGCCGCGGCGACCGGGGCCTTCGGCCGCCCGAGATCGTCCTCCGAATACAGGACCTGCCGGTTCAGGTTGCTGAGCTCGACGGCGTCGCCGTCCACGAGCGTCAGCTCGCCGACGCCGCAGCAGGCGAGGCTGAGCGCGGCCCAGCTCCCGAGCCCGCCGACGCCGAGCACCACCACCCGGGCGCTCCGAAGCCGCAGCTGGCAGTCAGGCGCCGTGAGGCCGTCGGGCGCGATGTCGGCGAAGTAGCGCAGCTGGCGGTCGTAGCGCTCGCGCTCGGCGCCCGCGAGCGCGTCGTAGGCGCTCGCGTCCTCGACGAGCCCCTCCGACCCGAGCAGGTCCAGCAGCTCGCCCACGGCGTCGCTGCCGAACTCGGCCTCGAGCGCGGCGCGCGGCGTGCTCCCGTCGAGACGCGCCACCAGCTCGCGCCCGCGGGCCCCCGCACCCTCGAGGACGAGGTCGCAGTCGGCGCTCGGGCGCAGGAGGCAGATGTCCCCGTCGGGCGAGTCGAAGAGCTCGGTGGTGGTCTTGAGACGCGGTCGTTGCATGTTCTCCTCCGGGGGGCTCGGCCAAGCGTCGGCCGAGCCCCAGGCGGAATCGAGGTGCCTCAGGAGGCCTTGGTGACTGACTTCGCGGGCAGCAGCCGGGTGTCGCGCTTCTTCAGCGTCATGGCGTGTCACCTCCTTTCGGGACTCGCTGGGCGAAATAGACCAGCTTGTGGTGGAAGTCTTCGTCGGCGAGGTCGTCGAGCGACCCGTCGGGCAGCTGGCCGAACACGCCGGCGGCTGTGAGCCCCGCTTGCGCGAGCGCCGCCTCGACCTCGGGCCGCGGGTAGTGGCGCTGGATGTGGCGTGAGGTCACGCGCTCGTAGAGGCCCGAGCCGGTGTCTCCGAACGCCTCGATCACGAGCTCGGCGAGGCAGCCCGGCTTCTCCTCGCCGTTGCACCCGCCGCGCCAGACCAGCAACACGTCCGGGCCGTCCAGGCTCATGTCGCGCGCGAAGGTCGTTCGATAGGTCGAGAGCGTGTTGACGTCGAAGACGAGCACGCCGTCAGGCGCCAGGTTGCCAGCCAGCGAGGCGAGCGCGGCATCCAGGTCGCCGTCGCCCGTCAGGTAGTTGACGGAGTCGTCGAGACACGTGATGAGGTCGAAGCTGCCGATCGGGTCGAGCGCGCGGACATCGGCCACGAACAGGTCCGCCGCGGGCGCCTTAGCGGCCGCCAGGGCGACCATCTCGGCCGATATGTCGCACGCCGTCACGGCGTAGCCGCGCGCGAGGAACGGCAGGAAGCTCTTGCCGGTCCCGCACGCCGCGTCGAACAGCGTGCGGCCCCCCGCGCCGAATCGGAGCGCCGCTTGCTCGAGGTGGCCGGTCCAGCCGTCGTAGTCGTGCTCGCGCGTGAGCTCGTCGTAAAACGGCGCGAGCGCTTCGTAGGCCTCCGCAGCGGGAGTGGCGAGTGGTTGCATCGCAGTTATGACCCCTCAAGCGCTGCAGAAGGTTTCATCCACATCGTGGGATTGGGCGGAGTTGCGGAGCTTCTGCTTCGGCCAAGCCCTCGGCGTCGTGGGCTGTCCGCACACGGCCGACGAGGCCGCTCAGGAGGCGATCGTGCGAGCCTGGCGGCATCGCAACAGCTGTCACCAGCCGGACCAGCCGCACGGCTGGCTCCGCCGGATCGCCTACAACGAGGCCGTTCGGGTGGCCGGTCGCCGGCCCAACGAGGTCCTCGTCGACGAGCCGCTCGAGACCCCGAATGGACAATTGGACGAGGGCGACGCGGTCGATGATCGCTTGCTATTCCGGGCGATCCTGGGCACGCTGTCTCGAGAAGACCAAGAACTGGCCCGCCTGAGGTACTACGAGGATCTGACTTGCGCCAAGCTCGCTGAGCATTTTGGATTGAGCGAGGCGACAGTTAAGGTACGTCTACACCGCCTTAGGCGGCGGATCAGGCAGAGATTGGAGGCTCAGACTTGAAGAGGCAAACAGCGAGCGCTGTGGACTCGCGGTTGGCGAAGGCTCTCGCCCATCCATTGCGGGTGCAGCTGCTCGCGGCACTCAACGAAGGAGTCGCCAGCCCGAACGAGCTGGCGAAGAAGCTGGGCGAGCCGCTGACGAACGTCAGCTACCACGTCCGGATGCTTCATGACCTGGGAACGATCGAGCTCGTCGAGACGGAGCCGCGACGTGGCGCACTCGAGCATTACTACCGCGCGGTGGTGCGCCCGTTCTTCGCGGATCGCGACTGGAGGAAGCTCCCGAAGAACGCACGCGGCTCGATCTCCGACGCCGTGCTGCAGCTCGTGTGGGAGGACTCCGCCGAGGCCATCAAGGGCGGTCTGTTCGACGAGCGCGAGGACAGGCACCTCAGCCGCAGCGTGCTGTCCGTGGATGAGCAGGGCTGGGAGCAGCTGAACGAGCTGCTCAGCGAGACGCTCGACAGCGCAATGCAGATCCAGGCCGACAGCGCCTCTCGGGCGTCCAAGGGCGACGACGGCGACACGTTCAGCGTGAACCTCGTGATGATGACCCACCCGACGCCGAGCTCCGCCAAGGAGTCGACGGCGCCGAGCTCCGGCACCCGCAAGAGGCGCCGCAGCTCCGGGAAGAAGGCCGCGGCGAAGGCCTGACCGCGCCGCAGCTCAGGCGGCCACGAGACGCGTGGCCGCCGCCTTCCAGGTTGCCGTGACCCTGACTCCGGCGTCCAGGCCGAGGCGCTCGGCCGAGGCCAGCGTGATCTCGGCGACGAGCGGCTGCGGGCCCGCGAGCCCCAGACGCGCCCGGCTCCCGACCACCGTGATCGAGAGCACCTCGGCCGCGAGGCGGTTCTCGGCCGAGCCGTGCGGCTCCTCGTCCGCCGGCTCGATCGCGATCTCCCACGGGTAGACGCTCACGGCGACGGCGCCCTCCGCGGCGTCGGTGCTCGTGACCGTCCCGCCGCCGTCGAGCTCCACGCGGGTGACGCCGTGGGGCCCGGGCCTCGCGACTCCGGTCAGGACCACGGCGCCTGTGAAGTCGGCGACGAAGGCCGAGCGCGGAGCGGCCGCGAGCTCGCTGGCGGTGCCGAGCTGGACTATCCGGCCCTGGTCGACGATGCCGACCCTGTCGCCGAGCTGCGCCGCCTCGGCGAAGTCGTGCGTCACGAGCAGCGCCGGCGCCTCGCTCTCGCGCAGGACTCCGCCGAGCTCACGCGCCGCCGCGGCGCGGGTGCGGGCGTCGAGCGCGGACAGCGGCTCGTCGAGGAGCAGGACCTCCGGCTCGCGGGCGAGCGCCCTCGCGACCGCGACGCGCTGGCGCTCGCCGCCGCTGAGCGTGTGTGGGCGCGCGTTGGCTCGGTCGGCCAGGCCGAAGCGCTCAAGCAGGCCGACCGCGCGCGCCCGCCGCTCCGGCTTCATGCCCCTCACCGGATAGGCAACGTTCTGCCATGCGCTCAGGTGCGGGAACAGCGCGTAGTGCTGGAACACGTAGCCGCAGCGGCGCCGCTCGGGCGGCAGGTCGATCCCGCGCTCCGTGTCGAGCCAGGTCTCGCCGTCGGCCTCGACGCGGCCACGCTCGGGGCAAAGCAGCCCGGCCGCCACGCGCAGGACGCTCGTCTTGCCCGCTCCGGACGGGCCGGCGAGCGCGAGGCACTCGCCGCGGTCGACGGTCAGCTCGAGGTCGAGCTCGAGGTCGCCGAGCCGGTGCCGGGCCTCAACGCGGAGCAAGTCCGAGCGCCTCGCCGCGAACGAGCTTGACCGAGAGCAGGATCGCCGCCGACACCGCCACCAGCACCGCGGAGAGCGCGAGCGCGGAGTCGAAGTCGGTCGACAGCCGGTCGTAGATGGCGAGTGGCACCGTCTGGGTGATCCCGCGGAACGAGCCCGCGAACATGAGCGTCGCACCGAACTCGCCGAGCGCGCGTCCGAGGGCCAGCGCCGCCCCGGCGGCGAGCCCGGGCAGCGCCACCGGGATCATCACACGCAGGAAGCCGATCGCCTCCGACATGCCGAGCGTGCGCGAGGCGTCGAGGAGCGACCGGTCGACCGCGGTGAACGCCGCCATGGCCTGGCGCACGTAGAACGGCGATGCCACGAACGTGAGCGCCACCACCACCCCGGCGGTCGCGAACGAGAGCTCGATGCCGGCCGCCTCGATCGCCCCTCCGAGGATGCCCGAGGGGCCGAGAGCGGCGAGCAACGCGATCCCGGCGGCCGCGGGCGGCAGCACGAGCGGAAGCTCGATCAGGGTCACGACGAGCGCCTTGCCGCGAAACGCGCGCGTGGCGAGCAGGTAGGCGGCAGGGGTGCCGACGAGCAGGATGATCGCGAGCGAGGTGGCGGTGGTGCGGAGGCTCAGCCAGAGCGCGTCGAGCGCGCCCGGCTCGCCCAGGCTGTCGATCAGCCGTCCCGGGCTCGAGTCGACGAAGATCGCCACGACCGGCAGCGTGAGGAAGGTCAGCGCCACCGCCAGGCAGAGGACGAGCAGGGCCGGGAACCAGGCCGCGCGGGTCAGGCCTGTCCGGGTCACGGCGGTGGGCCGAAGCCGGCGCGCCGGAGCGCGCCGGCGCAGCCGCCGTGCGTGAGGCCGTCGACGAACCTCCTGGCCAGGTCGGGCTGCTCCGCCTTCATGACAACCCCCGCACCGTAGGTCACCTGCGGCTCGAGCTCCTTCGGCAGCTCGATGGACTCGAGCTCCCCACCGGAGGCACTCACGTCGGTCACGTACACGAAGCCGGCGTCGGCCGCGCCCTGGTGGAGCTTGCCGACGATGCCCTTCACGTCCGGCTCATTGGAGCGCACGTTGGCGAGGATCGCCTTCTCCTCGCCGGGCGGGAGCTTGGCGAGCACCTCGCGCGTGTAGGCGCCGATAGGCACCGACTCCGAGCCGATCACGACCTTCGTGCCCTCCTTGGTGAGGTCGCCGACGGAGCGGACGCCGGAGCTCTGCGGCACCGCCAGGACGAGCTCGTTAGTGGCGAATTCGACGGGCTTCTCCAGCAGGTCGTCGCCGTAGAGCTCATCCGGGAGCGCGGTGTTCGCGGCCGCGTAGACGTCGACCCGCGCGCCCTGGCGGATCTGAGCGGCGAGCTCGTCGGAGCCGGCGACGGACAGCTTCACGTCGGCGTTCTCGGCCTCGCCGAACTTCGGGGCGCAGGTCTCGAGCGCCCGCGTCATCGAGGAGGCGGCCGAGACCACCAGGCGCGTCGCCCCGCCCGAGCTGCCGTCGTCGCCGCCGCAGCCCGAGGCGAGCGCGGCGCAGGCGAGCACGGTGAGCACGGTGAGCAGCCACCCGGCGGTCCTCAAGAACCGCCCCGCTCGACCATCACCGACGTCGCCTTCACGGCCGCCGTTGCCTGGACGCCGGGCGCGAGCCCGAGCTCCTCGACCGCGTCGCGCGTCACGGCGGCGGTCACGAGGAAGGGACCTGCCTCGATCTCGACCAGGGCCATCACGCCGTCCACCTCCACCGAGCGCACCACGCCCGGAAAGCGGTTGCGAGCCGACAGCGCGTCCCCCGCCCGGTGCCGGTTCGGCTGTCCGGCGAGCCGCTCGACCTCGCGCCGGGGCACGCGCCGCCGGTTCGCGGAGTCCCGCCGCGTGCGGATCTTCCCCGCCCGGTCCCACCGGCGCAGCGTGTCCTGGCTGACGCCGATCGCCCGCGCGGCCTCGCTCAGCAGCATCCCTTCGTCGCGTGCCATCCGCCTAAGCATTGCATAGGCGCAGGCCGGCGGCTAACCGCAGCCAGACGATCACCGCGTTCGCGGTCTGCGTCTCCTAGCCCGGCCCGGTTCCACGTCGAGGGCGGGGCCGACGACTTAGCGCCGCGTGCATCGAGCGAACGACGAGGGCACCATCTCCGACGGCCGAGGCCACCCGCTTGGTCGAGCCACTTCGGACATCCCCGGTGGCGAAGATGTCCGGGCGGGTGGTCTCCAGGA